>SDBV01000357.1_pt1 | contig 64765 bp, 57 predicted proteins | sample 2277081 | NCBI WGS metagenome assembly SDBV01 (sample SAMN10402039, study PRJNA504765) | marine sediment metagenome | isolation source: marine sediment core GS10_PC15, 223 cmbsf | place: Arctic Ocean: Southern Knipovich Ridge | collected 2010
AAACTACTCAATAAGGGCTATCTGCCGACTACTCCTGGCGATTACCAGCAGTGCCAGACGGTTTACCAGATGCTGCAGAGCGGCCTTGAGCAGGTTACAGCAACCGAAAAGATGCTCACAGAAATGGTCAATGGCACCATGGACAGCGTAAATGGCTCAAATATGACCGACTCTCTCGAAACCGTGGGGTTCGACTGGGAAAATGGCGATATTTTTTGTGACTGACTGATTTTACCACATCTGTAACCATCTGTCTTAGCTGAAGTTACGACATATCTGGCCGCAACGACCACCTCAGCAAATACTTTTTTTCAAAAAATTTCAAAAAAACCTTGCATTCTTATTTATTTATTGTAAACTACACATAATATTAGATATATATATAACATATACATCTTCAAGTTAAGTAATAAGGCTATTTAGGGCAGAGAATGAGTAAGGTTCGGGTCGATATCTCAAAATTTATGGCCAAAGACGCAGATGGCTGCAGCTTGTTGCAAACGTCGATCTTTGCAGATCATATGGAAATGCTAAGAGCCAGAGCCGATATTCTAAGCGGCACCGACGGGGCACTTATGAAGATGTACCTTGAAGGGACCAGTACATACAGCCAGATGGCCCGCCTTATGGGTGTCAATGAGGCAACGGTTGCCCGCCGTATTCGCAAGATCACGAAGAGACTTCTGGATGGCGAGTATATCACATGTCTTCGCAATCGCAAAAAACTGGACCAGCTTGAGCAGAGGATCGCTAAGGACCATTTTCTTGACGGTCTGTCCCAGAGGAAGATCGCGATGAAGAGAAGGGTTTCCATTTATCATGTCCGTATGGGACTTAAACGAATACAGAAAATTGTCACAGCAACAGGAAAGAAAGATCGGGAGGCATAATGCAGGAATATGAAATTGACAAGACCTTTTACTCGCAGGTTAAGGCGACGAAAAAGACGGTTGCGGTAATGAAAATGTTCGGGCTTGATCTTGAGCAACTAAGGACAAAGCCGTTCATTCACAAGTGTCGTGTTACTTTGAATGACGGTGACATCTGCTATATCGTCGGCGCATCCGGAGCGGGGAAAAGTGTTCTGCTTCGTGAGCTATACAGCCAGACTCCCGCCGGCGAACGTGTTCGACTTGACGATATCGAACTTGAAGATGACAGGTCGGTCGTTGACTGCATCGATGGAAATTTTTTCGAATCACTCAAGGCGCTCAGTAAAGCCGGGTTAAATGATGTCTTTACGATCCTTCAAATGCCGGCGAAACTAAGCGAGGGACAGAAGTATCGATATCGCCTGGCAAAAGCGATCGCAAGCGGAGCCAAAACTATCTTTGCCGATGAGTTCTGCTCGAGTCTTGACCGTATAACGGCGGCGGTGATCGCTTATAATATTCACAAACTTGCCAAACGATTCGGGCGAAGATTTATTTTGGCCAGCAGCCATGACGACCTGCTTGGCGATCTCGCCGCCGATGTGGTGGTGATCAAACACTTAACCGGCAAGACGGAAGTTATCTACCGCAATGGGAGGGGCCAGAAAAATGGATCGGCATAAGTGCAGCGCAACAAGTCATCTTCGGATCGTGCCGGCAGGAGCAGCGGAGTATGGCGAACTGAGTCAATATCATTATCGCCAGGGCCGCCTTGGGCCGTATAAGGTGATGTATGCTCTTGTCGATACGCATCCGCTGCGCAGCAGATTCAGCGAGGGAAGAATTATTGTCGGGGTTATAGTTTATTCCATGCCGTCGCCGAATCTTGCGCTTCGCAATGTCGCAATGGACGGGGTATTCGCCCAGTTTGGCGACCGAAGGGCCCAGCTTCAACTGGTTAACGAAAACATCAGGTGCATAAGCAGGGTTATTATCGATCCGAGGTACCGCGGTCTTTCTCTGGCGAGTTATCTTGTGCGAAAAACACTAACAAAGCTCGATGTGCCTGTGATCGAGGCGCTTGCCGTAATGGGTCAGGTCAATCCGTTTTTCGAAAAAGCGGGAATGAAGAAATTTGAGGCGAAGACTTCGCTGCACTGCGCGAAACTGAGCGAAGCGCTTGGAATGGTCGGTATCGATGAGGCGCACTTTATGGACCCGAGAGACATTCATAAAAAACTTAAGGGCCTTTCGGCGGCTCATAGAGATTTTATCGAAAAGCAGTTTTATGATTTCTTGCAGGCGTACGGCAAGAGAAGGAATATGACTGAGGGCATTGAACGAACAAGTTTTGTACTCGGCAAACTCTCATCCAGGCCGGCTTATTATATCTGGCGAAATCCACGAATTCCGTTAACTATTAAAAGGAGTCAACACAATGAAAACACAAAGTAAGATCGAGTCCATCAGGCTCGACAAACTGATCGCTCACCCAGCCAATCCCAACCGCATGGCAGGGTCGGTATTCAAGAAATTAGCAAGCCATATCGGTCGCAGCGGCAATTATGAACCAATCGTTGTCCGCCGGCATCCCAGCAAAGACGGATGTTTTGAGATCATAAACGGACACCATCGCAAAAAGGCCCTTGAAGAGCTTGGAACCGAAACAGCGGACTGTCTCATCTGGGATGTAACTGACGACCAGGCCCTTATTCTGCTTTCGACATTGAACCGTCTTAGCGGAAATGACGACCTGCACAAGAAAAGTGAACTCATAAAGCAATTGAGCAGACGGCTTAATATTAAGGAGCTTTCAAGGATGCTTCCGGACAGCCGAAAGAGTATCGAACACTTGAAGAACCTGGGCCATGCGGGAAGGAAGATAACGATACTGAATAAGTGCATGCTAAATGCGGTGGTGTTCTTCCTTACAGATGAGCAAAAACAGATAGTTAATACCTCTCTTTCAGAGGCAATGGACCCGGGAATAAAAGGGACAGGTGCGCAGAAAAGAGCGTGGGCAATAGTGGGAATATTACGTCAGGCGAGGAGAAGATGAAAACAAACGAAAGCAAACTAAATAAAAAGCAGCTCGATGTGATAGAGGAACTTTTCCTCGGAAACCTGGAAGAACATGAGATCATCGAGAAATACAAACTCACAAAAAAATTATTCAACAAATGGATGGCCGATACTATTTTCATAAATGAGATGGAATCCCGTATCAGATCGTCAAGACTTAAGGGCAGGCTCATCATAGCAAGGTACGCATATGTAGCAGCATCAAAACTCGTTCAGCTCACCGAAGGCGAAAAAGAAGAAACCGCTCGCAAGGCATGCGTTGATATTATTTCGATGCCGATCGAAAGGGCCCGGAAAGAACCCGCCGACCATGCAGATGGCGAGAAAAGCCGCCAGAGTATAGCACCGGAACTCGCAAGTAAACTATTGAAAGTATTAGCGGAAGGCCAGGGACCATGACAGAGGACATATCACCACAAATAAAAGAGGCGGAAAATGTTTTCGGCAACCTGAGATACACCAGGCCGACGACGAAACAGGATCTGCGAAATTACGTCAAGGTTTTTCTGGGGATCGATGTGCCGTTTGAGGTACATTGCCCCGACCATAGCTCGCCGATGGATTATCTGTGGTACAGTTTCAATACGGATTTCCTAACCGCAGGTCAAACAAGGCCAAATGCCGATGCAGTTGTCTGGGCGAACCGCGGCGGCGGCAAAACTGAACTTGCCGCCATCGCCACCTTGCTGGACTGCATCTTTAAGCCCAACTGCCAGATTCGTATCCTTGGCGGTTCTCTCGAACAATCCAACAGGATGTACGAATATCTTTCCGATTTTGTGTATCGCGGTTTTGAGGATTCTCTTTCAGGCCCCGTCCTGAAGGAAAGGTGCGCATTTTCGAACGGTTCATCGGTAGAGGTGCTTCCGCAATCGAGTAAGAGCGTTCGCGGACGACACATCCACAAACTGCGATGCGACGAGGTGGAGCTGTTTGACGAACAGGTTTTCACAGCCGCGAAATTCATTACGCAAAGTACAGATAACATAACCGCCGCGATGGAGACCATAAGTACTATGCATCGCCCTTACGGTCTGATGCAGAAACTCATCGCACAGGCAAATGAAAACAGCACACCCATATTTAAATGGTGCCTTTGGGAGGTCATCGAAAAGTGCCGGGGCAGGAACTGTTCACGTTGTCCGCTGTGGTCTGATTGCGGGGCAAAGGCAAAGAAGGCAAACGGATACTTGAAGATCGACGACTGCATCACACAGATGCGCCGCAGCAGCCGGGCGAGTTTTGAAGCTGAAATGCTCTGCAAACGTCCGCTGCTGGAAAATGTGGTGTTCGCCGATTTCGACCCCGAAGTTCACATTGCCGACATCGATTACGACCCAAACCTGCCGCTGTATCGGGCGATCGATTTCGGATTTGTGAATCCATTCGTATGCCTGTGGCTGCAGACCGATCAAAAGGGCAATATCTATGTGATCGACGAGTATGTGCGCAGCAAAGTAGCCGTGGCGGCTCATGGAGAAGAATTGAAACAGCGATATCCGATTAGCGAAGAAAGTATCGCGGCGACATTTTGCGATCCCGCAGGAGCCGGTAGAAACGATGTTACCGGTACAAGCGCGGTTAAAGAGTTGCGGGCGATGGGGATACGGACTATCTATCGCAGGAGTACGATACTTGAAGGCATCGAGCTTGTCCGAAGGGCACTTCGCGCAGGCGACGGCAGCAGCAAGCTGAGGATAGCGCCGAACTGCGTAAGGCTGATCGAGGCAATGCAGTGCTATCACTATCCGGACAATTCGAGCATTACCGCTACAAGCGAACTGCCGCTTAAAGACGGCCTTTACGACCATCCGATAGATGCTCTGAGGTATTTCTTTGTGAATTACCAAAGACGTACAAAGGTCATAACCAGGCGATATTGAGCCGTAAAGAGCCGATGTGAATGTTTTCTATTGACGCGGGCGTGGGCGTATAGTATAGTGTCTGCCATATAAATTCGTCAACGTACTTTAATTTTATTCGTTATGAAGGAGATCGCAGATGAAAGTCAGGGTCGTTTTTTTGGTTATTTTTGTCGGAGCAGCTTTGTTTGCCGGCGGTAGTGCTTGTGTTAATAATAATGAACCCGTAATCAAGGAGTGGACCAGGATTATCGACGGAAAAACAGTTCACTTTATGACTATTGACGGGATTATGGTGCATGAAACCGACCAGGCGAAACAGCCTTTACCGGTCGTTGTTACCCCGGGTAAAGAGCCCGGCGATGCTCCTTCAGATGCGGTTGTTCTGTTTGACGGCAGTAGCGAGTCTTTTAAGAACTGGACCGATACCAATGGCGGACAAACGAAGTGGATACTCAAAGACGGGGCGATGGAACCTACGAAAAAGTCCGGCTATATCCAGACAAAACAAGAGTTCGGTTCGTGCCAGCTTCATATTGAATGGGCCACGCCCGAAAAGGTCAAAGGTAACGGTCAGGGTAGAGGCAACAGCGGTGTATTCTTTATGGGGTACGAGATACAGATGCTTGACAGCTACGAAAACACAACATATGCCGACGGTCAGGCAGGAGCCCTTTATGGCCGGAAAAAACCGCTGATCAACGCATGTCGCAAACCCGGCCAGTGGCAGAGCTATGATGTTATCTTTCATCAGCCGGTCTTCGATGCCGATGGCAATGTACTTCGCAAAGCGACTTTTACTGTTCTGCATAACGGCGTGCTGATCCAAGATCATTATGTCCTTAGCGGAGGGACGGGGTGGCGAGGACCGCATTCTGTTACAAATTATCATCCGCATGCCGATAAGTTGCCGCTGCAAATTCAGGATCATGGCAACCCGGTGAAATTCAGGAACGTCTGGATACGCGAACTTTAAGCTATATGAATTTCTCCTGCGGGTTGTCGGATTTCGTAGCGGCAAGGCCTATCAATAACGGCATAAGCAGACAGATGGCCATGATCTGCTTATAGCTTTGGGTGATGTCGCGGCCAAAACTGAAGAGCCATGGCCCGATGGCGCTTGCAAAGACAAGGATCGACATTGTAAGACCGCTGACTGCGCCTAAATGTTTTCTTCCGAAGAATCGCGGCCATGCAACATTGAATATAGTGCCGAACAATCCGCCGCTTATTCCATAGCCAGCCGCAGTGAGTACCCAACCCGTATTCGTACGGAACAATATGAGCCCAACGGTTCCAACTGCCTGCATCAGCATCATGATAACGAGGAGCCATTTGATCTTTGTCCTGGTTCTGTCGCATACCCAGCCGCTAACGAATCTTGTCGCAATACTGATAACCGCCATCGGCAGGAAAATGGCGAAGCTCTCTTCGCGGCCCCGGCCCATCTCCGAACCTATAGAGGTAACATTAAATGTTATAGCGGTGATCATCAGGGCGTGTGAAGCCATGCCGAAACTAAATACCCAGAAAGCCAGTGTCTTTGCAGCTTCGGTCCGGGTTAACTCCTTTACAGTTTCCATGGCCTTGGCAGCCTGTTTTCTCAGCCAGTTCTCATCGGTAATGCCATCCATCACCAAACCGCACTGCTCGGGATTATCGCGGTAAAACAACCATCCGACAAGGCTCATACCGACACCTACCATAAGACCTAAGGCGACCAGGGCGCCTCGCCACTGAAACACCCCGATCAGTTCATTGAGAGCAAGCGGAGCTATGCTGAAAGCAAATGATATCGGCACCCCGGATATTGCCGTCGCGATACCCCTTCTGTGATTGAACCATTTGCCGATTGATATTCGCGAAGCCATTGTAATGCAGCCCTGACCGAAAAACCGAACCAGCATAAAGCACAGGGTCATAACGATCATGGTCGTAAAAATGTCGACAGATATGCTTTGGGCGATGCGGTCCGAGCGGGAAAGAATGCAGAGACTTATAGCAAGGCCAAGAGTAGCGATCACTATTGTAGCGCGCGTCCCGATCCTGTCGAGCAGTTTGCCTGCAAGCGGCAGCAGAATACCGGCGGCGATCGTGCCGAACATGTATGTGCGGCTGAGTTGTTCGCGAGTCAGACCAAGTGCCCCCAGCAGATGGTCCGTAAAGACGCCCACGCTCATGGTCTGGCCGGGGATGCTGGAAATAGTTCCAAGTGTGGCGACGGCGACGATGACCCAACCGTAAAAAAAAGGGAACTTCCGCGGTGCAAACGGCACATCGACCCAACGCGAGGGTTTACAAGTATTTTGTATTTCAGTATTTTCCATCAATACAGCCTTAAAACACATTTCTAACAGATTGCCATTGTTTACGCAATATTTATTCGCAACGAAAAGCAAAAAAACGATATTTAACTTTTTATTTGGCAAGTTAAAATATTTATGGTACACTTACGGCCTTTTACGAGGTGAACAATGCAGATACATAAACTTATTCTCGGCGATTACCAGACCAATAGCTTCTGTCTTACGGCTAACGAAGATGCTGTAGATTGCCTGGTGATCGATACGGGCCTTTCGCCGCAACCGTTGATAGACTTTCTTAAGGAAAGAAAACTCGATCCCATAGCGGTCATTCTTACTCACGGTCACGCCGATCACATCGCCGGCCTCAATTTACTCAGAGAAAACTGGCCCGACATTAAGGTTGCGATCCACATTCAGGATGCCGATATGCTCAGTGACGCCCAGGCAAATCTTTCGGCGCTTACGGGGGGAGGCTTTGAGACTGAACCTGCTGATATCATCATCGAAGAAGAAGGGACGATCGAATTTGCGGGTATAAAGTTTGATGTCATTCACACACCCGGCCACACACATGGCGGAATATGTCTTTATGAGAAAAACGAAAGTATCCTCTTTGCCGGCGATACGCTTTTCGCTACGTCGATCGGCAGGACGGATTTTCCTGGTGGCAACTACGACCAGCTTATTTCAGGGATAAAGAAAAAACTCATGGTTCTCCCCGACGAGACGAAAGTTTACACCGGCCACGGACCTGAAACGACAATAGGTACTGAAAAAAAGTTTAACCAGTACTTGCAGTAGCAGCAATTAGTGATCTACCGGCTGGCCGAGATAATCGGTAAGTTCGGCGAAAACCTCATCGAGAAGCTCGGGCGTTTTTGCCTCGACGTTGAGTCTTAGCAAAGGCTCGGTATTGCTCGGCCTGCAGTTAAACCACCAGTCCTTATACTGGATCGTCACACCATCGAGATCGTCATACTGTCCGTCGCTGTACTTTCGGGCCAGTTCTTTCATTGCCTGCTCTTTGTTCTCGACCTCGAAATTAACCTCGCCGGTTCCGCTGTATCTTCTCAAAGGCTCGACCAGTTCGCTTATGGGCACCTCGGCTTCGCTTAGGATATTAAGCATGTGCACAAGTGTTATCATGCCCGAGTCGGCGTAAAAATTATCTCGATAGTAAAAATGTCCGCTCAGTTCTCCTCCGAATACGGCATGGCTGTCGCGGAGGGTCTTTTTCATGAACGAATGGCCCACACGCTCGCGCCTCGGTGTACCGCCATATTTGATTATCTCTTCCTGGAGTACATGGCTGCTGCGAAGGTCGTAAACGATCGCTGAATTGGGGTGAGTTTTAAGAAAATAGGGTACCATCAAGGACGTCAGCAGATCGCATCCGATATTTCTGCCATGCTCATCGACCATCATCAATCTGTCGGCGTCGCCGTCAAAACATACCCCGGCATCGGCATCCTCTTCCCGGACAACTTCTTTCAACTCGGCAAGATTAGCCTCGACAAGCGGATTCGGCGGATGGTTAAACGTACCATCGTGTGTCATGTTAAGGCCGATTATCTCTATTGGCAATTCGGAAAACAAAGCGGGAACCATCTTACCAGCCATTCCGTTGGAGGCATCGACAACTAACTTAAGAGTTTTTAGGTTCGGGTTCAGGAACTTGAGAACATGGTTTCGGTAATGATCGGTCAGGTCGCATTTTTCGACCGAACCGTTTGATATCGCCTTTGTATGGAGAAGTGCTGTGGCTATGTGCTTTATTTCCTTGAGACCGGTGTCAACGCCAACCGGCTTTGCGTCCAGACCCGATATCTTAAAGCCATTGTACTTTGGTCCGTTATGCGAAGCCGTAACCTGTACGCCCCCGCAGGTGCCGAGATAATTGATGGCAAAGTACATCTGGGGCGTGTCGACCATTCCAATATCTATGACATTGGCGCCAGTGGCATTCATACCCTCGATAAGCGCCTTGGCGACAGATTCGCTGTGTGTACGCATGTCCCTGCCAACGCATACGCTCTGGGCGTTGGCTTGGCCGCGTTCATAGCCTCTCAGCAATGACCGCAGGAACTGGGCGGCACCATGGCCGATCTTCCATGCCGCCTCTTCATCCAACTGGTCGGGATAGATGCCCCGGATGTCATAAGCCTTGAAAATTGAAGGATCCATATTTCGCTCCAAAAAAAACGCAAACCATCTGAAAAAACGTCAATACATAGTAATCTACGCCTGAAATGGCAATATGTCAACTGTCAACTCTAAAAAACTACGAATACCTTTCAATGGTCGTTGTTTTTGGAACAAAAACAATACTTGCAGTGAAATACACCCTATTATTCAGGGAAACCAACTAATAATCCTGGATCAGTGTAAAAATTTTGGCCACACAGAATCCGCTATAGCTGCTGTTTTGTGTGGTGATCAATACCTCTTTTTCACGGCAACGAACAACCCGCCGATACCCAATATGACAAGCGTAGCCGGTTCCGGCACCGCAAGATACTCAAATGTGTTCAGAGCAAACTGCTGATTCTCCGGTAAGTCAAAATTGGTACCACCACCAGCACCGCCCCATGTCCACAGACTGCTATCACCTATTGCCACCACTCGTCCCAGCCCGTACTCGGAAACGGCAATGGCTGTTTTGCCGCTACCTGCATCGCTACCGACCGATATAGCCGAACCAGACAAGGTAAGTTCGGAGGCCCCAAACAAGGACACCTGGTTTATTCCATCGAATATCTGGTGATTGGAAAGATCTGTGATGCTAATGCCAGTGATACCTATATCTGTCGGGCTAAAAGAGATGCCAAATTCTAAGGCAAGCGGGTCAATATTACCAATAGGTGCGGTTGTGCGTTCACCCATTATAAGCAAGCCGCCGCCCTCATTGACAAAGGTCTTCAGGGCATCTATCTCCCCGGCCGTATATGGACTTACATATGAACTGAAGACAGAGACCACGGCAACATCTATACCGGCAAGGTTTATTGAATTAAATGCCGATGTCGTAGTATTTACAGAAAAATCATTGGCTGTTAAATGATTGGACAGTTTACCGTAATAACCGCTTGGTTGATAACCATCGACATAACCAGATTCTGAAAAACTAAGAACCCCGTGCGATGTATCCCACAGGACGGTATACGTTGCCATCGCGGTAGGCGCAAGCGAAACCACAAAAATTAATACAAAAAACATCATCGGTATAATCGTACTCTTCTTCATTACTCTAACCTTCTCAAAATACCACCGCCAGGCACCCGCCGCAGACAACACTGCCCCGTAAACCCTGGCGACGTTTTATGCTTAACTGCCTCTCTGATCCTTGAGTAATTTTTTCAAATCCTCATTCTCCCGCCTTGTCGCGTCCAGATCAAAGAGCAGATACTTTACACAGACCCTGAGGTAGTCCAACGACTCCTGCAATTGGTCTATGCTCTTCTTGAGCTTATTATGATTTTTGCCGGTATTCCTGACAAGCGTTATCAGTTCTTTTCTTTGCGGATCCGGCAGACCTTTGATCTCTTCGACCAGTTCGTTCATCTTTTTTTCAAATGCAGCCTCATCCATCATTCATCCCCTCAACTTAATATAATTAAATTTCAACAACCCTCTGTGTTTATTAAAACTGTCACTACTTCTTTTTCCTTAAAAATACCAAATAGCCAAAACCAAGCAGTGCTATCGTCGCAGGCTCTGGAACGGTGACTACGCTTATAGCAGTAGTAGAAGAAGATACGCCAATAACAAGGTCATCTATCTGCCCGTCAAAACTCATCTTCTCAGGAAAAAATTGAATGTCTTCGAATGACACGGTAATGTCCTGAGTTTCCACAATATCCATCGTCACAGGTCGCGGAATAATGTTATCATCATTCAATGTTGTATCAGAATAGAAAAACCCGCCCTTATCCTTACTGCCGCCGTTATCGAGATAAAAGCCAAACTCCGCTCCGATGGAGATCTTTATATTTTCATCGATCCATGCCATTTGGTTATCAAGGTCAAACGTAACGACAACAGAGTCTCCTATCTCGTTCGATCTTTCAATGACCTGAAGGATCTCCAACGGATCCTCTAAGCTGTATATCCCCATCCTGTTCCATTTGGCAAAACCCGCTTCCTCGCCTAAGAGCGAGAACTCGACGTTTTGGATCCCGCTGTCAGCGTCCAAACTGAGATAGTACTGACCGGTTGAAACTGGATTATCAAATGGAGGGATCGCTAACCCTTTGCCGCCAGGGCCAGTGTCAAACTGCGGCACCGCCATCGCAGACACTGACAGAGCCAGCACAGAACAAATTGCAAATAAGTAAATCGGTTTCACTATTACCCCCCAGGTAAATGAAACAACTGCAAACATACCGAAACATTAGAGATTGATCAAAGTTGTATAGTAAACCCATCTAATGTCACAGAAACCCCCATTTCTGGTTTGTTTATTCGCGTATGAAAAGCTTGATATTTGACCGACCAATCCGGTCAGTATCTGCACTTCTCATCGCTACGGCCATTGTATCATAAAGCCGTTAGCAATTCAACAAAATGATCGAAAAATACCGCCCCAGCACCCCATTTTCGGCCCTGATAGCACAAAAACAGGGTTTCTATCGGACCAAACCAAAATATTTTTTCTTCCGAGATCACCCAGCAATTTGACATAAATACGGTTATTATGTAACTCACCCGACAAATGCCAACGACGGGCAGGATTCGCTTTTCGCCCTGGATTCCGTTAAAATCATAAAGAATATATTTTTCTTAAAGTAAAACGGCCGGCTGGATCGTGATATATTACGAGAGATGTTGGTCCGGCATTAATTACAGAGATGTAGATGATAGAAGACAGGTTACTTATACGCAAATTCAAGCGAGGCAGCCGGTCCGCCTTGCAGCGGATCTACGAGAAGTATCGCGGCTATTTGCTAACGTTAGCGACGGCTCTTTTAAATGATGTCAACTCAGCCGAGGACGTTGTACACGACTTCTTTGTGTCATTTGCACAATCGGCTGACCGTTTGAAACCCGAAGGAAGCCTTAAGTGGTATCTGGCTACATGTGTAGCCAATCGTGCCAAGGATAGATTACGAGCGGGCAAACGTCAGGCTGTGAGTATAGACCTTGCCGGGTCAATGTCTTCCGATGCAAAGGGGCCGCCGTCTGCGGCGATATGTAACGAAGAGCTGCAACTGTTAAACGGCGCGCTGGATCAACTTCCGTATGAACAAAAAGAAGTAGTGGTCCTACATGCTCGCGGCCAGATGAGATTCAGGGCCATCGCAAAGATGCAAAATGTTTCGATCAAAACCGTCCAGAGCAGGTACCGCTACGGACTGGATAAATTGCGTATAATTTTAGATAGGCAGGTGAAAAAATGAAACCCGCAAAAAAAATTGAAAAATTAATTAGTAAAATTAATGTTACTCCTGACGCACAAAAGGACAAAAAAACTTTAGACGATATCCTTATGGCACAGGAAAAAACAAAATCCTCGGCTAATACACAGCCGAATATATGGAGAATAATTATGAATAACAAAATAACAAAACTCACCGCAGCAGCGGCAATAATCTTAGTCGCAATAACTATTATAAATCAGTTTGGCGGCTCTATCGACGGTTCAAGTGTGGCGTTTGCCCAAATGACCGAAGCTATTAAAAAAGTGCCCTGGATACATGTCATTTGCCATTATGACGATGAAGAGGGTGTCAAACAGAGTCGAGAGCAGTGGTTTTCTTTCAGGTCAAAGACAAGTGCTTTCATATCAGCGGATAGTTCAATTGATTATAGCAGCGGCCTTCAGCGCAGATGGTTTGGTTATGACCCTGAAACGGAAACTTTAAAGATAGAGTTTTGGGATCCATCTTTTTCCACTACCGGGGCTGGTACGCCTTTTGCTGAGGTAAAACCCGGAAACTTTTTTGACTACTACCTAAGGGATGCAGACAATTCGCAAGCAGTGGTAAGCCATTCGACAAAAGTCTATGACGGTAAGGAATTTGACGTATTTGAGTTTGAAATTGAAAAAGAAGGGTATAGCAAAAAAGTAACACTTCTGACTGATATGACGACCCATTTACCCGAGAGACTTGATATGGAATTCATCAGAAGTAATAAAACATCTATAGATAGTTCTGAAATTGAGTATCCTGAAAAGGGACCTGAAAGCATTTATGATCTGGGTGTCCCTCTAAACACAAAAAAAGTCGTCGATTGGATGCCGGAGGATGATTTAGTTGAGGTATGGGACAAGCACAGGGCATGCAGAAATGATTTCTACGATGCGACCAGCAAAAGTATTGCTGTCATTACAGAAAAAAGCAGGGCAGTTAAAGATGGTGTTTGGGGCGATCGAATGAACAGGGTTACAATCGAATACAAAGAGGTACCACAGTTCTGTTGGTATTCCTATCAGTTAGGCGAAGGCATGAACTATCCCGATGAGCCTCAAACGGTTGATGAGTTGCCGCAGTCTTTCGAGGAGATATTGCAGTGGTCTAAAACTGTCAAACTTTACCCCTATTACTGTGGCAAAAGAATAGCTACACTTTGGAAAGATTCGGGATGGTCTCCCAGATTAATAAGATGGACTTGGCCTATTGGTTATCCTAGGGGGTATAATGTTATTGAAGACGATTATTCAATTGAAAACAACCTCATTTGTATTGAAAAAATACAGAGGAACGATGCTGAACATTTTGAACAAATGAGAAAGGTGATTCCAGACTTTCGAAAAGGAACGCAACCCAGTGATACATATGATCGATTTATATATTATCTGAATCCCGAACGAGATTATATTTGTCAAAGACGTGTGTCGGAATGGAGAATTAAAGACAACAAGCCTGATTCTGTTGCAATTGATGATGTTATAGAGTATGACAAAGCCAATTCGGGAAAATGGTACGCCAAAAAATTCAAGTCTACCGGATTTGAGGGCAATGATCAGACCTCTGAAAGTACTACAAAAATATACTTAGAAACTGATATCGACTTTCCGGAAACAGTCTTTGACGAAAAACTGGATTTGCCTGAGTACGAACCAGATGTATATGTGCCTGATCGCAATTAGTCTACTATTTTCAGAGGTCCATAGAGATGCTTTGGGCGTGGGCCTATCGTATTTGACAGGGTTCCGAGTTTTTCTATCTTGCAGCTTATTTTATCACAGGGTTCGAGAAAATCTCCTGTCGCCAGCCCCACACCCTCAGGTGTACCCGTAGCGATAATATCACCCGGCTCAAGGGTCATGATGTGACTCAAAAATGAAACGATATCGGTTACTTGATGTATCATCGCCGCGGTATTTGCCTTTTGACGGGTTTTTCCGTTGACCGAAAGCTCGATGTCTAAAGCATGCACATCATCTATTTCATCGGCTGTGGTAATATACGGGCCAAGGGGTAAAAAGCCATCGCTCCACTTACCATTTAGCCAGTCGTAAAACTCATCCCATGGTCGCACAGCCCGGTTAGTCTTAAAAGTTACGCTCCGTGCGGAAACATCATTTGCAATGCAATACCCCGCTACATACCCCATCGCCTCGTCTGGTTCGATGCACTTAGCCTCCTTGCCGATCACCACCGCAAGTTCCACTTCGTAGTCAACCTCTTCGCTGTAACACGGATACGGAACAACAGTATCAGGATCCGCAACTACGGTCGGCGGCATAAGGAACGGTCTCGGCGTCGTAGTCTCTCGCGGAGATGCGCTAAGCCCAAGTTTCTTTCCGCATTCTATTATGTGTTTGGTGTAATTGCCCGCAAGTGCCAGAAGCTTACCCGGCCGCGGTATCGGAGCCATAAATTCAACATTGTCAACCGCGATAAATTCTGTTGCCAAATCCGCCAACCCCGCGATCTTGTCTAGGCATGGTTTACCCTTTGTCAATATCTCCTTGATACTGTAAACGCCTTCGCCCGCCAAGCCCGACCGAATATCTACTATACCCTTATCCGTAACCACCCCGCAGCAAACCGAACCTTCATATCTAAACGTCGCTAACTTCATATCGCCCTTTCCATACAGATCGCAATTATAAAATATATTTTTGTACACAGTTACCCGGAACGGACCGATTGACATAGGTGACTGTTTGCCTCTAATTGGTGCTTTTGGGAGAAGACGGACCTTAGATACTCTGCGTCCTGTCTGTAGGATTCGATGATACCTAAGGGAGTGGCGCCTTCGATCTGTATCCAGCCGCGGTAACCAATATCATCTATTGCCATGCGAACGGCTGGGAAATTTATTTTGCCTTTGCCGAAAAGATTACCGTAGTCCTTTGCGTGAAATTCGCAGATGTTTTTGCTGCCCAGCCAGCGGATCTCTTCATAGATGTCATAGCCCTGCCCATGGCTGTTGCCCACATCGTAATACATCTGAACTGCCGGCGAGCCTACGCGGTCCATTATGGCCTTTGTTTCCCAGGCGCTTAGCCAGCTTTCGAGTCCAAGAATTACGCCTGCCGATTCAGCTCTTGGTGCTACCTTTTTAAGACGGCGAACCACTTCGTCAATTCCTTTGTGGTCGCCGCGAAGATCGCCGCCACCGAAGAAAGCCAACAGTACAACTTCTACGCCAAGAGCTTTGCAGACGTCTATGCTGTCTGCGACCCACTGCTCGGTTCGGGGATCGGACTTGTAGGGGATACCATTAAGTTCGCCGATTGCAAGCGAGGAAATCTCTACGCCATGTTTTTTGGATTCTGCGATATATTTTTCCTGCATCTCGTGTTTTCGCAGGTGCATATCGTTAGCTGCCGTTCCAAGGCTTACCTGTACGCCATCCAGGCCTATGGTCTTAGCGACCTCAAAGCAGGCCGGGTCGCACATCTTGCCGATATTCCAGTCACAAACACCAATTTTAAACCCTTTTTCTTTCATCGTCAGCACCTTATGCTTTTAAACGTTTCATGTCGAGTTTTGGATTCAGTTTTGTGTTAGTTCGCATCAGTTCTGACCAGGTTACTTTTCTGCCCTGATATGCAGCTGTTCTTCCGAGGATAGTTACGAGGTTGCTTCGCACCGAGGGAGCGACAGTCGGGTTGGTGTGGTTGCCTTCGACAATGCTTTTGTGGAAGTCTGCGATGTTCGTTACTGCTCCTTCATGATAGATGTTGGGGGATTTGCCGCCTTTATAGAAGCTGTCTTTTCCGCCGCGGATAAATGTCAGTCCGCCATAGGATGTTTCCAGTACACCTTTTGAGCCGAACATACGATTACGGATTCCTTCGGGCTGTGTGCCGTGACCGTTGAACTGACGTGAACTGAAGGCGATACCAACATTATTGGCGTATTGGTAGGTCAATACGAAGTGGTCCCAGCAGTTGCCTATGTCGATACGGACTTTTCTACCTCCGGTTCCAACGGCGCTTACAGGTTCTGCGTTCATGATCCAGCTCATGACATCAAGAGTGTGAATGTTCTGCTCGGTGATGATGTCACCGGAAAGTGCCTGATCGAACACCCAGTTGCGTAGGCGTGCCTCTTCTGTACCGGGACTTGCCTGCGCGCCGAGTCTGCCGCAGTGGTAGGTGGATTCCCCGAAGGCGAAGTCACCGATCGCTCCCGCATGGACACGTTTGATAGCTTCGACAAAGTACGGATCCTGTCTGGTCTGGAAGTCTACGAGGAAGCAGAGCTTATTGGCAGTTGCCTTTGCACTGCTTGCTTCGATAGTTTTACAGCCAGGCACGTCCACGGCGATAGGTTTGGCAAGATAGACATGTTTGCCGGCCTCAACCGCTGCTGCCGCCTGTTCCGGATGGAAGTAAGGAGGCGAAATTATGGCTACGGCGTCGACCTTCTGCTCCATCATTTTCTTATAACATGAAAGACCTGTGTAGCGGTTCGCTGCCGGGATATTGTGGGTTTGGCCAACTGGGTCTACGCGATCCTGAAAGTAGTCGGCACATCCCACGATGTCGTAGCCGCCGTTTTCTTTGAAAAGGTTTGCGATCCAGCTGCCTCTGCCTCCGCAACCGATAAGACCCAGTGAGATTTTTTCATTGGCCGCATATCCTTTTACGACTTGCGGCTTTACTATTGTAAATGCCATAGCGGCAGCCCCTGCCGATGCCAGAAAACTGCGACGATTAATGTTTTGCTTTTGAGCCATTTTTACCCTTTTATTTTAGGTTAATTGTTCACATGCAAGTTTCAATCTGAAAAATATCATTTGCAATTGAGATTTCCCGACAACATTTTTTGGACAGATGGCATGACCGGACAAACTTGATTGCCTGCGGCTTACTCGGCGTCTTTGAGAAGTTTATACTCGACACTGTCGACCAGGGCAAGCCAGCTTGCCTCTATCAGATTCTTAGAGACCCCGACCGTACCCCATATTGAGTCCTGATCGCGTGATTCGATAACAACCCGCACTTTTGCCGCTGTCCCCGCGCGGGCATTTACCACGCGCACCTTATAATCGATGAGGTTCATTTCATTGATCCTGGGATAGAAGCCTTCCAGCGATTTTCGCAGTGCGCAGTCCAGCGCATTAACCGGGCCGTCGCCCTCGCTTACGACGTGTTCGGTAGTACCATCAACCTTAAGCTTAACCGTCGCCTCCGTAACGATCCTCCCAGCCGTATTGCGTTCGACGTCAACATGATATTTTTCAAGTTCAAAACTGGGTTTGAAATCATCCATTGCTTTCCTGATGAGTATATCGAAACTGGCTTCGGCAGCTTCGAACTGGTAGCCTTCATTCTCAAGGTTCTGAACCATCTTGAGTACCTTCTTCGCCAATCGCCTGTCGGTAATATTCTTATTTTCAAGTTTCGCCATCACATTGGAAGACCCGGAAAGCTCAGATATCAAAAATCGTCTTTCATTGCCGACCAGTTCCGGACTCACATGTTCGTATGTACGCTTATTCTTGCGCAACGCATCAATATGAAGTCCGCCCTTATGGGCGAATGCGCTTTCCCCGACATACGGCATATTCGTAACCGGCAAAAGATTAGCGATCTCGAACATGAAACGCGAAAGCTCGGTAAGCGATTCGAGTTTGCCTTTACATGCAGGCTCAAACCCCATCTTCATCGTTAGATTCGGGATTATCGTGCACAGGTTGGCGTTGCCCGTCCGCTCGCCGAGACCGTTGACGGTCCCCTGAACGTGCGTTGCTCCGGCACGGACAGCGGCAAGCGTATTTGCGACCGCACAATCGCTGTCGTTATGGGCGTGGATCCCGATCCTTACGCCGAAAAGTTTCCCGCAGACTTTTTTGGTTATATCGTAAACCTCATTCGGAAGACAGCCACCGTTGGTCTCGCACAGAACTATGCAGTCAGCTCCTGCATTGGCTGCTGCGGCAACGACCTTCATCGCATAATCAGGGTCGGCTTTATAGCCGTCAAAGAAATGCTCGGCGTCAAAGATAACCTCTCTGCCCTTGCCCTTGATATATTTGACAGATTCTTCGCAGATCACAAGATTCTTATCGAGGCTGCACCGCAGCACATCGGTAACATGCATATCCCAGCTTTTGCCGACAAGCGTGATCGCAGGCGCTCCGCAAGCCAGAAGTGCCTGAAGATTCTCATCGTCGGCAACCTTGTTTTTTGCCCTGCGCGTACTGCCAAAAGCCACAATCTTCGAATTATTAAGTTTCGACCCGCCAAGTTCTTTAAAAAATTCTTCTTCCTTCGGATTGCTCATCGGGTACCCGCCCTCGATGTAGTCCATTCCGAACTCATCGAGACGTTTAGCGATCAGCAGCTTATCGGCAAGCGAAAAACTCACCCCTTCAGCCTGCATCCCGTCCCGCAATGTAGTGTCATAAACCTTTACATTCGCCATATTTACACCTTAGAGCATAAGATACCAATCGCATATTATATTTACCGGACCGACAAAAGTAAAGAAAAATTCACAATTGGCGGTATGCGGACTGCAAATATCCCAATACCAGTCTTTAATTGCAAAAAAAACGCCGTTCGACAGAAAAATATGCGATTCGCTAATGAGATTTCCTTGAAATGACACACCGTTATCTGTAAACTGGTTCGTTTCAGGTAAACGTCAGGGGCAAGTCCTTACCGGGTTGGATAAATTATGAGTACAAATAAAACTGTTACGATCGACCTTAAACCATTAGACGGCGTCCTTTCGTCATTTCCGAACGCTGCAAGCATGGACCTGATCCCCATTTTGCAGGATATCCAGAATACTTACGGTTATCTGCCCCGCCAGGTACTCATGGCCCTTAGCGGACGCACCGGAATCCCCGCAAGCCGGATATACGGCGTTACGACCTTTTACGAGCAATTCCACCTGGAGCCTCACGGCCGTCACACCGTAAGATGCTGTCGCGGTACCGCCTGCCATGTAAGGGGGGGAGCCGACATAACCCAAGCCATTGAGCTGCACCTCGGCATAGAACCCGGCCAGACCACCGATGACATGGAGTTCACCTTCGAAACTGTCGCCTGCCTCGGGACCTGTTTCCTCGCACCGGTGATAATGGTCGATAACGACTATCACGGCAATTTGGAGCCCGGCAAAATAAAAGAAATTCTCGAAAGTTACGCCTGATATTATGACTGAAAAAAAAATAACATCGTTAAAGGATTTGCAGGACTTGTCCACCAGCCTGAAAAGTCGCCATGACGGCGTAAAGGCCCGCGTACTCATTTGCATGACCGGATGTCGCGCTCTCGGTGCCGAAAGAGTCTCGAAACAGTTCAAGGCAAAACTCAAGGAACTGTCACTCGACAAGGAATACGCAGTCGTCGAAACCGGCTGTATCGGCATGTGTGCACTGGCTCCGGCAATGGTGATCGAACCCTACGGCTATCTCTACGGCGGGGTAAAACCCGAAGACGTCGAAGAGATCATCGAAGAAACTCTAAAGAACGGCAAACCCGTCGAACGCCTTGCAATGCAGCAGGACGGCATCCCTGTCCCGAAGATCACAGACGTCAATTTCTATAAGAAACAAAAGCAGCTCGTCCTCGAAAACTGCGGCAAGATCGATCCGAGGAAGATCGAAGACGCTATCGAACGAGGAGGCTACGTTGCCGCCGTCGAAACAATAACCAAAAAAGACTACCAGACGGTCATTGACGAAATGATCGGATCCGGTTTAAGGGGTCGTGGCGGAGCTGGCTTCCCCGCAGGACTCAAATGGAAGTTCTGCCGCCAAGCTCCCGGCGATGAAAAGTATTTGATATGTAACGCCGACGAAGGCGACCCAGGAGCATTCATGGATCGCGCCCTTCTCGAAGGTGATCCGCACAGGGTTCTTGAGGGCATGATCATCGCCGCTTATGCTATCGGCGCATCACAAGGTTTCATATACGTCCGTGCAGAGTACCCGATAGCCGTCGAACATATCAATATCGCCATTACCCAGGCAAAAGAATTGGGACTGCTCGGTGATTCCATAGCAGGTTCCGATTTCAGCTTCGATATCGATGTCCGCATGGGCGCAGGCGCATTTGTCTGCGGCGAAGAGACCGCTCTTATCGCTTCGCTCGAAGGTCGCCGCGGAATGCCCAAACCCAGACCGCCGTTCCCCGCACAAAAGGGATACCTCGGCAAACCCACGAATATAAACAACGTCGAGACATTCGCAAACGTCTCCGTTGTCATGAAAAACGGCGTCAAAGCCTACACCGCCATAGGCACCGAAAAGAGCAAGGGCACAAAGATATTCGCTCTCGCTGGCAAGGTAAAGAACACCGGTTTAGTCGAAGTACCGATGGGCACAACCCTTCGTGAGATCGTCTTTGACATCGGCGGCGGCATCCTCAACGACAAAGAATTCAAAGCCGCACAATTAGGCGGTCCCTCCGGCGGTTGCATCCCGGCAAAGTATCTTGATAACCCCATCGACTACGACAGCGTTCAGCAGATAGGGGCGATAATGGGCTCCGGCGGTTTGATCGTGATGGACGAAGCGACCTGCATGGTTGACATTGCCCGCTACTTCCTTGATTTCGTCCAGGCCGAATCATGCGGCAAATGCACTCCCTGCCGCGTTGGCACAAAAAAAATGCTCGACATCCTCGAATCCATCTGCGCCGGTACCGCGAAAATGGAAGACCTTGACATACTCGAAAGACTCGCCGCCGACATCTGCAAAGCATCTCTATGCGGACTCGGACAGACCGCTCCGAACCCGGTACTGAGTACGCTTAGAAACTTCAAAGACGAATACGTCCAGCACATCGCCGAACGAAAATGTCCCGCAGGCGTATGCAAGGATCTGTTAGGTTACGAGATCGTCGAAGTCTGCACCGGCTGCGGAGCCTGCCGAAAGGTCTGCCCGGTAGACGCCATAACCGGCGAAAAGAAAGAACTACACATAATCGATCAGGACAAATGCATCAAATGCGGACAGTGTTATAATGCGTGTAAATTCCAGGCAATTACAAGATGAGCGAAAAAATAAAAATTACGATAAACGGAAATGAACTGACAGCAGCGCCCAGCCAGACGATCCTCGAAGTCGCTTGCGAAAACGGCATCGAGATACCCAACCTCTGCCACGACCCACGGCTGAAACCCTCGGGTTCATGCAGGCTATGCATCGTAGAGGTCCAGGGACAACGCGGACCGGTCACCGCTTGTACATTTCAGGTAATACCCGGCATGATCGTCGAAACTGAAACCGATACCGTCCGGCAATTGCGAAAAACCGTTCTCGAGCTTCTCTTTTACGAACACCGCGGCGTCTGCACCACCTGCGACGAAAACGGCGAGTGCAAACTCCAGCAGTACGGCTATGACTACCAGTTAAGCGACGACGTATTTCAGCTTCCCGAAACCACCGAAAGAGAGCCCAACTATACAACCGGCAACAAAGCCATCGAATATGACCCCGCCAAATGCATCCGCTGCGGAAGATGCATCAGGATTTGCGAAGAGGTCCAAATGGACAGTGCCCTTACCTTTAAGGAGCGGGCCGGCGACGTCGAAGTGACCACCGCGTTCGATATGCCTCTTAACGAATCGACCTGCGAACTCTGCGGTCAGTGCATCTCAACCTGCCCGACCGGTGCACTGTATGAACGCAGCGCAAAGGGCAGGGGCCAGTGCAGGAACCTGAAGAAAACTACCACGACCTGCCCCTACTGTGGCGTCGGCTGTCAAACGGATCTTAATATAGATGAAAAGAAAAACGAGATCGTCCGCATAACCAGCAAGGTCGGCTGTGTCCCCAACGACGGCAATATGTGCGTTAAGGGCAGATTCGGCATGGACTTCGTCTCAAGCGACAAACGTCTTACCGCACCTTTGATCAAACGCAATGGCAAATTCGAGCAAGCCTCATGGGACGAAGCCATAGAACTCGTCGCCGCAAAACTAAACGAAACTAAAAAAACTTACGGCCCCGACTCCATCGCCGGCCTAAGCTCCGCCAAATGCACCAATGAAGACAACTACGTCTTCCAAAAGTTCATTCGAGCAGGACTCGGCACCAACAACGTCGACCATTGCGCAAGACTTTGTCACGCCTCAACCGTAGCAGGCCTGGCCCGCGCGTTCGGCAGCGGAGCAATGACAAACAGCATCGACGAATTCAAGAACGCCGCCTGTATTTTCATCATCGGCTCCAACACTACCGAGGCACATCCTGTCATCGGTCTCAATGTAAAAGAAGCCGTCGTCGAAAACGGTGCCGAGCTCATCATCGCCGACCCGCGAAAAATAGACCTCGTCAGATTTTCCAAGCAGCATGTCAGCCAGAGACCCGGCACCGATGTGGCGCTGCTAAACGCAATGATGAATGTCATCATAACCGAAGATCTCCATGACGCCGATTTTGTCAAGGATCGCACTGAGGATTTCGAAAAGTTAGCCGCCATCGTCAAGGATTTCACCCCCGAAAAGGCAGAGAAGATAACAACCATCCCTGCCGAAGATATCCGCCGCCTTGCAAGAACTTATGCAAAAGCGAAAACCTCAAGCATCATCTATAGCATGGGCATAACCCAGCACACCACCGGAACCGATAACGTCCTCAGCATCGCCAATCTCGCCATGCTCACCGGAAACGTCGGCAAAGAGTGCACCGGCGTCAACCCCTTGCGAGGCCAGAACAATGTTCAGGGTGCCTGCGACCTCGGCGCATTGCCCAATGTATACCCCGGCTATCAATCCGTTGAAGACGCTGCTATCAAAGAAAAGTTCCAGGCCGCATGGAACGCAGAGCTTTCCGCCGATAAGGGCCTTACGATAATCGAAATAATGCACGCCATCGAAGATGACAAGATCAAAGCACTGTACATCATGGGCGAAAACCCCGCCCTTTCAGACCCGAACTTAAACAGAACACGAAAGGCCTTGGAGTCTGTCGATTTCCTCGTCGTCCAGGACATCTTCCTCAGCGAAACCGCCGAGTATGCCGACGTCGTTTTGCCCTCAACCTGTTTCGCTGAAAAAGACGGCACATTCACAAACACCGAGCGTCGCGTCCAGCGCGTTCGCAAAACTCTTGCAGTTCCCGGACAGTCTCGAAACGACTGGCAAATACTCTGTCAGATCGCAACAGAAACCGGTTACCCGATGAGTTATGAAAACGCATCTCAAATAATGGATGAGATCGCTTCGGTCTCGCCAATTTACGGCGGCATATCGTTTGACAGAATAGAATCAATAGGCCTCCAGTGGCCATGCCCCGACAAGGCCCATCCCGGCACAAGGTATTTGCACAAGGGCAAATTCACACGCGGCAAGGGCAAGTTCCATCCAGTCGAATACAGACCGCCCGCCGAAGAGCCGGAAAAGAAATACCCGTTCGTCCTCACCACCGGAAGGCAGCTTTACCAGTTCCACACCGGAACGATGACAAGAAAATCGCCTGTGATAAATCAGATCTCGCCAACCGGATACGTCGAGCTCCACCCCGAAGACGCCGGAAAACTTAAGATCAATAACGGCGACACCGTCAAAGTAACCACCCGCCGTGGCAATGTAACCGTCCCAGCCAAAGTAACCGATGGAATAGAACCCGGCTGGCTCTTCATGCCATTCCATTTCGTAGAATCCGCGGCAAACCTGCTAACCAACGACCAACTCGACCCCATAGCCAAAATACCCGAATACAAAGCCTGCGCCGCAAACATCACCAAAGCTTAATGTAGGGCCGGCTCCGCCCACGCGGTCATCTGACAATAGTGGAGAAAAATCAACCGGTAACAAATTGTGACCGGATGGGCAAAAACAGAAAAACCGTTAAGCCGTGTGGCACCTTCAAGCGTAGCTTGTGGGTGCTAACCCCAAAGTTAGACGGAAAAAATTAAATTACCATTGACATCGATTGGGAAAAATGTTTTAATACCGTTATGTCGAACCATGCATAACGCTAAAAGAAAGGAAAAATCATGGAAAATGACCAGATAAGCACTGCTATCACCGACTCAGCCGTAGAATCCGACGGCAAAAAGAAGCTCTCCTGCGCAAAAGCATTCGAGATTGCCGAGCAATTCGCGGTTTCCAAACAGAGCATTGGCCAGCTTTGTAACGAAAACGATATAAAAATAAACGCTTGCCAGTTGGGATGCTTCAAATGACAACTGCTCTTTCAGAGATCAAGCCCAAGTGTAAGCTATGGCTGAGAGATGGAACACGCCAAAATGCTTTCGGCGACGGAAAATGGCGATTGCTAAAAGCCATCGACCGGACCGGTTCGCTCAAAGCCGCAACCGAGTTACTCGGCATCAGCTATCGAAAGGCGTGGGGAGATCTCAAAGATGCTCAGACTCTCCTCGGCGCTGATCTCATCGAAAAGCATCGCGGAGGCAAGGCAGGCGGAACCACCCGCCTTACACCCCTGGGCAAACAGTGGCTCGATGCTTACGCCAACTTCCGCACCGATATCGACACCGCCATGTTCGCCGCCTACGACAAACATATTAAGGAACTGATCACTTGATAAATGCCCCCAACATTCTGCTCATAGGCGCAGCCGGTAGAAACACCGGCAAGACAACCTTCGCCTGCCGGGTCATCGAAAGCATATCCAAAGACACCCCGCTCGTCGCCGCAAAGATAACAACCATCACCGAACGCAATGGCCAATGTCCCCGTGGCGGCGAAGGTTGTGGAGCATGCTCATCGCTCGAAGGAGATTTTCAGATAACGCAAGAGACCGACTCATCTTCGGATAAAGATACAGCCAGACTCTTGAGGGCAGGAGCAAAAAAAGTCTACTGGCTTCGCACACAGAAGGATTGCCTCAAAGAAGCTGCCACGGCCCTACTCGAAACCATCGGTCCAGGCACCCCCTGCGTCATTGAGTCCAACTCCCTGCGCCTCATCGCCCAGCCAAGCCTTTTCATCATGACCAAAGACGCCGGCACCAGTGAATATAAGCCCTCGGCAAAAGATGTCGCGGACCTTACAGATATGATGATAAGCTTTAGCGGCACAAGCTTTGATACAAACCCTGATGACATCCGTCTCTCTAATGACAAATGGACGATTAGGAAAAATTAACCATGATAAACTTTGAACAAGCAAAACAAAAAGTATTGGCCTCCGCACGAAACCTCGAAACCGAGCATGTTGATCTCGCCGATTCACTTGGCCGTGTCCTTGCCGACGACGTCGTCTCCGATATGGACATGCCGCCCTTCAACAAATCGGCAATGGACGGCTTCGCTTGCAAAAGAGCTGACCTCGACAACCACCTTACCGTGATCGAAACGCTCCCAGCCGGTGTCATACCGCAAAAGACGATCACCCCCGGCCAGTGCGCAAAGATTATGACAGGCGCCGTTGTCCCCGATGGTGCTGACTGTGTCATCATGAAAGAATACGTCGAGCAGCTCGATGAAAACCAGATCGTATTTACGGGCGACTCCACAAAAGACAACATCTGCTTAAAAGGCGAAGACATAAAAACCGGCGACGTCGTCCTAGCCAGATCCGCCCTCATTCAACCTCAGCACATAGCCGTCCTCGCCTCCGTCGGATGCACCCAACCGCTCGTTTCCAAAAAACCAACCGTAGGCATCATCGCAACCGGCAGCGAACTCGTCGAACCAGGATCAAAACCCGAGCCATCCCAGATAAGAAACTCCAACAGCTACCAACTCGCCGCACAGATCGAAAGATCAGGCGCAATACCAACCAACTACGGTATTACCGAAGATACCGAAGAGGCTATCGACTCCGCCATAAAAAAAGCCATTAGCGAAAATGATGTCGTAATAATTTCCGGCGGCGTATCTGTCGGCGACTTCGATCTTGTCCGTGATATCCTCAAGAAAAACAACATCGACCTGCTCTTCGAAAAGGTCGCCGTAAAACCGGGCCGCCCCACCGTTTTTGGCATAACCGATAACTGCTACATCTTCGGCCTGCCCGGCAACCCCGTCCCGACATATGTCATATTTGACATTCTCGTAAAACCGTTTTTGTATAAACTCATGGCTCACGACCTTTCGTTGCCCATGATAACCGCTACTGTAGAAGATACCATCTCAAGAAAAAAAACCGATCGTGATTCGTGGCTGCCGGTCTGCTTCACCGAAACCGGAACCGTAAAAAATGTCGAGTACCACGGCTCGGCACACATAAACTCTATATGCGGCGCCCAGGGCCTCATCTGCATGCCAAAGGGCACCGCCAAATTACAAGAGGGAGAAGTCGTTGCTGTCAGACCCATACAATAGGACAATAGACTATCTGCGAATATCCGTCACCGATCGCTGCAACCACCGCTGCGTATATTGCATGCCCAAAGAAGGCGTAATACCGAAACACCACGACAGCATCCTTTCATACGAGCAGATCGAATCCATCGCAACAGTCGCAGCCTCACTCGGCATAACAAAGATCAGGCTCACCGGCGGCGAGCCGCTCATCCGCCACGACATAGAAACCCTCGTTGCGAAACTCTCGAAGATAAACGGTATCGAGGACCTCACCATGACAACCAACGCTACCCTCCTTGCCAAAAAAGCCAAAGTACTAAAACAAAACGGCCTCACCCGTGTAAACATTTCGATAGATTCGCTGGACCCGGAAAATTATCGTGCTATGACACGCGGCGGCCAGTTAAAACACGCTCTTGCCGGTGTCGATGCCGCAATAAAAGTCGGCCTTACTCCAATAAAGATCAACATGGTCATAACAACCGACACCACAGAGGACCAGATATACAGTATGCAGAGTTTTTGCCGCCGAAAAAAACTCGCCCTTCAAAAGATCATGCAATTTTCGCTATACGACCGAAATGATCTCAGCAAACACCTTCAAACCGAGCGGCCCCCCAAATGCGTTAGCTGCAACAGGCTAAGGCTCACCGCCGACGGATTCCTCAAACCATGCCTTTTCTCTGAGGAAGAGATAAAAATAGATTTCCGCCATATAGAGGCATCCATCCGCAAAGCCGTCACCCTAAAACCGGAAAACGGCGTCGCATGCAATAACAGATACATGAACCAGATAGGAGGTTAAAATGACCGAAAAACTTTCACATATCGATGACCGCGGCGCAGCTTGCATGGTCGACATATCCGCCAAGCCAAAGGTCCGCCGCACCGCAACCGCATCCGGCAAGATTGCCCTTGCCCCTGCAACCCTCAAACTCATCGCAGACGGTATGCTCAAAAAAGGCGACTGCCTCGCTGCTGCACGCATAGCCGGAATATCCGCCGCCAAAAGAACCGCCGACCTCATCCCACTCTGCCACAACATCGCCATCGACAACGTCCGCGTCGATTTCCACACCGTCGCAGACGGCATCGAGATAACCGCAAAAGCCATCTGCACCGACAAAACCGGCATAGAAATGGAAGCCCTCACCGCCGTCGCCGTATCCGCCCTTACCATCTACGACATGTGCAAAGCCGTCGACAAGAACATGAAAATCGAAAACATCCATCTCGTGGAGAAAACCAAAGATGAACTCTGACACCGGAAAAATAATCTCACTCAACACCTCCGAGAAAAAAGGCACCATCAAAACCCCCGTCGACCGCGTCACCATTAACGAATCCGGCATCGTCGGTGACGCCCACGCAGGCAACTGGCACCGCCAGGTAAGCGTCCTCGCATCCGAAGAGATCGAAACCTTCGCCAAGCAGATGAAAACCGACATCGCCTACGGCGCCTTCGCAGAGAACATAACCACCCAAGGCGTCGATATTAGCACTGCTGCCCTGCTCGACACCTTCACATCCGGCAGCGTCGAGCTTCAAGTCACCCAGATCGGCAAAAAATGCCACGGCGACAAATGCGCCATCTTTCAGCAGATCGGAAAATGCGTCATGCCCCATAAAGGCATCTTCTGCAAAGTTATAACCGGCGGCAACATCGAAACCGGTGACGAAATAACTTACACCCGCCGCCCTTTCAAGTTTGAATTGATCACACTCAGCGACCGGGCTAGTCGCGGCGAATACTCCGACAGATCCGGCCCAGCCGTCCAGACGATCATCGAAGAGTTCTTCGCAGGCACAACCCGCCTCTGCGAATTTGAAACCTGCATCTTACCCGACGACACCAAACTCCTCGAAACCCGCATCAAAGCCGCAGTAAAAAGCGGTACTGACGCTATCTTCACAACCGGCGGAACCGGCATCGGCCCCAGAGACATAACCCCCGACGTCGTAATGGCCCTTGCCGACAAAACCATCCCCGGCATCATGGACCACATCCGCATAAAGTTCGGCGCCGAAAAACCAAACGCCCTGCTAAGCCGATCCGTCGCAGCCGCCATCGACAAAACCCTGATCTACACACTACCCGGAAGCGTAAAAGCAGTAAAAGAATACACCCCCGAAATACTAAAAACTTTAGAACACCTCATCTACACCCTCCACAACCTCGACACCCATTGAAAATCGGTAAGCCCGGCCCCACCCACGCGGTCAACTAATCTATTTTTTCTCTATCGTTCCAGTTTTGGTATTTAACTTCTCATCATCACTTAACATTCGTTCCACGACCCAATCATCCTCGACACGGCGCAATAGATATTTTCTGCTGTGCCGTTTATCTGTCCCCAAAACCCAATACTTCAACTCCGCTTGTGCTACCCCGTGCTTGCGACTGGAACGATTTCTCACATGCAGTTCCGTTCTAAATTTACTGTTCGGATCCTCCTCTTGCAAATCTTTTTCAAGTCTCTGCGATACCAGGTACAGAAAATAATCCGAAAGCTTCTTCTTATTTATTTCAGTAAGCGGGTGCGATGTATGAAGCTCATTGCCTTTTAGTTCCCTCACCACCTTCCAACCATCGGCCCCCTTACGCAATTGAACCCTCAGAAATTGTTCACTGTTATCTCCAACCTTATAATTGACATCCACTCCCCCGATTTTGTCACCATCACTGAGCCATGCGTTATAGTCACCTCTTGCTTTTGACACCGCAACATCATCTCTGGTAAGCTTATCCTGAAGATACAACTTCGCGGCATATCGCAAAGTCTCCATACTGTCACTTCGAATATCAGGATGCCCGTCAACCATTCGCAATCCCTTTATCTTCGCCTTGAAATCCCCTTTCAAACGAACATCTTTTTCAGGGGATTCAAGCAGAACCTCTCCTTCAAGCATACCATCTTTCTCCTCGCCAAATGTCAACTGCAAGTCATAACCTTTTCGTCCCAACCGCTCACTACGATCATTGCCTTTGCTCTTAGTAGAAAATTCATACACTATATTACTCACATGGCCCGTCCCCCGAGCATCGCTGTGATTAATCTTAAATGACTTCCCGATCGGAAGCACACCATGTTCACCGTTAAGATAGATAGTAACCTTAGGAGGATTCGTTCTCCCTTTGCTCCCATAGAATTGAACGTACCTGCCATTATCAATCTGCGCCTCACCGACGACTATATCCATACCATGAACACGACCCATAAAGCTTGTGTTTTCCTGACCGGCCTTAACGATCTTAGCGCCGCTTACCTTAAGCAGCTTCGCGGCTCTTTCACTGCCCCACCACCGAGCAAGATCAAGCACACTCCTGCCACCGCCATCTATCGCATTTACATCGGCGCCAGCCTTGATCAACATCTCTGTTATCTCATGACGATCCCACACCGCTGCGGTATGCAGCACTGTACTGTTAGAGCCGTTCTTAATATTGACATCCACTTTGGCTTTGACAAGCAATTTAACTATCCCCGAATCTCCTCTGGCAACAGCAATACACAAAGCTCTCCTACCGTCTTTGGCCGCAGTATTAACATCCGCACCGCCACCAATAAGCATTTTAACGATTTTCTCATACCCCCCGGCAGCCGCGCAAACAAGCGGCGTCACCCCTCTGGTATTCTTAGCGTTAACATCCGCCCCCTTCTTTAGCAGTGTCTTAACAAGTTTCGTTTCCCCTTTCGCTACTGCCTCATAAAGCGTCTTGCCTCCCGAAGCCACGAATTGCTCGACCTTACCCGTCCTTGTATTCACCTTCTCCCCATCCTTAAGGGCCCTTTCAACCTGCCAGAGACCATCAACCCTGCGAAACAGGTAAGTCTTGGAAGATTGTTTCTTCTCTCCCTGCAAACCATATCTCACCTGATTGCAACCAATGCCGGTTTTCCGGCTGAACGAAGACCCAAAACTTATGTACGGCGAAAAACCTTTCCCCGGAAACTCCTTTTGTACATCAGCCTCCAACGCCTTCGCGGTTAAAAAGTCAAATATTTTGGAAATCATCATGCCGTCATCGTCTTCGACCTTAGTTATATCGAAAGGAACGATCGGATGCGCCGCCACCAATTGATCTGCCCGAAGTTCCTGAAACACTCTCCAGCCCTCATCATCCTTGACAAATTGTAGCCGAATAAAAACCGCCTTGCCGTCACCATCTTTATATTTGCCATCAAGCCACCCCGCCTTCTTGTCCCCGGCCTTGAGATGGTACTTACAGTCCATAACGTAGCTCAGTTTGGCAGACTCTGACTTCAATTTTTTCCGAAGGAACAATTCACCTGCATAAATAAGTGTATCACGATGATCGCATTGCAGATCCGGATGCCCGTCCACAAGCCTTAGACCGCGTATCTCTGCAATAAAATTGCCAGCGACTTTAATATCCAACTCTGCATTCTTAAGTGTCAGCCGTCCGCTTATCTCCTTTGGCGTTTCCTTACCGAACTCTACCTCGACCTGATACTCGCCTCGCTTCATAAAAGAGTGCACCATCTTGCCGGACTCCAACTCTTTCCAATAGTAACTCACGCTGACCTGTTTGCGAAAAGTCCCCCCTGTGAAAACCCTCTTGCCATCCTCTGAGAACTTCTTCTGCTCTGGTACTACCCCATTTTCAATGGGAAGATGAACTGACAAATTCGCCTTAAAACCACCTTCACCTTTTGTCTGGATCTGCAATACCTTATCTGCAAATACTGCCTCATAAAGAACAACATCTATACCATCGACCACACCCCGCAATTGGTCGGAGCTATCGTCCGTTTTCGACTGTACAACTTGCACAAAAAAACAACTCGTAAAAAGAAAAACTACAAAAATACTTCTCATGCCTTATCCTTTCTTTCAGGGTCAACTTTATGGAGCAGTCAACTTTTTCTGACCTCTTCCTTATCTTCTCCACTTTTCATAAATCAATCGAAGATTCTCCATAGCCCTGGCGGCGGAGAATCAAATCCCTCCCCATTTTCTACATCAAACAACCGATTCTGTCAACATATTCCTTAAAAAAAAGACAATAATTCCACCACAATTCCAAATCCTTGTAGATCAACCTTTTATCCCGTTGTTGCCGTTGTAGTTAATAATTGCTAAACATCCTGTTATCCTGTCAAAAATAAATAAAAATTCACTTGACTTTTGGCATGGATATTTGTATAATAGACAACTAACAATCAGGATAGAATAGGTAATTAAAACTTGATAATTCGGAACTTAAAATTAAATATTGTTTTTCTCTGTGTCCTCTGTGATCTCTGTGGCCAAATTTTTAATATTCGTGTCCGGCAATGTTTCAATGACGGATTAGTGGTTCTATTAGTCAATATCCGCCAATTTCCAGGAAAATCCAACGCCAAAAACCTTATTTCGCGAAACGAACCCAATTTCAAAAGCAAGACCTACACCCTAACTCACGAAATAACAAGGAATTACAGCAGGATACATCGAAACCACCACCCCAAAAACGAACCCAATACGAACCCAATACGAACCCAATACGAACCCAATACGAACCCAATACGAACCCAATACGAACCCGATCCGAACCCAAACACCTGTCGCGGCGAAACGCAGCGAAGACGGAAACCCAATTTCGCGGAGAAAATATTGCAGCAACTAAAGACTAAAAACCAAAAACTAAAAACTAACCCCCCCCTGTGGCATCTTACTGGCGATTGTGCTATACTCCTGTTTTAACCAAAATAATGGAGCATACGGACAAGATCATGACAACACAATTACAGACCGCCCGCACCGGCCACATCAGCCCCGCGGTAAAATGCGTCGCCCTCAAGGAAAACATCCCCGCCAAACTCATCACCGAAGAGATTGCCGCCGGCAGGCTTGTCATCCCCGCCAACAAGATTCACCTCGCTGGCAACCTCGTACCCGTCGGCATCGGCAGGGCGTTATCAACCAAGATAAACGCCAACATCGGTGCCAGCAATGTAAGCAGTTCGCTCGATGGCGAACTCGAAAAAATGAAAGTCGCCCTCGACCTCGGCGCAGACGCCATCATGGATCTCAGCACTGGTTGCGACCTCGACCAGATCCGCCAAAGGCTCCTCGCCGAGTGCTATGTACCTTTCGGCACCGTACCGATATACGAAGTCATCATCGACAGAACCGTCGAAGAGATCGACGCCGACTCGATCCTAAAGGTCCTCGAAAAGCAGGCAAAGCAAGGCGTGGACTTTTTCACCATGCACGCAGCCTTTCTTCAGGAGCACCTCGAACTGATCCCAAGGAGAACCTGCGGCATCGTCAGCAAAGGCGGAGCCCTCCTCGCCAAATGGATGACATATCACAACAAGCAGAACCTGCTCTATGATATATTTGACGATATGTGCGATATAATGGTCGAATACGATGTATGTTTTTCTTTGGGCGACGGCCTAAGACCCGGCTGCATCGACGACGCAACCGACGAAGCGCAGATCGCCGAGTTAAGGGTCTCCGGCGAACTAACCGAACGGGCATGGGCAAAAGGTTGCCAAGTCATGGTCGAGGGGCCCGGCCATATACCATTTGACCAGATACAATACAACATGGATATTCAGAAAGAAATTTGCAAAGACGCTCCTTTCTATGTCCTCGGCCCGCTGGTTACCGATATCGCCCCTGGCTATGACCACATAACCGCGGCGATCGGTGGAACCGCCGCTGCGTTCTACGGTGCATCGTTCCTATGTTACGTCACTCCGCGGGAACACCTCGGACTACCCAATGTAGATGACGTTCGCCAGGGTGTCATCGCTACAAAGATAGCCGCCCACGCCGGCGACATCGCACGCGGATTCAAAGGTGCCGCCGAACACGATAAACGCTTATCGATCGCAAGAGCAAACCTCGACTGGGAAACACATCTCAACGAATCGCTCGACGCCAACACCGCCAGAGCGATGCACGAACAAGCTTGCGGCCAGAGTAAAATGACACAGGATGGCAATTCAGAAGACTACTGCACAATGTGCGGTAGAGAGTGGTGCAGCGTAAGAATAAACAAGGAACTACGAGAAAAAATGTGTAAATAGACCCTGCGTCTCAGGTCTTCATTGAGTCGAGTTCGAAGACCGCTATAGGAAAAAATATTATCACAGGTGCCCACGCCCATAATTCCGGCCGCACCTGGTTAAATATTACTTCCGAGGCCATCATCTTGCAAAGCTGCGTCATAATAAAACAGCTCGTCGTCATCGCAAAGCTTATCATGATCGCGGATTTCATCGTTTTCGGATCGCGGCAAACCAGAACCGGCAAAGCCACAAGAAGCATTATAATATTGATGATCGGATCGGTTATCCGAAAATTTTTCTGGCTGTAAAGATCGGCCTGGTCCTTTACCCGAAAACGTTGTTTATCTCTATCCAACGCCCCAAGCTGGGCCGAACTGAGCAGCCCTTTATATCCTTCCTGCCGTCTCATAGGAATATCCGTCGGCGTAAGATCGCTTTCATAAAACTTAACTTCAAGAGGTTTAAGACCAAACTCAAATTCACTTTCATCCCTGTTGATCTCCGTATAAACTCCATCCGTCAGATCCCACCCTTTCATTTGAGCGTTATAAATGGCTTTGGTTGCGAATATTTTTCCGATCATCTTCCACTCAACCGAATCAGGTATCGGCTCACGGATCATTATTGTAGGGCGGAGCATAGTCCCGGGCGGCGTAGCATCAAAAGTCGGAGTGCATATCAGCGATCCTTTGCTGTCGCCCATGAACCAGACGTTAAAGGACTCGCCGCCCTGTACGGCGTCATGTGACCGGATGATCCTGTTGGCAAGGCGCGGTATGACTATTTCCTGATCAATTACGAGAAGGCTCGTCAGGAGTATCGAAAGCACCACGACAGGGGCTATCACACGTTTAAGGCTGACGCCGGAAGCCATGATAGCAACGAACTCATTTTTGTGTATCATCTTGCCGAGAGAAAAAACCGCGGCTATAACAGTGATCATCCCCGCAAAATTACGGAAGTATATCGGTATCTGGACGCCGTAATAAGTAAGTATATCCTTGATCACGTCCATTGGGCCCAACTCTTCTTTTTCTGTAAACTCGTCAAGATTGACAAAAAGATCGAGCACTACACAGAGGCCCATCAAAACCATAAATACAATAAGGTAACCAACAAGAAAATTTTTAGTGATGTATTTATCAAGTACCTTCATAAAAGTTTCCGTTTATGTTTTCATTAGTTTTCGATATATGACAAAGCACAGGATCGACAGGACAGCGAGGCCGGCCCACATAACGATCACTCCCGTTGACTCCGGCATTGCCGAGGTCCGCGCTTTTGTAAGATTCTTACCTGCCATAATACATACTATAAGGACACCTGCCGGGACGGTACTTGTTCCAAAGGCGGTGAGCAGATGTCCACCCTTAAAAATGATGCCTAAAGCTATGCTGGTCATCACCAATGTAATGCAGCCAAGACCAAAGACCAGTCGTGTATGAGTTTCGGCAATTATTGCATTGATCGTACTTGTGACCTTAAAGCTTATGTCGTCAAGTTTTTTGGTTAAAACAGCAGTCGGTTGTTTGAGTATTGAACCGATTGGGTTCTGCGATAAGAAGTCGGTGCTGTCAAGTTTTGTCACCACCGTTTCCGGCAGCGATATATACCTTACAACGTGTCTCTGGGCAATGCCTTTGCGACCGTCGCTGAACTCCCATGTCGGAGCGTCAATATCTATCACCATTTTTGTGTTAAGATCGTCATCGGCAAGCAGTATTGTTCCGCTGTTGCTGTAATATTGGCATATCGGATCGCCCAAAAGATCATGCTCATGAAGTTCTATAGGGCCTGTAAGTTCAATTGTCCGCTCGTCATCGGCTCTACAGCCGGCGGCGGTAAACATCAGCAACCTGTCCTCGGCGTCGAGCTGGTAATAGTTTCCGGTTTCTTCGGCGATCTTCTCGGTGATCTCGGCGGCCAGAAGTTCCATACTTAATTGTGACCTTGCAGCCTGGGCCAGTTTGCGGACAGGATAAAACGTCATCATGTCGGCTCTGATCTCTTTTATCTGTTCGATCTTCTGGAATTTAATGTTGTCACTCAATAGCGGCGGAAACGTCGTATTGACCGCAAGCTCCTGCGAATACGCCTGGCCAACGTCATCGATCTGATAAGTCTCCAGAGCTACGATAGTAACTTCATTGAACCCCTTATGAGTATCGATAATTATCTTGGCTGTCTCGGCGGTGGTGATCTTATTTATCCGGCCCAGTTGCTCATCGGTGATTATGACGCCAAAGAGCAGATCGTTTTCGGGGTCGGCCCGGTCGGCGTATATGCGGTATCGATTGTCCGGGGGAAGTGTGTAATATCCCTTGCGTTGAATGTTCCGGAAAAGGATCTGTTTTGTGTTGGCTTTGAGGGCTCTTTCGGCTCGATGGATAAAAGCCGGTACTACATGAAAACTGAGTACAAGATTGGCGATCGCTATGACGATGGCAAGGCACAGGCCCGGATAAACCAGGGTCATCAAGCTGATGCCGCTGGCTTTGCAGGCGTCGAGTTCGTTGTCGCTGGCGAAACGGCCATATACCAGTGCCGCAGCGAATAGAGCCGACATCGGCAGTACGAAGGTCAGCGTTATGGGCAGAAAGTAGCCCAGAAGGTGTATGATCTGCTCGGGCGGAACGCCGAACTCCTGCATCGACCCGACCATAGTGGTCAGGCTGAGCATCGCGGTCAGCACAACGGCTGTGAGCGTAAACGTCCTCAGCAGGTCCCGAAATATGTATCTATGAAGCGTAAATATCATAATTTTGCTTTTAATAAACGATTAGACGTCTGCATTCTCAACAAAACGCGCAATATTGCAACAAAAATCCAAAATCAACTGAAATACCGGGGGGCTTTGGTTGAGCGGGGTCTTTAGTTGGTCTTCATTATTTGTCATAAAGTTTATAGCCCTGCCGTATTGCATCGCGATTTTGCTGTTCCTTTTTGAGTCTGGACAAATATGTTTCCTGCCGCTGGCGATCAACTTCGCAGGCTGCGAAGCCGTCCATATCCGCACGTGGAGCCTGGGCAAGCGAGGCTTTACCGGCTTGGATTATCACAAGAGCCCTGTCATATTTTTCCTTATCAGCCCTTATCGCGTCAAGGCAGGGACTTAAATGAGGGCGGTCGAAACTTATCTGAGTGCCAACGGTTCGGTTGAAGTTTGCCAGACCTTTAAGATCAACGCCGACGATCGCAGCTAACTCATCAAGCTGCTTATCGGAAAGCGGGCTTCGGCCTGCAAGATTGTCCGGGTAGGCACTGGCGTAAGAGGGATAGTAGGGACCGTTCAGGTCGATCCAGGTGACAACTCTGTTGAATTCATCGGCTGAGAGCTTAACGTCGTTGTGACCGGCGATGATATTTTCGACGATCTTACTTTTATGCGAACCCCACGAATAGGCCGGCTGGGTTATATGAGGACCGGCTCCAACACAATTAATATACCGCTTCATCCACAGATCGACGTACGATGCGTTGAAAGTATTGCCCCGATCCCCTGCGAGAATGAGTTTCTTGCCCGCCTCTTCCCCGAAATCGTGACAGGTGACGCAGTGCTTATCGAAAACCGGCTGAACCTCTTTCGTATAGCTGAACAATCTGGCCTGGCCATGCCAGCCGTTAAGCTTGGTCGGTTCCCTCCGCATGGCAAGCGGCACCAGACCGCTGTTTACGGGCGGGGCGATGTGCCTGTTATCGTGACATCCAACACAACCGGTAACCTCGCCTGACTGGGCGACGGTTCCGCTTCGCATCGACTGTATCATCATGCCCTTTTCATCAAGCAATTGAAAAAACATGTATGTGTCGGACGGGACCTCAAAATATGCCGAACCGTCTGCTTCTACCGGTACCGTCGAAAGTATTCGCTTATTCTCAAAATTGTGCCAGTTCATTCCGGGAGCCTGCTGGCCCTGTCCGCCCCATGGCGACGATGTCCAGAAGCGTTTCTCCGGTGACTCGATAACCCGCAAGAATTTAACCGATCCGCGTTTGACGTCCTGCATATGCGTACCTTCATAAACATCGAGAACATAGAAAGCAGCCTTTCCATTTTCAAAATTTCGCCGGCTTGGGATCGTATCGGGGGCCGGTCTGGCTTTTAGCGGCATGGGATCGAAACATCCGGCTCCTTCAGTATGCAATAACGTTTCATTGCCAAAGACGTCAATAAGATATACCCCCATCTTCTCGCCGTCGCCAATCGTCCGTGAGCATAGAAAATACTCCTCGCTCAAAGGATAGGGATCCTCGTATTTCGGTGTGACCTGCGTAAAAGTGTCCAGGTCTCCATTGCCGACAAGTTCGATAGCACTCTCCGGCCAGGTGCGCACAACAGGCTCTCTTCCGTCGATACCTGACCGTCGGTCGATGATCGCAATGGCCCCCCAGGGCCGGTCGTGACAGGAAGTGAACGTACAAATAACTCGTTGGCTTGCCGGTATCTGACGGGCATCGATTACCCCGCCCGGCGAAGCTGTATTGTTGCCCCAGTAGACGGCTTGGCTGGTTCCGTCAGGATTGACGGTCCAAAGGCCCTGTGCATCTCCAAAGTTGCGGTCGATATACTCCCACCGGTCATAGAGTATGCGCCCATCGCTCATTACGGAAGCGTGGCCCTCATGCAGCGTACTCTTGGCGATCTGATGAATATTGGCGCCGTCGGCGTCCATCTTGAAAAGATTGCCCATGATGTGCCGGTTGCAGCCGCAATATTTAGGCTCACGCGTCGAAGAAAAAACGATTGAGCCGTCACCAAGATAAGCCGGGTCAAAATCAGCAACCCCAGCCATTGAAGTGAGCTGCCGCAAATCTTTGCCACTGGCGTCGATCTCGTAGATGTGATAGTCATCGTCGATATTTTTGCGCATGGAAAAGAGGATCCGTTCGCCGTCAAAACTAACATCAATGTCGCGAATTCCTCCGGTCGGGCCAGCGTCGAAGATCGTCACTATTTTTTTATTGTCAGCAAAATCAATGGTTTTGATCGCACCGCCCGGACGATAGCTTTGGGTATTGATCTCACCGGTGACAAACATCGTCGCCGAATTATGATGATCGGCCGGATACTGAGGGCGAACTACAAAAACGATCGGCTGCTGCGTCAAAAGACGATTAGACTGCTCCGCTGTTGCATTACCAATGCAAAACGGAAAACAAATCGCCGCAAGCCACCCGATCCAGTAAACTCGACATCTCATTTCAATTTCCAAAAAACAACCATATATAAACACCTCAAAACTATATCTTAATTTACATTGCAGTGAGTTCCCACGGCTTGCGATAGGAAACTTGCAGCATGTCGTTAGCCTTGTCGTCACCAATGAAACGTTCGGCTTTGGGATTCCATGTGAGCTTTTTTTTACGCTGGATCGCAATATGGCCCAGTTGTCCCATCGAGCATGTGCGATGGCCAACCTCAGCGTCAGCCATGGTATTGCACTTGTTCTTGATAGCGTAGATAAAATCTTCCTTGTCCTGCCGCTGGGGAAGGCGTATGTCCGATTCTTTTAACTTCATCCGTAAGATAGACTTGTCGTGTGCCGTAAGCCCGCCCTTGCTGTGCCAGTGTGCCTGTATCCACCCTTCGTCGCCCTCTACCCGCAGATAGGGTACATCTATAAAATAATCCAGCACAACCCCTTTTGCATATTTATACTGCACTCGAAACTCTGTCAGTACATCCCACAGACCCGAGCCTGGTTCCGGGTATTTACCTGTCCCTTCGATCGAGACGGGGCCGGTGCGTTCGGTGCCATTTAACTGCTGAGCAACATCGAGTAAATGGGTTCCCCAGTTTGTTATCATCCCTTCGCATGTATCGCGGCAACGCATCCATCCGGGGCGTCCATAGCCATGCCGAGGATGTACGCGGTCAAGGGTATAGGGTTTCATCGGTGCAGGTCCAACCCACATATCGTAATCCAGCTCTTGGGGCACGTCCATGGGCGCAGCATTGCCGCCTGCCACGTCGCCAGCGGGCACACCAACCTTAATACGCTTAATGTTGCCTAAATAGCCGTTGATCGCAAGCTGGGCTGTTTTGTGCATGTATGCGTTTGAGCGACATTCGCTGTCGGTCCTGAATACCACGCCGTGTTTCTTTACGGCATCGGCGAGCAGGCGACCTTCATTGATTGACAGAGTAAGAGGTTTTTCACAACTGACGTGTTTGCCTCTACGAACGGCCGCCAGCGAGATGGGCACATGCCATTGATCCGATGTGGAATTCATGATCGCGTCGATGTCGTCGCGTGCGATAACCTGTCGCCAGTCGGTATAGGCTTTGCAGTCACTGTTCTTGTAGAATTCGTCGACCTTTTTCCTGGCATTGTCCAGCCGCCATTTATCGACGTCGCAAACTGCTACGATCTGGCAGTCCTTGGAATTAAGGAACGGATTGGTATTTGCGTACATTGCCTGACGCCCCATGCCGATCATACCGATATTGATTCGATTGGAAGGAGCGTTTTTGCCAAAGACACTTGATGGTACGATGCTCGGCAGGGCCAAAGTTACGCCTGTTGCGGCTAACATTTGCCTGCGCGAAAGTTTTTTATTGCCTAAGTCACTCATTTTATCGCTACTCTTTTGACAACTTTTCATTAATTTCTTGCCATGCCCTCATGGAACTTGCAAGATTTTGTTTCGGGTCACCTTTAATAGCATATCCCTGAAGTCCCACGGGTCCGGTGTATCCAATGTCTTTGAGATATTTCAAAAGTTTGTAATTATCGAACGAACCCTTGTCGAGGGTTTGGATGAGTTTGTCCCAGCCCATTTTTTTTGTATCGCCCGTTTCAGCGCCGTTTGTGGTTACTACGAACAGATAGGGCAATGATTCTTTGAGGATAGGTCGGTAGTCGATGTCGCCGTCAATTTTTAGCCAGTGACAAACGTTATAGGACACCCCGACATTTCGGCGGTTTACTTTTCGAGCGATTCGCAATATGTCCCCGAACGATTCCGAGTAGTTACCGACATGGGCGTAAAGAACGACCTTAAGCCCTGATCCGTGAGCGGCATCGGCAATGTCGCGGATTATTTTAACAGCTGCGGCGTCCCCTTCATCAGAGGCACGTTTGTGTTTTCTGCTTTTTAGATACAGCCATATCATCGTGTCCTTACCTTTAAGCCGCTTAATACCATCTTTCAGATCCGGATCGTATTGCTGATCGGGCTTGTCGGCGTCGATATTTACACCGAGATAAGTTATGAAGAGCTTGAGTCCGGCTTTGTCAAAAATGTTGATAGTGTCGATTATCCCTTTAGTGCCATGATAGCTCATCCCGGCATAGCCGAGATCTTTCAAGGTCTCTGCACGAACTTCGGTTTTGGTATATTCACCTACCATCATATAGTTGTCGAAAGCGAATAGGGGAAACGAAGACTTGCTTTTTTCCATTTCCGGAAGAGAACCGGAGCTCATTACCGCCAGAGAAAATAACAGTGACAGTAAAATATTTCTATTTATGGTCATACAAAAATACCTCAAAATTACACGTTAAACATGATATTTCATTTCAATTTCCTATAAACAACCACGATATGCAACTATACTATAGTACGCTTTTGGGTGTCTCATGTCAAATACGATACATCCTTTGTGTGTTTCTTTTGTCATTTTTGCCGCTGTCTGCGGTCAGATTCGTTGTTTGTCCGGAAAATCTCGTTGACCGGAGCCGGTTGCGGGCATAAACTCTTATGGCATGGAAAACAGGGTAATAATCAATGCTGATGATTTTGGGCTGACCGAGGGTATCAATCGTGCCATCGTAGAGGCGCACCAAAATGGCGTGTTGACCAGTGCGACGCTGATGTCGGGGATGGAAGCGGCCCAAAAGGCTGTGGAAATAGCTCATGAAACGCCTTCGCTTGGGGTGGGTGTTCATCTGAATCTTCGAGAGGGCCGATGCGTTTCGACTGGCGACGAGGTGAAGTGCGTGCTTTGCCCAAATGGTGAATTTAACTTATCGGTGCCGAAGATATTCGCTCTTAGTATGCTCAAGCCTGCGGTAAGAAAGGCTATCGAGGTAGAATTTGCCGCGCAGATCCAATGGATGATAGATCGCGGCCTAAAACCAACGCATATCGATTCTCATAAGCATATCCACTGTTTTCCCCCGATATATAAGATAGTTGTCAAGTTAGCCGAGTGTTTCGGGATCGATGCGATAAGATGGCCGTGCGAGCCGGGATATGTATGCAGTTACCCCTGGCCCAAGGCGTTTAAGGGCGGCAGGAGAAGGGCACGGATATTAAGTACGATAGCTTTGGTGAATCGGCGGCAAAACGCGAAATTCATAAAAACCGATTCGTTCCTGGGCCTTGCGCATACCTTAAAGGCCGATAACGACTTCTGGCAAACGGCAGCTAAGAATATGCCCTGCGGGACGGTCGAGATCATGGTCCATCCGGCTTATCCTGAGGGGCTTGACCCGGCCAGAGCGAGGTTTATTGAACAACGGAAAGTCGAATTGGACGCACTTTGCAGCGAAGAAACAAAAAAAATGATGGCGGATGCCGGTGTAAAGCTGGTACATTACGGACAACTATAACCGAATCAGGATGAAAGATACGATATGAAACAAGCTGGAAAAATTGAGTGCTCTGTTGTGGTGCCTCTGTATAACGAATCGCAAGTGGTAGAGGAACTTTATGAGCGGCTGACGAAGGTGATGGGCGAAACAGAGCTGGTCTATGAACTGATCCTTATTGACGATGGTAGCGACGATAGCACTCTCGAAAAACTCAAGGAGATTGCCGCAAGCGATGAGCATGTGATAGCGGTGGAGCTTCGCAGGAACTTCGGGCAGACGCCGGCACTGGCAGCCGGGTTCGATAATGCAAGCGGCAAGATCATTATATCAATGGACGGCGACCTGCAGCACCTACCGGAGGAGATACCGGATTTTCTTGCAAAGATCGACGAAGGTTACGATGTTGTCAGCGGCTGGCGCGAAAGGCGGGTTGATAACCTCGTCATGCGAAAGATACCCAGCCGGGTGGCGAACTGGATCGCGTCGAAGATAAGCGGCGTTAAGATACACGATTTCGGAACGACGTTCAAGGCTTACAAGCGTGAAGTGATCGAGGATCTTAATCTTTACGGTGAAATGCACAGGTTTATTCCGGCACTGCTTTCCGGCAGCGGGATCAGGATCGCCGAGATACCTATCAAGAATATCGAGCGTCCGCACGGTGAGAGCAACTACGGCATATCGAGGACGTTCAGGGTTGCGTTTGATCTTGTGACGCTGAAATTTTTGTTGGGCTATGCGACCAGGCCGCTGCACTTTTTTGGGAAGGCGGCTTTGTATTGTTTCATCGTTGCTTTTGGCTTGGGCGGATATATTGTTTACGATAAGCTTTTTTATAATGTGCCGGTGCTTGTGGCACATGGCCCTATGGCAATGCTGACGACGCTTTTGATCTTGATCGGGTGCGGGTTCGTGGCGACGGGGCTGCTTGGAGAACTTATCAGCAGGGTCTATTTCGAAGCGACCGAGCGGAAAATATACGCGGTGCGGAAACTACACAAAGCTTAAATGTCTTACGGAAAAGAATATGGCAAAAAAACAAAACCACGCAACTTTAATACTTATCGCCTTGGTTGTAATAATAGCGGTGTGTCTGGTGCGACACTTTCATATAAAGAATTTCCAGACGGTTTTACCGGGCGTTTTGTACACTTCCGGCCAGCCGGAGAATATGGATTATACGCGGCTGCTCTATAAGTATCATCTGGCTACGATAGTCAATCTCCGCCAGATCGACGAGCACCGGGAGGACCACTGGTACAACGAAGAGATGACGTGGGTTCGGCAGAATAGCGTAAATTATGTGCCGCTGCCGGTTACGAAACGCCCCGATTATTTTCCGCCTGTCAATGTTCAGAAGCAATTTACGAAGGTGATGGCTGACAAGAAGAACTTGCCGGTCCTTGTGCACTCCAGCAGTGGCAGGAAAAGGGTCTCTATGCTCACAGCCACGTGGCTGGTTAAGGCAAAGGGCTACAGCGCAAGCGAGGCCGTCGATGTGCTTGAAGAGATAAAGGGCAAGTCGGCAACCAAAAAGGAAAAACAGTTCATAGAGGATCTTGCTAAAAAGACGGTGAAGAAAAAATGATAAAAATGGAATTTGCTGATAACTTTGAGCCGTTTTTTGAAAAGCATGGTTTAAGAACTTTTGACGATTTTTTTCGATACTCATCAGGCGAGGTAATAAATCAGAATAAAAAACGAAGCGTTCTTACATTTACTCTCGACGACGATGGAGTCCAGCGGCGGTTTTTCGTGAAACGCTTCGACAGCCCGCATTATAAGGATATGCTGCTTACATTCGGCAACTTCGGATATATATGTTCACAGGCTCGTTGCGAATGGAACAATGCCAATCTGCTGCTTGAGAACGGGGTCGATACGTATCACCCAGCCTGTTACGGTGAAGAACTTGTCTATGGCATCGAGAAGCGGTCGATCTTCGTTACCGAAGAGATCAAAGGCGTGTGCCTGACGGATTTTATCGGGGAAAAATGGGCTAATCTGGAACGATCTGAAAAGGAAAGGATCGCTATTTCACTTGGCAAAACAGCGCGTAAGATACACGACGCAAAGATAAGTATGCCGGATATGTATGTGTGGCACTTTTTCATAAAAAACGAAAAAACCGAAACCGATGAGTACGATTTCGCCGTTATCGATCTGCACCGGATGAGCGTAAACGTAAAGAACAAAAATCTGCAATACAAGAACCTCGGCGCTCTCGATTACAGTTTACTGCCGGAATATTTCGACATAGACCTAAAGGATCTGCTCCTAAATGCATACATGGGCGATGACCCTCCGAAAAATGCGGCAAGTCTTAAACGCAAAGTAAAGGCTCGCTCAGATGTGCTGGCTGCGAGAAGAAGAAAACCAAACTACTGACCGGCATTGCCTTTTTTATGAAATACTGCGCCGGGGACGATCTCGTCTTTTACGAGGTTTATGGCGGGCCAGGAGTTGGCGGTTTTGAATCTTCCGTCTTGTGTTAACTCCTCCATTAGTTTTCCGCTTGCGACGATCCATTTGCCGCTGGCGTAGCTTTCGTAGGTTTGACCCAGACCCTTTACGATGGGTACGGTTTTGCCGTAGTAATGGATGAACCGCGATGAGATGTCCTTATAGGCGACCAGATCTGCATCCGGCGGTATAGCAGCCGCTACGGTTTGGGCGAACTGTTTGCTGTATCTGAGTTTGCTTTGGGGGACGGCGAAGAAGCTATAGCCGGTCATCATTAGTGCGCAGTAACCTGCGATGATCGCAGCGAAGCCTGCGGCTTTTTTATTCTTTATGAGCAGGACCGCTGCCAGTGTTATTGAGATGACAGCGACAGCTGCGATCGCGATTGTTTGCTTTAACAGGACAGGGTTATTTATGGTGACGTGTATCACGGCGGCAATTGCACCGGCTGCGAAGATGCCGCCATGAAAGAAAACGAGGTTCCGCACGAAATGCGCGTCATAGGCCTTTCGCAGGAATATCATATCCTCTAACAGTATCCCAATCATCACTGCCATTGCCGGCATCGCCGGAAAGATATAGTGCATGCGTTTGCCGCCGGATATGCTCATTATTACGATGTCGCCTACGAACCATAGCCAGAGATACCACAAAACCTTTCGCTTTTCCTGCCATACTTTATAGAATGGTGCCGCAATCGCCATCGGTAAGAACGCAACCCACGGAATCATGAACTGAAACATGACGGGCAGATAGTAATAGAGTGGTTTGTCGCCGGAATCCCCCTGACCCATGAAACGCGCAATGGATTCTCGCTGCCAGAAATGCCCCGCCGATTCGGCACCTGTGCCCTGACTAAGTTGCATCAGGACAGCTATCGGCCATGCGAAAGAAACGACTAAGAATATGATCGACCCGATGACAGGGAGCATTTTCGGGATGCTTTTGAATTTGCGAAATGCGATGACCCATGCAAACAAGGGGACCACAACCAAAGGCAGCGGCGCAGGGCCCTTAGCAAGCATTGCCAGTGCGAAACTTATCCAGAAGATGCCCATGAAGCGTATTTGCCTTTTGCGATCCTCTTCGGTGACACCGGAATAGAAACTCAGCATCGCGATAGCGGTAAAACACGCAAGCGACATCTCTGGCCTGCCGCTGTGGCTGTATCTGAAAAAGCCAAGCGACGTGGCCCATACCAGCGCAGCGATAATGGCGGCGGTAAAGCCTGACCATTGGTTTACGAAGTAAAGGATCGCTGCAACTGAAGCGATCGCGAGGAGCATGCTCGGCAATCTTGTTGTAAACTCATCGATCTGTCCGGTCAGCTTGCCGAGCGTAGCGACCATCCAGTAGTTAAGGGGAGTCTTCTGGAGTCGCAACTGGCCGTTAAATTCAGGTACTATCCAATCGCCGCTTGCGAGCATCTGACGGGCGGTCACCGAGACGAAACATTCGTGGCCCTCCATCGGTTTGGCGGATAAGGCCCAGCTTGCTGTAAGTACCGCTATTAACAAAACCAGCAGCACAATTACGGCCCTGACATTTGTAGACGAGTGTCCTGACTCCATTCGTGACTCTCCAATTATATGTGCACCGAAAAAACTAAGATCGCATCATCCTGATGATCTCGTCAAGATCGTTGGCAACTTCGACGGGCGGGTTACTGAACTGGCCCTGTTTGTCCTTGTGATAGTTGACCGTTACGTCCGGGTCCTTAAGCTGGTGACCGGTCAGGACGCAGGCGATAGTTTCGTCCCTTTCGATAACGCCGTCTGCGAGAAGATGTTTTAGTCCCGCGATAGTAGCCGCCGAAGCAGGTTCACAGCCGAGACCATGAGAACCGATCTGAGCCTTTGCGTCAACTATCTCTTCGTCGGTAACGGCGAGGACGACACCGTTGCAGAAATCCAGCGACCTGAGACATTTTTTCAGATTTACAGGACGCGAAATCTCGATCGCCGATGCGCATGTGCTCGGCGAAAAATTCTTAGCGGTAAGGTCGGCGTAGTAAGCATCGATTATCGACTGGTCAACTTTGCCGTCGTTCCAGCGGAGACCTTTGTCATTGACCAGGTCGGTCAGCGTGCTTGCACCGGTAGCATTGATCACGGCCAGACGCGGAACCTTATTGATAAGGCCCAATTCTTTAAGCTCCATGAAAGCCTTCCCGAATGCGCTGGAGTTGCCGAGGTTGCCGCCGGGTGCGATTATCCAGTCCGGTACCTGCCAGCCCATCTGCTCGATTATCCGGAACATTATCGTCTTCTGGCCTTCGAGGCGGAACGGATTGAGTGAATTTACAAGATATATCCCTAATTGGCTGCAGACGTCCTGAACCTGTCGCATGCAGTCGTCGAAGTCACCGGCGATCTGTATCGTGTGGCCGCCGTAATCCATTGATTGGCTTAGCTTGCCGAACGCTATTCTGCCTGAGCCGATGAACACGGTGCATTTCAAGCCGCAGCTATGAGCATACAGCGCCATCGAAGCCGAGGTGTTGCCGGTGGATGCGCAGGCACTTGACTTTGCTCCGACCATGGTGGCGTGACTGAAGGCGGCGGTCATGCCGTTATCCTTGAATGAGCCGGAAGGGTTAAGACCTTCATACTGCAGGAACAGCCGGTCGGGATTTATGCCAAGGGCACGAGCGAGTCCGGAGTTTTGCTGTAATATCGTCTGGCCCTCACCGATGCTGACCTTATATTCGTCGCCGCAGAAACTAAGCAGCTCCCTGAATCGCCATACACCAGAGAAATCAAGCCGGTTGTCCCTTGTTGCCCAGCGGTCGGCGAAATCCGATATCTTTGCCGGCAGTTCGATCTTGCCCCAGTTATAGACGATATCCAGAAGATCACCGCACTGCGGACATTTGAACAGGCTCTGACCGCAGTCAAATTCCGCTTTGCAGTCAGGATTTATACATTTTTGAAACGCTGTATCTTTAACGCCGGCCATCCCAGGTACCTCAAAAAACCAATAAAACACCAAATCTAATAACATATTAACAAAATCAACGGCCAATTTGCAATATTTTACCTCACAAGTGTTGTTATCGGCTAAATACGGGTGTAAAATAAACAATAGAACGTGGATTTGGGCTGGGGATGAGAAAATGAGTAAGCTGTTCTATAGGAGTAAATGCGATGGCTAAAGGTGAACCTGCCCCGAGAGGCGGCGAAATACTGATCTACCAGACTGAGGGGGGGCAGACTAAGATAGAGGTTCGGCTGGAAGGGGAGACTCTGTGGCTAACCCAAACCGGGCTGGCAGAGGTTTATCAGACGACAATTCCCAACATAAATATCCATATCAAGAACATTTATGAGGAGGAAGAGCTTGATGAGGATTCAACTGTTAAGGATTACTTAATAGTTCAAACTGAGGGTAGCCGACAGGTAAATCGTCAGGTAAAGCACTACAATCTTGATATGATAATTTCGGTAGGGTATCGGATAAAATCGCGTGTTGCTACGCATTTCAGGCGTTGGGCAACAGAGCAACTGCGGGAATATATCGTCAAGGGCTTTGTGCTTAACGATGAGCGGCTAAAAAACCCGGACCATCCGTTTGACTATTTTGATGAGTTACTCCGCCGGATACAGGATATTCGAACATCCGAGCGGCGATTCTATCAGAAGATAACAGATATTTATGCTACCAGTGTCGATTATGACCCCACCAGTGAAACAAGTATTACATTTTTCAAAACCGTACAGAATAAAATGCACTGGGCGATAACCGGGATGACCGCGGCGCAAATTGTTCATGACAGAGCCGACGCAAGTAAGCCGAATATGGGACTTATGAACTGGCGAGGTGAAAAAGTTCGCAAAGGTGATATTGTTATTGCCAAGAATTATCTCAATGGCGATGAGCTTTCGGCTCTGAATAATTTGGTTGAGCAGTATTTGATCTTTGCCGAGGGTCAGGCAATGCGACGAGTCAAAATGTATATGGAAAACTGGGTTGAGAAGTTAAACGGTTTTCTCAGTTTGAACGACAGGGAGATCTTAAAAGACGCGGGACGAATATCTCACGACATAGCCAAAAAACTGGCGGAAACACAATACGATGAGTTCAACAAAAAGCGGATCGAGTGGACGGACAAGCAGGGCAGTGATTTCGACAAAACGGTCAAAAAGATAGAATCTGAAAAAAACCGCTTAGAAGGCAAGAATAATGCGGAAGATCATTACAATCCCGGCGTTAGGTGACAATCTCATCTATCTGTGCGAGTATGAGCGGGGTAGAGCATTGGTAGTCGATCCCGGTGAAGATAGGTGCGTGGTTTCGGCCCTTAAAAAGCATGGTTTATCGCTTTCGCATATTCTGATAACGCATAACCATTTTGACCATTGCGGGGGTGCAAACGCTCTTGTGGAAAAATTCGGCTGTGAGGTTATAGCGCCGCCAAGTGTAAGTGACGGAACGATATCTATTGGCTCCGAGGAGATAGTTATCATTGCTACGCCGGGTCATACGGTGGAGTCGGTTTGTTATTATCTTGGGGCCTCCAAAACGGACCCGCCGGTTGTATTTACGGGTGATACGCTATTTGTATCGGGGTGCGGGCGCATCTTCGATTGCGATGCAAGGACCATGTATGAATCGCTTCTAAAATTAGCCGCATTGGACGATGAAACCGTCATCTATCCCGGCCATGATTATACCGATGAAAATTACCGGTTCGCGATGCAGTTTGACGCCGGGAATAAAATTATACGCGACCGTCTCATCGAAATAAAAACTGACCCGACGAGCGCGTTTACTTCCACGATTCGCTTGGAAAAGCAGACCAATCCATTTCTCAGGGCATCTTTGCCAGAAATTAAAGCCGCCCTTGATATGGCCGGGGCAACGGATGTAGAGGCCTTTGCAGAACTTCGCCGCAGAAAAGATTCTTTCGGGTAGACAGAAGCTATGGATACGAACTTATTTCGTTTAACAACTTTTTTTACGGGTCTTGGCATAATGCTCTTGTTAGAGACGATCTTTCCATGCAGGCCATGGCAGGATAAGCGAAGCCGCAGACTTGGCTTTCACTTGGGGCTTTCTGTTTTTAATAATCTTATCTTAAGGTTCCCGGCTTTGCTGCCGCTGATGTATCTAAACTCCATGGCGTACGAGCGCGGGTTCGGCATCCTGTCGATGTTCAAACTTTCCGGGCCTACGCACATACTGATAAGCCTGATAGTTATGGACATGTTCGATTACTGGTGGCACCGTTTCAACCACCGTTTGCCCCTGCTGTGGCGTTTTCATAAAGTTCATCACGTCGACACCCATGTAGATATAACCACATCAATGCGGTTCCATCCGGGCGAACTTTTTCTGTCGACAGTTGTTAAGGCTTCGTGGATACTTCTCTTAGGGCCGAGTGTCTGGGCATTTGTCATCTTTGAGTCCTCGATAACACTCTTCGCCCAGTTCCACCACAGCAATATCGATCTGGGCGATCGTGGCGAACGGATCGTAAGGAGTATGATCGTAACACCGCGATTTCATACGGCCCATCACACGGTAAGTCAGCGGACGGGTAACGCGAACTTTTCCACTATCTTTATCTTCTGGGACAAGCTCTTTGCTACTTACAATGAGCCGGATAGTGAGGAGATGAAATTTTTGGGCCTGGAAAAGGGCAGAGAAACGTACCTGTCATTCGGAACTACTCTTGCGGCGCCATTTACACCGGCGTATTAGTTGGCTGGTTCTATGTAGGCTGCTTTTCGCCGAAGACCTTTACCTGGTTCTTGCCGGCTTGTTTGGCTGCATATAGTGCCTGGTCCGTTGCCTTTGTGACATCGCCGGGACAAGTGTCGGGTCCGTATTGACCTACACCAACACTTATGGAAAGCTCGATCTTGTTGTCCTCCCAGATGATCGGTGAACTCGATACCATTTTTACCATTCGCTCGGCTACGACGGTCGCGTCTTCGAGTGAAGTATTGGGGAGTATTATCGAGAATTCGTCGCCGCCGTATCTTGCCGCGATATCGATCTGGCGGATACATGCTGCCATCCTCCGGCTCGTTTGCTTGATAACCAGGTCGCCGGCGCGATGGCCCAGGTTGTCATTTACCGGTTTTAGGTTATCGATGTCAGCCATTATGATGGATATCCGCCCTCCGTATCGCTGCGACCGGCGTAATTCGGCTTCGAGCACCTCATAGAATGTCCGGTGATTGAGCATGCCCGTAAGGCCGTCGGTCTCGGCTTGGTGCTGAGTCTTCTCGAAAAGCTTGAAATTACCGATGGATGCACCTATCAACTGTCGAAAAAGTTCGGCAACAGCTACATCCTCTTCCGAAAATGGGCCACCGGTGTCCTTGTCGGTAAAGTTCAGAACGCCTACGACCTGTCCATGGCAGTTAAGCGGTGCGATTATGCAGCTTTTTGTGCGATAGTTTCGTGGGAATGCCCGCTGAGTGTTGCTTATCAAGGGTTTTTGGTACGATTCGATGTCATTTACCACCAGCAATTCGCCTTTTCGTGCCGCTGCGATCATCGGTGAGGGGGGATTTTGGTTTAGCGAAACGATATTATTAATAGAAAACTTATGGTTGTTACGCTGTAGGTGTAAAATGTCTCCTTCATCATCGAGAATATAAAGAGAAGCCAGCGCGGCTCCGATAAGTTTCGGGATATCGTCGACACATATCTTGGCAATTTGCTCTATATCAAGGCAGTTGAGCTGCTTTGCCAGGGGGGTAATCGCCCCAAGCCGGCATGACGAGCATGATGAGCACTCAGATGACGGGCTTTTATCGCTGGAGTCAGCCATTTATGTTTTTTACCTAAGTCTTTATATAATAATAGATTACATCTGCTTAAACGCACATTCGTCACTGTCTATATCGTCCGTTTCGCAAGCCATATTTACCCGGAAACGCTTTTTTTTACGTCTTATCCGGAAAAGGATAAGTGGAAATGGCATGATGAGAAAAACAGGCCTGAAAAAAAAATTTTATTTTTTTTGAAAAAGATGCTTGACGCCAGGGCCAATGTGTTTTATATTTTACAAAATGTAAAATACATTTGTCTGAATTTCGTATGAATTCAGGTTGAAATTGTTGTTTTGAAGGGTTTAACAATGAGTTTGGATGACAAGATGACACGAGTTGAAATTCCAATAAAGCTTTACAAAATTGGCGAGGTCGTTCGCAGTACACCTTTTTCGCGTCAGACCATCCATAACTATACCACGATGGGACTTATCCAGGAGTCCGGATGGACCGAGGGCGGCCACCGCCTTTACGACGAAACCGTCTTTGAAAGGCTCTCGGTAATTATAGAACTGAGAAAGACCAGAACACTGGCCCAGATCAGATTGATCCTGGCCAGTGCCGACTTGCAAGCAACGGACCTTAAAAGTGCCATAGCTTCCTGAAGGTAACCGCCCTGATAACGGCAATACATAACGGTAAGGCTTAAGGGATGAAAATGGGATTCTGATTGAAGGAACGATAAGAAAACCTTTTATACGAAAAAAAATATGAATCTATCACCGACAGTTACGGATAACGTCACAGAATTGCTCAATAAGATCGTCGACTTCACCGATCAGAGACGCGGGGTCCTCACAAAGAATATCCTCAATTGCAATGTTCAGGGATTTGTTCCACAGGATCTTGACACCGAGGAGTTCGCTACTGTCATGAGTTGTGCCGTCGCTGAGTATGTCAAGAGTAAACGGTTGTTATTCTGTGACGCTGAAAATATAAAATTTGGACAAGAGGGGAGTTTTGATAGTTTTGCTGTAGTCGATGAAGAAGCAAAAATGCTCTTTGAAAAGGATATAAATAAATACCTTGAGCTACAGACCGAGAAGCTTTCAGAAAACCTGCTGAATAACAAGATCGCAAAACGACTACTCGAACAAAGGCAGGCCAAAGCGTCATCTATGACGTTGTTTTGAGTTTAACGGATTTGTAGCTTAATGTACGTTCGGTTCCTGGCCGAACGGTAACCGGCTTACGGGAGAAGAAGAAAAAGATGAACAGCAGAGCAATACACTTGCAGCAATTGATGGAAACTGCGCCGGATCGTGCAATGGTTTTGGCGGTTACCAGCGGCAAGGGCGGTGTCGGCAAGACCAACATAGCCGCTAACCTGGCGATATGCATGGCGGCTTCACGAAAGAAGGTCGTTCTCGTCGATGCCGATCTGGGACTTGGCAATCTCGATGTTGTAATGAACCTTAACAACAGGTTCAACCTGTCCCATGTTATTTCTGGCCAGAAAAATATCGAAGAGATAACGCATATCGGACCTGCTGGTGTAGAGGTTGTGTGCGGCGGTTCGGGAATCGAGGAAATGGCCAATCTTACTAAGTTCCAGCGGCAAAGGCTTGTTGCCGAACTGAATAAGCTGCAGGACGATTCGGATATCATGGTCATTGATACAGGCGCCGGCATTGGTGCTGCTACCGTCGGTTTCTGTCTTTCAGCCGATCACACGCTCGTAGTTACAACGCCTGAACCTGCCGCGATGACAGATGCATATGCGATGATAAAAGTTCTTGCAGGTAGAGGCTATGACGGAAGGATCAGTCTTATTGTCAATATGGCGAGCTCATTGCGAGAGGGCAAAAAGATATACCGTCAGGTAGCCGATACCGCAATGAGATTTCTGGATACGCATATTTACGAAGCTGGTGTACTTTGCAAAGACGAAAAACTTATAGCTGCGGTCAGGAGCAGAGAACCTGTGGTTCTGACATATCCGAAATCGCAGATAAGTGCATCGCTGATCGCTATGACCGCAAGGCTTGCGAAAGGATCGGCGGTAAATAAAAACAGGGAAGGTTTTTTTCAAAAGGTTGTTAATTGGTTCTTCTAAACTCGTCCATAGGATGTGCCGATAGTGATGGGCTTGTTAATGGGCATTTTATGGTCAATAAACGCCCTGGCAAAGCAAATGTGGTTCCGGTTATAGGACCTGAACCGGTGGGCAGTGCAAAAAAGTGAAAAAACATGGAGGTTTAAAAATGAAGACGGCTAAAATTGAGAACATCGCAGAAGTCTGGAAAGATTTTTTCAAATGCAGGAGCGAACACTGCCGTAACCTCCTGATGGAAAACTATCTCCAGCTTGTCAAGTACACCGCCGACAGGATATACGCCAAACTCCCCGATAAAGTTGAACTCGACGACCTCGTCAGTGCCGGCATATTCGGCTTGATGGATGCCATCGACGCGTTCGACCCGGAGAGAGGCGTTAAATTCGAGACGTACTGTACGCCGAGGGTTCGCGGCAGTATTCTCGATGAACTTCGCAGTATGGACTGGGTTCCCCGCCTTGTCCGCTCGCGTGCCCATCAATTGGAAGGTGCCCTTCAGACTCTCGAGGCCCATCTCGGAAGAATGCCAACTGACGATGAGATCGCCGCAGAACTCCAGTTGGGTGAAACCGAATTCCGTCGCCTCCAACGGGATGCGATTGCTACGGGTCTGGTCTCGCTTAACAATAAGTTCTCCGACTCTGATGGCGAAAAGGATATCCGCGAGATCGATGTCATCGAGGACCAAAAGAGCAAGGACCCTCTCATCGAAGCCCAGAAAAGGGATCTAAAGAACCTGCTGACCAAGGGCCTGACGCGTGCCGAAAGACTTATCGTCGTTCTGTACTATTATGAAGAGATGACGATGAAGGAGATCGGAGCAACGCTTGACCTGTCCGAATCGCGGGTCTCACAGATGCACTCTTCGATCATAGCCCGCCTGAAGGCACAGATGAACTCACGCAAGAAAGAATTCTCCGTCCATACCTGATACTGTCTATCAGGTGAATGGTTTCAAAAAAGTCCTATAGAAAAGGAGTGATCATGGAAGAAAAAAAATCGTTCTGTAAATGTCTGTTTGATCTGTCTTTCACCGAGTTTCTTACCCTGAAGATAATCAAGGTTCTTTACTTGGTGGGTATCGGCATCGCATCGCTGACCGGGCTGGTCATTCTCGTAGACGCCTTCGGTAACAAACTGGCAGGTGGTCTGCTGCAAGCCGTTTGCGCCATTGTCGTAACCGGACTCATCATCGTTTGCGTGCGTATCGTACTCGAACTGGTCATTACGCTTTTCCGGATCGAAGAAAATACCCGCAAGGAAAAACCAGCCGCCGAGCAGGACGCGCCGGCACCAACAGCCGAACCCGAAGATAACGAGCCACCAGCAACCATCGCAGATCTATAAACATAACAGTGCCATTGGTTCCTGACACCTAATTCCCCCCAAAGGTAAACGCATGACTGGCGGTGGCCGGGGAGATGTTCGCGCAAAGCTGTATATGCCAACTTTGGTGGCAATACAACATAACCCGGCAATCAGAGAGTTCTACCAGCGACTAGTCAAAGCCGGCAAAACAAAAATGACCGCTGTAACAGCGGGCATGCGGAAAATGCTGACGATCTTAAATGTCATGGTAGCTAAAAAAGAATGTTGGAAATCTGAATTTTATGCTTGACTTCGATAACAGTCGCTTTAATTCTCCCATTTACCAGCATTTACGATATACTGCCCAACAAGAGAATCCTGTTCATCAAAAATGCCTACGACAACACCATCTGCGGAGGTTGACCATATTTCTTCCTGTAAAATCTTATGGCTAAAGCCTTCTCGCGGAAAACTCTTGGCCCAACTTTTCAGACCGGTTGTTTGCCATTGGTACCCAGAAGCCTTGAGTAAATCCTTTATAGCAAAAGTAGGGGCATCTCCTTTAGATTTTTGATTTCCCACTTTGACAACCAATCTTTCGGTTTTACCTGAAAAGGCTGGGAAATCATTCCAAGCTATTTTTGATAGCCGATTTACTCGTTGGATGTCATTAATAAATGGTGATTCGTTTTCTTTTTCTGTGATCACCACAAGCCTTTTTGTCGCACGAGTTAGTGCTACATAAAATAGACGGCGTTCTTCTTCTACTATTTTTTGTGGAGACTCATCAAAAATTCGCGAGAAAGCCCAGTCAGGGTGAATTAAGGGGTAACTACGCAGAACTGCGTCAAGAATGACCACCATTGGCTTCTCAAGCCCTTTATATTTATGTGTGGTCGATATTGAAATTCTTTTTCTATCTTTTTTTGGAAAGAAAGATCGTATCAGATTTAGATAATTTTCTAATGCACTACTAACAAACATCTCTTTTTTCTGATAATTAACATACCAAGGCAAGCCATTTCTCCGACAAAGCAAAACGACCTCAAGCCCTTCATTAAATGCCTGGTTTGTAAGCCGCAGAATAAGTGGAGTGATGATGTCACCAGAGTGAAGCTCTTTTTCTTGAAATGTAGGTTCGAATTCAGAAAGATCTGCAAGCAGAACTTGACCAAACGATGTTTTATCTGGTATGGCTGGTTTGCCCTCTAAATCTCTCATCAAAGCGTTGCTGGCATTAATGATAGATTGTGAGGAACGATAGTTTTTAGAAATATTTAGATGTTGAAACTCATGGAAGTAATCACCAAACTTTTGGAAATAGATGAGATCTGAGCCAGCAAAACCATTGATAGCTTGCCAGTCATCACCCACACAGAAAAACTCCATATGTGGATTCTGCTTGCGCATTGCCGCAATGAGTCTATAGAACAGGTGCGAAAAATCTTGGTATTCGTCTATGAAAACATAGCGTAGTTTGTCTATTTCTCCCCGGACTTTTTTTCTTTCGAAAAGTTTGGTGCCGCTTGCCACCTTCTCGGCTGCACTTTGAATAAGACCATCAAAATCATCTTCGCCAGTGTTCTTCAGTCTTTCGAGATAGGCTTGGTAGAGTGTTTGCGCAACCTTAAGAAACATGTCTTCTACGGACGACAAAGGCTTGTGGGATTCAATCTCTTTAGCCAAGTCATTAGGCATTAGCCATTTTTTTCTGCATCGTCCAATGAAATTGGTGACAGCTTTAGTGAAACGATCAATCGCCCTATCTTGAACTAGGTGCCAAATTTCATCCTCTGACAAGGGGTTGCAGTTAATTCCGTAATTCTGTAAAGACATTCTAAGTTTTGATCTAAAACAATCAACTCCATATATTGAAATGTCTTTCGGTACAAATTCGATAAGTGTCCAGTCCCGTTTTTTTCTCCAATAATCACGTTTAGCTTGAGACATTTTATCATACTCAGTGTTTCCCTTTAGGCCGAAATATTCAATTATCACTCCAGACTCCTTTGTCTTGAATATTGTAAAGTCTGGACGATAATTGATACCACTCCACCAATGGTTTCGTTCATATTTATAATCGACACCATGTTCCAACAGAAAGTCTGCGATGACTTTTTCTCCAAATGATTTTACATATTCTCCCCGTAGGCTTTCACGCGGAAGCGAACGACGAAACTTGAGCAATTCATCTCTACTTTTGTCATAACCTCCTTCAATAATCTGATCCCATGCTTCGCGAAAATGGGCAAGCATTAACTTTCGTATTTGCTTTTTGTGTTCCGGTATTCGAAAATGATCATTAATTATTTGTTGGACTGTACGGCTTAGAGCTTGGTTATTTTCTGAAGGATCATCATATAGAATGCTTTCCTCGGGATGAACAATAGAATAGGCTAAAGCATGAAAATTCATCACATGAGGAAGAACAATACCAAGTTGTTCGGCGATTTTGTTAGTTGCATCATTCTCTATTTTGATTTTGTCAATTTTTGTAGAGTTTCTGCAATTTTTAATATTTTGATTGATGTCATATTTAAGGAGATTTACTGCTTTGCCATTTAGGCTACATAGGATTTTTTTGCGTATTTCCAAAGCAGCTTTACGGTTGAATGCCAGTAGTAGCATTTCATTAGGAGTGACACCGCAATGTTTCTGTAAGAAGAGCGCACGGTGAACCAGAGTGGTCGTTTTACCGCTTCCTGCACGCGCAATAACCTGAATGTGACCATGGACTGCCCCAATTGCTGTTGCTTGTTCAAGATCCCATTTGATCTTTTTTCCAGTTAGATTATTTATCCAAGCGTGAACATAAAATGCCTTTTTGTTCTCATATTCTTGCTTGAGCTCTATAAGTTTATTGGTTTCGCAAAGTATTGACTCTGATAATAATGAATCAAAATATAAGTCGGCACCCAAAAAATCAGTAGCAAATTGCTTCTGTATGTGATTTTGTAAAAGTTCCTTTAGCTTGTTATATGCTATTTGAGCATTTTCTTTTTGCTTGATTCTATGTTTGAGTCTGTGATAGACTTTTTGGTCAATAATATCTCTGTTGTGCTCAAAAAGCAGGTCAGCCTCTTCCTCATGATGTGACTCTAATAGGTTTTTTAGTTCTGAGGTAACCGGCCCAATTCTTTCCTTATATTTTTTTTTCTGATATTTTTCTTTTAGGTCAAGATAAGGAAATGATTTTAGATACTTCTTTAGATTTGCAAAAAGTGAATCGGACAACTCAAATTGATATGACTTTAAAAAGTGGAGCAATATATCTTCGATTAATTGGATGAAATCTTTGGGTTTAAGTTTTTGTTCTGCGCAATCAAACCAAGCCAAGGCGCCTTTTACATCGTTGTATCTATCTAAGCAACCTTTTATGTTGTATCTGTAATCTGGCATTTTTTTACATGAATCTCCAGGCAAATTTAGAGGAGAATTAAAGGGATCAGGAGCCTTTTCTGGTATCTCCTTTGTTCATAAGATGTTATGTAAACTGACTAATCCACAGCCCAGCCAAAAATCCGTCAAGATTTTATTTCCTATAAACGCCTCTTCCCCATTTTCTACATTAAACAACCGATCCTGTCAACATATTAAAAACAGCGAAATTCCAAATCCATGTAAATCCAAGTTTTATCCCGTTGTTGTAGTAATAATAATTAAACATCCTGTTATCCTGTCAAAAAAAGCAAAAAAAACTTCCAAACGCGCTTGCACTATCTTGCTACAGGGGGAAAAAATAATTTTTTTTTACTCCTTACAACATAACGACTTACCGTTTTCAACCCCCAAAAAAATCACCGATTTTTGCATCAAACGCGCAAGTTCGTGCAAAGGGTGGGGGGACTATGTTTTTTTAAAACAGTTAAAAATGAATATCGAAGATCCGCCGGAGCCTTGGCGGAGGAGGACAAAATTACTTGAGAATCAGATTAAATTCGTGTGCCATGGTCAAGCTTTGCTTGGCCGTGCCTCAATATCATTTAGCCCAAGTCTTCGGCCTGGGTTGCTGTTAAAATTGGCCAAAAGTGACCAAAAAATGAAAATAATCGAAGATAAACGTGAAAAAATGACAAAAAAACAAAAAAACCGAACTATTTTTGTGAGGAGTTTTGGTTCCCGCCCAAGGCGTTTGTCTGTCTGGCAACCGAAGGTTGCAAAAATTGGGACTGGCTACATTCCGGCCAAAGGCAGGGTTGTACCTGTCCTTTTTTTAAGACAGACAACAACGCCGCAGGGGAGCAAAAGAAACACAAAAACCTCGGTTGTTTCAGGGAATCCCGCGCTTTTGCAAAACCTTTTTTTGAGGAACAAAGCCAATTTTAACTACCCAAATATCACCCCAACCTCTTATGTTACAGTGGTTTACAACGATTTACAAACAAAAACTCAAAACGGAACAAAGCCAATCAAAGCCAATTTACCTGCCCTGCCCGCCCTGAGCGTAGCCGAAGAGAGCGAAGTCGAAGGGAAGCCAATCTTCAAAAAGGGAAAACCGCAACTTTCGAGTGAGACCCAAACAAAAAACTTTTTTATGGAAAGCAAAGCCAATTTTGGAAATTCAGAAATTAACACAAGTGATTACACTAAAAAGGTTTATGCTGATTTACACCCCCAACCTCACCCAAAAAGCAAACCCAATCCAAACCCAATCCAAACCCAATTTACCTGCCCTGAGCGAAGTCGAAGGGAAGCCAATTTCCCTTATGCCGAACCTCAAAGCGCACAAAAAAACCGCCATCGAATCACTTGCTTTCGACAGCGGTTTAAAATTCACAATAATGCTTTATTTACTTACGGCCTTCTTATCACCCGCCCCAACGGCACTTGGCCTGGGGGCACCTGGTCTGGCAGCACCTGGCCTCGCAGCACCTGGTCTGGTAGCACCTGGCCTCGCAGCACCTGGCCTCGCAGCACCTGGCCTGGCAGCACCTGGCGGTCTCATCCCTGGCGTCATAGGCTTGGCCGCAGGTTTCTTCCCCTCAGCCCATACGATCTTAGCGTCGGATTTCAGTTTCTCAATATATCCCCGGCTAAAAGTACTCCTGCCGGATTTTTCAAGATTCTTTTTTATTTCGTCCTTAACGTCTTCAAGACTCTTATTATCTGCCGCTATCTTCTCACTAAGCTTGATAATATGATAACCGAACCTCGTCTCAATCACATCGCTTACCTTGCCAACTTCCAGCGAAAAAGCGGCCTTTTCAAATGCAGGAACCATCTGCCCTTTCGGGAATGTGTACTCGCCGCCCTTATCCTTACTACCCGGATCTTCCGAATTAGCCTTGGCCATTGCGGCAAAGTCACCGCCAGCGCGAGCCTCTTTCAAAAGAGCATCGATCTTAGTCTTTGCCGCAGCCTTACCAGCTTCGTCAAGTCCTTCGGTCTTTATCAGAATATGACTGGCTCTGACCTGTTCAGGCGACGAGTATCTTTTGCTATTTTCATCATAATATTTTTTGATGTCCTCATCGCTAACCGTAACGCCCTTGCCGGCTGCTTTCGCCTCGATATCTATGATCTTATCGAAAGCCATACCCTTTTCTACTTGCTCCTTAAGACTTTCTATGGTCATACCAAATTTACTTAGCTCATCGGCAAGCTTATCCATTGGGATATTTCTGCCTTTGGCCATTTTTTCGACCTCAGCCTGGATATCTTCGGCGGAGACCTTTATTTTGTGAGCTTTCCGTTTCTCGCCCATAAGCTGTTCAATTATCATCATATCCAAAACTCTCTGAGTCATCCGTTCTTTCATATTCTTGATCACCTCGTCGGTAACGGGCCTGCCCATGCTTTTCATTCTGCTTATCTGAGCATCCATTTGCGGCTTGATCTTCTCATCGATTTTCGACTGAGTAATTTTGGCGCCGTTTACCGTTACGAACAGTTCGTCATCAGTGGGTTTAACTTCCGCCTTAGCCTCATCCTTGGCACCCTTGGCACAACATGGCTTGGTGCATGTCTTGGGACATGCTTTGGCATCTTTGGCGTCCTTGGCACAACATGGCTTGGTGCATGTCTCGGGACATGCCTTGGCCTCAACCTTTGCGGGTGCGGCACTTTCTTTCGAAAGCGAACTCTTTACTTCTTCCTTGGTACCGTCGCTTTTACCCATACCCATTACATTACCGGCAAAGACCAGCATTGCCACAACCAGAATAACTCTGTAAACTCTCATGTGTATCCTCTCTTAAAAGGTTTTCTTAATAAATTCTGCGAAAGTCGCACGAACCCATTATTATCGTAAATACCACCCCAAAAGTCAAGAAGTATTGTTCGCCTCAAAAACAAGATTCAAACATCCATATTTATACTGAAAACGGCCTTCATTTAAGCGGTCCACGCTCAGAATGGGGTATATGTTCGTTTCTGTTGAGAAATCTTGCAATAAAATCACTTTATGCTATCCTTTGCAGCAAAGATCTTCCATAAACCAAAGGGCTTAAAAGATGGATTTTTCTAAGAAGACATCAATAGACAGCTTTACAATAACCATTATTCCAAGGTATTGTGAAACCGACCAGTCAGGAGTCGTTCACCACACCATCTATCCGATCTGGTTCGAGATGGGCAGAACTGAACTTCTCCGGGCCAACGGCTTTGCCTACAGTGACCTGGAAAAGGCCGGCACTTTCTTTGTAGTGGTCGACCTGTCCGTCAGGTACCGCCGCCCGGCCATGTATGACGAGTACCTTGAATTGACTACCACCTGTACAAGTATCACTCCTACCCGCATTGAACACAGCTATTCGCTCATCCGCAAGAGCACTGGCCTGTTGCTGGTTGAAGGCAAAACCACCCTCACCTGCGTAGATGCCAAAGGCAAGCTCCGCCGCATACCCGAGTTCATGTATCCTGCGGATGAAGACGAAGTAAAAGCGGCAGGAAAAAAATCTCTCACACCCGCAGAAAAACCGCAAAACGTCCGATAAAACAGCCGACAAGCCACTCATTTTCAGGTTTATTAAAGAAATATTAAATTTTCAGCGCAAGTTCTTAATATTTCCTTGACTTTGTCTGGCAAATCGTGTATAATGGTATTTAACAATTGGGGGAAAACAAATGCGATCAAAAGATAAAAAAACAGAAGTCTGCAAAGCCAGTCGCGGCCCACCGCTACAGGACCAAAAACCATTAAACCTTTAGCTGTTCAGATCATTTAATTCAAGGAAGTTTGAAAATGTTGGACCCACCATAAAAAACTTAAAAAAACACCGCTTTTAACACGCCGGATGGATAGTCCTTTTACGAACCAAGCATAACATCTTTTGTTGCAAGTACTTACGACACGCATACGCAGGTACAAAATAACACTTTCTATTGTATTTTGCTCACATTTCTTTGTTTCCCGGCAGTTATATCTTATACTTTATTTGGAACACGAAGGCCGAAAAGGCCAGTATTGAGGGGAAAACAAATGCCGCCGAAAGGTAAAAATAACTTGATTTTCAATTTCTACAGGCCGAGTTTCAAAGCTCGTGAACGCGGCCCGCCGAGAGGTTTTTCTGGACACAAATCTCACATTTACCTAAAAAACAATTCCTGCGTACCCAACGCTTTCTTCACTTGACCGACCGAATTTTTGCTCCATTATTTCATTGCTGTCCGTATGCGCCAGAAGTACGCCCTTATCCCTTCCAAGGGCCTTTGCAACAGAAACTACCGCCGCCGCCGCCCCCGGCCCACAGGCATTGCTTTTTTCCATCGCATTTTCGACCATTTTTTCAGGCTCAAAACTCAGCGCAAGATCGATAAACTCCCTGTCATTAACATCCCTGGCCCATTTAAGAGCCTTGCTTCCCGTCCCAGCCGGATAGAATCCGTACCTCGGCCCATAATGCGTAAGATCTGTCGAGGCAATACAGGTAATCCGCTTTTCTGCTGTATCTGCAATGATTTTGCCTACCTCTTCACCGAGCTTAGTAGCTGTTTTTACTGGTGGGACCATCACCGGGACGATCTTCGCATCTGGGAAAAGGAACTGAATAAAGGGCACCTGCACCTCTATACTGTGCTCACCTCGATGAGCATCCATATTTGCTTCCGCACAACCAGTTGCGACGATTCTTTCGGCAAGTTCGGCGTCAATAGCGATCTCTCCAAGCGGTGTCGCCCAGCTACCCCGGTCGTACACAGCCGGCTCATGGCCCATACGTTGGTGTACCGCCCCGAAAATAACAAAGCTATCGACATCACCGCCAGCCTGCCTGACCGCGGAAAACACCATCGCCGCTAAGGATCCGCTAAACACCCAGCCGGCGTGAGGCACTATTGCCGCTGCGATTATTTCCGGAAGCTCAGCCTCGATCTTACCGTCTAAAAGGCACTCCTTGACCTCAGAAAGGCACTGATCCCTGCTGCCGCCATAAAACTGACCGGCTACTGCCGGTTTTCTTGCCCCCATGGTACACCTCCTTACTTGCAAAGATGAACATTTGTCGTTACTATAAGCTGGATATTAGATTAACCGCTACTCAAAACTAATAACAAGGAAAAACTATGGGATCAGAAAAAAACTCTACCGTCGCCGTGGTCATGGGCTCTGACAGCGATTTGCCGGTCATGCAAAACTGTATCGGCCAGTTGAAGGATTTTGGAATAGACCCTATCGTCCGCATCATGTCGGCCCACCGCACACCGGACGCCGCCGCTGATTTTGCCGATAGTGCCGCTGATAACGGCATAAAGATCATCATCGCCGCAGCCGGTATGGCCGCACACTTAGCTGGCGCTCTCGCCGCAAGAACCGCTCTGCCGATCATTGGCGTACCGCTTGAGGCTTCGGCTGGGCTTGGCGGAATGGACGCACTGCTCAGTACTGTCCAGATGCCGCCCGGCATACCCGTAGCGACCGTTGCGATCGGCAAAGCAGGAGCAAAGAACGCAGCCGTCCTGGCTGTGCAGATACTCGCATTAAGCGACACTGACATGGCAGCAAAACTTGCCGATTTTAGAAAAGCACAAAGCAAAAAGGTCGCGCAAAAGAATGCCGAATTAGGTTAACGTACGAGACGCAGTAGCAAATGCATATTATAAGCTGTGTCTATAAAAAAACAGTGCCCTGAAATCAGGGCACTGCATTTACTGCTCATGAGTAATAAGAAAGATATCAGTGAACTTCAAGCACTGAGTTTGCTTCACCAAATGGATTCATTTCTGTAATTTCGTTGTATGGGTCCTGCTGCCATTGACCGTCAACCACCAGCCGATAGCGGTACCTTCCGGACTGTAGTGGCATCTTGATCTGCCATGCACCGTTGTCGCCAACCTTTTCCAAAGGCGTATTTTCCGGCTGCCAGTTATTGAAATCACCGGCAAGGAGTACTTGTTCTGCTCTCGGGTACAGCGAAGAGAACACCACGGTTTCTGCGACCTGCCTGGCACCGTAGAAGTCTGCGATCTTGGTATCGATGTCCTTTATTTCAACAGCCTCGGTTGTCGGTGCCTCAGGCTCAACAGACGAGATCAGTTCGTCCGCACTGCTGCTTATCGCATCAAGCTTTGCCTGTAATGTACGGACAAGCTCTGTGCGGTGCATCTGGGTATCGGTGCTTACCAGTTCATCGGCCAGAGCCTTAAAATCATTATGCCCCTTACTCCCGGGGTCATATTCGCATATAGGCTGACCCAAACTAGCGGCTTCTTTGAGTTTGGTATTGAAATTGACAACCGTCTTAAACATCTTCTCGGAGAAGTGCTTGCGAAGTTCCGCAAGGATCTCTCTGCCCATCTTGGTCCGTATATCATACATACTCGGAAGAACCATTACATCGATCTCTTGCGGGCATTGTTTGCTCAAAACGCTTAAAGTATCAAGTTGCCTG
>SDBV01000358.1_pt1 | contig 64739 bp, 56 predicted proteins | sample 2277081 | NCBI WGS metagenome assembly SDBV01 (sample SAMN10402039, study PRJNA504765) | marine sediment metagenome | isolation source: marine sediment core GS10_PC15, 223 cmbsf | place: Arctic Ocean: Southern Knipovich Ridge | collected 2010
TCCTTTTCCTCGAATGGGATCATACCCCGGATTGGTCTATCAATGAATTTTTCGCCTCCTGCAACTTTTTGAAGGGAATCATTTTCAATGACCATTAATCCCTGGCTTTCCTCTCTGACATATAGTTTTTCATGCAACCAGTATGATCTGTCAAATGCTTCTGCAGCTGCCCAGGTTTCTATGGTATCCCCGTTCCATCGGAAAATATATTGTTCAGATTGAAAGTAAACGCCTTCAGGAGTTGCATGAGTTTTCCATACTTCCTGAAACTCATGATATTCAGGATCAAGCTTTGGTTGCAGAGAGTGATATTCCAGATCTCCTGTATTATTTGGTGCCAGGTATCCAAAATCATATTGACTCCCAACAAAAATGGTTCCTTTGGAGTCAACAGCAAGGGATCTGACAACATCCTCGACCGCTATGGATTTCCAGAATATACCATCATACTCCAGAATTCCACTATTATTCCCAAAAAACAAAACCCCCCGATGGTCTTCAACAATGGCCCAGTTTTGCGGTCTTGCCTTGTATTCTTTGGGGGTGAAGTTACTGATCGAAAGATAATATCCCTTTTCAGTAACCGGTTGTGTATAAGTTAGAACTGGCCATATTATCATAATAAACAGGAGTGAGAAATTGACACAGGATCGATAAGAGATCATATGCATGAATTATTCGATAACAAAAGGTTTGTTGATCATTCTATTACCCATGATTACCTGCATATGATAAAGTCCGGGTTTTATGCCTGGCAACTCTATATTCTCTTCGAACCGGCCTTGTCTGCTGTCATACCTACTTAAATTTATTAACCTGCCCTCGGTATTAAAGATTCGGATTGTAATATCCTTCTTCTGCATAAGATCCATCCGAACCTTAAATTCTCCTTTGTTCGGATTCGGAAAGATATTTATCATTCCTGCAAGCCCGGTTTCTCCGACAAAATCAGGATGTTCAAACTTCAACTTCTTTGATTTATTAGACCGCACCGTATTATGTGTACTGGCTTTTTTGCTTGACACACATGCAGGAGTTTCGAGTTCTATCACGTAATAATAAGTGTCTTCGGGTGGATTTTTATCCGTATACGTATTAAATGAAATGGAAGATGATCCTGCCACATCGGCAATTTTGGTCATTTCCCCTGCGTCATTATACCTGTAGATCCGATATGTGCTGTAACTTAATCCCTGATAGTTACCCCAAATCAGGTTAACGGATCCTGCTAGTCCTACATTCATGGTGAGGTGCAAAGTTTTATGAATCTCACTTAAATCGGATTCATTGCCACAGGTGTCGACCACCTTGATCCTGTACCGCCATGGTTTTAATTCAGGATCAGCAATCAAATCAATGAATATGCTCTCCTGGGTAAGGTCAGTTGATCCTGCCAGCTGGTAGTCATCTGCAATAGAACTCTCCCGGTAAATGTTGAATCCCCTGATCGCTGCGCTGGAAACCGGCTTTTCCCAGATGATCATGTTTCGCTCAGTGATGCTGTCAACGCTGACCAGGCAGATCGGACGGATTTCCGGATTAGTAGTGGGTACTCTGAAGGAGGCAATGGAATTGCAATTGCTGTCAGAGTAAGCTACAGTAACAGAATATTCACCCGGAGTGGCATTTATAAGGTCCTCGGTAGTTGCCCCATTTGACCATAAATAGGCGAATGAACCGGTAGAACTGCTTGTACTGATGTTTATTCCTCCGTTGGGGGACCCGCAACCTGCCGGTATAATTTCTTTCATTGCAATCTTCGGAGCACCGATCTCATTTATTGTGATGGTAACTGAATCAGAGCAGTTATTGGCATCTGTAAACCGGACCTTGTGTATTCCCCCGGGGAGAGCAAAATGAGAATTACCTGATCCACCGGCTGACCATGAATATGTAAATGGCTCTTTTCCCCCGGTTAGGGTAAGGGATGCTGAACCATCTGCCTGACCGCAGGATGCAACCTCAGTTGAGATACTGGTCTTAAAAGCGTCGGGCTGGTTGATCGGGAAGGTAGCGATAATGCTGCAGGTATCGGCATCCGAGATTATCACGTCATAGGTTCCTGCTACAAGACCAGACACATCCTCGGTACTTGACCCGTCGGACCATTTGAAAAAATATGGTGTCTTTCCTCCGCTGATGCTCAGGTCAATTGCTCCATCATTTTCGCCATGGCAAGTAACATGTGTTGTATCTGTGGTGTTTAATAACTGAGGTCCATCAGCATCATTAATTTGCACTGAGGCAGTTTTAGTACATCCGTTTGCATCTGTTAATGTGACCTCATAAATACCAGAAGCAAGTTTATCAATAGATGTTGTAGTATCACCCGTGTTCCACAGATAGTAATAGGGTGGCTGTCCGCCAAGAGTAGTAAGGATATTTGCCTGACCTGTTTTTTGTTTACAAACACTGGAGTCAGTTTCTGTTATTATCTGGATACGATTATTATGAACCTGTTTTATGCTGGTATCATTTGATGTTCGGATATCATCAGGAACAAAGACAGTAGAAATACAGCTGAAGCTTGTATCTGCCAACATGTCAGCCTTTTCAATGAACTGATACTCTCTGGTTTGTCCTGATGCAATTGGTAAATTGATCAGTTCCGTTATGAAGTTTTCACCATTATCTATGGAATAGGAGACTTCGTAACCGGGTGCTGTATCCGGCCCGGAATTACTGATTTGCACTGTTATGGCTTGCTCGCGTGTGGTTCCACAGTCCGGATTGTCAGGGGAAATCCAAACCATGGCAAGATCGTACCTCGGGATTGGCCGTACTGCAATTACCGGGCTGGGTTCCGATATATTTCCTTTAGTATCAACTGCGTAGACCACAAGTGATGCTCCGTTTAGAATCGTGTCTGTTGCAAGGATTACCTCAACATATGGAAGGACTTTTGCACTATCCTTTGCCGCTTGACGAAGGTTGCTTAGCTGCGGATCTGTTCCGGACGGAACAAGATAGACCACTCCTTCTTCACTGATCGTGACATTAACATCATCACCGCTATCGAGGATACCGGTAGTAACATTAATAAATATCGGAGGAATTGAATCAACATGTGGTTTAGGATCTAAAAACAGGACACGTTGGATCTCTTGTTCTGATAGCTCGAAATTGAAAATCCTTATATCATCCAGGACTCCTTTAAAGAAGTAGGTGCTGCCGGCAGCACCTATAGTACCCAGATTTTGGAGTAGCACAGGTATTGAGCTTTCTGTAAACTGGGTACTGGACAATTCTGCATCTATATAGAGCTTTGCGTCATAAATGTCCGATTGCCCGATACCGGCGACCGTAAATGCCCAATGGTGCCACTCACCATCATCATATTTCTCATCTGTGTCTGAATAATACTGGAAATTACTGCTTGCCATCCAGGTTGCGGGTTCTGTTCTGTCACCAGTGAAATATATGTAAAAACCATTTTCACTGGAATAGTCAGAGATAAGTGGAAGATGATTGTTGGTTGTAGTATCGGTTTTGGCCCAACAGGCTATTGTCATAGGACCTGAAACATCAATAGGATTGCCCCGGTTTAATATGATGGAATCATTCACACCATCAAAGGCGTAGGCACTTAATTGACTGCCAAACCGGTTGGGGACCAGAGTAGGTCCGTAGGCGGTTCCATCGTGTCCGTTGCCGGATTCGTCATTTGCATTTCCGTTGAAAGGATAATAAGCGACCGGTTCACCGTCCACAGGATCAAAGCCATCTTCACTGCAAATATCATTTATTTCAGTGGAGGAAAGAACCCGGTTATAAATCCTCAATTCATCGATTGCTCCCTCGTATACACTCCGGTTCAATCCATCATCATCTTTGCCGATTTTGTCAAGGGTACCTGAGGTAGTAAAAGGTTTGTCAGATTTATTGGTTTTAATCCACGGGCTTTCTTTTCCATTGAAATAGATACGCACCGAGTCTGTATTTTCAAATACAACTGCAATGTGCTGCCAATTCCTTGAAGCGATCCTGTACTCTGATTGGAATGTGATAGTACTATTACCAGTGCCGAAGTAGCCAATTACATGTCCCGGGTTTTCGACAGAGACACCAATTCCCTTTGTGTCATCGGTGTAGCCATCCCAATAGTCGCTCCTATAAACTGTACCACCTTTAATGTCTGAACCAATCTTTATGAATACCGATACTGTAACCGGGAAATCGGTTATGGGTATTTTGGTACTGCTTTCAATATAATCATCAACCCCATCAAATTGATATGCTGAATTTGCATTGCCGAAACGGTCCAGAGTAGTGGATGGTCCATGAATGGTTCCATTGTGGCCATTCCCGCTTTCATCATCGGCATTCCCGTTAAACGGGTAGTAGGCGACGAGGGAATCGGTTAAGGTAAATTGAGCTGATAAAGATGCTGTGATTAGGCAAAATATTGAGGCAATGAAAAGTCTTTTCATAACTTTGCAATTTTGATTCAATCATACGCTTCGAACGGCATAGGTGAGTAGATCAGAAAGATAGATAAAATCCTATTTAGAAACAATCTGTAATAAATGTGATTTGACTGAAGACCAGAATTATATGACAGAAGTTGCATTATTCCTATTTATTGGTATTTCCAGCATTTTTATCCCAACTTTATAGGGGAATTTTAGTGGGTTTATGGAGACAAAAAAGACTTATCTAACCACAATTCTCGGTCTGGTTCAGGGGGTGGGATTTCGTCCATTTATTTACCGGCTTGCCCATGATTTTGGACTGAAGGGATGGGTAAACAATACCAATGAGAATGTTCAGATCTGTGTTAATGCAGATTTGAATATCATGGAGAATTTTATCCTGCAGATCAAGGAGCAGGCACCCCGGGCCTCACAGATTGAATCCATAGAATTACGTGAGGTGAAAGATGAGTTGTTTGCCGATTTCCGGATTATCCGTAGTGAAAGCCTTTCGGAAGCTATAACAGAGGTGAGTCCGGATATAGCTGTCTGTGATGATTGCCTGCAGGATATGAAGCTGCAATCTAACCGGATCGATTATCCCTTCCTGAATTGTACCAATTGTGGACCTCGTTTTACTATTGTACAGGATCTTCCTTTCGACCGTGCACATACCACCATGAAGGATTTCACAATGTGTGAATCATGCGGGAAGGAATATGGCAATGTACTGGACCGCCGTTTTCATGCACAACCGACAGCTTGCAGGGACTGTGGTCCTGAGTACAGTCTGGCTGAGGGGGATATTACTCAGGATACTCCCGGAGGCTCAAGTTTATCTAATAATCCGACATATCAGCATGACTCTGAGATCATTTCGAAGACTGCCAGCCTGATTGATGCCGGAAAGATTGTGTCTGTCAAGGGCTTGGGAGGTTTCTTTATGGCCTGCGATGCTCAGAATGAGGAGACTGTCAGGCGTCTTCGTGAATCAAAACACAGGGAAGGGAAACCTTTCGCGGTTATGTTCAGGGAGATTGACGCAATACATAGATTTTGTGAACTAACTACGGCGGAGAAGGAAACGCTGGAATCCTGGAGGAGGCCGATCGTGATTTTGCGAAACAGGGAGATACTGAAACAAGTCCGGAATGACAAAACACGTCAGGATGACAAACCGGATCAGGATGGCCTATCGATCCGGGATAGTAAGAGCCTTCTGCAGCAGCTGGCCCCTTCTGTTTCAAACGGGTTCCCGACTACAGGAGTGATGCTGCCTTATATGCCCTTACACTACCTCCTTTTTGAAAAACTGCAAACTCCGGCTATTGTGCTGACCTCCGGGAATCTGTCGGAAGAGCCCATATTAATAGACAATAAAAAGGCCGAATTTGTCCTCGGACCGGTATCCAGGGCTGTTCTCCATTTCAACCGTGATATCCATAACCGCTGCGATGATTCAGTTGCAATAGTAATTAATAAAGAACCACGGCTTCTAAGACGCTCAAGGGGGTATGTACCCAGTCCCATCCGTACCAAACTGGAAACTGAGGGAATCTTTGCATCTGGTGCGGAACTTGTGAATTGTTTTGCCATAGGGAAAGGGGAGCAGGTAATCATGAGCCAGCATATCGGAGACCTGAAAAATTTCGAAACGCTCGAATTCTATACAGAAACCTTCGAAAGGTTCCAAAGACTCTTCCGCTTAAAACCAACCCTGGTGGCCCATGATCTTCATCCGGATTATCTCTCTACACGATTTGCTCAGGATATGGGATTACCTGCGGTCCCGGTTCAGCACCACCATGCCCATATTGCCTCGGTTCTCGCCGAACATGGACTGGATGAAAAGGTGATTGGGGTGAGTTTTGACGGGACCGGTCTCGGCGATGACAATAATATCTGGGGGAGCGAATTTCTGGTCTGTGATCTGGAAGAGTATGATCGTATTACACACCTGGAATACATTCCCATGCCAGGTGGTGATAAATCTACCTCTGAGCCATGGAGGCTGGCCGTATCATACCTGTATAAAATCCATGGCCGGGAATTGGCCGGACTCAATCTCCCATTCCTGACTAAAATTGATCCTGCAGCCCTTGATCTTGTAATCCTGTCAATCGAGAAAAATATTAACTGTCCACTGTCTTCAGGTGCCGGCCGCCTTTTTGATGCAGTATCAGCTCTTCTTAACGTTTGCACCATATCTCAGTTTCATGCCGAGGCACCGATGAGACTTGAAGCAGAAATCCAAAAGGATGATGGCATTTATTCATATGAAAGCCATGGCCTGGCAGATCAGGGTGAGGTGATTGGCGTTGGGCCGATTATTGAAAATATAATTAAAGATATTGGGAGAGGTATTAACTCTGGAGTAATTTCTGCACGTTTTCATAACACCATGTCAACTATTATCCTTGAAACCGTATTGGGTATCAGCAAGGATCATGGAATTAAGAAAGTAGCCCTGTCAGGGGGTATATTCCAGAACAGGTATCTCTCAGAGAGGATTGAAAATCAGCTGCAAGAAAAGGGATTCGAAGTCCTGGTCCCACTTCAATTACCTGCTAACGATGGAGGTATTGCCCTCGGACAACTTGCTATCGCCGCCAAACGTTGTGCCCTAAGCCTGATTTAAAATATCAGATATATTCCACAAATCTACATCACCATAGTGGGTGATATAAGTTTGATCTAGTCATTAAGGAGACCCAATTGTTGCGACATCATTTCTCGATTTCATAACATAAAAACTGGTAAAATGGCAAATACGCTGGCAATCCCTGACGAAATTATAACAAGCAAGATTTACCTGATAAGAAATAAAAAGGTAATGCTGGATGAGGATCTTGCAGACCTTTACGGAGTAGAAACCCGTAGACTAAATGAACAGGTTAAGCGTAACATAGCCCGTTTCCCCTTAGATTTCATGTTTCAAATAACTATTAACGAATATGAAAGTTTGATATCGCAATTTGCGACATCAAACAGAGGAGGCCGCCGTAAACTTCCATATGCTTTTACAGAGCAAGGAGTAGCAATGCTGTCCGGTGTGCTGCACGGTGAAATAGCAGTAAAAGTAAACATCCAGATCATGCGGGTATTTACACGGATGCGTGAAATGCTGGAATCACATAAAGAAATACTCACAAAACTCGAACATCTTGAAAGAAAAGATATTGAGCAGGATGAAAAGATCCTGTTGATCTTTGAATACCTGAAGCAACTAGAACAGGCCAGAAAGCAGGAGTTAGATCAGAAGAACAGGAATCCAATTGGCTATAAACGGAATATGGGATAATTGTCTTTCGCCAGGGATATATTCTAAAATAGGTATTCTTTCGGTAGAATTGAATGTGGTCACAATTTACGACCACACCTCTGCTTCCAAGCATCGTTCCCTGGCTAAAGGGCCAATTATCTGATTTCTTTGAAAGAATTGTGATTATACTGCTGGCTTTTATTGGGGTAGGTTCACAACGGGTTCCAGGCAGGGGCTGGAGGATCAGGCAAGAGTCTTTTTGCCCTGAGTGCTTTTTACGTATTCACCTATCGAGGGAACACTCAAGACCATTTTTTTTTCCTCTGGTTTAAGCTTTACAGATTTATTGCCAGTAACCAGTGATTCCAGGGGGATCCCAAGATATCGGTTCAGAAGGATGATCATTTTTAAAGATAACGGCCTCTTTTTGCTGAGAACCTCGGATACCCTGGTCTTTCCACCAATCAGCGGGGCAATATCTTTCTGCTTCAGGTTCATCTGCTCCATCCTGAACTTGATGGCCTCGATCGGATCAGGAGCTTCAATTGGGTAATGCTCCCTTTCATACTTTTCGACCAGTATGGATAGAAGCTCCATTTCATCTGCCTCACTACTGCCAGGAAGAATAGGCTTCTGGTTGGCATTGATTAGTTCGTAGATCCTCTGGCTTGCAGCTTCATATTCTGCTTCATTTTTTATTACTCTTACTGTCATAGCTAAGTTCATTTACATCTCCTTTATTATTCTCATTGTATGGCAAAATTAGTAATAAGTTACCAAAAATGGTAACTTTTGTGAATTTTTCCTTGAGATCAAATGTATCTTTGAAAGTAAGTTGTCTTAAGGTGTGGAGTAGTTTTATGCTTGACGATGAGGTTATTGCTACTGCTTACAGTTAATCCCGTAATTGAAGAATTGTTTTATTAATAAGATCCGAAGATTTTTTTTCAACTCCGTTTTCGCTTGCGTATTTGCTCCAGTCTCCAAAAACGCCCTGAACTCTTTCAATAATCTCAGCGGGATCTTTCATGCTGAAATGTTTGGCTAACTCCAGCAGATGTTTCCTGCCGGGCGCTTTGCTTTCTCCTGCAATCATGGTGCTGTGCAAACCATGTGATGAAGAGGAAAATGTCAGATCATAGGCAGGGGCCAACTGCCAGTTTCCTTCAGGGTCCATTAAAAATGAAAAGTTTTTACTGTGATCATCCCGGTTATGCCCATAAATATTAAATGCTGCCAGCCTTAGGACTTTATTATATGCTTCTACCTGGTTTTCAAGTTTAAAGGCCGAATCCATTAGATGTCCATAATCCATATTGCTCAGTCTGAAGTCATCGTGCATCAATCCACTGGCAGAATGCATATGTAATCGCTGGCCTTCAACACGGTCAAAACGCTTTGTTCCAAAATATTTCCTACCGGATTCTCCGGTAAATAACCTGCATGGATTCATCTCAATTCCTGCACCCAGGGCCATTTTATAGTAGGCATATTCTATAAATGCAATGTCAATCGGATCTGATGATGATGGAAACTTAATGATCCAGTGTTCGTAACCTTCAGGAAAACTTCCTGATCCATGAATGAGATTGTCATTGGACTCGTCATAGCCAACAAGAATTTTAGGCCTGGCCCCGCCGGATGAACCTCCAAGCGCATAAAGCTCTTCGAAAACATCGGAACTTGTTCCTTCCAGAACCTGATTCATCTGGCGGGCGATTGAATCCAGTTCCAGTTTGTTTTTGAGATTGTGTTCCAGTCCAGATTCAGGCTTGTAAATAAGAGTACCCATTCCTCCCGAACCAACGTAGGCTAGACGATCCAGGGGACTTATCTTCAATGGTGATATACCCCTGGAAGATAATGTTCTGTCCAATAAAAGCCGTCCCCATCCATCCGGCAAGGAGTCACTGAAGACTCCAAACAATCCCTCAAAAGGTTCCCTGTTTGCTGTTAAGGGTTTATCGGATAAAGGCATCCTGAAAGGGGATATCTGTATTCCCCTGTCAATAAACTCAGGGTAGTACCTGAAGTAGATTTTCTCTTTTGTACTGACCAATTCACCCAGTTCAATCATTTGTCCGCCTAAACTGATTGATACTGTAAGTTTGTCCACTCCCGTCATGATCGCCTGGTTTTGCTGCTGAACAACTTTTCCACATCATCCATGTTATCCCCCGGCTCCAAAACCATCTCAAACTTATCCAACCTGTTCAGTATGAGTAATAGTTTCAAGAATGATTCCAAGGAGATACGGCCGGTTCTTTCAAACCGTTTAATACTGCCTAACGAAACACCGGATCGTACTCCTAATTCGGCCTGGGATAATTTCGCAATTTTTCTGAGTTTGCGATGCCATGAAGCGGTTTCTGTTAAGACTTCCGAAGGTAATTTATTTATACTATATTTTCCCATAATAGATAATATATAAGCTAAATTACATTAATATTTTATAAATAGCTAATATATTATCCGAAATACGTTCATACAGGCTGTCCTATTGGTGCCCGTATCCGCTTGCAGTAATGTACTTCTCCAGATCCTGGATGGTCGCTTTCTGATCCTCAATGATGGTGTTTACAACATCACCGATCGAGATTATACCTACGAGCTTGTTGTGGTCAAGAACAGGTACATGGCGAACCTTTTTATCAGTCATTACTGCCATACATCCAAGTACGCTGGTATCAGGGTTTACAGTATGAAGTTCGGTCGACATATAGTCCACAATACTTGCTTCTTTTGACTTTACCCCGTGAAGGATAATCTTCCGGGCATAATCCCTCTCTGAAAACATTCCGACAAGTTTACCATCGCCGTCAATTACCATTAACGCACCAATGTTCTTATCCGCCATTATTCCAAGGGCCTCAAACACGGTTGCATCCGGGTTAATGCTGAAAAATTCATAGCCCTTGTTATCCAATATTAGTTTTACAGTAGTCATAGTTGTGGGGTTTTATTCTGAATATAAAGATAAATAATAAAAATGTAATGTCTGATGAGGTGATATTAAAAATGTCGGGACCTGCATCAGGAGATTCCTTTCACTCTTATGGGAGTTCAGGCCCTGTTAAATTAAGTCACGATATTCACATGAAACGCAGAATATACAGAAGTCATAATTGGTTAAATATCAGCAAGATATAAAAGCAATACATAATTTTTGTAAATACCTGCTTTGCTTGATGGGATAATCGTGTCATTTGTGCCTTCCTGCCTCAATATGCCCAAAAGCATTTATTATTTCGCTTTCAATTCTCCTGCTGAAGATTTACATTTGCATACCAGAGATGCACGAGTTTTCAATAGCAGTAAATATAGTCGAGATAGCCACTGATTATGCCGGCAGGGAAAATGCTAAAGTGGTAAAGGAGATTGAGATTGAGGTGGGGGAATTGTCCGGTGTTGTTGTTGACGCACTGGAGTTCTGCATGGAAGCGGCGGTGAAGGACAGCATTCTCGAGGGTGCAGAAACAAGTATCAGTTTTGTTCCGGGGAAGGCCAGGTGCAATGCCTGTTCACATGAGTTTGAAGTCCATGATTTTTTAACTGTTTGTCCGTCGTGCAACACACCTGCACCGGAAGTAATTGAAGGTAGGGAACTAAGGGTTAAATCCCTTTTGGTGGAGTAGGGGATTCATTGTGAATGCCTATCTTTGTGAGGAATATATCCAAACAAATAATACAATGTGTGATACCTGCGGATGTGGACAGGGGAAAGCCACAATACTGAAACCGGGAGAGGAAAATTCTAAAAACCATGGCAAAACAACCCATACACATGATGGTGAGACGCATACACATGATCACAGCCATTCTCACGATCATTCCCATCCCCGGAAGGTAAAAATTGAACAGGATGTGCTGGGGAAAAATAACCTTCTGGCGGAACGAAACAGGGGATTTTTCCAGGCGAAGAATATACTTGCCCTTAATCTTGTCAGCTCACCGGGCTCCGGTAAAACAAGCCTGCTTGAGCGAACAATTAAGGAGAAGGGGAAGGAACTAACGTTTTTTATTATTGAAGGTGACCAGCAAACCATGAATGATGCGAACCGCATTGCAAAAGTGGGTGCACCGGTGGTTCAGGTAAATACAGGAGAGGGATGCCACCTGGACGCAGATATGGTAAACAGGGCCGTTCAGAGGCTTGAGGTTGCCGACAAGGCTGTGCTGATGATAGAAAACGTGGGTAACCTTGTTTGTCCGGCAATGTTTGACCTGGGGGAATCCTCAAGAGTTGTGATTATAAGCACTACGGAAGGGGAGGACAAACCTCTGAAATACCCCTACATGTTCCGTTCCTCCAATCTCTGCATAATCAATAAAACTGACCTGCTTCCGTACCTGGACTTCGATGTAGAAAAGGCCAGGGAGTATGCCCTTCAGATCAATCCCGATCTTAAGATTATTGAGTTGTCAGTTAAATCAGGAGAAGGAATGGATCAATGGTATGACTGGCTCAAACAGGAGATGAAGGATTAATTATCAGTTTAGCCTCTGTGTGCTCAATGAATGCATTACTCCGATCAAGTAAGATCTGCATTTCATTCATATCCCTTCCAGTAACGGATGAACTGAATTCATGTGCCCTGGAGAGCATCTGCAGGAAGGGTTTGGAATCTCTCTGTCTTGTTAGTCTTCTCAGCGCTCCAAGGTAGTCATCGCGATACACGGTTGGTATGATGATTTTTGCCTGCTTTGAAGAAACCAGTTCTGCATTCATCATTACCCTGGCAATTCTTCCGTTACCATCCAGAAAAGGGTGAACTTCGCTTACAACAAACATCATGTAGGCTGCACGGGCAAAGGGATGCTGGAGAGATTGATAGAAGTAAAAGCTTTTTAACAGGGTTCCCCTCACTAAGTTAATATCAACGAATGAGGTCTGACCAGCAAAAGTATTTATGTCTTTAAATTTGCCGGGATTGATGTTTGATCTTGCTTCCAGCATGATCCGGTGCCTGCGCAATAATAGTTCCAGTAAGTCTTCCGCTTTTTCAGGAATTACATTCATTTCTTCCGGATCAGAAACAATCTTGTAGGTGCCTAGAAGGTCATGAGAGTCTTCCTTTCTTGCCCGGAGTGGTTTTTGGGATTTGATAATTTGCTTTGCCTCTTCAATTTGAAATTCAGTACCCTCTATATAATTTGAAAAGTAACTTTCATAAAATGCGAAGCTCCTGAATGCCTTAATATTACTGTTTTTTTCTTCTCTGTATTTGAATTCCTGCTGCTTAAGTTCACGGAATAATATTTCAAAAAGCTCCAGTCTTGCCGAATCATATGGAACGCCAAAAGCTCTTGCAGCAGCAACTGGTGATTCCAGTATTTTAGCTGAATGAGTTGTTAGTAATGCACTGATTATATTGTTGAGTTTTGAAAATTCAGCGTTTAGTCCCAGTTTTTTTGAAATCATTCTGGCATTATCCCTAACCTTATTCAATTCCTCCTCACCATTTACTGTTATTATTTGAGCCAATCGTCTTTCTATCTCCGCAATTGGCAAGGTTTTGGAATCAGGCCCCGGTTTTCTTGATGTTTGCAGATTTTCCAGGTATGCTCTAGCACGTTGAGAAGCATAAAGATCTCCAGCTAGCGGATTATCCCCCCCGATCGGTCCATTACCTTCAAGCAAACGCAGGGTTAACCCAGGTAGTTCTGCTTTGCGGGTATACTTATATGTAAGGAATAACTGTCCAGTGGATGTGGGCTCAAATTCAATTGCTGATCGGTGGCTTAAAACAGCTCCAGGATACAGGTGACCCAGAATTGAAAACAGGTTCCTTCTGATTATTTCTTCGGCAGTATCATACTGGTTGGATGTATATAATTTTGGTGCAATCTTCCTGATTTTTCCTGATTTATTAAGTTTTGAGATCTGCTTTGAGATATTGGAATCAGATGATCCAAAGATTACTTCCTGAAGCAGTATTGGTAATTTTTTTTCCATTAATCCTGAGTTATATTGTAAAAATGGAAAATATATTCTATTATAACAAGTGATTTGGAAAATAAATTATATTAAAAAATTCACTCTATTCTGAATTTCCGTTCAGATCGAAAGGAGTGACCTGGTAAACGTAGTAGTTCAACCAGTTGGTATAAAGAAGGTTGGCATGGCTTCTCCATTGGACCAGAGGAGGTTTTGAAGGATCATCATCGAGGAAGTAATTTACCGGTATCTGGATATCCATTCCTTTTGCAAGGTCTCTCTCATATTCCTCCTTCAGGGTGTTGGGATCGTATTCGGAATGTCCGGTTACAAAGATTTTTTTCCCGTCTTTTGTGCCAAATATATAGATTCCGGCCTCATCTGATTCAGCTATGATCTCAAGATCCGGCACTTTTTCGATATCCTGCCTTTCGATATGCATATGTCGTGAATGAGGAGCAGGGAAGAGATCATCGAATCCGCGAACCAATGGAACTTTTCTGTCAAGGACCCTGTGTTTAAAAATCCCGAACATCTTTTTATCCAGCATTCGTTTCGGGATCCCATAGAAATGATAAAGGGCTGCCTGGGCTCCCCAGCATAGATAAAGGGTTGAAGTGACATTGATCTCAGCCCAGTCCATAATGTCCTGGAGTTCATCCCAGTATGTGACATCTTCGAAATTCACGAATCCGAGAGGGGCACCTGTGATGATCAGTCCGTCGTACCTTCGGGCTTGCACCTGGTCGAAGGTCTTATAAAATGTCTCCAGGTGCTCGATTGATGTATTCTTGGAGGTATGGTTTTTCGGATGGATCAGGTCTATCTCAATCTGAAGTGGGGTATTTGAGAGCAGGCGCAAAAGATGTGTTTCCGTGGTGTGCTTGACGGGCATTATGTTGAGGATCACGATTCGCTGGGGACGGATATCCTGGTGGATGGCGCGGGACTCGTCCATGACAAATATTTTCTCTTCTTTGAGAATTTTTGCAGCTGGCAGGTTATCCGGTATATTTATTGGCACAACTATCTTTAATTAATTATTGACAAAAATACAAGTTGATTAATAATAAAAAAATCCGTTGGTGATTATTTTGTTTTACCTGGTTGAATAGGATGATATTACCGGTGCAAAGAAAATTGCATTCATGAACAATTTATTGGTACCGAACCAGATTCCCCTGAAGTTGGGATTATCGACAAATGAGATTATCGTTCCGGAACCCAGGCTGCTGATTATCACTCCGGGAGCCTCCCTCAAAGCATCGTATTTTTTCTCAGGTACATATCCGCTGAGCAGCGGATCTGCGGTATACCTGACCGGTGCAGCATAAGGATTTGTCACGGGTTCTGCAATGAGTGTACTGTTCCTGAATAAAGGAATAGTATTTCGGGTCAGGCCGTATCCTATCGGATGGGAGATATCAATATCTGCCATAAATATGCTGCCGCTGATCCTTTGTGCACCCCTTTCAAGCGAAAGATCGCTGTAAAGTTTGAATCCGGTGCTGTCAGCTTTAAGGTCCTTGAATTTTATATTGGCCAGTTTATTACCTGCCAGCCATTGATTTGCAGAATTAATGGCAATAATGGTACCACCCCTTTTCAGCCACCTTTCGATCTCGGTCTTTCCGGAAGAGTTTATTCCCTGGTATGATCCGGAAGGCATGATCAGGTGGGTATAGCCACTAAGGTCCATGCTGTTCAGTTGTTCGATACTCACAAGTACAGCTGGCATGTTCATACGTACATCCAGTAAATGCCATATCTCTCCGGCTTCAAGACTGCGAATACCCTCACCTGTCAGAAGAAGGATCTTTGGTTTTTGCAGGGGGACAAACCGCCTGCTGCCCATATCCATTCCTTCGGTAGTATAGGATGTTCCAAGGGGGAAAATGGAAACTCCGGTCTCTTCAGCAATTCTCATAAGCTGCTGGTGGATTTCCTTTGAACCGGTCTCCTGTTTTTGAACCGGGATGAATATACTTCCATATCCGAAGGACTGGTTTACCTGGCTGTTCCTGTAGCCAAAAGACTGGGTAGCAACCTGAGTAAGCAGGCCGGCCTCCTGGATGGCATAAAGCGCCCTGGGGGCGTAATAATCATTCCAGGGGAATATATAACCGATTCCTCCAGGCTCCCCTTCAATGGTTCCTTTCGGCCAGGGGATGTCAGCATTGTCAGTTGTTCGAGTACTGACACCAAGAACCTGGACACCTGTAAGTCCACCGACAGATTTTGAATCTCTTATCGCAGCATACGGAACATTGTATGCATGAGGAAAGGTCCAGGCAGAAATATCATAAAACAAGCTGTCCGTGAATGTAAGGACCGGTTGGAACATGCTTTGTACCAGGCGGTATTGAGGCTGATTGAGAGGTACCACATAGGATCCGGCCGGAGAGAAGCTGTGGCCCTCCAGGGTGAGTGATTTTTTCAGCTTATATACTTCGATCTTGTGCTGGAGCAGGACATCAACTAAATGGGCAAGAGATGAAGCATCACCGTTCTCACCGAATACATATGCCTTTTCTGAGGACCGTTCATATAGATTCCTGCTTTCCTGGTAGAAGGATCTCTGATGTGACAATAGTTCAGGGCGAAGTTCGTAGGATGCCTTGACGCTTGAAAGTGATACTTTGACCTGGTTTCGGATGGCAAAAGGAAAACTGAGTTCACCGAGTGGGGTTATTCTCTCAAAGCCGCGAGTTCCGGCCTGTTCAAAAAGGATGCCTATGCTGCCGTTTACATCGGGATACGAAGAACCCTTTCCATAATAGAAATCATCAAAGATCTCCTCTGTGAAAAACAGGCTTCCAATCCCGTCCAATGCTTCTGCATGGTATTGTCCTATTTTCCGGGTAAGATCCGTTGTACTCTGTGGTGTAAAAGGATTTGTACGGGACGGTATGCCGGGCTGGAAGAAAAATGTAGAGGATGATCCCATTTCATGATGATCGGTCTGTACGTTTGGTTTCCAGTTGTGGAAAACCTCTACTCGTCCCCTGCTCTCAGGGTGCTGGAGTAGTATCCAGTCACGGTTCAGGTCAAACCAGTAGTGATTGGTACGTCCTCCGGGCCAGGTCTCATTGAACCCCCGGCTGTTATCATCCTTCATTGGAACAACAGATTTATGCATATTGATCCAGCTGGCATGCCGGTTGAATCCATCGGGATTAAGGCTTGGATCCAGGAGTATGATAATATTTTCGAGGTATGCGCTTACCTCATCCGAAGTTGAGGCGGCCAGGTAATAAGCCACGAGTACCGAAGAGTTGGGGCCACTGGATTCGTTTCCATGCACACCGTATCCCAGTGTGAGGACAACTGGCATATCTTCCAGGCCTACACCTGCTGATTGCTCCGGATCGCTGAGCTTCATATGTTCGAGCCGTATGTTTTCCAGCCTGGCATGGTTTTCCGGGGAAGTAATAATGAGATGGAATAATGGCCGGTTCTCATAGGAGCGGGCATATTCCTGATATACAATCCTTTCGGAAGCATCGGCCAATTCCCTGAGGTATGAGGATAACTTATCGTGGGAAAGGTGCCAGTCACCAACCTGGTGCCCGATCGCTGACTTGGGTGTTGGTATCCCCGGAAGGAAATCATCTGCAGGTAAATAGTAATCAAGTCCCATGTCAGGATACTCACCGGTTAACAATGTAGAAGCCTGTGAGAATCCAATGGCTGCAATGAGCCCCAATGCTATTCCTCCTAATAGTCTTTTCATAGTTAGAGTCTAATTCGAATGCCCGGTCCGAGAAGCAGGAACCATTTCTGGTTTTTAAGCTGGTAGCCCCCACCGAAATACAGGGGGAAAGTCAGTTTTACATCCTTGGTTGTGGGGTACAAGCTTCCGAGAATCACAATTCCGATGTCACGGTTTGCTGATTCATCGCTGAAGTTAAATAGATTCAGTGCCAGGAAGCCAGCTCCTATCTTGTAGGGGCGCTGGACATTGATTTTTTCGGGGTGGTAAAAGGTAAACTGGGCGATCATTGCGATGCTGATCCCTGTTAGCTGGCCAAGATTATCATCTGATCCCTCCTCTGGTTTGGATACCGTTATAAGTCCAGCAGGAAAGGATACTTCCATATCAAAGGAATAGTCCTTCCTCAGTATTAAATCGAATTCCTGTGTTTTGCCCACATTACTGTATTTGTCTTTCTGATGTGAGACGCGCATTTTGATTTGCGACCAGATTTCCAGGTTGGATGTCTTTTTACGGAAGTATTTATTGAGATCAAACTGGTTGAGTCCGCAGTCTGAACTGTTATAAAATTCAGAGCGGGGAGATCTTATTCCCGGACAAATGACAATATTTTCGATGGTTTTAACCTCAATGAGCTCATTTCTTCGGCCGGTAATGGTAATATCAAGGCGTAAGTACTGTTTACCGTAAAGTTTATCATCAGAATCGATCATACTGGGTTCGCTTCCGAATACCAGGTTCTGAATGGTACCGTCAATCAGGATGGTGGATGGCAGTTCCCCAATGGCTTGCCTGACGCCCTGGTAGTCTATCCAGAGGTAGTCGAAGGGCCTGGGAGACTGGAATTCCTTTACATTCAGGAACCTTCCTGTCGGCCGGGCACCATTGAATAGTTCAAGCCTTCGCAGGGAAACATCCATGGGTATTTTGAACCTGTATAGAGCGAGGTGCTCTCCGCGAATAACGGAATCATAGGAGGTAATATCCTCCATCTGCTCAAACGTAAACGCGGCTTTATGAAGTCCTTCCCCCTCTATCTTAACATTAATAATCTCACCAGGGTAAACAGATAAATTCTGGGTCCACAAACCATCACGAAGGATAGAGATCCGGCTGACACTTGTTTTTGGAGTGATATCAAAGTTTGTAATAAATCTGGCCAGGTCACCGTCCTTAATATAAAGATAACCATCAGATTTTCGATGGTAATTATAAACCCTCAGAACACAGAGAACCCGGTTATTGGTGAGGGAGTTTTTTGTAAAAAGTTCTGCTATCAGATTTCCCCCGGGTTCTTCCTGGCTCTCAATCCGGTAGGTCTTCTGCATCTGCAGCAAGCGGTTGTTCTCAATCTGGATCTCTATTCCCTCAGACCGGTTTGAATCATCCAGGGTAACTTCGTTGCGGTCAACATTCAGGAACTGGAGCCTGCTCTGCCTGACTGAAAAAGACTGTTCAATGAGCGGAAGATCGAAAACCACTTCCCTGTTTTCATTCAGGATGGGTTTTTTTACCTGGACTGGTACTGAAATCTGCTGACTGCCAAGTGTTTTTGGAACTATGTGAAGCTGGATCTGATTGAATGACTTGCTGATCCGGTAGTTGAAATTATCTGTAATTACCCAGTCATTATCATACTGGATATTTTCAATGTTATTTGTAAGAAGTTCAAAAACCTTTTCTTCACCAATATACAGCTTGTCATTGGCTACATACAACTTCAGATAGGTAGAAGTAAAGGGCAGCAGGTTCAGTTCAGGGGGAGGTAAATCCTTCCAGAGACTGTCGGTGGATTTAAAAGAGAACTTCATGTAATCTGAGTTCACGAGGTCACGGAAACGAACCTTGAAACGCGCTTTATCCGGTTCAATCATTATTAGTGAATCGATAATGTCAAAATCTCCGGAGGGCAGCAGTTGCAGGTCTTTTAATGAATCAAGCCGAATGCCGAGCAGTGTTACTTCACAGACAGGATTGGGTTCACTGAACTCAAAGGCCAGGTGCTGATGGTCGCGGTAATAGACCTGGTCGCCCCTCATCGAATACTCGCTGGTATCAATTCGAAGAACAATGTCAGCAAACAAATCTGTGATATCCTGGGCTCCAGCCGGTGAGAAGACACATAGTATCAGTAATAGTTGTAAGCTGAGATATCGCATTGCCTTTACTTTAGAACATTAAAAATAACAGTTGAAAATGGAATTACACTGTTTAATCAGAAAAAAAACGGCAATTCTCATGCAACTGTTTTTTAAAATTGATATTTATCAGGGCAGTTACGGGGCTATTTTTCTAATTTTGTTCGAAACTGAAACAAAACCTATGCTCTGCAGAGAACTCACTCATCCACAAAGTATTGCCATTATTGGGGGATCAAATAATCTTCATAAGCCTGGAGGGAAGATACTGCAAAACCTGCTGGAAGGGAGTTTCAGAGGGGAACTTTATGTAGTAAATCCCAAAGAGGAGATTGTTCAGGGAGTTAAAAGTTATCATGAAATGTCTGCCTTGCCACAGACAGATCTTGCTATACTTGCTATCGCGGCCAGGTTTTGTCCGGAGACTGTTGAGACTCTTGTAAGGGAAAAAGGAACCAGGGGATTTATTATTCTTTCGGCGGGTTTCGGAGAAGAGAGCAAGGAAGGCAAGGCAATGGAACAGCATATTGCTACACTTGTTGATGGAGTAGGAGGATCACTTATCGGTCCCAATTGCATAGGGGTGATCAATCAGAACTACCAGGGAGTATTCACAAGTCCCATTCCAAAACTCGATCCTGCGGGATGTGACTTCATCTCGGGATCCGGGGCTACAGCAGTATTTATTATGGAGGCGGGCATACCTGATGGACTTACCTTTTCTTCAGTATATTCAGTAGGGAACAGTGCTCAGACAGGAACCGAGGATGTGTTGCAGCATCTGGATGACACTTTTGATCCTGAGACAAGCTCCAGGGTCATCCTGCTATACATGGAAACAATCGATAAACCGGACCTTATCCTGAAGCATGCATCTTCTCTGATTAAGAAGGGCTGCAGGATAGCAGCTATAAAATCAGGGACCACAGATGCGGGAAGCCGTGCAGCATCCTCGCATACCGGGGCACTTGCAAGTCCGGATGCAGCAGTCGATGCCCTGTTCCGAAAAGCCGGGATAGTCCGTTGCCACAGCCGTGAAGAACTCGTTACCGTTGCCTCTGTTTTTCAGCACAGGGAGCTGAAGGGGAAAAGAATAGCAATCATAACCCATGCCGGAGGACCCGCAGTAATGCTGACCGATGTACTTTCCGGGGGTGGACTCGAAATCCCGCGTATAGAAAATCCAAAGGCCTCCGAGTTACTTGAGCAATTATATCCGGGTTCCTCGGTGGCTAATCCCATTGATATCCTGGCAACCGGAACGGCAGAGCAGCTTGGACTTGTAATCGATTACTGCGAGCAGGATTTTGATGAAATCGACGGGATGGTAGTGATCTTTGGCACCCCCGGACTTTTTAAGGTCAACGATGCATACCGCATCCTCGATGAAAAAATGAAAACCTGTGTAAAACCAATTTTCCCTGTACTTCCATCTATTGTCAATGCCAGTGAGGAGATCGGGGAATTTCTCTCTTTCGGAAGAATTAATTTCCCGGATGAAGTAAGATTGGGAAGAGCTATATGCAGGATTTACCATTCCCGGATCCACACAGGGGCAGAAACAATGGATGTCGATCAGGCGGAGGCAGCGGAGGTACTCGTGGATGAAAAAAAGATTCGGCAGATTATTGAAAAAGTTGCCGGGTACAGATCTAATGGCTTGGATGCTGATGGGAACTCTGTTGAAGGCTATCTTTCTCCCGAAACGGTGCAGGAACTGCTGGATGCTGCCGGTATACCAAGGGCCCCGGAAGCGGTGGTCGGTAAAAAGGTGGATGCTGTACTCAGGGCGGAGGAAATGGGATTCCCGGTTGTTATGAAGGTAGTGGGACCTGTACATAAGTCAGACGTTGGGGGAGTGGTGCTGAATGTGGATTCGCCGGCCAGGGTGTCAGAAGAATTTGAAAGAATGATTGCAATTGAAGATACCCGGGCTGTGATGATTCAACCCATGCTTTCAGGTATGGAACTTTTCGCAGGGGCCAAGCGGGAAGATAAATTCGGTCATCTGATTCTCTGCGGGTTGGGAGGCATTTTTGTTGAGGCGATAAAGGACCTGAGTTCAGGCCTTGCACCACTGGTCCACCAGGAAGCTGCAACTATGATACGGGACTTGCAGAGTTATCCGATAATCAAGGGGCTGAGGGGAAAGGAAGGTATTGATGAAAAGGCCTTTGCTGATATTCTTGTCCGCCTGTCGCAGCTTGTAAAGACTGCACCTGAGATTTCCGAGATGGACCTGAATCCCCTTCTCGGTACAAAAGAAGGGGTATTGGCTGTTGATGCAAGGATTCGCCTGGAACCTTAAGCAGTAAAATAGATAATAAACCAAATATCTCAAAATGAAAGAAACAACACCGATTGATCGCAATATTATCAACTCAAAAATCAACGAGTTGGGGATCAGTGACCTGGGCGTGGCTAAGATCCGGGAGGTCGTCAAACTGGTAAACATCATACAGGATGCCAGCGGGGAAAAATTTATCCGAATGGAGATGGGTGTCCCCGGCCTGGAGCCGGTAAAAGTTGGCACAGAAGCAGAGATCAAAGCCCTGGAGAAAGGCGTGGCCTCAAAGTATGCGAACATAGAGGGAATACCGGAATTTAAAAATGAGGTCTCTCGCTTTGTGAAGCTTTTCCTTGATCTGGATGTTGCTCCGGAATCCTGTATACCAACCGTGGGAAGCATGCAGGGAAGTATTGCTTCTTTTATGGTGGCAAACCGGAACGCTCATAACCGGGAAGGGACGCTCTTTCTTGATCCCGGCTTTCCGGTGCAGAAACAACAATGCATTGTTCTCGGGCATTCCTACCGGACATTTGATGTGTATAATTACAGGGGTAATAAACTGGATCCCAAGATGAGGGAGTATCTTGACACGGGACTCGTATCTACCATTCTTTATTCAAATCCCAACAATCCCTCCTGGATATGTTTTACCGAGGATGAACTCAAATCAATCGGTGAACTGGCCTATGAATACGATGTTGTAGTGATAGAGGACCTGGCCTATTTCGGGATGGATTTCCGAAAGAATGTCTCAGTACCCGGTAAACCTCCGTTCCAGAGCACTGTCGCCAAATATACAGATAACTACATCCTTCTGATCTCCAGCTCCAAGACATTTTCTTATGCGGGACAAAGAATAGGTATGATGGTCATGTCAGACCATTTGTTCAACCGCCGTTACCCGGACCTGCTGAGGTACTATACATCGGACCGGTTTGGACAATGTATGATCTACGGTGCCCTGTATGCCCTTTCGGCAGGAACCAGCCATTCCGCCCAGTACGCATTGGCAGCTATTTTAAAGGCGGCAAACGAGGGGGAATTCAATATCGTTGATGAGGTAAGGGAATACGCCGAACGAGCTATAATTATGAAGAAGCTTTTTAAGGAAAACGGCTTTAATATGGTTTACGACAAGGATATAGACAAAGAGCTTGCAGATGGATTTTACTTTACCATCAGTTATAATGGATTCAATGGAGCAGACCTGCTCAGAGAAATGCTATGCTACGGGATATCTGCAATCACCCTTGAGATAACCGGAAGCGATCGAAAAGAGGGTCTGAGAGCCTGTGTCTCGCAGGTTCAGCTTGATCAGATGTCCCTCTTGGAGAAACGCTTACAAAAATTCCAAAAAGACCATCCTGTTTCATAACACAGGTTGAACTGATAATTATCATGCCGGTGGCAGAATCGGCTGTTAATTAAATTATTATTTTTGAATTGTTTAATGCTACAAAATTACATCTCATATGGCTAAGCAACGGGGAGCGATTGTTGTCGATATTGAACGTTGCAAAGGCTGTGAACTCTGCATAGAGGCATGTCCTACCAGCGTAATCCGTATGGAAAGAAAGGTGAACGGGAAAAGCTATCACTTCGCCTACATGGAAAATCCGGCTGAATGTACCGGATGCAATAATTGTGCGATTGTCTGCCCGGACGGGGTGATCTCAGTTTACAGGATGAAAGTTGAAGTATAATGAAAAAAGATATTCTTTTATTAAAGGGTAATGAGGCGATTGCCGAAGCTGCGATCAGGGCAGGGGCAGACGCCTATTTTGGATACCCCATAACACCCCAGTCAGAGGTGCTTGAGTACCTGATGCTCGAGAAACCCGAGGAGCGTACCGGAATGGTTGTACTCCAGGCTGAAAGTGAACTTGCTGCGATAAATATGGTATTTGGAGCTGCCTCCGCAGGCCGCAAAGTAATTACCTCTTCATCAAGTCCCGGTGTTTCCCTGTACCAGGAAGGTATATCCTATATTGCAGGAGCCGAGTTGCCCTGTGTTATTGTAAATATTGTACGGGGAGGACCCGGGTTGGGTACAATCCAGCCATCCCAGGCGGATTACTTTCAAAGCACAAAGGGTGGCGGACACGGTGATTATCACCTGCTCGTACTTGCCCCTGCCTCTGTACAGGAAATGGCTGATTTTGTCAAGCTCGGATTTGAACTTGCCTTTAAATACAGAAATCCTGTAATGATACTTAGCGACGGACTGATTGGACAGATAATGGAAAAGGTTGAGCTTTTCGAGCAGGTTGACCGAGCCACCGAATTTGATCAGAGCTGGGTGACTACCGGTAAAACTCCGGACAGGGAGCGCAACATTATCACATCTCTGAACCTCCAGTCGGTTATGCAGGAGAAGCATAATTTTAAACTCCAGGCCAAATATAAGAAAATGCAATCGGAGGTACGATTCGAGGAAATAGAATGCGAAGATGCTGAATACCTGATGGTTGCATACGGTTCATCTGCCAGGGTTTGCCAGAAGACTGTGCAGCTTGCACGCGACAAAGGGATCAAGGCAGGACTGTTAAGGCCCATTACTCTGTATCCTTACCCTTCCGGGAAACTGAATGAGATGGCTGACAGGGTAAAAGGCATGCTCTCCGTAGAGATGAGCGCCGGACAAATGGTTGAGGACGTCCGGCTGGCAGTCAACGGAAAAATTCCGGTTGAACATTACGGGCGTTTCGGGGGAATGGTCCACTCGCCCAGGGAGGTACTGGAAGCCCTCGAAGAAAAAATTGTAAAAAAATGAAAATGGAAGTACAGGATATATCCAAGCAGATCATTGATCCCAAGAACCTGGTTTATGATAGGAGTCCCTTGATGACCGACAATGTGCTAACCTATTGCCCGGGCTGCGGGCATGGGGTGGTACACCATCTCATGGCTGAGGTCATCGACGAAATGGGGATTCAGTCTGAGACCATAGGGGTTGCACCCGTTGGTTGTTCCGTCCTCGCATACGAGTTCCTGGATGTGGACTGGCTTCAGGCCCCACATGGAAGGGCTCCTGCGGTTGCTACGGGACTTAAGCGTATCATGCCGGAAAAGTATATTTTTACCTACCAGGGTGATGGTGACCTGGCTGCAATCGGAACCGGTGAAACAATCCATGCATGCAACAGGGGTGAGCATATTACAATAATATTTATTAATAACGGGATTTATGGGATGACCGGGGGACAAATGGCACCGACCACCCTGCCGGGGATGGCTACCTCCACATCTCCTTACGGACGTGATGTTTCTACTATGGGTTACCCGATTAAAATGACAGAACTGGTCGCACAGCTTCCGGGAACTTATTACGTAACCAGGCAGGCAGTACATAAACCCGGAAATGTCAGGAAAACAAAAAAAGCCATCCAAAAAGCTTTTGAAAACCAGAAACTTAAAAAAGGAGTATCACTGGTTGAAGTTGTCTCCAATTGCAACAACGGATGGAAAATGACGCCCGTGAAATCCAATACCTGGATGGAAGAGAATATGTTCCCCTATTACCCCCTGGGAGATATTAAGGTTGACGGGGAGCTCGTGAAATAAAGATAAAACAGATCAACACGAAATGACTGAAGAAATTATCGTAGCAGGATTCGGGGGACAAGGAGTCCTATCAATGGGTAAGATACTGGCTTACTCGGGTATGATGCAGGACATGGAAGTCAGCTGGTTTCCATCATACGGACCCGAAATGAGAGGTGGTACCGCAAATGTTACTGTAATTATTTCCGATGACAGGGTAAGTTCACCTGTTCTGAATGAATACGATACTGCCATCCTTCTGAACCAGCAGTCAGTCGATAAATTTGAGTCTATGGTTAAGCCCGGGGGACTCCTGGTCTACGACGGAAACGGGATTACAACACATCCCTCAAGAAAAGACATAAAGATTTTCCGTATTGACGCAGCAGACGAGGCGGCCAAAATGTCAACCTCTCGAACATTTAACATGATCGTTCTGGGTGGATACCTGAAGATCAAACCAATTGTAAAAATGGAGAATGTGCTCGCGGGACTCAAAAAATCTTTGCCCCCCAGGTACCACCACCTTATACCAGTAAACGAGGAAGCTGTCAAACGTGGAATGGAGATCATTTACGAAGTTGCTTAGTTCCTATTCCACAAGGAATAATAAAATCTGAATTATGAAAAAATTAGCCTTTCTGAAGAGAATTGTCATTCTTACTTCAATAATCATTTTAGTTACGATTGTGGATTCCTGCAGCAACAGGCAGGAAATACCTATAGGTGTCTGTACCAGTATTGACAATAATGAATTGATTTTCAACACCGGTTATTCGTATATCGAGGAACATGTTCAGAAATTCCTTGTTCCTATGAGTAGCGATGACGAATTTGCTGAGAACCTGAAAAAACTGGAATCGTCAAAACTAAGTGTTGAGGCCTGTAATTCATTTATACCCGGAAGCTTAAAGAGTGTTGGGAAAGAGGCTGATCACGATAAGATCGCATTGTATGCAGAAACGGCGTTTCGCCGGGCAAAAGAGGCGGGTATCGGAATTATTGTTTTTGGCAGTGGAGGTTCAAGACGAATACCCGAAGGTTTTTCCCCTGACCAGGCAAGAAATCAATTTATCAGCCTTGGGAAAATTCTTGGACCGATTGCAGGGCAGTACGGGGTAACAATTGTACTTGAACCACTGAATAAAAGAGAATGTAATTTTATTAATTCCGTCTCCGAAGCTGGAGAATTGGTTAAGGAAATAGACCATCCGAATTTCCTTTTGCTGGCAGATATCTATCATATGAATATGGATGATGAGGGACCTGAAAGTATTATTAAGTATGGATATCTGATTCGCCATGTTCATATCGCCGAAGAGGTGGACAGGGCTGCTCCCGGTACACATAATGAAGATTTCCGTCCATATTTTGAAGCATTAGATAAGGTGAATTACAAGGGTAGAATTTCTATTGAATGCCGATGGGAGAGTATGGAGAATCAAGCCGGTATTGCGATCGAGGCAATAAGGTCACAATTATAGAACTATTGTTGTGAAAACTCGGTCATCTCCACACAAGGTTGGTATGAATATAAAACTGAGAAAGCCGGATTATTTCGGGTCTTGTTTTGGATAGAGAATCTTGCTAACCCTTTTGATATGGTCGAGTAGGTCGGGATTTTTGATGTGGTGATAGATCGAAAGGTCGAAGGTGTATGGAAGAAGCAAATCATCCAGATCAAGGCTTATTTTATTTAGTTGTTTCAAGGTCAGTCTTTCTCCTTTAAGTGTTATATCGATATCAGAGCTTTGTTTATTATTACCTTTTGCGCGTGAACCGTAAATTATTGCCTGGTTTATCTCCTGAATGGAGGCAAATACCTTGATTATTTTCTCTATGGTAATATCGTTTAATCCAAATTCCATCAGACCAGGGCTCAGGTCAGTCTTGTGGTTTGTCCGTGAGAAAACCTGATATTTTTTCTTCCAGATCCTCAAAAAGACTGAAATATGTTTCGAAAATTGCTTCTGAAATTTCACGGGCCGTTTCTTCATTGTACGTATGTGATGTTTTAATACGGCTTTCAATCATGCTCATCCAGTCTTCACCTTGTGTTATCAATCCACGCTTGAAAGCCATCCGGATAGCGTCCCGGCTGCCCTGAATGTCAGTCACTCCCTGGAACTCATAATAATCTTTAATTGTATTCCATGCCAGTTCAAAAGTATACTCAAAGGCTTTGATGATGCCTTGTTCTTCAAGCTCGGATAATTCTCCTTTATCAATAAACTTTCGTAACCGGGATAAGGCTTTCCTGAAATTAGAAAGGCGCTGTTCCCATCTTATGTACTGATTGTTTGTCATTATCCGGGGAATAGGCTTAGTGGATCAGCAAATTAAGAAAATTTATTTATACTCAAATGACCCTGGATAAACAGATGCTACCCCCCCCTGGTTAGTCCCCCTGTACCACCACCTCATCCCTGTAAACGAGGAAGCCGTAAAGCGAAGTATGGAGATCCTTTACGAGATAGCTTAGACAATCCCGTTTACTCCGGGCTTATGTATGTCAGGCTTAAAAGAAATAGAATGCTCCGAGAAGTGTCCTGAGATTACCTGTAGCAGTTGTACTTTCCACATTGGCTGTCTGGTTGATTGTTCCGAATGCAGCAACAGAGTATTCCAGTTCGAGTCCCAATCTGAACTTGCCGGAAATAAATGTCATCCTTGGTGAGATCCTGTATATGAAATCGAGGTCCCCTCTTGTACCAGCCACAGTTCCGGATGTAATATCCTGGTTGGCACCCAGGTTTTTGGTATAGCCTGCAAAAAGTCCCGGCTGCCATTTTTTGTTATTGGAATGGATCTCAGCCCATCCGGCATAACAGCCGGTGGGAGTGTACTGGGTAATGCCAGTGACTGCATCCATTGAAGTTGCGGCAAAACTTCCCAGCATCAAGACATCGTAATTGTTCTGACCGTAGGTACCTTTTAACTTCAGCGTTAATTTTGGCAAGGTCAGTTTTGTGTATAGTTCAGCGGCAAAGCTCCCGAATGCTGAATTGGTCTTATAGCCCATTTCTGTTTCAATTGCCGGCATTATCATTTTATATCCTGCACCTCCGCCAATCAGGATACTTGTTTCTGATAAGGTCTGATTGTATGCCGCCTGTACATGCAATTCCGGAACTCCGGTGTTTCGAAGACCACGGATCCCTGCAGCAGTATAGAAATCGGCATGTGCAAATGCTATGGCGGAAATTGAAAGTAATCCGAGATCATGGGTGAGGCGAACCTGGGGATTACGTGCAAATGGTGCAAAAGGTGCACCTGTATTGAAACTTAGTACAGCCGGGAAGCAGGCCGTAATGAACATTGGGTGCCAGGTCTGTCCGATCAGAAGTTCTGTTCTTTCCCAGTTCAGTTTTACAAAAGCATGCCTAAGCCTGAATTCATTGATATCCAGGTTACTGTGCCCGAAAAATGAGCCTTCAATTACCCCGCTTGTTTTAGCTCCCAGCGCGTCCGGACCATTGATGGTACCTTGAAGCCGGGTACGTATGGCAAGCATATTAAAACTGGATTTTGCGTTGATATCCCCTCCATTGGGATCCAGTTTTACCGGTAAGGGCCAGAGAAGGAAATGTCCCTGGCGGGCGCAGAGGATCTGACGGCTGTCAAAAAAGTAGTCCATATTCACAAATCCGGAGAACTTAATTCCCCAGTCTTTTTTCTCATCTTCCTGTGCCATCACCATGCTGCATATCAACGCCATGGTAAAAATGAATGTGATCTTTTTCATTTCAGTATTCGTAATTAGTTATCTGTATTGGTTTAATTCTTTGGCTTCGGGAACATTTTCTGGATGAAATTTCTTTTCCTGATTGGTCTGCCAAGTAATATGTTCAGGTTATTTTCAGCACTCAGGTTATCTTCCCACAGTTCAAAGGCTTTCTGGTAACAGGCCGCAGCACTGTGGTAGTCTTCACGGTATCGGTATACTATTCCCAGGTTAGTGTAGCTAACCGAGAGCCTCCTGGGGGTTTCCTTTTTGGCCACCCTGATCTCCTCGACCCGGTTCTTGAGGTATGCGATTTCGTCAGCAGAGCTGCCGGGTAATCCCTCAATAAATGATTCCTTTATATAATCTGATATTTCCTTATCATTTTTATCCGAATAACCGGCCATCCATCTTTCATAGATGTAAATGCTGTTTCGAACGGCAGCTTCTCCGAGGCCCATGAGAGAGTCCGGACCCAGATGATGAAAAGGGGAGGAGATACTGTCATAACTGAGTGCAATGGTAAGGTATACCACGGCCCTGTTATTTTCCAGAACACCTGTTTCAAAAGAGTTGTAATAGTGTGGATACCGGTGATAAATGCCCTCAATGGAATCAAGCAGTCCGATCACTCTGGCAAAGTCGTTCTGAGCAGCCAGGTGGTTATACCCTTCGTAAAGTTTCCGGGCAACGGCTACCCTTGGGTCAACCGAACGGTTTTCCTTCCTGTAATGCAAGGAGGCATAAATAAGCGAAATAACAACAAGAGCCGTCATCGTGAGAATTAGGGCTCTTATTGGTTTAGCGATAGCCGGGATCATTGTGAATGAACTTTTTCTACAAGGAATTTTCTGATTTCAACAGGTGTTTCCGGTGTCATACGGGCTACAATAATATGTGTGATTATGGCGAGTGGTGCACCGATGATTCCAAAATACCAGGCGCCTAGCCAGTATGCAATAAAATCATGCGCCGGAAGGGTAGCTCCCACTTTTCCGGCAATAAAGTATGTAAGTGCAATCAGGGAGATCGCCCCACCTGCAATTAGTCCCGCTACAGCACCCTGTTTGTTTGATCCGCTCCACCAGATCCCAAGCAGGAAAAGGGGGAATATGGTGCATCCCGCAAGGGAGAAGGCCACTGCCACCAGTTGTCCGATCAGGGCCAGCTTAGCCAGGGCGATTGCTGTAACAATCGCGGCCATGAGTATTGTGCCCATACGTGCGAACATTAATTGTTTCTTAGGGGGAGCATCCGGGTTGATCACCTTTACATAAAGGTCATGTGCAAATGCAGAAGCCCCGGCAACAAGAAGGCCGGATACTGTAGAGAAGGCTGCACTGACTCCTCCGGCCGCCAGTAATCCCACAATAAGGGGATGCACATTGCCAAGCTGTGCAGTATATACCACGATTGCATCTTTAGCCAGACTGCCGACTTCCGGATTGGCAGAAAGCACCTTGCCGAACGCGGCATATGCAGGGGCACTCCAGTAGAGGATGCAGATGAAGAACAATCCCCATACTACAGACCAGCGTGCATCACTTGATTTGGGCACCACATAAAATCTCTGGATAACATGCGGGAGTCCCGCAGTACCAACCATAAGGGAGAAAGAGATCGCAATCCACTGATAAAATGTCTGTCCCGTGGCAGGATCAAAGGGCATTGCATATTCTGGTGCAGGCACCATAGCATATTCGTGGCCGAGGGAGTTGACCAGTTGTTTGGTTTCTGCCAGTGGGATCCCGGTGACTATATCAGAAACCACCGCCCCGTATCCAATCTGGGGGAGCAGCCAGAAATAATCGAATTTGAATGCCAGGATGAACAGGGGTATGATGAAGGATATTATTATGATTACATACTGGATCTGCATATTCTTGGTAACACCCAGCATACCGGAAATGAGTGTGTAGGCGAGCACTACCGTACCACCGATCACAACTGACCAGGCATAGGGGACACCCATGACCCATTTGAACATCAGTCCAATACCTCCGAATTGTCCCACGCAATATGAGATGGAGATCAGGATAGCAATAATTGCCGCGACGGCCCTGAGGGATTGGGAATAATATCTGTCACCGATAAAATCGGCTGCCGTATACTTCCCGTATTTCCTGATTTGTCCAGCCATCAGGATCAGCAGCAATACATATCCACCGGTCCATCCTACGACATAGCTGAGTCCATGATATCCTGAACCGTACATCAGTGCTGCCATTCCAAGGAATGATGCAGCGCTCATCCAGTTGGATGCAATCGCCATTCCTGATCCTACCCTTGAGATGCCCCGGCCGGCAGCATAGAAATCATTCGTATCCTTTGCCCGGAAGGCTATCCCGACAAGAACAAAAAGGCATAGGATGGTAATGAGTATAATCGAGGGTCCGAGTTTAAAGCTTCCTTCCAGTTCGGTTACACCTGAAGCAGCAGAAAGAACGGCGGGGATCATAATAAGCAGAATGGGGAGAAATATTTTTTTCATTGTTGGGATGGTTGCTGTGTGAATGGATGTTTCATACTTCTTTTATACCAAGTCTGGCATCTCTTCGATCAGTTCGGATGCAATACATCCAGCAGAGTCCTACGAAAAGCACCAGCAGGAATATGGAGGTATAGAAGTAATGAAAGGGAAATCCGAGGAAGCGCCCATCCGTCAGAAATGATTGAGGGTGTATCAGGTAGAGAGACATGGCTGCCGGAATTGCTTCCCTGCTATCCTGGGTGAGTTCATCCATCATTGAGGAGGAAAGTTCAATCGAGATCAGAGTAGACCTGACATCCTCAGGGGAAAGGCCTAAAATTGGCGCAGCTAAAGATTCGAGTTCTTTATCAGCCTTAATATATTCAGGATCCGTTATGTTCACGATCCTGGATTTCAGGTTTTCAAACTCAGCAACCTTTTCTTTGATCCTGGCGCCCTCCTCTGGTCCCGAGAGAAGAAAGAGAGACCGGCTGAGTCCATTGTCGAGAGCTTTCCGGGAATCCGTATCGATGAAGTTTTTTCCGAGTACTGAGAGGGTGGCCTGTGCGAAAACCTGCATTTGGACTTCTGTGGCATTTCCGTCAAGGAGCTGTTCCCACACCTGCTCAAATTCAAGATAAGCCGGCTCCGGTGTGGGTTTCCCCAGAACTTTAAGGGCAATCTGAAAACCAAAAATTGCTACTGTCCAGATGCAAACAAGGAAAACTATGATGTTGCGGTTTAAACGGGCAATCTCCGTGGTTGGTTTGAAAAAGCTGATGTGATAGCCATTCTCCTGGGATTCCATATAGATTTATTATTGAAATTGTTTGGTAAAAGCTACGAATATAAAGAATTTATTGTTACTCTGGGTAACATAAAGTGCATGTCATGAAATCTAAAATGATTCTAAAGAACTGTCTGATAATTAAGAAGGTATGATTACCTGTAGAAATTCATTTCATCCAGGTATTCCCGGGCACCGGGAGGTATAAAGTGACGGACATCCTTTCCCTCGCTGATAGACTTTCGTATGAAACTTGAAGAGATCTCAATATACGGGGCGTCAACAATTTCCAGGTTGGATTGGGAGGAGGTATCATTCTGGTATCCCGGCCTGGGATAAACAAACCTTTTATAGTTTTTCTCTATCTCGGAAGCATTTTTCCATTTTGGAAAAAATGGCAGACCGTCGCTTCCCATAATAATTACAAATTCAGTTGCAGGGTGTTTTTCGGCAAGCCTGGCGAGTGTATCAATTGTGTAGGAAGGAACAGGCATCCTGAATTCAATGTCTGTCACCCTGAAACGCTCATCATCTCCAATTGCCCGCTCCACGAGTTCAAGCCGGTGATGATCTGCAAGCAGGGTCTTTCTTTCCTTAAAGGGGTTTTGGGGACTAACCACAAACCATAGCTGGTTCATTTCAGTGTTTTCGACTATATAGTTGGCAATGGCCATATGCCCGATATGAATAGGATTAAAACTGCCGAAGTAAAGTCCTGTTATCATGTGCCTGCTTTACCCAAAAATACCAATATTTATCAAAATCACACTGATAACCGGCCCGGAATGCCATTAACTATAAAACCCATGCATGTCCATTTCATTTATTATTGTATTTTAGTATCTACATTGTAGAAACAAAAATGAGATAAAATGAAGGCGCAAATTCAAAAGTGGGGTAATAGCCTGGCCCTGCGCATCCCGAAGTCTTTTGCTGAAGAAACCAATATTAAAAATGGCTCTTATGTTAATTTAAGCCTTGTCAGGGGTAATCTCGTAGCGAGGCCGCTTCCCGGAGAGGAATATTCTCTTAAGGAACTTTTAAGCAATATCAATGAGGATAATATTCACAAGGAGTTTGATACTGGTGATGCAGCCGGAAATGAAGTATGGTAAAAAAGAAATCATATGTACCTGACAGGGGTGATCTTGTATGGATACATCTTAATCCATGGATCGGACATGAACAATCAGGGCGCCGGCCGGCTTTGGTTCTTTCTCCTTCAGCATACAACAGCAAGGCAGGTCTTTCAATCCTGTGTCCGATAACAAATAAGATAAAGGGATATCCATTTGAAGTTTTACTGCCGGAGGGATTGGATGTCAGTGGTGCAGTACTCTCTGATCAAATTAAGAGTTTAGACTGGCGGGCAAGGAAAACTGAATTTATCTGTACTCTTCCCTCAAAGTTCACATCAGAAGTACTAAAAAAGTTAAAAACTTTACTTAAAATATAGCTTAATTGAAACTTTCGAAATAAACGGACATTCATTATTTCAATTTGAACACAACTATGTAAAATACCTATATTTGATTAAATATATGTATCTTGAAGTATGATTGACATGAATAAAATAAGGGAGGTTGCCACCCGGATCGGAGTTGAAACGAATGCTGAAAAAGTTATTCTGTTTGGATCATACGCCCGGGGTGAAGCAACTGCTGATAGTGATGTGGATTTCATGATTATTGCTAATAGTGATCTTCCCAGATTCAAGCGCACTCGTAAAATATATAATTTATTCAACCCATATCCGTTCGGAATGGACTTGCTGATCTATACCCCGGAAGAGGTTGAAGAAGAGAAAAAATCACCCCTTTCTTTTCTTTCCACAGTATTAAAAGAAGGCAGAACCCTGTATGTCGGATAATCTGGGAATAGCGAAACAGTGGCTTGCCAAGGCCAGGAATGATATTCTCAATGCGGATAATAATCTGAAATCTGTTGATATTCCATTTGATACAGTCTGTTTTCATTGCCAGCAAGCGGCTGAGAAATTGCTTAAGGCATTTCTGGTTGTAAAAGGTCAAGAATATCCATATACTCATGACTTGTTTTTGCTCCTTGAGAAGATACTCCCTCTGAATTCTGAAGCTGGATCATTACGAGATCCCCTTTCGATTCTAATGCCTTACGCAGTTGAAATCCGGTACCCGGATTATGGATTTAGCCCGACCGCAGCAGATGCAAAAGAAGCACGGGAAGCAACAGGAAAAGTATTGGAGTGGATGCTGAAGGTCATTCCGGAGTTATTCTAAACAGTTAAAAAATTCAATACCACCTGTTTGGCCTCTGTCAGGGTATCCTCAAGCCTGTCATTTACAATGATCCTATCGAAATTTTTGGAGTACTCCATTTCCCGGGATGCTTTCGCAAGGCGGTCGAGAATCTTTTCTTCAGAATCTGTGGAGCGGTCCCGCAATCTCTGCCCTAAAATCTCTATCGAAGGGGGTTGGACAAAAACAGCAAGTGCCTTTTCTTTAAAAATGGTTTTAAGATTTTTGCCTCCTACAACATCTACATCAAAGATGACATGCTTCCCCTTATTCCATATCCTTTCGAGTTCCGATTTCAGGGTCCCGTAATAATGGTCCTGGTAAACTTCTTCCCATTCGATAAATTCATCCTCCTCAATACCTCTTCTGAATTCTTCCACACTAAAGAAGTAATAATCTTTGCCGTGGACTTCATTACCTCTGGGTTTTCTGCTGCAGGCTGAGACCGAGAACTCCAGGTTTAGTCCCTTACTCAGCAGATGCCTGACTATGGTGGTTTTACCTGATCCTGAGGGTGCTGAGAATATGATTGCTTTGCCTTTCACGAGTTAACATCAATTAGAGGCGGGGTTTTCACAAAACATTTAGAACCTGTTCTTTGATTTTTTCAAGATCATCCTTCATTTCAACAACAAGGCGCTGTATATCAGAATCCGAAGCTTTTGATCCGATGGTATTAATTTCACGCCCCATTTCCTGGGAGATGAATCCGAGTTTCTTTCCGGCAGAGGGTCCATCCTTAATTGTTTCAATGAAAAATCTGCAATGATTCTGAAGCCGGACTTTCTCTTCCGTTATATCCATCTTTTCGAGGTAGATGATCATCTCCTGTTCAAGACGGTTCTGATCGGCCTGTACATCTTTTTGAAGGTCCCTGAGCGCTGATTGTATGCGATGGCGAACCTTTTTTATCCTTTCTTCTTCAAATGGTTCAATCTGATTCAGCCTTGCCTGAATGGAGTGGACCCTCAGAGTAATATCATCCTCAAGAGCCCTTCCTTCCTGCTGACGGAATGAGACCAGTTCTTCAACAGCCTCTCCTATAGCTTTCTTAATAAGATCCCATTCTTCCTCTTCAAGTGCTTCTTTTTCAGACCGTATGGCATCCGGCAGCCTCATTGCTACCTGCAGAATCCTGTCATTTGAATCAAATTCTTCATCTTCGGCTAATTGACGAAGTTGTTTGATATATTCTTTTACAACTGCCTGGTTAACAGAATACCCTGAAGAACTTTCCTTAACTTCATAGAAGATTCCTATTTCCACCTTACCCCTATGGAGGTTTTTATTCAGCATATTCCGAATTTCAAGTTCCTTTTCCCTTAAGGGGACAGGAACCTTTACGGAAATGTCGAGTTGTTTGCTGTTGAGTGATTTGATCTCGATGGAATAGACCATATTTTTGAGATCACATTCTGCCCGGCCGTAGCCTGTCATTGATACTAGCATGGTACAAATTTAATTAAATTGGTCCACGTTTTACAACTCCCATTTTTCTCCACCTCCCTGTCAGGAAATAGCCAAAAGAGAGAACTAGTCCCACGCCCCATCCAGCTGGTTGAGACCACCAGATACCGGCTTCTCCAATTAATCCTGAAAAGTACAAGGCGAAGGGAACTCTTATTATCCAGAGTGAAAACAGTGTGAAAAACATCGGTACGAGGGTATCTCCTGCTCCGCGAAGAACACCGGCTATAGTGAACATGGCTGTAAACAGCAGGTAAAATGAGCTTACGATGACAAGATATTCGGCTCCTATCCTGATCACCTCCAAATCCTTTGTAAACATGCCCATTAACTGCTGTTTAAAGAATATAACGATGGCCATTACGGTAATGGTCACGATGGAGGACATGAGGAGGGTTGATAACAACCCTCTTCGCACACGTTCAGGCTTCCCGGCTCCTATATTTTGTCCAACAAAAGTTGCAAGGGCTGCCGAGAAGTTCATGGCCGGCAGAACTGCAAGGCTGTCAATACGCAGGGCTGCTGAATACCCTGCAATTACATTTGTCCCAAATGTGTTTACAATGGTCATTATCGCCAGCATACCAAGAGAAACAAAGGTATGCTGCAAACCCGTTGGAAGTCCGATTCGGATGCTCTGCCAGAAGATTTTACGGTCAAATTTCCATGAAGGAAGGTTGAAGTCTATCAGTTTATGGTAACGGTTCAGGTAGATCACTGCAGTAAGGAATGCACCGGCCTGGGAAACTACGGTTGCAATAGCAGCCCCTGCAATTCCCCATTTGAAGACGACAATGAACAGAAGGTCAAGGCCAATATTAAAAAAGGTTGAGATCATCAGGAAATACAGCGGTGTTTTTGAATCTCCCAGTCCCCTGAGAATAGCCGACGTAGCATTAAACCCAAACATTGCCACGAGTCCCGAAAGATAGATGGAAAGGTAAAGGGTGGCATCGGGCATTAATTCTTCAGGCAGCTTGATCAGCCGGAATACTTCATCTGTAAAAGGAATACCAATAAGGGTGAGAGCAACGGATGCTATAAGAAGAAATATATACAGTGTATGGATGGCTTTTTTGACATTATCAAACTGTTTTGCTCCGAAATACTGGGCAATTACAATGGTACCACCGGAAGCTACTCCGATGATAAGAGAAATAAGCGTAAAAACTATAGGAAATGATGCTCCTACGGAGGCAAGTGCTTCCTTGCCAATAAAGTTACCGACGATGATGGTATCAATGATGTTGTACAGCTGCTGGAACATATTTCCCAGCAGCATGGGCATGGCAAAATTGAAAATCAGGCGGCCTTCCTTGCCGCTGGTAAGGTCTTTCATGGGTAGCTAAGGCACTTAATGGCCCAAAGATGTGGATAATTTGATGAACATAAAAAAAGGCTATGTGAAATAAAAGTTAAACTGGTGCCAGCTCGATTGTGAAGTGTCTCATGATGGGAGCCTCTTTAAGAATCCTATAACCGGAGGTGATCTTATTTCTTCTGTTATAGATGTTTCCGAGGGCTGTGGCTACAACATCCATATGGTTATTTGTATATACCCTTCTGGGTAATGCAAGCCTGACATATTCATTCTCCGGGAACCTGTTCTCTCTGGTTTGCGGATCGCGGTCAGCCATAAGGGTTCCAATTTCTGCACTCCGAATACCTCCTTCCAGGTAGAGTTCAATTACCAGGGTCTGGGCAATAAATTCTTCACGCGGCACCTTCTGAAGGAATTTTGTGGCGTCTACGTAGACTGCATGTCCCCCTGTAGGCTGCTGTACCGGTATCCTCTGGTCAAGGAGCCTGTTGGCAAGGTATTCAGTCTGGCGGACACGGGTATCAAGGTAATCAAAATCAGTGGCCTCCCTTAATCCGCTGGCCATGGCATTCATATCCCTCCCGGCCATCCCGCCGTAGGTCAGGTAACCTTCAAACATAATATTGAAGGTTGTGGCTTTTTCCCACAATTCCTTTTCACGGAAACCTATAAATCCACCCATATTAACGATTCCGTCCTTCTTGCCGCTCATAGTCATGGCATCTGCATAGGAGAACATTTCGGTAACAATCTCAGGTATGGCCTTGTCCTCGTATCCCTTTTCACGGAGTTTTATGAAATAAGCATTTTCTGCAAAACGTGCTGCATCGTAAATAAGTGGGATTGAATATTTATCTGCAAGGGCACGGACATCCTTTATATTCTGCATCGAAACCGGTTGACCCCCTGTACTATTACAGGTCAGTGTCAGGATTATGAATGGGATACTATCGGTGTACTTCTCAAGGACGCTTTTCAAAATTTCCGTATCTACATTTCCTTTGAACGGGTGGATCAGATTGGTGTCATATGCCTCCCGTATCGTACAATCAAGGGCCGTTGCCTGTCTGTATTCAACGTGTCCTTTGGTAGTGTCGAAATGAGCATTCCCCGGTACGATATCCCCCTTTTTTACCAATACTGAAAACAGGACATTCTCTGCTGCTCTTCCCTGGTGAACCGGGAGGAAGTGATCAAATCCAAAGATATCCTTTACACTCTTTTTTAATTTGTAAAATGAGCTTGCACCGGCGTAGCTTTCGTCTCCCAGCATCATTTCTGACCATTGCAGCTGGCTCATGGCACTCGTACCGGAGTCTGTAAGAAGGTCTATATAGACCTGCCTGCTCTGCAGGTTAAAAATATTGTAACGGGCTTTCTTGATCCACTTTTCACGTTCCTCACGGGTACTGCGATAAATGGGTTCAATCATCTTGATTTTAAAAGATTCTGCAAAAGGTAATTCCACAATAATCAGCTTTTTTGAGTTATATTCTGGCAGGGGTGTTAAAGTGAGCAAAAATAATAAGCCGGCATGGAGTCAGGTTATGAATTCAGGATGTTTGTCAACATGTGAAGGCATGCTTTTGAACAGGCTCAATTGTTAAGTCCCCCAAGATGCATCCTGTAATACTTCTCGTGCAGCTCCTTCCTGAACTTTGAGGCTTTTTCCTGCCTTTGTTTGTATTCATCCTTTTTCTCACCTTTTCTTCTTTCCTCAAACAGGCCGGATTCCTGCATATCATTCTGTAGATCAGTGAAATAGTAGTATTCAGCAAAGAATCTCGGGGAGATTTTATAGATTTTTACTGTTTCGTCATTGGAGCAGGTCGCAAGCTTCTTGCTGTCAGGAAAGAAATCCGCCGCATACAGTCCATCGGTATGATCTACAAAAGTATAAACACAATTTCCGGTGGAAAGTTCCCATAGCTTGGCGGTTTTATCGTAGGATGCACTCAGGAGATAGCGGCCGTCGGGACTGAATCGTACGTAAACCACAGCGTGAGCGTGTCCGCCGAGAAGTTTATGGATCTTTCCGGTTTCAACATTCCATAATTTAATGTTTTTGTCCATCGATGCCGAGGCCAGCAGTGTTCCGTTTGGACTAAAATCGAGAGACAGAATATTCTCCCCATGGGCAGAGATACTGTGAATGATCTCACCGGTTTCCGCATCTGTAATTTTAATGGTCCGGTCAAGCGATCCGCTGGCGATCTTAGTGTTATCGGGACTGTAATCGGCAACCAGGCAGGAGCGGTCATGTAATTCATATTCATTGATGACCTGTCTCTCTTTGCGGTCCCACTCAATGAATTTTGGCTTCAGGCTGGTACTGAGAAAACGTGATGCATCGCTGTTAAAGTTAACATTGTATACATGGGTAACATGTTTTACATATTTCTTATAGCCTCCTTCTTCCAGGTCCCATATCCGTATATCCGTACTGCCTGCGCTAAGGAGGTATCTTCCATCATTTGAGAAACAGAGATATTTCACAGGTTTTGCATGCCCTTCAAGGGTTTTAAGGATCTCACCGCTGACCGGATCCCAGAGGTGTATCAGCAGGTCTTCCGCTCCGGTGGCGATGGTGCTGCCATCCGGGTGCACAGCCAGGCTGTATACGGGGCCCTTATGTCCCTTAAAGGTCAGCAAAAGGTCTTCATCTGCCTGGGCCTCAAGTTTAGACGGTGATACCATGCAGGCAAGGATGCTGCTGAGAATCAGAAATCTTTTAGGGTGGATCATAATTCTGGGTTTTGATCTGACTTATTAGTCTTGAATAATTCATTTCCCGTTCCGCGGCAGCCGGATTGTGAAACTTGAACCTTTGCCAGGTTTACTGCTTACCCTGATTGTACCATTATTTTTTTCGACAAATTCCTTACTGAGTATAAGTCCCAGTCCCGTACCCTCCTCATTTGCCGTCCCGCTCCGGGTAACATTTTCCTCGATGCGAAACAGTTTATCGATTAAATCTGCCGGTATACCAATCCCGTTATCAATTACCGCGATTTCGGTGTAATTTTTGAAATTTTTGGCATTTACAGTAACCGTTCCTCGTGGCCTGGTAAATTTAATGGCATTGGATACAAGGTTCCTTAAAACGGCAGGAATCATGTTGGCATCTCCATATGCAAGTGTTCCGGGCTTTACTTTATTTGTCATGACCAGGTTTTTTTCCCTGGCGCTTCCCTCATATAGCTGAAAAATTGAAACCACTGCCTCATGGATATCTATGCCCGTGGGTTCAATATTTATTCTTCCTGTCTGGGCCCTTGACCAGTTCAGCAGGTTTTCAAGGAGATTGTGAGCCTGCCTGGAGGCTTCGTTAATCATCCGGATAAATGTTAATACCTCATCCTTGTCATAGCCAGAATAGTCCTTTATTAGCAGGTCTGAAAATCCCAGGATGGAATTAAAGGGATTTCGAAGGTCATGGGCAATGATTGAGAAGAATTTATCTTTAGCCGCATTTGCTTCACGAAGCTCGCGCTCAGATTTCCGGAGGCTCTCTTCTGTTGTTCTCCAGTCTGTTATATCCCTGAAAACTGCAAAGGTACCTTTGAACTGATCTTCCTGGTACTGGGGTGTGGTGGTAACAAGGATAAGTCTTTTCTTACCCCCTCCCTGCTTTATCTCCAGTTCGTAGTTGCCTTTCTCTCCGGCCCTTCTCTTCTCGGTTTCTTCCTCAATAAAAGCCCTGTTATTCTTATCAACGAAATCAAAAAGTGACCTGCCTACAAGTTTGCCGGCAGGAACATCAAATATCTCTTCTGCCTTTGGATTGGCAAAGAGAAATGTGTCATCGGGGTCAACCATGCCTATGCCTTCTCCCTGGTTATTGATCAGAAGGCGGTACTTTTCCTCGCTTTCATACAAATCCTTGAGGGTGTTCTTGTAATCCGTAACATCACGTGACAGGGATGCAACAGCAATCAGGTTGTTCTTCTCATCGTAGACTGGAAATTTTTTTACAAGAGAATGTATCTTCTTTCCGTCTGGGTAAACAAATACCTGGTCCTTTTCCAGGGTTTCGCCTTTTTTCAGCTTCAGAGCCTTTTGGTCATCATCGAGATATTGGCGTACATGTTCAAAATCTCCATAGATCTCGAGGTCTGTTTTCCCGATAAGCTGATCGGCTGATTTCAATCCAGCTGCCTTATAATTAGCCGGATTACTGGCAATAATCCTAAGGGTTGTGTCCTTTATAACTGCATGGTCCTCAAGATTTTCAACAATGGCAGCAAGAAAATTCTTCTCCCTCTGGACTTTTGTCCGGTCTGTAATATCGAGGGCTGTACCAATCGAGAGTGAAGCCCTGTTGCGTTCATCAAGCAGTACAAATGACCTTGACCATATTAGTCTTTCAATATCTCCTGGTAATACAACGCGGTACTCCAGGTCAAGTCCCTTTCCTTTTGATATTTTCTTGTATTCCTTTATTACGAATTCTACATCATCGGGGTGCACAGCTTTGAGAAAGGATCCGGGATTGTGGTAGAGGCTATTTGTACTTCTGCCAAAGATTTCACTATACTTGGGACTTATGTACATTAATTTATCGGTCTTCAGGTCGTGTACCCAGAAAACTTCTTCAATGGTTTTCTCAAGCAGTATAAAAATTTCCTGCTGGTTTCTCAGCTCTTTTTCTGCCTCGACCCTTTCTGTAATATTCTGTGCGATCCCTTCTACTCCGATAATCTCACCTTCCACATTATAAATTGGAAGTTCGGTATTATTAAAAACCCTTACAGTTCCGTCACGATGATACAGTTCATTAGTAAATGGGGACTGGATATTTCCCCTGAGGCTCTCCTCCTGACATTTTATTGCCTCCTCATTCATAACATGATCTGTATAGAACTCCTTGTAGTTGCGCATTGCCTCATCGGAAGAATAACCCAGAACCCTTGTGATCGAGGGACTCAAATAGGTGATCATCCCATCGGAATCATGTGCGTAGAAAATATATTCATCACTAAGGCTTTCAACCAGACGTTTGTATTTTTCCTCGCTGAGCCGCAAGGATTCTTCCATTTCCCTGCGTTTACTGATATCACGTACGATTGCAAAGGCAAATCTTTCCTTTCCATGCATAAATACATGGGAGTATATATCGGCATGAATTTTCCTGCCTCTCTTTGTATGGAAAGTCTTCTCGTATTTAAGAGTATCGGGATAAAGGGTTTCTGTAATCGCGCCCTGGGTAGATCCTGCCAGGAGTTCCTGCAGGCTCATCTTCCGGATATCCTCCAGGGAATACCCAAACTCTTTGAGAGCAGCCGGATTGGCCAGTTGGATCATACCGGGTTTTCCGGAATCATCCGTTTCCGCGATCAGGATCATATCGGCCGCCTTCTGGAAAAGCTCCCCGAATATACCCATTTCACGAAGTACATCCGGGCTTTTTCCGGAATCCTCAAGCTGTTGTTCCAGCCCTGAAATCCTTTTCTCAAGTTCTGCCCGGATTCTCTCCAGTTTTTCGTATGAAGGTCGATCGATCACTGATGAATTCTGGTTTATGCAAAATTGACCAAAAAACTATGAAAAATCAAGGGTTTGCAATCAAAAAGCCTGACTGCCACGAATGACAGCCAGGCTCGGAAAGGCTTAGTGGTTAAAGAGTTTAGTAATATATAGTTAATATCTTACCTCGGGTAAAGGTAAATTTATTTTTCCAAATCGCAAGTTATTCCTTGCCCAGTTCACGTCGGTAGATGGCAAGGTTTTTATCGTCGTAGATACAGAAGATGATCTTTTCGATTGATCCGTATTCTTCCACAGCCTTCCTTACAGTAGCGATGGCAATGTGTGCGGCAAGCTCTTTAGGATAGCCATATATGCCTGTACTGATGTTGGGGAAAGCTATCGTTTTCAGCTTTATGTTTGCCGCGATCCTTATTGGATTTCTATAGGCGCTGGTCAGGAGATGTTCCTCACCAAAGTCACCTCCTTTCCATACCGGACCGACAGTATGGATTACGAATTTACAAGGCAGGTTATATGCACTTGTGATTTTAGCCTGTCCTGTCGGACAACCTTTCAGGGTTCGGCATTCTTCCAGTAATCCGCGACCCGCGGAACGGTGAATGGCCCCGTCAACACCGCCTCCTCCCAGCAGGGTGGTATTGGCTGCATTGACTATGACATCTACCTGCTGGGTAGTTATATCCCCATGTACAATTTTGATTGTGCTCATGCTGTCGCCTGTCTTATCCTTGCACCTAAATACTTCTCCAGATTAGTCTGGATTTTGTCCATTATACGATCGATTTCACGATCGGTTAAGGTTTTCTCAGGATTTTGCAGGATAAAACCAATGGCATAAGACTTCTTACCCTTCTCAAGTTTCTCGCTTTCATATACATCGAACAGGCTGACGGAGGTAAGAAATTTCCTTTCAGACTTCAGGGCAATATTGCGTATTTGTGAAAATTTAACAGTTTTGTCGACAATCATTGACAGGTCGCGTTTCACCTCGGGGTACTTCGGAATTGGTTCAAGGTTAATCTTTACATCCTTCAAGGCTTCCATCACGTGATCCCAGGTGAAATCGGCATAGTATACCTCTGCTGAGATCTCGAATTTTTCAAGAATTTTGGCAGAGAGGAGTCCCATCTCAACAAGTTTTTTCCCATTGAGCCAAAGTCCCATACCATCCTCCAGGTCTCCGTTTTCAGGTTCCCGTGTTTCCAGTTTTCCTTCCGGTATACCAAGCCTTGTCAGTACCTGCTCAACGAATGACTTAAGTTCATAGAAGCTTCCGGCCTGGTCTCCTTCCAGCCAGTTGCCTTCGAAACGCCTGCCGGTAATCAGGATGGCTAAATGTTCCTCTTCCTCATAGGTGTCCAGAATATTCGGATTTGATTCAATGGCCAGCCTGTATATGTTTCCGAATTCATACAGTTTGAGGTTGCTGCGCTTGCGGTTTGCATTATAAATTATTGTTTCGAGTCCACCGTTAAGAAGATTCGTCCTCATCCTGTTCAGGTCGGTACTCAGCGGATTGAACAGTTTGACTGCTTGCGGATCGTTCTCGTAATACGCATCCTTTGTGAGCGAATTGCACATGATCTCATTAAACCCGTTGCTGCTCAGGTGGTCGGAAATGATCTGCACAAGCTTCTCCCTATCCGGCTTATCCATATGGGTAACCTTGGATGTCATTTGCTCCTTAAAGCCGACATTATTATACCCATATATCCGAAGAATTTCTTCAATTACATCAGCTTCACGCCTTACGTCTACCCGGTAGCGTGGTACGATCAGGGATAGCCCTTCCGGGGATGTCGCAACGATCTTGATATCGAGGGCTGTCAGAATATTCCCGATAACCTTGCGGTCAATCTTTTTGCCAATGAGACGGTCAACGTGGGAATAGGACACATCCACACTGAAGGGCTCCATCTTTTCGGGGTAGATATCGACGATGTCAGAAGAGATCTTTCCGCCGGCAATTTCCCTGATCAGAGCAGCAGCCCTTTTGAGAGCATGAATGGTCATCTCCGGATCGGCTCCCCGTTCAAAACGAAAACTTGCATCTGTGTTCAGCACATGCCTTTTCGAGGTACGCCGTATATATACAGGGTCAAAATATGCGCTTTCGAGGAAAATATTCCGGGTTGCTTCCGTCACACCTGAGTGCATCCCCCCGAATACTCCGCCAATGCACATACCGTCTTTTTCATCGCAGATCATCAGGTCGTCTTTTGACAACTTTCTCTCTACTTCATCAAGAGTGATAAAAGGGGTGCCTTCTTTCATTGTTCGAACAATGACAGTCCCTCCCTTGATCTTATCCGCATCGAAAGCATGAAGGGGTTGTCCTAGTTCATGGAGAACATAATTGGTAATATCTACAATATTGTTGATGGGTGATAGTCCAACACTAAGAAGCTTAAACTTCAGCCATTGTGGTGAGTCAGCCATGGTTATTCCACTGATGGTAACACCGGCATACCGATTGCAGGCTTTCTCATTTTCAATACGGACACCAATCTGAAGATCAGAGTTATCGATGCTGAATTCATCCGCTGAAGGTTTATAAAGCTTTGTTCCGCCGTTTTGTTCCATCCAGGCTGCCAGGTCTCTTGCAACACCCCAGTGCGAAGCCCCGTCAATCCTGTTCGGGGTTAAGCCTATTTCATAGACTGTATCTCTGGTAATGTTGAAATATTCCCTGGCGGGAGTGCCTACCTCGGCCGTCTTATCGAGGATCAAAATGCCATCGTGATCCGTTCCGAGTCCTATTTCATCTTCGGCGCAGATCATCCCTTCTGAAACTTCTCCCCGGATCTTCCTCTTTTTCAATGTCAGGCTGTTTTCTCCCTGGTACAATGTTGTTCCAACCGTAGCCACAACAACTTTTTGTCCCACAGCAACATTAGGCGCCCCGCAGACAATTTCTAGTGGTGTTCCCGTCCCAATATCCACCTTGTTCACTGTAAGCTTATCGGCATTCGGGTGTTTCGTACATTCTTTTACCTGGCCGATAAAACATCCTTCCATGCCTCCTTTGACTGTCTCAAAATTCTCAGTCCCTTCCACCTCAAGACCGATCATAGTCAGTATATCACCAAGTTCTTCAGGGGACAGATCAAAATCAATATATTCTTTTAGCCAGTTATAGGAAATCTTCATGGATGCCTGATATCGTGAATAAGTTCCTGCAAAAGTAGGAAAAAAAATATAGCCTTCCATTTACTATATTATCTTTGTAGGCTGTTGATATCGACATGAAATTTTATAGATAAGAAAGCCAATGAAAGAGGATCGATTATTCCTTGTTACCAATGATGATGGGATTAATGCCAGGGGACTTGATGCCCTGATCGAGGTGGTTCGACCCTTTGGTAAGGTATTTGTCATTGCCCCTGAAGAAGGGCAGTCGGGCATGTCGCACGCCATCACTGTAAAGTACCCCATACGGCTGAGTAAGGTACACGAGGAAAAGGGACTGGTAAAATACAGCAGCAACGGAACCCCGGTAGACTGCGTGAAACTTGCCCTGAACAAATTACTTGATAGAGCTCCGGATATGATCCTCTCGGGCATAAATCATGGATCGAATGCTTCATCTTCAGTCATTTATTCAGGTACCATGGCAGCAGCAATCGAAGGCTGCATAAATGGTATTCCCTCAATCGGATTTTCACTGCTGGACTATTCCCCCGATGCTAACTTTTCATCCGTGCTGAAATATGCCGAGATGATATTGTCGGATGCTCTCGAAAAGGGGATCCCGGACGAGACCTGCCTCAATGTAAATTTTCCTGTAAATACCTACAAGAAGATTAAGGGGATCCGCGTTTGCAGGCAGAATAAGGGTGTGTGGAAGGAGGAATTTGACCACAGGAGAGACCCACAGAATCGTGATTATTACTGGCTGACAGGGGAATTTATTAACCTTGAGCCGGATGCACCGGATACGGATGAATATGCCCTGCATAATAATTACATTAGTATTGTGCCGGTTCATATTGACCTGACATCCTATAAGGCAATTGACAAACTGCGGAACTGGGATATCGAAACCGGATAGAACCGGATCCTGAGAATAAACTAATCATGAGCAAGCGTTATAATAATATTCGAGTGGGACTTGTACTTGGGATTGTCGCACCGATAATTGGATTCTTTGTTGTTTATCTGGTTGGGTTTCGTGGAATGAATTTTAATGAATATCTGGAAATGCTCTCATTCCGTAATAAACTAAGTTCCATTCTCAGCCTGAGCGTTATCCCGAACCTGCTGCTGTTTTTTATTTTCATCTGGCTGGATTATCTTTATTCTGCAAGGGGGGTGCTTGCATCAACCATGCTGTTTGCATTGATCGTAGTAGTAACCAAATATATGATCTGAACCTGGTCTCAAAATTATGAAGTACTATCTGATTGCAGGGGAAGCCTCCGGTGACCTTCACGGCAGCAAGCTGATGAAAGGTCTGAAAAAATCGGATCCGGAAGCAGGATTCCGGTATTTCGGTGGCGACCTGATGGCTGCCGAGGGAGGTGAGCTGGTGCAGCACTATAAGGATACGGCAGTTATGGGATGGTACAGTGTTGTCGCCAATCTTGGCAAGATCCGAAGGAACCTCAGCACATGCCGGCAGGACATATTGAACTACAGTCCTGATACAGTTATCCTTATAGATTATTCCGGCTTTAACCTGCGCATCGCACGCTGGGCAAAACCTGCAGGATTCAGGGTAATCTATTACATTTCACCCAAAGTCTGGGTCTGGAATTCAAAACGGGTCCATACAATTAAGGAGAATGTTGATAAGATGTATGTGATCCTTCCCTTCGAGGTCGGGTTTTATGAGAAGTACAATTACCAGGTTGAATACGTGGGGAACCCGGTCCTGGATGCAGTTGCGGAACGAGCTGCAAAACCCGAGGCTCGCGGTGTTTTCCTCAAGCGTAACGGACTGGAGGATAAACCTCTGATCGCCCTGTTGGCGGGGAGTCGCAGGGAGGAGATAAAGCACTGCCTGCCTGAGATGCTTGCCATAACCGGGGAATTCCCGGGGTATCGTTTTGTAATCGCCGGAGCACCCGGGATTGCAAGGGAGATTTACGATAATTATATCAGTGGGAGGGATGTTTCGATAGTATATGATCAGACGTATGAGCTGCTGATGCAGGCTGAGGCCGCCGTGGTGACTTCCGGGACAGCAACCCTTGAGACTGCATTGTTTGGAGTGCCGGAGGTGGTTGTTTATAAAATGGGAAAGCTCACCTATTTCATCGGAAAACATTTAAAGCCGAAATTTTTCAGCCTGGTGAACCTGATAATGGACCGGGAGGTTGTTCAGGAGATTCTTCAGAAAAGGATTTCTCAGAAAATCTCAACCGAACTCCACAGGATACTCGAAGACCAGGATTACCGGAAGAAGATGCTGAATGATTTTGCCGAACTCAGATCTGTGCTGGGTGCTACAGGAGCCCATCTGAGGCTGGCTGACCGGATCGTGAATAATCTTAAAGAACCCACAATATTTTGAAACTGAAGTCCGGATATATAATCCTGCTTATTGCTCTTTCATTCCGGGCAGTCCCGGTATATTCATTTGATATGGGCGTCAGCCTGTACAATGACCATCTGGTTCAGTCGCTTGTATTTACCGTTGTCGACGGGTATTTCAGAATCAGCGGGGAGGGGACTAAACCCTTTTCTATGGGACCGGGTTCATCCTGTTTTTTTCTTCATAGTTATGATACGCTGTATGTGAGGAATCAGGAAGGTAACTGGTTCTGCAGCAATGAGATACAAATCACCGGTGAGGAAGGCTCGGTTTTTTCATTAAAACCCTCGGACCCGGTTCTGGATTCACGTGAATATCACGGAGACCTCGCCCTGGGGATATCCATGAGAAGCCTTCGCATAATCAACCTGATTGATCTTGAAACCTACATCATGGGCGTAGCCGAAGCGGAAGCCGGTCCGCGGTGTCCCCTGGAATATTACAAGGTTCAGGCTATCCTCAGCAGGACCTTTGCACTGAGGAATCTTGAACGACACCTGGAAGAAGGTTTTAATCTGTGTGACGGGGTGCATTGCCAGGCCTACAAAGGAAGACATGTCTGGAACGAGGATGTCGAAATCGGTACAGAGGTTACCAGTGGACTGGTACTTTGTGATAGAGACACTGTCCTTATCAATCCGGTTTACCATTCCAACAGCGGGGGTGAAACCCGGGGTGCAGGGGAAGTCTGGCTGAAAGAAGAGAGTTACCTCCTCCCGGTACTTGATCCTTTCAGCAATGGACAGCAGAACTCAAACTGGGAGCGGAGTATGCATATCCGGGACTGGCTTATGTACCTTCTTTCCTACGAGATCCGCTTTGGGGAGAAAGCAGATACGGCGGGACTGGAGATGCGTCTGAATCACCGGCAGGAGTATTACCGGGTATTTGATGATTCAATTGACGTCTCCAATATCCGGAAAGATTTTAATTACCGTTCTGATTTTTTTGATGTTATCGTCGATGGAGAAATGGTCCGGATAAGGGGCAGGGGCTACGGTCATGGTGTCGGACTAAGCCAGGAAGGCGCTATCGAAATGTCACGGCGCCGGTATCATTACACAGCCATCCTGAACTATTATTATCACGAGATACAGATAGTTCCCTATTTTTTCCTTGATACGGATGCCGGACTTGAAGGAAATCCCTTATTTTCGCACTAAATAGCCAGCACCGGGATGTTCACCTTATTCCAGAAAGAAATCAACTCATTTTTCAGCAGCCTGACCGGGTATGTAGTGATCATTGTATTCCTGGTCACCAACTCGATGTTCATGTGGGTATTCAAGGGAGATCTTAATCTGCTTGACAATGGGCATGCCAATCTGGACGCACTGTTTTTCCTGGCACCCTGGATCTTTCTTTTTCTTGTCCCCGCCATCACCATGAGGCTTTTTGCAGAAGAGAAAAGAAGCGGAACACTTGAGTTACTATTAACACAGCCCATAACGGAAATGCAGATAGTAATGGCCAAGTACCTTGCTGCTGTTGTACTGATCCTGTTTTCACTTCTTCCCACCCTGGTCTATTATTTTTCCGTATCAAAGCTTGGGAGTCCCCCGGGCAACCTCGACACTGGTGGGATCAACGGCTCCTATATTGGACTCTTTTTTCTTGCAGCAGTTTATGCATCTGTGGGGATTTTTACCTCTGCCATAACCGATAACCAGATCGTTTCCTTCCTGCTTGCAGTGCTTGTATCATTTTTTCTCTTTACAGGTTTTGACCTGATAACATCTGCAGACCTTTTCGGCAATCTTGATACCTTTCTCGTCAGGCTTGGCATAAACGAGCATTACCGGTCAATCAGCAGGGGAGTGATTGATACTCGTGATCTGATCTACTTTCTTAGTGTGATCAGCATATTTTTACTTGGGACCAATATAGTACTTCAAAGCAGAAAGTGGTAGGATGAAACGAAAGCAATTAAAACGGACCCATATTTTACAGTTGATCACCACTCTGGCGATCATCCTGCTGATAAATTATATCGGGTCATTTCTGTTTACCCGTATTGATCTTACTGAGGAGAAACGTTATTCACTTGCACCCGAGACGCGTCAGATAATACGCGATCTTGATGATGTCATTTACGTGAGAGTATATCTTGATGGTGAATTGCCGATGGGATTTACACGTCTGAAAACCGCTATCAACGAACTGCTTGATGAATTCAGGGCATATGCTCCCCGCAATATACAATACGAGTTTATTGACCCTTCTGCTGATCCCGATTCCCGGATACGCAACAATGTTTTTACCCAGCTGTATGAAGCCGGATTGCAGCCTACAAATGCTCAGGTCAGACAGAAGGACGGAAGCGTTTCCCAGAAGATAGTTTTTCCGGGGGCCATTCTGACATACCGGGAGGTTGAAATCCCGCTTAACCTGCTAAAAAACAATCCCGGCCTTTCCGGCGAGGTCAATCTCCACCAGTCCATCCAGGCGCTTGAATACGAACTTGTCAGCATGATCCGGAACCTCAGCAGTGAAACCATTGAGAAGGTGGCCTTTCTTGAAGGACACGGGGAACTGGATGCTTACCATGTTGGTGATATTACCAAGGGACTTGCCAATTTCTATCAGGTTGACCGTGGTGCGATAAATGGTCGTCTGGGACTTCTTGATCCCTATTCCGCTGTGATCATTGCCAAACCTGTAGAGACGTTTCCGGAGGAGGATAAATTTGTGATCGATCAGTACATCATGAACGGAGGAAAGGTCCTCTGGCTTATCGATCCGGTAATGGTATCTATGGATAGCCTGTTTATGGGAAATACAGTTGCATATTACGAGTCATTGAATCTTGAGGATCAATTATTTCGTTATGGCATACGCCTGAATCCTAACCTTGTGAAGGATATACAGTGCAATGTTATTCCTGTGAATAAGGGTGTTTTAGGGGGACAGGATAACTGGCAGCTTAGTCCCTGGTTCTATTACCCAATCCTTTCACCTGGAAATGATCACCTGATAACCCGCGCCCTCAATATGATTCTTATAAATTACGGTTCGGTCATTGATACCGTGGGGGAGGATTCGGGTGTCCGGAAAACAGTACTGTTGAAGACATCACCATATAGCCAGCAGGTACCTGTTCCTTTGTATATCAGCCTTCGCGAAACAGATGCGCGCCCTGCCGAATCGGAATTTAACCGTTCCCATCTGCCACTGGGTGTCTTGTTGGAGGGTGAATTTGAATCGGTATTCTCCAATCGTTCAGTGCCAAAAAATGTAATAGGAGAACCAGTCGGTATCCGGGAAAAGAGCCTGCCAACCAAGATGATTGTTGTTGCCGATGGAGATATTATACGAAATGAGGTAACAGATTCCCCCGACGGTCCCTCAATAGCCCCACTGGGTTTTGACAGATTCACCAATCAGACCTTCGGCAACCGGGAATTCCTTCTGAATGCCATAAATTACCTTACCGATGAGACAGGCCTGATGCGGCTAAGGGGACGGGAACTCAGACTTCGCATGCTTGACCGGAAAAGGACCGCTGATGAGGCAACAAAGTGGAAACTGATAAATACCATTGTTCCTGTGCTTATGGTAATTCTTTTTGGTATTCTAACCTGGTTTGAACGCCGAAGAAAATACAGCAGGAGAGTGAGTTAAGGATGTCATCTATGAAGCTGCAATGAGAAGTTTACGATTCTACCTGATATTGTTCGGAGTTCTTGCCTCTCTGGCATTCTACTTTTATTTAAATCGCAAATCCGGATCTTATTCCCTTTCAAAACAGGAATTTTCAGTCAGGGATACAGCCAGGATTGAATCCATTCTTATCACTTCAGCCTTTGGAGAAGTGAATCTTTCCAGAAAGGGCAGTGTTTGGACAGTGAACGGGGATCCTGTCCGGGATGAAGCCTTGCGAGGGCTTCATGTAATGGTATCCAGGCTGGAGGTGGAAGCCCCGGTATCAAGAACACTTGAGGATAAGGTGCTTGATGAACTTGAAAAGGAATCGACCAGGGTACATATCGAAATGGAAGATGGCCCTGCAAAGGCATACAGGGTTTTTTACGACCATGTTTCAGATGCCAGCTATATGATTCTTGAAGGATCCGATATTGCTTTCCGGATGAAGGTCAGGGGATACAGGCAGACCAACCTGGAAGAACTATATAGTTCCGATCCCAGGTTCTGGAGAGATAATATTGTTTTTCAGTCACAGCCGGGAGAAATACAGGCAATTTCTTTTCTGAACAACCGGGACGACTGGAAATCATTCCACCTGGCAAGAAATGAAGCCGGGATATTTGAAGTTGCATCAGGAGTTGTTCCGCAAAAATGGGTTTCGCCTGGAACTGAAAGCTTGAATCAGTACCTGGGTTATTTCAACGAAGTCCGTTTCGAATCTTATCTCGATCCGCAGAGGGATACACTCTCAAGATCAGCCGGACCGGATTATATCCTGAACCTTGAATTACTTGACGGGAAGCGTATCTATGTAGAGTTATTTCCTGTTTCAGACTTTAACAGGTTGTATGCCAGGCTGGCACGGGGGGAAGAATGGGTTGTTGTAAAATATGTGGAGATCGACCCTCTTCTGAAGGAATTTAAGTATTTTGCAGGCGTTTAAAAAATGAATTTGAGTGCAGGCCTTCTGAGTTTTTTTTCGTATAATTGATATTTAGAATTTAAACCGACCATCCATGAAATTTGTTGTTTCCAGTACCGATCTTCTGGCGCATTTACAAAACGTTAGCAGGGTAATCAGCTCGAAAAACACCCTTCCCATTCTCGACAACTTTTTATTTAAACTGGACAGCAATGAACTGGAGATCACAGCCTCCGACCTGGAGTCAACCCTGATCACCAGGATGACCCTTGAAAATACTTCAGACGACGGGAGTATTGCTGTTCCCGCAAGAATACTTACTGATACATTGAAGGAGTTTCCGGAACAGCCCCTGACATTTGAGATTAATCTTGCCAAATTATCTGTAGTAATCAATTCAGAGAATGGTAAGTTTACCATAGTAGGTCAGAATGCGGGTGATTTTCCACAGATACCTACTGTTAAGGCAGATACAAAATCAAGCATTGAACTGCTCCCAGAAGTACTTAACACCGGGATAAGCAAAACATTGTTTGCAACCGCCGACGATGAACTCAGACCGGTTATGAACGGAATTTTTATTGAGCTGTCAACAGATGATGTAACCTTTGTAGCCTCGGATGCACACAAGCTTGTGCGCTACAAGCGTACCGATGCCAAAGCGGATGCCTCATCTTCTTTCATCCTTCCTAAAAAACCTGCTTCACTGCTCAAGAATGTTCTTCCTGGTGAAGAAAATCCGGTCAAGGTGGAATTCGATGATAAGAATGCCTTTTTCTCCATGACAGAGTATAAACTTATCTGCAGACTGGTTGAAGGCAATTACCCGAGCTATAATTCTGTGATACCTACGGAGAATCCGAATAAGCTAAGTATTGACAGGGCAGAGTTTTACAATACCCTGAAACGGGTGGCTGTATATTCAAATCAGGCAAGTAACCTTGTAAAGTTGGCACTGAAAGGCAACCAAATGACTGTTTCAGCCCAGGATATTGACTTTTCTATCTCAGCATACGAGAGGTTAAATTGCCAGTACGAAGGGGAGGACATGGAGATCGGTTTTAAATCAACTTTTCTTCTTGAGATCCTATCAAACCTCACCTCACCAGATGTGATAGTAGAATTATCGGATCCCACACGGGCCGGCATCCTGCTTCCTGCTGCCTCGGATAATGAAGCAGAGGATGTATTGATGCTGCTGATGCCTATGATGATAAATGCATAACCCTAATTAATTATATAAACCGAAGACCCGGCAGTATTTTCACGCCGGGTCTTTTTCTTAAACCTGATCTATGGAACTCCAGCTTAGAAACCCAATTGTATTCTTTGACCTTGAAACAACCGGCATTAATGTTGCCAGCGACCGGATCGTGGAGATCTCCTGGTTGAAAATTATGCCTTCCGGGGAGGAATCAAGTTATACTCAGCTTGTCAATCCTACCATCCCCATTGATCCCAAAGCAATTGCCATTCATGGAATTACCGATGAAGATGTAAAGGACAAGCCCACGTTTAAGGATATTGGCAGATCCCTGGCAAAGGATCTTGAGGGCTGTGACCTTGCCGGTTATAATTCAAATAGATTTGATATTCCACTTCTTGCGGAGGAATTCCTCAGGGCAGATATTGATTTCGATATGAGCAAGCGGAAGTTTGTCGATGTCCAGGTAATTTTTCATAAGATGGAACAACGTACTCTCACTGCAGCATTGAAGTTCTATTGTCAGAAGGATCTGGAGGATGCCCATAGTGCACAGGCGGATACCCTGGCAACCTATGAGATTCTGAAAGCACAGCTTGATCGCTATGACGACCTTGAAAATGATGTGGATTTTCTGTCCGGATTCTCTACCCAGAACCGGAATGTTGATTTTGCCGGGAGAATCATTTTAAATGACAAGGATGAGGAGGTTTTTAATTTTGGAAAATACAAGGGTGAGCCGGTGGAGGAGGTGTTGAAAAAAGACCCCGGATATTTTGGCTGGATTCTTAAGGGGGATTTTCCCCTGTACACCAAAAATGTTCTCACTAAAATCAAACTCAGGGCATTCGGAAAATAGAGACTGCACACCTTTGAAAGAACCAGTGTTCAATTAAAATTTATAATTTCCTATGAAAATTATTTGTCTTGCAAGGAATTATGTGGCTCATGCCAGGGAACTTAACAATCCACTCCCAGAGAAACCCCTGTTCTTCATGAAGCATGAGAACAGCATTGTCAGGGGCAACAAACCATTTTATTATCCTGATTTCAGCACGGACATTCATTATGAGCTTGAGCTCGTATTGAAGATTTCAAAGGTAGGTAAGAACATAGAGAAGAAGTTTGCAGACCGGTATTACGATGAGATTGGCCTGGGAATTGATTTTACAGCCCGGGACCTGCAGACTGAGGCACGTAAAAATGGTGCTCCATGGGAGATTGCAAAGGCCTTCGATAATTCGGCACCCCTGAGTGATTTTTTGCCGGTTTCCGATTTCAAGGATATAAGCAGCCTTGCATTCCAACTGGATATAAATGGAAAGAGGGTGCAGGAGGGTGAATCCGGACTAATGATCTTTCCTGTTGAGGTTCAGATTGCCTATATCTCCAGGTTTATTACCCTGAAGACCGGTGACCTTATCTTTACAGGAACTCCAGCCGGTGTGGGACCGGTAAAGATTGGTGATCACCTGGAAGCTTACCTGGAGGGGAAGAAGATGCTCGATTTTTACGTTAAGTAACCGGAACAAGTTTCAGAATCATATCACGTCCGGAATTTTCTTTGTCGAGGGCCCGAAACCAGTCCCCTATCTCAGTTTCAAAATCAGTCTCCGGCAATGACCTGTCAGTTTCCAGAAGATTCTCCTCCCTCAGCAGTGCGTTGTATATGATCCTGATCAACTGAGGTTCCCAGACAGGTCTTTCATCCTGGCCTGCATACCCCTGGGCAAGATTGAGATAAAAATTATATACCTGCCTGAACCTGCCCTCCTGTTCGTTGATAAAGTCCTTGAGTTCCCCAAAGATATTCTTAAGGTTATTGTACCGGTTTTGCACATTGTCGCATACAAGTCCTGGCAATTCCTCCGGGCTGATACCGCGAAGAAGATATATCTCAGCATATCGGTAGATCCCCATCTTACCGAATGCATCAAGGTCATCACTGGCAGACAGCAGGCCAAGCAGCTGAGGAAGAACACCGGGTCTTATCCCGGCAGAACCTGACTTTAGAGATTTGTCGTCATGGTGTTCAATTGCATGAAGAATCCTGTTGAGTGAATCGCCTGCCGGTACGGCCGGTATGGATACCCGGCTGACTTTTTTAGATTCCTGTCCGGTCTGATCAGAAACATGGTCTTCAAAAAACTCTTCACAGAGCCTTCTGCTTTCAAGTCCATGCTGTTCACCGGGTGTCCGTATTAGTCCCACATCATGAAAAAATACAGAGATAATTAGTTCTTCCGGCAGGTGATCGGGGAGTTCAATTCCTGATCTGTCGAGGAGTTGAATTAGTCTCCGCGCATGTGACCAGACGCGAATATGATGCAGGTGGTCATGGGAAGGAAGGAATACACCCTCAAAAAGGTTATTGCAATGCAAGGATAGAGTGGAGAGCCACCGTTTTTCCGCCTCCTCAAGATTTTCCAGCATTGCCATCAGACGTAACTAAGTTTGACAATATTGGTTCTTCCGCGTTCCGGAGTAGGAGTGCTGCCAACATGGATGATCACATCATCATCATGGATCAGGTCCATTTTCTTCAATCTCTGGGTGGATTGTTCGATATAGTCGTTGATGGTTTCAAATACTTCAGAATAGTATGCACGAATACCCCAAACCAGGGAAAGTTTCCGTATAACGCGCTTTTTATCAGTAAAGACAAAAATGGAAGCCGCTGGACGATTGCTGGCTATCCTGAGTGCGGTATAACCGGAATAGGTATGAATGATTATTGCTTTTGCATTGGTTTGTTCAGCCATCTGGCATGCGGAGTAACAAATTGAATCTGCAAGAAACGTCCTGCTGAATTCGCGCGGGGGATTGTTCCTGAAATAATTGTAGCCGACCTCCGTGGAATCTATTATCTTTTGCATACTTCGGACAACCTGGACAGGATATTTTCCGATAGATGTTTCTCCGCTTAACATAAGGGCATCGGCTCCGTCGAGGACTGCATTCCCAACATCATTTGCTTCTGCCCGGGTCGGACGGAAATTTGTTATCATGCTTTCCATCATCTGGGTTGCAATAATCACCGGTTTATTTCGATCAATGCATTTTTTGACAATATCTTTCTGGATTAGCGGAACCTGGTCGAAAGGTACTTCCACACCCAGGTCACCACGGGCAACCATGATACCGTCAGACATATCAATTATCTGTTCAATCTCCATCAGGGCCTCCGGTTTCTCGATCTTTGCTATAACCCTGGCATGCGGCCTCTTACTGTGCTTAATCAATTCCTTTACTTCGAGGATATCGGTAACGTGGCGTACAAAAGAAAGTGCAATCCAGTCTATCCCATGGTCAAGTGCAAACCTGGCATCTGCGATATCTTTCTCCGTCAGACTTGGCAGGGATATCTTTGTATCCGGGAGATTGACTCCCTTATTGGATGATAGGATCCCGCCGCTGATTACTTTTGTTATTACCTCATCCTTACCATTGGTAGATGTAACTTCCAGACAGATCTTTCCGTCATCAACAAGGATCTGTTCGCCGATACTTACATCCCTGGGCAGGAGAGAATAACTCATGTAGGCCTGTTCGGATGTGCCTTTGCAGGGTTTATTGACCAGTCGGAATACCTGGCCGTCATTAAGTTGAACCCCGTTCTTCTCCATCTCACCTACCCTTAGTTTGGGACCTTGAAGGTCAGCCAGCATTGCTACATATGTTCCATTTTCCTCATTGATTTCCTTGATAAGATCAATAATTTTAAGATGATCTTCATGGCTTCCATGCGAAAAATTCAGGCGGCAGACATCTATTCCTTCCTCAAACAATTCTTCCAGCACTTCTTTGGAAGAAGTTGCGGGTCCAAGGGTTGCTACCACCTTTGTGTGGGAACGTTCGTGACGTAGATTTAACGGGCTCATTGGCAGGTTTATCAGAAGAGAAATTACTGTATATAGTCCTCGTATGAACGTGGGAGCAATCCAAAACTCATTACACAGTTATACTTGTATTCTTTATGAGGTTTAATTGAAACTCCAAGTGAATTAAATCTGGGATTCAGCAGGTTATGACGATGGCCCAGGTCTTCGATTCCTTCATCGATAAGCAGTTGAAGTACAATTTCTACCGGAGTATATTCTCCGTAATAAATATTTTCTCCGACCTCCATAAAGTTTTCCATGACCGGAGTATAACGGTTCTTGAACCCCTTATGACCCTCGTAGCCCTTCACCCCCGATTTTGTTGCATGATCGCGGGCCACGTCATACAGTTCCTTTTCCGGAAGCAACATGGGAAGGTCTTTCACCTTCTGCAGGTCCTTATAAAGTGAGCGGATATATTTGTTGCTTTTCTTGTCTTTCAGAATCAGATATTGCTTCAGGAAGGTTTCTGTGAAAAATGGTCCGTCTACCCTTGCAAGGTTTGAAAGCAGGATCACTTCCTTTTCATCTTCATTCATAAATTCTGAATCAATCGCTGTATTGGCCTTTGTAACAACTGAATCCTCCCAGCCGGGATATTTGGTTGATTTCTGTGCTTTAAGTGATATTGATATGCAAAGCATGAGTAAAAGCAATAATAATTGATGTTTTATCATGATTCGAACTCCCTTATCATATATATATCATAATCCCGGAAGGCAAAGAATCCGAGTTTCTCATAAAGTCTTTTTGCCGCATGGTTTTTCTTATGTACTTCCAGTTTTACCTGTTGTCCCTTTTGCTGTATCCACTCAAGTGATTTCTTTGCAAGTTCTGTACCAAGTCCCCTTCTCTGAAAATCAGGCAGTATGCCAAAATGATGGAGATATATCCTTCTTCCATCCCATGTCATCCAGGAGGAACCGATTATTTTTCCACTTCCTGTATCCTCAATAACAAGTAATTGTCCCCCGTGATCATTACACCTCTTTATAACCTCTTCGTTGTCACCCCTTTCCGGTGGTGTCAGGTCCGTTTTTTGCCATAGTTCCAGCAGGGAGGGGTAATCTTCAGGCCGGAAATTCCTGATCAGACTATTAGTCGCCGCTGCCTTCATCCTTAATCACATATAGCTGTCCGTGGAGGTAACGCAGGACCTTTACTTTTTCATTCTTATTTATAAAACCATATTCAGAGACTGCATCATAAATTTCATCATCGATAAGCACCTTACCTGAGGGTCGCAGCACCGATTCAGCAATACCTTTTTTTCCAATAAGCTCCTTTTGCTCACTTTCAACAGCGAGGAAACCATCATCTGTATTCAGCTCTCGGTCAAGGGAGAGGCCTGCAAATGCCTTATTGGTAAACAGCTGTTTGCCCAGGTAAAGGGAGAGGATTATAGACAGGAACATCGATCCGATTACAATAACGAATTTTTTTACCACTTCAGAAAATGCAATGTTCCATTCGAAATCAAAAACAATATTATCGACCATGGCCATAGTGAGTCCGGTAACCACCAGAAGTATACCTGCCAGGCCTGCAATCCCGAATCCGGGTATGGCAAACATTTCTACGCCGATCAGGATTAGTCCCACGATAAAAATCAACAACTCCCAGTTTTGCGCGAGTCCCTCAAGATAAAGTGGTGCAAAATAGAGGATAGATGCAAGAACTGCTGCAGCCAGAGGAAATCCGATTCCAGGTGACTGCAATTCAAAGTAAATACCCCCTACCAGGACCATGATCAGTATTCCACTCACAACAGGATTCAGCAGTAAACCGATAATCTTGTCAAGACTGCTGGATTTATGTTTTACTATATCATAACTTTCTATATGAGCCTGTACAAGCAGATCCTCAATATTTTCTACAATTCCTTCGCAGAATCCGTGTTGCACAGCTTCCGATGCAGTGAAGGTGAGTACCTTCCCGGTATCTGAAACCCCTTTAACGTATAAGGATGGATCTACCATGGCTTCAGCTATTTGTGGGTCCCTGTGCCAGCTGATTATCGTATCGTTACCTGTGATAACAGTATCCTTGCCATGAGCTTCAGCGGTGGCACGCATCATTGAACGCATGAAGGACTGGTATTTATCCGGTACCACTTCCCCTTGCTGGTCAACCACGGTTGCAGCACCGATGCTTCCCCCGCTTCGCATGTATATACTATCGCAAGCTATGGAGATCAGGGCACCCGCAGATGCCGCGTTGTTGTCTATGAAAACCCATACCGGTATTTTACTGTTCAGAATTATTGTGCGAACCGAATCGGCGATGTTCAGCATTCCCCCGTAAGTATTCATCCGGATTATGATAAGGTCAACTTTCAGACTTTCAGCCTCCTCAAATGCCTTCTGGGTGGTCCTCCATACCGGGGGTGCAATGTTTTCTGTTATCTCAAAGCTATAAATCTGGAGTTTCCGGGGTGTCTCTTCCACTGAGGTTTTCGCAGATATACCAAGCAGGGCTGTCAGGAATATAATATAGATGGTTTTTCTTTGCATGGTTTAAAAATACAAAAAGTATATCAGTTCTGATTTTGACGGCAAAAACTTCTAACTTTATGCTCAAAATAATTAAGAATGAAAATATCTGAGTTGTCCGCCATTTCTCCCATTGATGGAAGGTATCGTTCCAAGGTTGAGGAACTGGCGCCATTCTTTTCTGAGTTTGGACTGATCCGTTACCGTGTATTTGTCGAGATCGAATACTTTATTGCACTCTGTGAATTGCCCCTTCCGGAATTGTCAGGAGCAGATGCAGACATCTTTGAGAAACTGAGAGCAATTTATACCGAGTTTTCTCTTATCGATGCGGAGCAGATCAAAACATTCGAAAAGACTACCAACCATGACGTAAAAGCTGTGGAATACTTTATAAAGGAAAAGTTTGATGAAATCGGACTTTCAGAGTTGAAAGAATTCATTCATTTTGCACTTACTTCCCAGGACATCAATAACACCGCAACACCTCTTTCATTCAAGGACGCCATGGTTCAGGCCTATTTCCCGGTGCTTGAAGAATTCCTTAGCATGTTAAGGGAGAGATCGGATCAGTGGGCCCTGGTTCCCATGCTTGCCAGAACTCATGGACAACCCGCATCACCTACCCGAATGGGAAAAGAAATAAAGGTGTTCATAGAAAGGCTTGAGATACAGATAGAATCACTTAAGAAAATCCCCTATACAGGTAAGTTCGGCGGTGCCACAGGGAACTTTAATGCACATCTGGTTGCTTATCCGGCGGTGGACTGGATTCTGTTTGCGGATCGGTTTGTTGGAGAGAAACTGGGACTTAGCAGGCAGAGGACCACAACCCAGATAGAGCATTACGACCAGCTTGCTTCACAGTTTGATAGTATGAAGAGAATCAATACCATACTTATAGACTTTTGCAGGGATATCTGGACCTATATTTCCATGGAATATTTCAGACAAAAGCTGAAAAAGGGGGAGGTCGGCTCATCGGTGATGCCCCATAAGGTAAATCCCATTGACTTCGAAAATGCTGAAGGCAACCTTGGAATTGCAAACGCGCTTTTTGAACACATGAGTTCCAAACTTCCGATTTCCAGGCTTCAGCGCGACCTGACCGATTCAACTGTGCTCAGGAATATCGGAATGCCCCTGGGCCACAGTCTACTGTCACTAAAATCTCTTCAGAAAGGCCTTGGCAAACTAATTATTAATGAGGAGAAGATGAGGGAAGACCTGACCCGAAACTGGGCCGTGGTTACAGAAGCAATTCAAACCATTCTCCGGCGTGAAGGATATCCAAAACCATACGAGGCGTTGAAGGACCTTACAAGGACCAATAAAATAATTACCCGCGAAATAATACATTCATTCCTCGATACGTTAGAGTTAGACCAGGGTGTTATTGAAGAAATTAAACGTATAACACCGGACAATTACACCGGAATTTAAACCGGAGCCACAATCCCGGAAAATCTAATGAAGCGATTTAAAATCATTGCGGGCTATGTTAAGCCCTACTGGTATTTTGCAACACTGAACATTTTGTTCAATGTGCTTTCTGCATTTTTTGCCCTGTTTTCATTTGTAATGGCCATTCCTTTCCTCAGGATCCTTTTCGAGACTCAGACAATGGTTACTGAAAAGGTCCCCTTTGTACTCGACATGGATACGGTGCAGCAATTTTTCAATTATTATGTGAGCTCTATAATCATTGAATATGGGCATGCAAAGGCCCTTATGATGGTTTCAGTTCTTGTAGTTGTTCTGGCTCTTTTTAAAACCGGATTTAAGTTCCTTGCCAATTATTTCATTACCCCTGTAAGGGTAGGAGTGGTGAGGGATATTCGCAACCAGGTATATAATAAAACCCTGCGCCTTCCGATGTCTTATTTCTCAGATTCCCGCAAAGGGGATGTGATGGCGCGTGTTGGGATGGACGTGAATGAAATAGAGCTCTCGGTAATGAGTTCTCTCGAAATGATCTTCCGGGATCCCATTACGATCATCGTATTCCTGATCTCAATGTTTGTGATGAGTTATCAGTTAACCATTTTTGCTGTAATACTCCTGCCAATCTCCGGACTGCTGATAGGACGAATGGGCAAAAATCTAAGGAAGGATTCGAGAAAAGTTCAAAGCCAGCAGGGTACATTACTTTCTATTCTCGAAGAAACCCTCACGGGGATGCGGATAGTGAAAGCATTTAACGGGGAAAAGACAATGAGCCGTAAATTTTTCAATATAAACCAGGATTATACAGATTCCATCACCCGGGTATACCGACGCAGGTTCCTGGCATCACCAATGAGTGAATTCATGGGAACGATAGTCATGATGGTACTCATGTATGTGGGTGGCCGGATCGTGCTCAACCAGACTTCCCCACTGGATCCTGGGGCTTTCATAGCCTATCTGATTGTATTTTCACAGATCATAACCCCGGCAAAATCATTTTCAACCGGGTATTACAATATCCAGAAGGGAATGGCTGCATTTGAACGGGTTGAACAGATCCTTGACACTAAAATAATAATCAAGGATATACCTGAGGCTAAGCCTGTTAAGGATTTTGAGACAAAAATTGAATACAGGGATGTTTCCTTTGCATATGGGACTGAACCGGTGCTGAAAAATATAAACCTGAAGATTGAGAAGGGAAAGACACTTGCCATCGTTGGAAAATCTGGTTCAGGCAAGTCAACTCTGGTGGACCTGCTGCCCAGGTTTATAGATTCAGTCGAGGGTAAGATCCTGATCAATGGAACAGACATAAAGGATTATAAAATGTCTGATCTTAGAAATCTAATGGGTGTAGTCAGCCAGCAATCCATATTATTCAATGATACTTTCTTTAATAACATAGCTTTCGGACTTGATAATGCTAATCCGGATGATGTGATCCGGGCTGCAAAAATTGCAAATGCGCATGATTTCATAATGGAAACCCCAAATAACTACCAGGCAAACGTCGGGGATGCGGGCAGTAAGTTGAGTGGGGGACAAAAACAGCGTATCAGCATTGCGAGAGCATTGCTGAAAAATCCTCCCATTTTAATTCTTGACGAAGCAACCTCTTCGCTTGACACCGAGTCTGAAAAGTATGTACAGGAAGCAATCGAGAACCTGATGAAGAACCGAACCTCAATTGTAATTGCACACAGGCTCTCAACTGTGAAATATGCCGATGAGATCATAGTCATTGAGGAGGGCCGGATAGAAGAGAGGGGAATGCATGAAGACCTCCTGAAAAAGAAAGGCCTGTACGCAAAATATCACATGCTTCAGATGTTTTAAAAAAGCAAGGGTTCTTTTATACGATATTTTTTAGTAACTTTAGAATAAGGATAGACAGATACCCTCTTAATCAGGGGTAACTGGCACTCATTTACCTGGCATATGAAGGTCTGCGGATTTAGTTTTGTACGTAACGCTGAGAAGTTCTCCTACCCGGTGAGAGAATCGATTCAATCCATTCTGCCTGTTTGTGACAAGTTTATTATAAATATTGGGAACTCTGAGGACGGAACCCTGGATATGATCCGATCCATTCCCTCTGATAAGATCGAGATTATAGAGAGTACATGGGATGATTCCAGGCGAAAAAACGGAGAGGTTTTATCCCAGGAGACCAACAAGGCCCTTGATCACATTCCCGAAGAATACGACTGGGCCTTTTACATTCAGGCGGATGAGGTGGTTCACGAGAAATACTTCAGTGAGATCCTTAATTCCATGGAAAGATGGCTTGATGATCCGGAAGTGGAAGGATTGCTTTTTAAATACCTCCATTTTTTCGGAAGTTACAATTACAATGCTGACTCACGTTCCTGGTATCGTAACGAAATAAGGATTATCCGGAACGATAAGAAGATCCGTTCTTATAAGGATGCCCAGGGATTCCGGACAGGAAACCGAAAACTTCAAGTAAAACCCGCCAATGCCTGCATATACCATTATGGATGGGTCCGTTCCCCTGAAATCATGCAACAAAAACATGTCAACTTTAATAAGATGTACCACAGCGACCAGTGGGTTGACAGGAAAGTGAACCATACAAAACTTTACGATTATTCAGCTGTTGACTCAATAGTTCGATTTAAAGATACTCATCCCAGGGTAATGGAGGAGAGAATTAAAAAGCTGAACTGGCATGCAGAACTGGATGAAAATAAGAAAAGCTTCAAAACTCTTGACAGGGTACTTTACTGGATCGAATATCAGACCGGCAAACG
>SDBV01000359.1_pt1 | contig 64699 bp, 44 predicted proteins | sample 2277081 | NCBI WGS metagenome assembly SDBV01 (sample SAMN10402039, study PRJNA504765) | marine sediment metagenome | isolation source: marine sediment core GS10_PC15, 223 cmbsf | place: Arctic Ocean: Southern Knipovich Ridge | collected 2010
AAAACAAAAAAGGTGCCGAAGGCAATGCCGGACAAGCCGGCAGCGGCACCCGGCGAATTCTTCGCATTTTGTTTTGCCTGCTCGACCACGAGTGTTACTCCACAGCGAACGTCCCCGCTGAAGCCTTCAGCGCATTGTGACGTACCAACTCAAACGGTACGCAAGAACAACACTATCCCGGTTCGGGGCGTTTCGACTGCTACCGGCGCTGCCTCGATCGTGTCTCGTACAGCCGTTGGGCGCACAGCACAGACTGCACAACTTGCCCAAACGGCACAGCCATGAATATGGTCATCCAGGCGAGGAAGTCAAGCAAATCGCCCGGCGCCCCCCCCAAAAACCAGAAAATCCCAGGAGATCGGGCCGACAACTCCCTTCTGTCGAGGGGCATGCGGCCAATTTCGAGCCTGGGCGGGCTCCATGCTTCGTCAAGCAGCCGCTGCGGATGCAGATTCGCCAGGCAGAAGCGGAGGAGCGTGGCTGCCGTCGAGACGGCCTTGGCAGCAGGCAGTGAGAAACTCCAGCACGCCCAGATTCTGCTGCCGAGAGGCGGTCGCGTAAACACCCGTCGATCGGGCCGCAAATCTCTGAGAGAGCTAGACCCGACGGCGCCGGGATCTTCGGCTCACGGATTCTGCCCGATTGCCTGCTGTTGGATCCAGGCCCGGATGTTCGCTCGCCCCGGCTTTAACCGGCTACTGCCGGTTAGCGCAACGCCTGGCGCCGATCCTTCTCAGCCTGCAGGGCCTGGAAGATCTGCCTGGCGTAATGATGCGGGTTCTTGCTGAACTTTTCCAATGAGGCCTCGTTGGCAAACAGGTAAACCTGGCTGCTGAAAAGCACGCCATGTTCCCGACGACCTTCAACGGCCTGCCCTTGGTCGACAGCCATCACCACGTCGTTCCCGGAGAGCGCCGGTGCATAGCGGTCCGGGTCGGCCAGGAACCGTCGCTGTTGCTCCGGTCCGGCGAAGAGGTACGTCCGACCGCGGTGGACCGCTCCCCATCGGAGGTCGCCCAAGGTCCATCTGGGCAGGTTGGCCAACATGTCGTCGCGAAGTTGAATGGGGCAATAACCGTCCAGACCCAAGGGGGGATTGCTCGCAGCGCGCTGGCCGGACGGCGACTGAAGGGCCCGACCGGCCGTGGCCGAGGGCGTAATCGGTCCTGCGGGGCCTGCCTGATGCGGAGGAGTCGCCGCCGGGCGGGGTTGGGCATGCTGCTCGGCGCGAACGTCGGCCGGCAGACGGTTTTGATTCGGCAGATAGGCCGCCGGGCCGGTGGGTTGGCGTTGACCGTTGTAGTAATCGACGTGCCGCTGATTGGACTCGTACTGTCCGTCGGTGGCTGGACGACCCGTGGTATTCTGAGGCAAATATCCCCGGCTGGCAGTTTGCGGAGGTGGGCCGGCGGGAATCTGGGCATAGCTTCGCGTGTCGGGTCGCCTCCTGGCCGCCGCCACCCGGTTCAGCCGCGAGACGTACTCCGACGCCGTGAGCGGTCCCCGAAGCGTGTCGATCCGTTGGCCTTGCGGGGTGATTACAATGTCCGTCGGCAAGGTAGTTACGCCGTATTGGGTGCAGGTGGTGGGGAAGTAGTCGGCGTTGATCTTCACAGGGACAAAGTTGCTCTGCACCACCCGGGCGACATCGGACCGGGTGAAGACCTCGCGATCCATGATCTGGCACGTCTGGCACCAGTCTGCCCAGAAGTGGACCAGAACCAGCCGATCGGTCTGAACGGCCAGTCGTTTGGCACTTTCCAGCGTCGGTTGCCAGCGAAGGGGCTGCTGGGCCGCCGTCACAACAGGCAGCAGCAAGATCGCGATGGCGGCACCGAATACTCTACGTATATTTCGCATCTTACGTATCCTTGTAGACATTGGGCAGGGGTTGCCACGGCGTCGTGGTCTTGTTATCGGAAGGGAGAAACGCCAAGTCGTATGAAAAAAGAGGGATATTCCAGATTGGTCGATTTTTCCCCTCAGATGCAACGGGCGAGAAAAAGAACCATCTTTCGACTTGAAAAGAACGCCGAGATGGTGTATACATAAGACAGGTGGCAAAGTTCTTCTTTCCCCGGTTGTGCGACGCGGGGGTCCTAGTGGAGTAGCCTGGGGATAATGGCGGCTGAGTTTCGAGTCGGTCGTCCGATTTACCCCTTCATTAAGGGATAAGACGCGGCGGTTGAAGCAGCCTTTTCACGGGAATAAGGCGTCCGTCGAAAGTAAGGAGTGTTCCCTGCCCTCCCCACTGCAGCGTGGGTTTTAGGGTGGTTTTGCGGGGGTTTCGGTCTGGATTATTGGGATAGCGGGCTGACCGGCGTGCTGCTAAGTTGCTTGATTGGCAGTGCTTGCAAAATCTCGCTCGCCTCATTTGGTGCTCCCGTGATAGCTGAAGCAGTGGGGACATTTCAGGAGGCATCCTTCACTCCCAGCTTGACATAAACCGACACATGGTTAAGATGGCCATAGTTTGAGTTCTGCCTGGCAGGCAGACGCTTTTGGGCCCACGATATCGAGTCTTTGGGCCGCTCCGCAGGAGGATTTACTCTCTGGCGGGGAACATAAGACGCTTCTTGACCTGAGTTTCCTGCTGTCGACCGATAGCGGCCGGTGATCCTGGGCTAGCCAGGACAGTTCCCGTGGTGCGACAGCGGAAAGCAGGCTCCTTTGCGGGGTCGCCAGTGGAAGCGTTCTAGGCGAGTTGCCTGTGAGCGGCCTGCTAAATGGCATAGCGGTTTTCGTCGCCGGACGGGAATTGACTTCTGGGTTAAGGTGTTTAGCTCCCAAGGCGATCTTCAGATCTCGAGCTTGGGGCATGCTTGCCGAGCGTAGCGATTCGCACGTGCGATAGCGCGTCGGCGATATTCTGTAGGTGCAATATGGCAAAAAGGAAAAAGGACCGTTCACGCGGTCGAGGCGGCTCCCAAGGACAGCAAGCGCGCGGCGGGTATGGCGCCCGCGGGCGCAACCGGCCGTACCGAGGGACGAACAACGCCAATCGCAACGCCGAAGGTGTCGAGAACGGCGAACCGGGGCCCGCCGAACCGGGAGGGGGGGTTCTGGAAATGCACCCCAACGGATACGGGTTCCTCCGCGATCCCAAGTCCAACTACGTCCGCAAGATGACCGACCCCTTCGTGCCCGGCAGCATGATTGACAAGTTCGGACTCCGCGAGGGTTTGCTAATCAACGGGATGGTACAGCCCGGACGCCGGCAGCAGGGGCCTCGGCTGAAAGAGATCACCGACGTCGACGGGATGAAGCCCGAAGATTACAAGGACGTCAAGACTTTCGATGAGCTGACTCCCATCAACCCCGAGAATTGGCTCAAGCTGGAGGTCGGCCCCGAACCGTTGACCACCCGAGTGATGGATCTGCTCACACCCCTGGGAAAAGGCCAACGAGCATTGATCGTGGCTCCGCCGCGGACCGGCAAGACGATCTTGTTGCAGCACATCAGCCTGGGGATCTCGACTAATCACCCCGATGTCACGCTGATCGTCCTGCTGATAGACGAGCGGCCCGAGGAAGTTACCGACATGGTCCGGGCGGTCGACGGCGAGGTCGTCGCCAGTAGTCTCGATCGCGACGTCGAGAGCCACGTGCGGCTATCCCAGTTGGTCGTCGAGCGCTGCAAGCGGCTGGCCGAGATGGGCCGGGACGTGGTCCTGCTGCTGGACTCCATCACTCGGCTGGCCCGGGCGTTCAACAAATGGGTGGGAAACACCGGCCGCACGATGAGCGGCGGCGTGGACATCAAGGCCCTGGACATCCCCAAGAAACTCTTCGCCACCGCCCGGCTGTTCGAAGAAGGGGGGTCGCTGACCGTGGTCGGTACCGCGCTGATCGACACCGGCAGCCGGATGGACGAACTGATCTTCCAGGAGTTCAAAGGGACCGGCAACTTGGAGTTGGTGTTGGACCGCAAGCTGGCCGACCGGCGGATCTGGCCGGCCATCGACATTTCCCAGTCGGGCACCCGCCGTGAAGAGAAGCTGCTCAAACCGGAAGTGCTCCACGCCGTGACCATGTTGCGACGCACGCTCTCGACCATGCACCACGTCGACGCCATGGAACAACTGACCGCCAAGCTGAGCAAGTTCAGCTCCAACCAGGAGTTCATCGACCTGATCAGCGGCGCTCAGGTCGTCGACTAGGACTGGTCGACGTCAAAGACTGCACGGGCTCTGCCCGGCGCCGAATGGCGGCCTATCGGTTTCTCTCCGGAGGGTAAGCGAATTGGTTAGCGGCCTCACTGGAAATGAGGTGCCCCTTTACCGGGGTTGCGGGTTCGAGTCCCGTGCCCTCCGCTTGGCCCCATCGCAGCAGGCTGCACCGTGGCGCATAACCTTGTTTCTTGGGCACTTTCAACTTCGCCGGTGCGCCTATGCGCCCCTCTGCGGGCGTGTGCGGTGCCGTTTTTGTGCCATTTGTGCCAGACGCTTTTACCCACTTGGGGATGGGCCCGGTTGGTTCCTTGACGGCGCGGCCGCAATGGGAGTCGGGTAACCTGCCGGTAATGCGCATCGCTGATCTTCTCAGTGTGTCCCAGCCATCGGGCCGCTACGTGGGAAGCAAACTGGTCCGCCAACTCCGTTGCCCTGGTGGCTCTGAAGTTCTGCCACAGCCGCGGCCACGGGACCAGACCGGACCGAAGGATCGCCCGCCACCCGATCGGCCGGAACCCCGAATGTTACAGCTCCCGCGCGACACAAATTCCAAACAGCAGTTGTCTCAAACCGGTTGACACGGTCCGTATCGATGGCCTGCGTGAAGTGGGCGACCGCCTCGGCAAATCGACCGTCTGCCAGATCGTCGCTTCCCCGGCTGTAGGCGTCGTCGGCCTCTTGCATGGTCGTCTCCTGTTTCCAGGTTATGGCCGCCGCCCCTCTTGATGTTTCGACTCAGGGGTGTTGACCGACTTCGATCATCAACGGCCAGGTGAACGAGCCATGATTCCGCTCCATTGCCCTGTCATTAACCATCGGTATGTCCTTTGAGACCGTCGCAGCCATTGCTGCCGTGCCCTGTCTTACCACATGGGCGTAGTGTGCCACCCCCGTTTTGGCGATTACTGTGGCCTGACCGAAGGATGGTCTTGTGCTCCGCCGTGAAGTCGATAGGATGAGAAGCATCAGGATAAGGAGAATCCACTTCTGGGGGAACGGTGCAAACGGGTACAACCCGGCTCCGATCAACTGGCCGCACCTCGTCGATCCCCGCTGATGGGTGGAACCTATGCGGTTTGCCGGCTGTACGGCATGGCCGGTCGCAACCGCCAGCATGTTTGCCGCCCTATTTTCCGTCCAGGACGCGCAAAACTCTGTGCGGCGTTGCCGCAGCCAGGAATTGATAGGACACAATATGGAGAATCCGACTCGCCGCAATGCGCATACTTTTCATATCCCCGTGCTCGGCACAGGTTTCAGCATCGACACGCCCTTGCGGGTGGCGAAATACGGGATCTCCTCGGTGATTTCGCTGTTGGATGACGGCCTGATTGAGCAAATTCGGAGATTCCATTGCGAGAGAGAGGGGGAGACGTACGAAGAAATCGCCGATCGTGACGAGGATTCCCGAGCCCGCCGCATCACGGCCTACCTGAATCTGGTGGACCGGTTGGTCGGCAGACAGGTGGCAACACTTCAGGCCTCGGCTTTCGGGCCGGGCAGCGAGATCACGCGATACTACGAGATGCTGCCTCAATCGCCGCTTGGGCGGGCGTACGAGGAGATGTTGGCGAGCCGCGATCCGCAGCAGAAGGCCGAGATGCAGGATCGGCTCCGCCGGATGGCCGTGCCGGGCGACATTGACGTGAACATCATGTCCAAGTGCGACCGGGACGTGTACCGCAACGGCCGGAAGCTGCGTGCAGAATTCAGCGACGCCATGGCGGCCCTGCGAGGCTACGCGAACAGTTGCCTTCGGTCGTCGATTGTTTTCTCGGCGGGGATGAACCCGCGGCTGTACGGCTACATCGCCCAGTTCGACGACTTCTTTCCTGATTCTGACGGCGAGTTGAAGAAAAAGATCGTGTTGAAGGTAAGCGACTACCGCTCGGCGGTCATCCAGGGGAAGTTCGTTGCCAAGCGGGGACTGTGGGTTTCCGAGTACCGCATCGAATCGAGCCTCAACTGTGGCGGTCACGCCTTTGCGACCAAGGGACTCCTGCTGGGGCCCATCTTGGAGGAGTTCAAACAGCAGAAGTCGCGATTGACGCGACAGCTCCACGCAATCTACGTGAAGTCGCTGACCGAAAACGGCCGCGCTGCTCCGGAACTCCCCTACCCGGTACGCGTTACCGTGCAGGGCGGCATCGGCACGGCCGACGAGCACACCTTCCTGCTGGACTACTACGGGGTCGACGGGACCGGTTGGGCCACGCCCTTCCTCTTGGTGCCCGAGGTGACCAACGTCGACGATGAACACGTGGCGAAACTTGCGGCGGCCACGCACCGCGACGTCCACCTCAGCCACAGTTCGCCCTTTGGGATACCTTTCTGGAACCTGCGCAACTCGGCCAGCGAGCAGGACCGCCGCCGCCGGATTCGCCAAGACCGGCCCGGACGTCCCTGTTTGAAGGGATGCTTCCGGCTGAATACCGAATTCACGGAGGTCTCGATTTGTACCGCCTCTCGCGACTATCAGAAACGTAAGCTCCCACGTTTGCCGGAGGAAGGCCACACGGCGGAGCAGTCTCCCTTGGTGCAGGAGCTGGTACTGGCGAAGTCCTGCATCTGCCACGATCTGGGCGGCGGTGCGACCATCCGCTACGGGATCGACCCGGACGCCACGCCCGCCATTTGCCCCGGTCCGAGCATTGCCGATTTCTCGAAGATTGCCACCCTGGAAGAGATGGTGGACCACATTTACCGGCGGGCACCTTTGCCGATGAACCCCGACCGGCCGAACATGTTCATCCGCGAAATTGCCCTCTACGCCGACTACCTCCGCGACGAGATCGAGCGGTGCTCGTTGGGGCTCCTCTCCCGCCCTGCGAACTACTTCGACGAGTTCAAGGAGAACCTGCTCAGCGGTATCGAATACTACCGAGGCCTCGCCCCACGGCTCGTCGAGCGTCGCTCGCCCAGGCTCGTCGAGCGTCGCTCGCCCAGGCTCGTCGAGCAACAGCGGCAGCGTTTCCTCGATGACCTCGAGGTCCTGCACCAGTCAACTGAGTCCATCTTGTTGGTACCAGTGGGGTGAATATGCGTCAACTGCCCGGCAGCGCTACTCGAATCGAACAAATCAGCCGTGGATAGACGTGCGAGTGATTGCCCGAGCCCTAACCAAGGAGAACGGTGATGGGAGGCAATTGCAGAGCGATTGTCCTCGGGGCTTCGGAAGAGGAGCTGGCCCGCGTTGGGCAGTGCTTTCGGGTTGGGAATGCGTCAGCGCCCCGTTGAATGACGATGAGTCGGCCGTCTCTTCGATCCCCCCGGCAGCGAAACTGATGATCGTCTATGCCCGAAAGCAGCAGCAACACGCGCTGGCCATTTGCGAGCAACTCCGCAGTTCCGCCGGAGATTCCGCCCTACCGATCCTGCTGGTGATCGGCCGGTATGAGATTCCCCAGGGAAATGCCGTGGAGCGGATGGGGAATGCGATGCTCATCATCGCCCCGTTTGATGAGGATAAACTCCGCGAGAAAACGACGGAGTTGTTGAAGAGTTGTTCGCAGTCTTGGCCTCAAAGGAGGATACCGTGACAAGGCAAGGCGACAGGTGTCTTAACCGTAATCATACCCGCAAAGACGCCCCAGTACGGTTTTGCCCGAACTGTGGCGAAGCCGTCAATGAGAATATCCCTATCAAGAAGTGTAGTGAAGACAGACACGCGGAAAGGCGACGCCAAGGAACGAAGTACTGTGTGGACTGCGGCGAACAGCTTGTGCATTCAATCTGGGACTAATCCGGCCTGCGCCGCGGAGAAAGGCATGGATGATTACTTGACCGGTACGTGGGAATAGTCTGAAGCCTGGATCAATGAAACTATCGGATCTGACTTCCGCTGGCGCGTACGCCCGCAGGACAATGCCACCAACCGGGAAATGATTGCCGGTCTCGTCTTGGACGGGATCGGACGGAACGACGGCAGAAGTTGTCCCGCTGGCAGTTGAAAAGCGGGAGTCGGTTCCTCGATAGTCTTGTTATCCTGCTTTTCTCTTCACGTCAAGTAGCTGCGCGCCGTTGGTAACGCTGGCCGCACAGGCGAGTGACCTCGTCCTGAAGCATCTTCCCGGCCAACAGCAGGCCCACCTCCACGGCAGAGCTGTGCAGGGCGTCCTGCAGCATCTCGGCCAGCTCCTCCCGCTGCAAGGGGGAGCTGAACCTCGAAACCTTTGCCAGGGGACTTCGTGCTCTTCCTGTGTCTTCCCCGTTTTCCTCTGCAACGGCTTGCGTGGGACGTTCCTCTTGCGATACGCTCTTGTGATGGCGGTTTTTCCCTTCTGAAAAAGGACTTGTGTAAAACACTATCCAGTAGGAGGAACCGCCCGCTTTTTCAACTAGGGGAGGGACAACTTCTGCACGGAACGCCGCGGAGGGCATTCCCTACACACGTGTCCCGAAATCCCGCACGGTGATTTAGAACCCGCTTCACAATAAGTTGACGAAATCGAATCTCTGTAGGAGGCGACTCCAGTCGCCGATTTGCCGGAAAACGGGGCCTCAATCGGCGACAGGAGTCGCCTCCTACAATGACTAAAATCGTCAAGTTATCTTGACGCGAGTCCTTAGTGTACGCGGCGGCTGTTTGCGATAGAATAGCGGTGATTTCCACGCCATCCCCAAAGGAGATTCCCTCATGCGTCATCCGAATCGTCGTGAAATGCTCGAGACGTCGGCAGCAATTGGAGCCGGTTTCTGGCTGGGCGTCGGCCCCAAGGCATCTGCCGCTTCACCCAACGAAAAGCTCGACGTGGCCTGCATCGGTGTCGGAGGTCGAGGCGGTGCGAACGTCAACAACGTCTCCGGCGAGAATATCGTAGCCGTTTGCGACGTGGATGAGAAACGGGCCGGGGGTAACTATACCCGCTTCGAGAAGGCCAAGAAGTACCACGACTTCCGTAAGATGCTCGACGAGATGGGCAAATCGATCGACGCGGTGGTGGTCAGCACGCCCGATCACACCCACTTCCATGCGGCGCGCAAGGCGATGCTCATGGGCAAGCACTGCTATTGCGAGAAACCGCTGGCCCATTCTGCCTGGGAGGCTCGCGAGCTGACGAAGATCGCCAAGAAGATGAACGTCGCCACGCAATTGGGCAACCAGCGCCACGCCAACCCCGGGATGCGCCGAACCGTGGAAGCCGTTCGCGCCGGGGTGATCGGCCAGATCAAGGAAGCTTACTGCTTCATCGGTGGAAGCCGCGGCATGCCCTCGGTGCCCACTGACTTCCCACCCGTCCCGTCGCATCTGAATTGGGATCTTTGGCTGGGACCGGCCAAGGAGCGCCCGTACAGCCCGGCCTACTGCCCGTATAACTGGCGGTTCTGGTGGGATTTTGGAACGGCTGAGACGGGCAACTGGGGTTGCCATATTCTCGACATTCCGTTCTGGGCGTTGAATTTGAAGTATCCCAACCGGGTCGATCTGGACGAGGTTCCCGCCCCGGCCGACATCGATCCCCAGCGGACGCCGAAGAGCATGAAAACCCGCCTCGACTTCCCGGCCGAAGAAGGACACGGAAAGCTCTCGTTGCACTGGTGGCATACTAGTTCGTCGAAGGAAGTCTTCGAGAAATACGGCGCCAAAGGCGGCGGCAACACGCTCTTTGTCGGCGAAAAGGGCGTGATCGCGGCGGGCTACAACGGTCATACCACCAAGATGTTCGACGGCTCGGAACCGGAAAAACCGGAAGAGACGATCCCCGCCTCGCCCGGATTCCACAAGGAATGGATCAACGCCTGCAAGGGCGGTCCGCCAGCGACTTGCGATTGGGTCGACTACGGCGGCCCACTTGCCGAAGCGGTCCTCTTGGCCAACGCGGCCTTCCGTGCCGGCGGCGGGTTCGATTGGAACGCCAAGGAGTTCCAGGCCTCGGGCAACCCCAAGGCCGACGACTATATCTTCTCCGAATTCCGCCAGGGATGGAAGGTGTAACCGCGGCGGCACCGAGGGCGTTCCCTACAGACGCACACCGAAATCCCGCGCGGTGATCTATGATTCAGGGCCGACCGAAGATTAACTTTCGGAGCGTATTCATCACGCTCCGCGTGATGAGCCCAAAGGCAGCGGTTTCCTCCGCGTTGCGGGGCCCCATCACGCGGAGCGTGATGGCTACGACTAGCGGAAGAAAGAGGACTCACTCGACCCGCGTCCAAGTGTACCTGGTTGTACCGTCATTGTCGAGCAGGACCAGGCGCGCTTCGTCAAGCTCCAGGATTTGCTCGTCCGCGCGATCCCCCATCGTCTTCAGAATCAATCCAACCTTGCCTGCGGGCTCGCCGCCTATGGTCTGCTTCTTCATGCAACCGTTCTCCACTGACCAGAGCATGTCGAATTGAAGGCGAGCGGCAAACAGCGCAGCAGTCAGCCCGGTGAGCTGGACGACCATTGTGCCGGTCCCGTCCTCTCTGAGGGTCATTGTCCGCTTTCCTTTGTAGTTGTCAGTCCAGGTGCCGATTGCCAGGCGGCGAAACTGCTCGTCGGGATCTGGTATCTTGGGCGACTCGACGGGAGCAGGTTCGGGCCCGGATTGCGGCGGCGCGACTGCCGGCGTTGATCTGTCGGCATCACCGGCGGGAAAGAGCACCCAGGCGTACACCAGCAGTCCGCATGCTCCAAAGAGGGAAACACACGCTGCCAACGCAGCGATTCGCCCGGCGAACCTGTTGTGTCTTGGACAACCGGCCGTTCGGCGGCGGTAGCACAAAACACCGCCGGCCAGGATCGTCAACGCCAGGGCAATTGCCGTGACTGGCAGCTTGTCGAACATCTATCTCTCTTTAGCCTGGGGGGGAACTTTTCTCAACAACCAGACAGAGAACTAGAACCGGTGTGCCACGGCCGTGTCGGCCGTGCCCGGCAGCCGCAGAAAACCTGCACGGCCGACACGGCCGTGGCACACGTCAGTAGCGATTTGAGCCGCGTTTCTAGCTTTGTGTCGGTTTTTAACCGATCGGCGCCTCGCCGCCATATTGGCCTGCCAGCGATGCCGCGTCAAGCGACTTCCGCTGCGGCTTGGCGAGCCTTGTGCGATGATGGCCCCCGCGGCAAAGATGGGCAGCAGCCAACCTGCCCCACACTCTGGGGGCAACCGTCCCATTTGCTTCAACCTTGGGCGGGGGTTATGATACTCGGCCGGGAAGTGAGCCAGCGGGGGCCGTCCGCGTCGCCGACGGAGTCGCCTCCTACAACTTCGAATTCCCGCACACCCTCGGTTTTCTATCCGAATTTGCGCCTCAGTTTCGACCTGTAAAGCCCCAACAGAAACCGTAAAGGAGTATCACCATGCGAGCATCGTTACCAGCTTGGACCCTGTGGCAATCGGTGCGGAGACCTGTTCTGGCCGTAGCCTTGGCCTTCGCTCCACTGGCCGGCTCGGAGGCATTTTGTGCAGAAGGCGGTATCGTTGCGCCCGGGGCCAAGGTCGAGCAACTGGCCGACGGGTTCAAGTTCACCGAAGGCCCGGCCGCGGACGCCAAAGGAAACGTGTTCTTCACCGATCAACCGAACGACCGGATCTTGAAATGGAGCACCGACGGGAAGCTCTCGACCGCCATGCAGCCTTGCGGACGCTCCAATGGACTGTGCTTCGATGCCCAAGGGAACCTCTGGGCTTGCGCCGACGAAAAGAACGAGCTTTGGTGCATTGATTTCTCGGGAAAGGTGACGGTGGTGGTGAAGGACTACCACGGCAAGCTGCTCAACGGGCCGAACGACGTCTGGATCCGCCCCGACGGCGGGATATACTTCACCGACCCGTACTACAAGCGGGAATATTGGAAGCGAGGACCTCAGCAGCAGGAGCGACAGTGTGTCTACTACCTGGCGCCGGACCGCAAGAGACTGATCCGCGTGGCCGACGACCTCCAGCAGCCCAACGGCGTGATCGGCACTCCCGACGGCAAGCTCCTTTACGTGGCCGACATCCGTGCGAAGAAAACCTATGCCTACAAGATTCGGCCCGATGGAACACTCACCGGCAAGCGGCTCTTCTGCGAGTTAGGCTCCGATGGGATGACCATCGACGAGCAGGGCAACGTCTATTTGACGGGCAGAGGAGTCACGGTTTTTGACCCGTCCGGGAAGCAGATTGAGCACGTGCCCGTCGACGCCCGTTGGACTGCTAACGTTTGTTTCGGCGGAAAGGACCGCCGTACGCTGATGATAACGGCCAGCCAAGGCCTCTACGGCCTGCGAATGCGGGTCAAGGGGGCAGGAAGCCAGTAAGGGGAAGTTCTCCAGCATCGAGAACATCGAAACCACCGGACCGAAATGACCTCCGGGGACCCAACCACCACAACCACGAAACTCCCCGGATTGCCCCCTTGCGGTTATTTACCGGGAGTGTAGCCTATTATGCCGTGGCGAGTTTGCCTGTGATCCTTGGCATGAAGAACAGGAAAGCGAGGTGAAGCATGGTTCGGCTCGGTAGAAGAATCTTCTGTTGGACACTTGCGATGAGTACGGTGTTTTCGCCGTCGTTGGCCTATGTGCAGCAGTCCGCAGCCTTCGCCGCGGACGGGGTAGCCACCAAGCAGCTTGATCTTGGCTACGTCACGCCCGAGGCCTTTCTGGCGGCGCTCGCTCGCCCTCAGCATGTACTGACGGCTCCGGAAATGGAAATGCTGCCAATCGAGGTCCTTTCAGTCGTGGGCAAGAAAGAACTGGGCATCGACCCGCTCGACGTTGAACAGGTTTTCGCAATCGTGGAAGTCGCCAAGGGGGCGCCTCCCGGATTTGGCGTCGTGGTTCGCTTCTCCAAGGCGCACCAATTGAACCTGCTGATGAAGCAGGTCGCGGCCAGGACCGTTGCAACCGAGCTGGACGGCAAACCGTACCTGCGGGGCCAGGGTACGACGGATCCCGGCCTCTACATGCCCGATGATCGGACGCTTTTGTTGGGCCACGACTCAGTGCTGCGCAAAATGGTCGCCAACCGGAAGCGGCCCGTGGAGGGTCCGTTGAGCAAGCTGCTGGCCGCCACCGATACGTCGAGCGACTTCGTGGCCGTGGCCACCATGGAGCCCGTCCGCGAGATTGCCTCCGCCGCGCTCTCCCAGGTGCCGGTGCCTCCGCCGCTGGCGGGACTGAAGCGGCTACCCCAGTTGGTCACAGCGGCAAAGGCCCACGCAAACATGACCGGCAAGGTCGGTGCATCGCTGGTCCTGGTGACCCCGGACGAGGCATCGGCGAAGGAGCTCGAACGGTTGCTTAACCAACTGATTGACTTCGGCCAACAGACGACGCTGGCCGAGATGTCGAAACAGGCCCCCGGTGACGATCCGGTCGACCAGGCGATGGCCCAGTACATGCAGCGGGTCAATCAGCGGATGTTTGAAGCACTGCGGCCGACTCGCAAGGGCAAAGTTGTGCGAATCTCCCATGATGGAGGGCAACTCGCGCAGCCCGCCACGGTGGGCATTCTCATCGCCCTGCTGCTGCCGGCCATTCAGGCTGCCCGGGAGGCGGCCCGCCGCGCTCAGTCGATCAACAATCTCAAGCAGATCGGGCTGTCGTTGCACAATCACCACGCGGCCAACCGCCGCTTTCCGGCCCCAGCCAACTTCGACAAAAACGGCAGGCCGCTGCTGAGCTGGCGCGTGCATATTCTGCCATTCCTCGAAGAGCAGGCCCTCTACCGTCAGTTCCGGCTCGATGAGCCCTGGGACAGCCCGCACAACAAGACGCTGATCCCCATGATGCCGCCGGTCTACCGCAACCCCAGCAGCCCCGCGGGACCGAACAAAACCGACTATTTGCTACCGGTTGGGAAAGGAGCCATGTTCGCCGGGCAGCAGGGGCCGGGACTGGCCGACATAACCGACGGCTCGGCGAACACCATCATGGCCGTGGAGGTCGATCCCGACCGGGCGGTCGTCTGGACCAGCCCGGACGACTGGCAGTTCGACCCGAACCGGCCGCGTGCCGGGCTCGGAAAGGCACATCCTGGAGGGTCGCTCGTCCTTTTCGCGGATGGCCATGTCCTGCTCCTGTCGGACAGTATCGACCCGGAAGTCTTCCGGAAGCTGATCACGATCGCCGGCGGCGAGGTCGTGGGCGGCTTTTGACTCCCGGCGGCTCCTCAGAGGAAACGGACCCGGTAAGGGAGATGGCCGACGCGGCCTCGGGCGCATGGTTCCTCAGCCCTGCCGGCAGTCGGCGGGACAGAGGGCAGCAACCGGGAGTGACCCCTGAATGTGCCAAGGTAAGCTGGCGTGGATCAACCGGACAATCCGGCCTGGTTAAAAGGTTAACCACCGGGGAAATCCACAAGTCTGATTCCATGAAAGAGCAAGAGCGGCCCACCTGGTGCTATATTCGGTTTAGTAGTTTTCACTAACCTGAAGCAATCCCAGGAGGACCAAACATGTTGCAGCTCGGATCTGTGAGAGACATTGAAGTCTTCTCACATGGTTGAATATTGTGACACTCCGCAGATCGAAAGAGCGGAGCAACAGGGAACACAAAGCAAATCTAAATGAGGAGACCATAGTATGTTCACTCGACACAATCCTGACCGTCGTGATTTTATCAGGGTGTCGGCCATTTCCTTGGCCGCAGCGGGGTTCGACTCGGCGGTGTTGGCCGGACAGCAGGATAGCCCGGCAGGCATCCCTACCCGGCCGTTGGGCAAAACGGGCGAGCGGGTATCGATCGTGGGATTGGGAGGTTACCATATCGGCACGCCGGAGGAAAAAGAGGCAATCGCGATCGCGCACGAGGCGATCGATCAGGGCGTGACCTTCTTCGACAACTCCTGGGACTACCACCAGGGCCACAGCGAAGAAGTAGTGGGCAAGGCCCTCTCCAGCGGAGGGCGTCGCAAGAAGGTCTTTCTGATGACCAAGGTCTGTGCCCGCGACTACCGCGGTGCGCGACGGCACCTGGAAGACAGCCTGCGGCGGTTGAAGACCGACGTGATCGACTTATGGCAGTTTCACGAAATCAACTGGGACGTCGATCCCGATTGGATCTTCGATCGCGGCGCCCTGAAATACGCACGGGAGGCCCGCAAGGCGGGCAAGATCCGCTACATTGGCTTCACCGGGCACAAGGACATCTCACATCACTTGAAGATGCTATCGAAGCCGTTCGATTGGGACACGGTGCAGATGCCGATCAATATCCTCGACGCACACTACCGCAGTTTCCAAGAGAAGGTCGTGCCCGAATGCACGCGGCGCAAAATCGGCGTAATCGGGATGAAGGCCTTGGCGGGCGGCGTTATTCCAACCAAACTTCGGATCAGTGCCGAGGTTTGTCGCCGCTTTGCGCTTTCGTTGCCCATTAGCACCTTGGTCTGCGGCATCGGCTCTCGAAAAGACCTCCAGCAGGACGTCGGCATCGCACGGCACTTCAAGCCCATGGCACCCGAGGAAACCAAGACACTCCTGGCCCAAACGAAAGAGGCCGGCAGCGACGGCAAGCTGGAGCCATTCAAGACCACCCGGTTTGGCAGTGCCTACCACTTCAAACAACACGAAGAATGAGAACGGCCTGCGGGGGGCAGGATGGCACAAGATCATCGCATTCTGCGACAACTCGTTGCGGCATAATAACTTATGGATGAAGTCGGCGCGGCCCTCACGCGTCCTTCCCGCCGGCCGGCCAGAACGTCGACGGGCAATCACGGGCCAACGGCTTGCTTTACCTAGTTTGCCCAATTAAGATCAATATGGTGGCCCATTGTGCGGGCGGGCGGCCCGTCAGGAACATTTTTAGTCTACCCCACGCTCCCACTCACGGCGCGCCTGGTGCCGTGGTGGGAGCGTTCCGGACAATTCCCCTGGAACTGGAGAGGTTAACCATGCGTCGTCAAGGATTGGTTTACGGTACGATCTTGCTGTTGGCAGTGGTCGGCGTCGGGCTGAGTGTGCCATTTTTGACTAGCGCACAAGTTCCCCCTCCCCCTGGAGGCGGCGGCGGGACGTCCGTCGCGGGAGTGGTGGTCGACGCCCGAGGCGTGTTGCGCATGAAGATGTCTCGCGACCCGGGCGGGTTGATCCGGCAGCGGATCGCCGAGGCAAAGGTCTCGCTGGATCCCAAGGTATCGGCATTCAGCAAGATGCGGAAGATCTCGCTCACGCGGCTGGAAGAAGTCGTTCGCCGGCGAGAAGGCGTGCTGACCGACGAGATGCGCAACCTGGCCGGTCTGTTGCGCGTCCGCTACGTGTTCTGCTATCCGGAGACGGGAGACCTGGTGATCGCCGGTCCGGCCGAGGGTTGGATCACGGATATCTCCGGCCGCGTAGTGGGAATCAACAGCCGACGGCCCGTCGTCTTGTTGCAGGACCTGGTGGTTGCCTTGCGGGCGTTTCCGCCTGACCGGGAGGGCACGGGGTTGATCGGTTGCTCGATCGATCCCACGGCCGAGGGCCTGGCCTCCATGCAGCGATTCCTGCGGAGCATCGGCTCGCGGGCCACGCCGGGCGATACGCGGTATATCGTCAGCGGGCTGCGCAACAGCCTGGGGCTCCAGGAGGTCAGCGTGATGGGTGTCTCGCCCAAGACCCACTTTGCCCAGGTGATGGTCGAGGCCGACTACCGCATGAAGCTGATCGGCATCGGGCTGGAGAGGCCGCCGGTCCGCCTGGTCAGCTACGTCGACCGTGCCAGCCCGTCGCAGGTTGGCCGCAACGCCATGCAGCGCTGGTTCTTCACGCCCGACTACGAGTGTGTGCGCGCCAGCCAGGACGGCCTGGCCATGGAGTTGGTCGGCGACGGCGTGAAACTGGTGGGCGAAGCTGAAGTGGTTACGGCCGCCGGCCAGCGCAAGGTGGCCTCGCGTGCGAACAAGGCCAGCCAGGCCTTCGTGACCGACTTTACCAAGAAGTACTCGTCGCTGGCCGACCGCTCGCCGGTCTACGCGGAGCTGCGCAACCTGATCGACCTGTCGATCGCGTCGGCCTACATCCAGCAGGAAGACCTCTACCGCAAGGCCAACTGGCAGATGGAGTTTTTCGGCAGCGAGAAGGCGTATCCTGTCGAGCGCTACAACGTCCCCAAGACGGTGGAGACTGCGGTCAATGCCATCTGGAAGGGCCGCCGGCTGATGACGCCGGTGGGCGGAGGCGTGACCATCCACCCGGCCCTGGCGCTGCAGTCCGACAAGCTGCTGCCCGACCAGCGCGGCAAGGTCAACGAGCTGCGCCAGAAGACCAAGATCGAGCTGGCCAAGGGCCAGTGGTGGTGGGACTGAGCCGCAACCGGTGGTCGGACATGTTTAGCGGGACCGCTTGCGGTCCGTTCCGTGTGCTCAGCGTGGGAGCGCCTGCTTGCCCATCCTTGCCCGCAGCGGAAGACAGCTCAACACCACCGATCCCAGCACGCCCAGCAGGCTCAGCGTCGACGGCTCGGGGACGTATTGTACGACGCCCTCGCTGTACGACAGCTCAAACTGGTCGGCGAACTCCCAGGTGGGATCGATGTAGATGATCGGGTCGACCCAGCCATCGGCAATCCCAGTGCGCCCCCGCTCAACGCGATACAGACGGTCAAAGGGCGATGCACCTCGGCTACTTCTTCGCCTCCATCCGCAGATAGTCGAGCGCCAACAGCACGTGTGCCCGCACACCCAGCGGCAGGGCGGCTTCGTCGATCAGAAGGTTGGGCGTGTGAACGGCGTGAACCGCCCCGATCGACTCGTTGCGGACACCGAGAAAGAAGAAGAACCCGGGTATCTTCCGCGCATACTGGGCGAAGTCCTCGCCGCCGAGGACCGGTTCGGCCTCGACCACGTTCTTATCGCCGGCCGCCCGGGCCAAAGAGGCCTTCATCCGCTTGCCCAAGTCGGGGTCGTTGAAGGTCACCGGCCCGTAGTCGTCGAACTCGATCTCCGCCGTGGCGCCGTGGGCGGCGGCGGTCTGACGTACCAGCCGCTGAAACTCCTCGGCGGCCCGCCGGCGGACCTCCGCGTGGTGAGTGCGGATCGTACCTTCCAGGGTCAGCTTCTCCGGGATGATGTTCCAGGCAGTCCCCGCACGGATGATGCCGAACGAAACCACCACGGGGCGCCGCGTGTCGATCTTTCGGCTGGCGATGGTCTGCACCGCCGTTATGATGTGTGCCGAGGTCACGATCGGGTCGACGCCCTTCCAGGGCATGGCCGCGTGCGACTGTTTGCCCGAGATGGTGATCTTAAAGCGATCGACGGCGGCCAACAACGGCCCGTAGCAGTAGCTGACTTTGCCCGTCTCCAGATCCGTGTTCACGTGCAGCCCGAAGATGGCCGACACCTCCGGATCGCGGAGCACACCCTGCTTGACCATCAGCTTGGCGCCGCCCTCTTCGCCGGCAGGAGTTCCTTCCTCGGCCGGCTGGAAGATCAGCTTGACGGTTCCGGGGATGCTCTGGCGCATCTGCACCAGCACCTTCGCCGCTCCCAGCAGGATGGCGGTATGGGCGTCGTGCCCGCAGGCGTGCATCACCCCCTCGTTCTGCGAGGCGAAGGGCAGTCCGGTCCGCTCCTGGATGGGCAGCGCATCCATGTCTGCCCGCAGTGCAACGGTCGGTCCCGGTTTCGCGCCGCGGATCAGGGCCACCACGCCGTGGCGGGCCACGCCGGTCTTGATCTGGTCGACACCTATCTTCCGAAGCTGTTCGGCCACGACCCGGGCGGTACGTTCTTCCCGGTTTGAGAGTTCGGGATGGGCATGGAAATCGCGCCGCCACTGGACCACCGCAGGTGCCACCTGCTTGGATAGTTCCTCCACGCGCCGGACAATCTCGTCGCCGCGCAAGGCCTGCGCGCCGAGGGTGACCAACGCTACGACCGCCACCGTTGTATCGACAATTCTACTCATCGCTTGGCTCCTTGTTGGCCGCGTGCCGCAAGGCGGCAATGCCGCGGAACGGGCAGTTACAGTACTCATCGGACGCTGATCTTCACCGGCTCGACGAAGTCGGCACTCAGCGCGGCGGCCTGCCGGACCGTGATCTCGCCGTCCTGGAGCCAGAGTCGATAACTTACTTCCAGGTCCTTCCCCTCCTCCAGCTCGTAGCGGAAGAAGGAGCCGAACCGGCCGTAGGTCCGCTCGTTGTACTCGACCGGCTTGGGATTGGTGGGCTTGTCGAGATAGAGGACCGTGTAGCGGTTCTCGCCCAAAACGAAGCTCATCGCGTCCCAGGGCAGGTTGTTGGCCGAGGCCACGGCCTTGCCTGGCTGGCCCTTGCCGTCGGGGCGGAGGTAGGAGGTCAGCTTTTCGGTCTCGGCGGCCACTTCCTGGGGGGCGCGGAAATGGAACCCGGCGTGCGGGGCGTTGCCGTCGAGCGTGATCTTGCCGCCGGTGGTCGTCAGTCGCGAGGAGAATTCCAGGAGCGTGCCGCCCGGGACGTTGTAAACGGCCAGCTCGCGCCGCTCCTTCAGATAGACGTCGTTTTGATTTCCGCGCCAGTCGACCTCAGCCAGGTGCCGCCCCAGCACGGGCCCGGCCTCGGTGGCCAGGAAGCCGCCGTGGGTCTGCGGCGTGTTGCGTCCGGACCAGGTGTCGGCCTTTCGGCCGTCGCCGTAGAAGACGTTGCAGTAGCCGAAGAAAATGCCGCGGTGGTGCGGATATTTTCCGCCGGGGCCCTTGGTCACCAACTGCGTGCCGGCGGGGTTGTAGAGGTGATGGTACACCTTGTATGCCTCTTCGCGATTCTCGTCGGTGAGCTTCTTGCAGATGTAGCGCGTCACCGGCCGGTCGCCGAAGCTGAGCTGGGCAAACTCGCCGGGCTGCTCCTTCCAGGCAAAGCCTTCGGCCGCCGGGGCCTCGGTCGAAAGGACTGCCTCGAGCTTTAGCGACTTGCCCTTCTTAAGGTCCGGCAGGATGAAGTGCAGCTCGCGTTTTCCCGTGGCTGAGTCATTGAGCAGACCCGGCGCGGCCAATTGGGCGGGGAGTTGTTTACCTTCGGCCGTGGTCAGAACGACGGATTTCGCCTCGGTCCCGGCGGGAATCAACACCCGGACCGGCGTATTGACCCGGTCGTGCTTGCCGGCCTCGAGCGTCAACCGAAAAGACTCTCCGGCAGCCAGCGCCGGGCAGGCCAGTAGGCAGGACAGCGACACGGCGGCCAGCAGCGTTTGCAGCGGCTTGAATTTCACGGCGGCAACTCCTTCTTTGGTAGGCGGCGGGAATCAACAGGGGCGCCGGCGGCCCTCCCGGGAAGGACGCGGCCATATCAGGCTATCACGGCCGGGAGAGGTTTGCAACAAGACGCAAGGAACGGCAGTAGTTCTAAATTTGAGCGAGGGGTGGCTGGGGTCGAGCGCAGCGAGCCCCCAGCTCGCCGATTTTCCGGGGGTCCGCCGCAGCTACTTCGCCGTGATTCGGTATACGGCCCGGCGGCCGGCGATCTCGGCCACCACAGGCTCGATCAGGCCGTTGCGATGACGCAGCGTGGTGCCGGTGCGCCGCAGGATCGCGCCGGGTGGGTCGAGCACTCTGAAGCGAACGCCGCGGCCGCCCAACTCCAGCGACACGGCCCCGCCTTCCATCTCGATGCGGGTCTTCTCCATTCCGTCGAAGACCAGCATCGGGTAATACACGCGCATCGCCCGGATGCGATGGCCCGAAACCTCGTCTTCCACCGTTACGCCGGCCGGCTGCACGGTGATCGTTTGGGTCACAATTGTGGGTGAAGCCGGCGATTGCCCGGCCGCGGGGATTTCCAGACGGACACGGAACCGCACACGGTCCGGCGTTTCCTCGATGATTTCGACCTTCGGCGCCGGCGGACTGATCCCGGCCAGCCGATGCCAACCGGCGTCGTCCTGCCACGCCGGGCCAATGCTCAGATAGACTCCCTTGCCACTGTACTTCGGCGCGCAACCATCGGAGGGACCGAGCTGCGGATGGCCACCGCCCAGGTGTACGCGGATCAGTCCGGTGGGGTTGTAGAGGTGATCACCGGCGGTATCGTACTCGACGTACGTTCCGCCGGCGTTGGCGAAGATCTTGTGGAACGGTTGCAGCATCGACACCACGAAGCCGCCCAGGTCGGCCGGGGCGGGCCGTTCTTCGACCGCGTCGTCGGCAAACTGCCATGCCTGGGCCAGCATGGAACAGGCCAGCATGTTGTAGCACGTATGGGCGGAGTAAGCTTCATAGCCGTGCCGTGCCTCGATCGGATAGCGGTTCTTGACGATGTATCCGGAGCCGTCCGGCCGGATCCACCGCCGGATGCATTGCAGCGACAGCCCTGCCGCACGCTTCATGGCCCCGGCTTCGGCAGGCCGCCCCGCCCGGGCATAATGGGCCGCGTAGATCTCGTAGGTTACCGCCGACTGGGCCTCGTTCCAGATATGATGGCTGCTGCGATATCCGGTGGGGAGCTGGCCGAAGGGTGATTGCATCAACAGCGACGTCCAGGCGCCCTTCCACAGCAGATCGCGATAGGCCGCGTACGACTCGCCCCGATAGTTCCCGTGCAGCACACCGGCCAGGTAATGCCGCGGAAAATGATCGTACGGCAGGGGGTGGCCGTGCTCCTGGTACATTCCCAGCGGCGTGAAGTGCTTCAGTTGTGCGGCCAGGCACGTTTCAACGTAGCCCATATCGGTCAGATCCCGTCGGGCTCGCAGGTATTCGCCGGAGAGGTTCACCACGTTCCAATTGGCGCCGCCGGGGCCGGCCCGGTAGAGCTTCTTCGGATCTACCTGGCCGAGCATCTCTCGCCACGCGGCGATGCTCTTCGGCGGTGCGACCTTGCCGAACAGCTCGAAGGCCAGCATCACGGGATAGGTGTAGAAATCGCCGTGACCGCCGGCAGCCGTGCCCCGGGCCATGTCCCAGACGGCCACGTCCATTGCCTTGACGCCGCTATTGAGTAATTCGGTGTCGGTGTTGTGCCGGCTTGCTGCCAGCACGGCCACACAATGCGCGTAGCAGGGCGTGGCGTAGTACTTCTCGATGTGTTCCACCGGGTCGATGATGCGGCCTTCATCGTTCTGGTACCGCTGTATGGCCTGGACCTGGCGCCGGATCACCTCGAGGTAATCCTTGCGGCCGAGGCCGGTCGGTTGGAACGACCTGACCGCAGCCTGGTGTGCCAGGAAGGCGTTGATCTTCGCGTGCAGCGGGTGGCACTCCGGCGCGACTCGATTGCCCCTCACGGCAAGCGGCGGAATGATAGTGGATGAATCTTCAGCATGAGCAAGCCCACAAGTGGCCAGCAGATACACCACGTGCAAGGCAGCCTTGGTTCTCACGACAAACTCCCTGCTTCATCACGGCTTTTGGATCGACGGCACGCTACGCTCATGGTAACCGATCGCGCCGCGAATGTGCAACGCTGCCACGCGGAAGCGGTGTTTTTCGTCGCAAATGCACCCAGCACTGCTGCTGCGAAGCAGTGGCACACGCGTTTTCACCGGGCTGTTGCGCCGCGCGTTGAGAAAGTTGTAGGAGGCGACTCCAGTCGCCGATCGAAGGACGAGAACTCCCCCAAATCGGCGACTGGAGTCGCCTCCTACAATCAGATGCACCAAGCATCGGCAGTTTCTCAACGGCCTGTTTCTTACCGTCCCAGCAGGTTCCGCACGCCCAGGGTGAAGATGATCCGCAGCGCGGCCAGCGCTTCCTTGGAGTTGATCTTCGAGGTGCCGCGTTGCCGGTCGATGAACACGATGGGCGTTTCGGCGAACCGGGCGCCCAGCCGCTTGAGATGCCAGAGGATCTCTTCCTGGAAGGAGTATCCGCGGCTGCGGACGGCGTCGAAATCGAGCCTGGCCAACAGCTCGGTGCGATAACAGCGGAAGGCCCCGCTGCAATCCTTGGCTTTCAGCCCCAGCAGCCAGCGGGCGTAGCAGTTCACGGCGCGGCTCATTAGCCGTCGCCTCAGCGGCCAGCCTTCCACGCCCCCGCCGGGCACGTAGCGCGAGCCGATCATCACGTCGACCGCCGGGGCGCCCTCCGGCTCCATGCCGGCCAGCAACTCGCCCAGGTAGCGGGGCTGGTGGCTGAAGTCGGCGTCCATATTGAGCACGTACTTGCAGCCCAGCCGGATGGCGTATTGCATGCCGGCGATGGTGGCCGTCCCCAGCCCCAGTTTTCCCGGGCGATGCATGCAGTGTACGCGCGGATCTTCGGCCGCCTTCCGGTCGCACCAATCGCCGGTACCGTCCGGCGAATTGTCGTCGATCACCAGCAGGTGGACCCGGGGTAGGGCCAGGAGGATCTCGTCGACCAGCCGAGGAAGGTTCTCGATCTCGTTGTAGGTGGCAACGGTCACCAGGGTCCTGTCGGCGTCGGACATCGGCTCGGAGCTTCCCTTGACGCGAGTCTGCAATAAGGGAAAAGGGAAAAAGGGGAAGATTGCTGACTCGGCTCTCTTTTTTGCCCTTTTCCCCTTTTCCTCTTTTTCCTTCTTACACTTCTTGGGCCATCTTGGCTGCAAGCTGGCGATAATAGCCGATCGACAGTCGCAGACCTTCCTCGAAACCGACGCTCGGCTCGTAGCCCAGCATCTCTTTGGCTTGGGAGCAGTCGGCCAGGCTTTCGCGGATGTCGCCGGGCCGGGGGTCGGTGTGGATCGGCTTGACGTCGGTGCCCAGGAGGCGATTGAGCCGGTCGATCAACGTCAGCAGATCGACGCTTCGTCCGCCCGCCGCGTTGAAGGTCCGTCCGGCCACGTTTGGCGCGTCGGCGGCCAGGAGGTTTGCCTGGACCACGTCGGCCACGTAGGTGAAGTCGCGAGATTGCCCTCCGTCGCCGTAGATGACCGGTTGCCGGCCGGAGAGTATGGCGGTGATAAACAGCGGAATCACGGCCGAGTAGGCGCTGTCGGGGTCCTGCCGGGGTCCGAAGACGTTGAAGTAGCGGATCGTGACCGTCTCGAAACCGTAGGTGGCGGTGAAGGCCTGGCAGTAGTATTCGGCGGCCAGCTTGGCGGCCCCGTAAGGCGAGATGGGGGCGGGCAGGTCGGTTTCGCGCTTGGGGCTGGAGGGCTGATCTCCGTAGGCGCTGCTGGAACCGGCATAGACCACTCTGCGGACGCCCGCCCGGCGCGCGGTGTCGAGCAGGGTGAGCGTGCCGGTCACACAGGCGGCGTTGGTATCCAGCGGCGCCTTGACGCTCCGCGGGACCGAGGCCAAGGCGGCCTGGTGGAAGACACAATCGACCCCTTCGACGGCCCGGGCCATGGCCCCAGCGTCGATCAGGTCGGCCTCGACGAATTCGATCCGGTCGCGGAAGCCGTCCAGGTTCGACAGGTGCCCGGTGCTGAGGTCATCCAGCACCCTAACCTTGTCTCCTCGCTCGACCAGTGTCTCGGCAATATGCGAGCCGATGAACCCCGCCCCACCGGTGACCAGAAACGTGCGCATTTCGTGCCTCTTAGCAGGATAATCAGGATTGAGAGCCTTTTTTGGCAGCCGATTTCAGTATAAGTCTAGGTCAGAAGCGGCGTTCGGGGGGCGGACCATTAGTCCGCACGCGAACAAGTTGCCCGTTTCCCTGTATTTGTAGGAGGCGACTCCAGTCGCCGATGGAACCTCGATCAACAGTCAATCGGCGACTGGAGTCGCCTCCTACAACGGCAAACCTGGCCGAGCTACTCTTGCGATGGTCGTTGGTAAGGGGACTGCTGTCTTTTTCGTCGTGTACCGCCATCACATCCCCGCCGCGTCGTAGATCGTTCCGATGTAGAACGAAAACAGCCGGAAGATCAGAAAGATGATCACCAGCGCTATCAGCACCCAAACGCCGAACCCCCCCAACACACTCAGCGCGGTCAGGGCCGTGCGGGCCTGATCCCGGTAAAGGCGTGAGAGCCGGCCCATCGACTCGACCAGCTTGCCGCTCTGCTCGCCGACTGCGATCGCATCCAGGAAGTCGGCGGGAAAACAGCCGGCCGCCAGAAATGCCTCGTAGATCGAGTTGCCCGCGCCGATCTCGGCCTCGATCGGCTCGATCTGGTCGGTGTATCGGGCGTTGCGAGTTGCCCTCAGGCTCAATCGCAGCGCCCGGCAGACGTCCATTTCGGTGTTCAGGGCCGAGTTCAATGCCCAGGCCATCCGGGCCAGGGCCACCGTCTGTAAGGCCTTTCCCAGCACAGGCAATCGCAGCACGCCCCGCTGGATCGGGCGGGTCCAAACCAGGCCCCTGCGTGCGGCTTGCAGGATGAAGAAGAACAACAGCCCCACCGTTGCCAGAAACGCCACGTATTTCACCAGCCCGGGGATGCCGACCAGGTTCAGTCCCAGGGGGTCGACCCGGGTGCCGGTCATGCTCTCGACGACACCCATCGCGGCGATCAGGCCCCCGATGATCGCCACGGCCGCGGCCAACTCCAGCAACGGCACGGTGATGGCGCCCAGGAAGATGCGGCGGAACTCGAGCTGGCCTTGGTAATGCTCGGCCAACTGGGCGAAGACCTCGCTGAGATGCCCGGCCTGTTCGCCCACCTCGACCAGCTCGCGGAACAGCAGGGGAAAGAAATCCTCGGTGGCGGCCAGGGCCTCGCTCATGCTCTGGCCCGAGTGGATGGCCTCGCTGACAGTACGAAATTGCTGCCGGGCCGCCCGTCCGGCGGCCCGATTGGCCTCGCGGTCCCAGACGCTACGGACGTCCAGCCCGGCCTCCAGGGCCACGGCCAACCGGCGGCAGAGGCCGGCCAGCGGCTTGATCTTGATCCGTGGAGAAAAGAGCATAACGGCCAGTATACCGCAGCCGCCGGCGGGTTGGGAGTTGTCCGAGAACAATCTCGCGTTTTTGCGTTCACTGATAGCCTCGCCCGGCAGGGCGTTGGACGCGTCCAGATTTCAGAAACCCGGCTTGCTGGAAGTAGGGTGGGCACTGCCCACCAAATCCCCAGTGAAAGACGTCAAGCGGTTTTTGGTGGGCAGTGCCCACCCTACGAATGGTTCTCGTGTCTTTCGACGGCATGCTAGCACCACCCCCAGCGGGGGCAATTTGCACGTTTCGGTATCGCCGGCGGCGTGTGCTTGACCGGTTTTGGCCGACACGATATAATCACCGCGTCGTCGGGGGCCGCCGTCGACTATCCCCTTGTTTTCACGCCTCTTCAGAGCAAACGGCCCGGCAAACGGAATTGACCGCCTGTCCCCAGGTATGAGCGAAATGGATTTCGCCGGCCCGACCACACGGGAGTTGACGGTGTCAAGCGGATTGTCGCTGGACGTCAAGCAGCAAGTCAAGCAGGCGATCGACATCGTCGATCTGGTCGGCAGCACGGTGCAACTCCGCCGGCAGGGTCGCAACTACGTAGGCCTCTGCCCCTGGCACGACGACACCCGCCCCAGCTTGCAGATCAATCCCGAACGCCAGTCGTTCAAGTGCTGGGTCTGCGACGTCGGGGGCGACGTCTTCGATTTCATCATGAAGACCGAGGGGGTCGAGTTCCGCGAGGCCCTGGCGATGCTGGCCGATCGGGCGGGGATCGCCATGCAGCCGGCCCGCGGCCAGTCCCGCCCCGCGGCGGGTGGAGCCCACGACAAGCGGACCCTCTACCAGGCCATGGCCTGGGCCGAACAGCAATATCACGACTGCCTGCTGAACTCGCCCGAAGGCGAGCCGGCACGTCGGTATCTCCAGCAGCGGCAGATCTCGTCCGAGAGCATCGGCAGATTCAATTTGGGCTTCGCCCCCGAGCGGAGTAACTGGCTGCTGCCTCGGGCGGCCGACACCCCGTATGATGCCAAGATTCTCGAGACGATCGGTTTGGTCGTTCGACCCTCCACCGGGGTGGGTCTGTATGATCGATTCAAGGGTCGGGTATTGTTTCCCATCCGCGATACGCAGGGCCGACCGGTGGGACTGGGTGGTCGCGTATTGCCCGACGCGAGCCCTACCAGCCGAGCCAAGTACGTCAACACCCCCGAGACCCCGCTGTTCTCCAAGAGCAACCTGCTCTACGGCCTCGACGTGGCCCGCGACGCCGTTCGCAAAGGCGGCACGGCGCTGGTCATGGAAGGATACACGGACGCAATCGTGGCCCACCAGTACGGGTTCTCCAACGCGGTGGCCGTGCTGGGTACTGCACTGGGGGAGGGCCATATCCGAATACTCAAACGGTTCGCCGAACGGATTGTGCTGGTCCTCGACGCCGACGAGGCGGGGCAGCGCCGGGCGAACGAAGTCTTGGAACTGTTCGTCGCTCACGAGGTCGACCTGCAGGTGCTTACTCTGCCGGAGGGAAGCGACCCTTGCGACTTCCTCCAGGAACATGGCGCCGAGGGATTCAGAGACCTGATCCAGAACAAGGCGGCCAACGCGCTGGACCATGCGTTCCTGGCGGAGACCGAAGGAGTCGATTTCGAGCACGACGTGAACGGCGTCGATCGGGCCATTGAGAGATTATTGGCGATTGTTGCCCAGGCGCCAAGGTTGGGCGCCAGGACCGATGCCCAGCGCCGCAACCGCGAATGGAAGGTGCTCTCGAATCTGGCCCTGAAGTTTCGCGTCCCTGAAGAGACGATGCGACATCGGCTGGGGGAACTGCGGCGGCGCGGCGCACAGCGCCGGACAGCGACACCGGGCGAGGTGGCGGAGGCCAGGGCCGTCTCGAACCGCTCCGAGAAGATCGAACCGTTCGAGCGGGAGCTGTTGGAGCTGTTGATTGCGCATCCCGAGTGTCTGCCCGCCGTCCGCTCGCAGCTCGACCCGCGGTGCGTCAAGGCCGAGTCACCTCGGCGGATTTACGAGGCGTGTTGCCGCCTCTCAGACGCGGGCGCCGCGCCCACGTTCGACCGGCTGATGCTCGAGTTCGAGCAGCCGCAGATCAAGAGCCTGTTGGTCGAGCTTGACGAGCGGAGGCGAGCCAAGGGAACCAGCGACGCCGATCCGAAGGCCCTGTTGCGGCAACTTGTCACAATCTTTCAACAGAAGGAGGCAGAAAGGCAGCGCCCCGCCCAACTGGGGGCCCTGCGCGAAAGAAGGCTGGACGACAGCCAGGAAACCGAACTGCTGGAGAAGATCCTCCGGCAGGAACGAGGCCGGCAGGGTATTTCCGAGCCCACGGACGGGTAAGGATATCCTGACCGGGCGATCGCCCCCAAAGCCTATCCCGCGGCCGGTCACTCGACCCAGATGCCCACGGTGGGGGAGATCGCCGATCGCACGCCGTTTCACCCCTCGCGCCTCGAAGGCGCGGAAGGAGTAAAGGAGTACCCAGGTGGACCTTTTTGATAGCGATTTGCAGGAACTCGTCGCCAAGGGCAAACAGCAGGGATACTTGACGTATGACGAAGTCAACGAGTATCTGCCCGACGAAGAAGTCAATCCCGAAAGACTCGACAATCTGTTGATCTCCCTGGAGGAGCAGGGGATCGACCTGGTCAACGATCCGCCGGAACTGGAGTTCTTCGACGCCGCAGAGCGATCGGCCGAGGCGGGCCCGCCGGAGTCGGGCGGGCGGTCGGAACGCACACAGCGGCTGGCCGAAGGTGAGGTCCCCAACGGTTCGGCCACGCCGGCGCCGCTGCCGGCAGACGTGGCCAAGTGGAGCAGCGATCCGATTCGGCTGTATCTATCCCAGATGGCCGAGATCCCCCTGCTGGCCCGCGAGGAGGAGATCTCGCTGGCCAAGAAGATCGAGGTGACGCGGAAGCGGTTCCGCCGTACGGTGATCGGCTGCAACATGGCCATGCGGAGCACGGTCAACATGCTGACGCGGGTGCACGGAGGCGGCCTGCCGTTCGATCGAACCATCAAGGTCTCGTTGACCGAGCGGCTGACCAAAGAGCAGATCATCTCGCGGATGCCTCACAATCTGAGGACGCTGAAGCACCTGGCCGACGAGAACCGGCGGGATTTCAACCGGCTGATCAACCGGCGAACTTCGGCCGAGCAGCGAACGGCCGCCCGAAAACGGTTCATTCGCCGCCGCCGCAAGATGTTGACCCTGATCGAGGAACTAAGCCTGCGGACCAGGCGCGTGCAGTCGATGATGCGTCAAATGGACGAAACGGCCCGACGGATGGAGCAGATCCGGGCCCGACTGCGCTGCCTGATCGACAACCCCAGCACCCAGGACAAACGGGCCAACCTCCGCAAGGAACTCCGCGACCTGATGGTGTTGACGCAGGAGACCCCCAGGAGCCTCCGCCGTCGCTGTGAGATCATGCGTCGCCAGTACCAGGACTACGAGCAGGTCAAACGGCAGTTATCCGGGGGGAACCTCCGGCTGGTGGTGTCGATCGCCAAGAAATACCGCAATCGGGGGTTGAGCTTCCTGGACCTGATCCAGGAGGGCAATACGGGGCTGATGCGGGCGGTCGACAAGTATGAATACCGCCGGGGTTACAAGTTTTCGACCTACGCCACGTGGTGGATCCGGCAGGCCATCACCCGGGCAATAGCCGACCAGGCCCGAACCATCCGGATCCCCGTCCACATGATCGACGTGCTCAGCAAGTTGCGCAATACGTCCCGCAGGCTCCTGCAGGAATTGGGCCGGGAGCCCACCACCGAGGAGACCGCTGCCGCCGCCGGACTGAGCGTGGACGAGACCCGGCGGGTTTTGAGTATGGGGCGCCACCCGGTAAGCCTTGACCGACCGGTGGGAGAAAGCGAAGATAGTTGTTTCGGGGAATTTGTCGAGGACTGTGGACTGCCCACGCCCGATAGGGCCGCTTCCAATGGACTACTTCGCGAGAAAATCGAGGCTTTGCTCAAGACGCTCACGTACCGGGAGCGGGAGATCATCCGGCTGCGGTACGGATTGGGGGATGGGTATACCTATACACTCGAAGAGGTGGGGCGGATTTTCAGAGTCACTCGCGAACGGGTGCGGCAAATCGAAGCCAAGGCAGTCCGCAAGCTGCAACATCCCGTACGCAGCCAACAGCTCGCAGGATTCGTCCAGCGAGCAGCAGGTTGACGCCAGTCGTCAAGCCGCCGGTCGAAAGGCCGGCGGCTTTTTTTGTTTTCATCTAAAGGTAGGCCAGCGGCGACCGTCTCTGTTGCACCCGGGAGGCCGCCCCGGCTGCCGAACCTCAATTAGCCGGCGCAAGTAGCCGGCACAGTAAAATGTCATCACAGAACGTAAGCACCGACGTGCTGCGCACACTGCACCGCGTCCACCGGCAGCTTTCGGACCTCAAAGGCCGTCTGGAACGCGGCCCCAAGCATATCCGCGCCTGCGAGGCAAGTGTTGCCCTGCGAGAAGAGCAGCTTTCACAATCCCAGTCCGACGCCCAGGCGGCCCGCGTGGCCGCCGACGGAAAACAGCTCCTGCTCAAGACCGGCGAAGATAAAATCGAGGAACTCAAGGGCAAGCTCAACACGGCCTCCAGCAACCGCGAGTACCAAGCACTGAAGGACCAGATCGCCGCACAGGAGATGACCAACAGTGTGCTGACCGACGAGATCCTGGAGGGGTTGGAGAAGATCGACGAGCTGCAGGGGAAGATCACCGAAGCCGAGGGCGTGTTGACCAAGACCCGCCTGAAGGCCGAGAAGGTCCGCAGCGAGGTCCAGCAACAGGAACCCTTGATCCGGGGTGACGTGACGCGTCTGGAAGCGGAACTCAAGGAGTGCGAGTCGGCGTTGCCGGCATCGATTCACGAATTGTACCAGCGCGTGGTCCGCCAACGGGGCGAAGATGCGATGGCCGCCGTGAAAAACGAGTTCTGCAGCGGTTGTCACCAGCAGGTGCCGCTGAACGTGTGTGCTGAAATCATGCTCGCCCACCCCATGTTCTGCAAGACCTGCGGCCGGCTGCTCTACATGCCCGAAGGCTACATGCCATAAGTAGTGCTACGGCCCGGCCTTGCGGCGCTGCTTGTATCCGTTTCTACATACGGATATACTCCCCCCTGGCGTGCCTGGTGTAGGGGGCGTCGCCTCGGGTCGAAAGTCCCGTGTGCCGTGAGGTCAGACTGTAACCACGATCGTCTCGGAGGTGTGTCATGGCGCGAACCACTCGGAGGACGTTTCTGAAGAGGAGTGGACTGGGCGTGGGAGGTGCGACGCTGGCTCTGGCCACGGCGCCGTCGAAGGTTCTGGGGGCCAACGAGCGAATTATGGTGGGTGTGATCGGGTGCGGCGGCCGGGGGGGCGGGCTGGCCGAGAACTTCGCCGATCTGTCGGGCTCCAAGGTGATCTGCGTGTGCGATCCGGACGAGAAGCGGCGTGGCAAGACGAAGAAAGATACCGACGCCGCCCGCGCGGTAGCCGACCCTCGGAAAGTTCTGGACGAGAAGGCCATCGACGCGGTGGTGGTGGCCACGCCGGACCACTGGCACAGCCCGGTCGCGATCATGGCTTGCGAGGCGGGCAAGCACGTCTACGTGGAGAAGCCCTGCAGCCATAATATCCGCGAAGGCCGACTGCTGGTGGAAGCGGCGCGCCGAAACCGGTGCGTGGTGCAACACGGCACCCAGAACCGCAGTAGCGAGTTCGTGGCCGGCGCCGTGCAGATGCTCCGCGAGGGGGTGATCGGTGACGTGCTGGTGGCCAAGACCTGGAACATTCAGCGGCGAGGGAACATCGGCCACGCCAAGCCCAGCCAGCCTCCGCCGGGTGTGGACTACGATATGTGGGTAGGCCCGGCCCCCTTCCTGCCCTTCCAGTCCAACCGGTTCCATTATACGTGGCACTGGTGGTACAACTTCGGCACCGGCGACATGGGCAACGACGGGGTTCACGACATCGACTACACCCGCTGGGGATTGGGTGTCGAGACGCACCCCTCGACCATCGTGGCCATCGGCGGCAAGTACTTCCACGACGACGACCAGCAGTTTCCCGATACCCAGACGGTGGTCTTCGAGTATCCCGGCGACGGCCAGGTGGGAAACAAGCGGATGTTGATCTACGAGCAGCGGCTCTGGTCGAGGAGCTATCCCTATAACGTCGACAGCGGGGCCGAGTTCTTCGGCACCAAGGGAAAGCTGTTCGTCAGCAAACGCGGAAAGCTGGAGATACTCGACGACGGCAACCGCCGGATTGAAGCCAAGCCCAAGAATCCGCCGGAACTGCTGGGCCACCAGGAGGACTTTCTCGACGCCATCAGGACCGGGCGCCGGCCCAACGCCGAGATTGAGATCGGCCACCTGTCGGCTACGCTTTCCCACCTGGGCAACCTGGCCGCGCGGCTGGGGCGCTCGCTGAGGTTCGACCCGAAGAAGGAGCAGATCCTGGGAGATGAAGAGGCCAACGCCCTGGTCCGCCGCGAGTATCGCCAGGGGCACTGGGCCGTGCCCCAGGGAGTTTGACCGCAAGGGGCCGCGCACGAATAAGTTTCCCGTTTCCTGAGCCTGTAGGAGGCGACTCCAGTCGCCGATCGAGTCATGATTCGCGGCAAATCGGCGACTGGAGTCGCCTCCTACAATGGGGGTCCATTTGGTCAGTTACTTCTGCGCGGGTCCTAAGTATATGAAGCTCAACAAGACCACCCGGCCGTTGCTTGCCCTGCTGATCGCGCTGTTCTCGGCGGGCCTGCCGTGCGAGGCCGCCGAGGGGGCGCCGATCAGCTTTGTGGGCGAGCCGGGCAAGCTGCTGATCAAGGTGGGTGGCCGGCCGCTGGCCACCTACGTCTATGCCGATAAGGAGATCCTCCGGCCGTATTTCGCGCACGTCCATGCCCCGGGCGGGATCCGGGTAACCCGGAACCACCCGCCGGTCGAGGACAAAGATCCCACCGACCACGCCACTTATCACCCGGGAATCTGGATGGCCTTCGGCGACGTCAGCGGTTCGGACTACTGGCGGAACCGGGCCCGTGTCGTGCACGAGCGATTCACGGAAAAACCGGCCGGCGGACCCGGCAAAGGGACCTTTGCAGTCCGCAATCGCTACCTTGCCCAGGGCAATCAGAGAAAAACCGTCTGTCGGGAGGAATGCCGTTACACGATTCACGTCCGGCCCAACGGCTATCTGCTGATCTGGGATTCCACCTTCTCTGCCGCCGACGGCGAGTTCTACTTTGGCGACCAGGAAGAGATGGGGCTGGGGGTGCGGGTGGCCAGCCCCATCAGGGTCGAGGCCGGCGGGACGATCCTCGATGCCCGGGGACGCACCAACGGCCGACAGGTCTGGGGCAACGCGTCCGAGTGGTGCGACTACAGCGGCACGATTGACGGCAAGCACGCGGGCATCACGTTGTTGTGCCACCCGGAGAACTTCCGCCGGAGTTGGTTTCACGCCCGCGACTACGGCCTGCTGCTGGCGAACCCCTTCGGGCGAAAGGCCTTCGGCAAGGGCGAAACCAGCAAGGTGACGGTCGAGCGGACAGATGAGTTTCGCCTTCGCTACGGGGTACTGTTGCACGCCGCCCCGGAAAACGGCAAGCCAGATCTCCCGGCAGCCTACGCCGACTACGTCCGACTGAGCGGGAAATGAGCGGGCTTCATCCACTTGACGGCATAGTGCTGGTTGCGTACCTGCTGGGCATCACGGCCCTGGGCCTTTGGATGTCCCGCCGGGTGCACAACGTCCGCGATTTCTTCATGCCTCGGCGTTTCGGCAAGGCCATGATGATCACGCACGCGTTCGGCACGGGCACCGCCTCGGACCAGGCGGCGTTGGTCGCCTCCAGCACGTTTACCCGCGGGCTGTCGGGTATCTGGTACCAGTGGATGTGGCTGTTCTGCACGCCCTTCTATTGGCTGATCGCTCCGATCATGCGGCGTCTGCGTGCGGTGACCACTGCCGATGTGTTTTCCTTGCGCTACGATCGCAGCGTGGGGGTCTTGTTTGCCGTGGTGGGGATCGCCAATCTGTCGGTGAAGATCGGCGTGGTGTTGAAGGTTTCGGCGACGCTGGTCGACGCCTGCACGGGTGGCATGGTCGACACCAACCTGGCGATTGCCCTGATCACGGTGCTGTTCGTCGTCTACGGTGCCGCCGGCGGACTGGGAGCGGCAATCGTCACCGACTTTATCCAGGGCCTCCTCACCGTCGTCTTCTCCTTCATGCTCCTGCCGTTCGTGCTCTCGGCCGTGGGTGGCTTTCAGGGCATCCGTGACGCGGTGCCGGACAAGGCCATGCTCGAACTGATCACCCCCGGAGAAATCGGGCCGTTTTTCGTGGTGATGTTCGCCGTGCAGGCCCTGGTGGGCATTGTGGCCCAGCCGTTCATCATGGGTGTGTGTGCGGCCGGCAGGACAGAAACGGACGGGCGCGTAGGGTTCATGGTCGGCAACGTGGTAAAGCGCCTCTGCACGATGGCATGGTCGGTGACGGCAATCGCCGCGGTGGCCTGGTGTGTCAACCGCGGAGTGCTGTTCGAGGTCAAGCCCGATAGTGTCTACCTGTCGGAGGCCAAACCCCAGGACGTTCACGTGTTCAAGGTCAAAGCCGACCTGTTCTATGCGTCCACGGTGGATCCCGACAAGATCTACGGCGAAGTGGCCCGATCGTTTCTTCCCCACGGGTTGCTGGGGGTGTTTCTGGCCTCGCTGTTGGCGTCGGTGATGAGTTCCTGCGACTCGTTCATGATCGCCTCGTCGGGGCTGTTTACCGAGAACATCTACAGGCCGCTGAGGCCGGGCAGGTCGGAGCGGCATTACATGTGGGTGGCCCGGCCCGCTGCGCTGGCGGTGGTGGCCGGCGGGCTGGCCTTCGCCTACTGGCTGCCCGACCTGCTGAAGGGCTTGAAGATCTGGCTTTCGATAGCGCCGATGATGGGCATCGCGTTTTGGTTGGGCCTGCTTTGGCGTGGGGCCACTCCGGCCGGAGCATGGACCGCGGCGGTGGTGGGGTTCGGTGCGTGGTTTCTGACAACGTGCCGGTTCTTTATCGACTTCATCCAGGGTCTGCCGGTGGCCGACTCCTGGCGACTTGTCTGGCAGGAAGCCGACCAGGACCCGGCGATCTACGAGCCGTGGAGGATCATGTTCTACACGGTCGCGGCCACACTCTCGGCGATCGGCGTCAGCCTGCTGAGCAGGCCGGTAGCCAAGGAGAAGCTCGATCGCTTCTACACGCTCACCCGCACGCCGATCGTACCCGGCGAGCAGATCCAACAGCCGTGCACGCTGCCCGAGGGCGTCCGGCCGGCGTCCAGACGCATGCTACTGACCGCCTTCGGCCTGGAGATCCCCATGCCATCGCGGACGTCGGTCCTGGGGTTCATCGCCGGCTGGATCTGCGTGGCGGCCCTGATCGGCGGCTTTGCCTGGATCGTGGCACGCTGAAGCCTGTCCATGCCATGCTCGATATTCGGATGTTGGCATCCGCCTTGATATTGGGTTACTGCCGGATATATGGATATTGGGGACTATATCGGTAACGGGTCACCAGTTTTTTTTCGCGGACGGGCGTGTTCTGGGGTCGAACCGGCGTCTTGCACGTGCAGGCGCCGATGCAGCTGGAGCCGGATTGACCGCGCGAGTGAACCGTCCGGAGGAAACTGTCGTAGCTTCTTTGATACGGGCCTGCTGGGAGAACCGCGCTTAGGCGGCCAGGGACCCCAGGCCAGGGTCCACGTTGCAGCGCGGCGAATCGAGACTCTATCGGCGACTGGAGTCGCGCCCTACAATGGGGTACAGTTGTCGAGTTGTTGCAGCGCGGGTCCCTAGACGGGGGCGCACGCGAAAAGGCGCGTGCAATTCCGGAAGACGGGCTTTCTCACCTTGCCGTAGGATTTCCCGTCTGGCAGCGGGCCGCGACCGCTGACGAGATCTTGGCCTGGTGCCGCGGCGGCCACCCAGGGTGTGCATTCACCCCAGGCTGCCGTGAGGATACCCCCCACTCGTCTAAGTTGGCCGCACGATTGCGGATTGCCCCGTCAGAGGCCTGCCTTTACGGGTTATGCAAACAGTTCCGCCGTGGAATGTCGATGTGGTAAACTCAGTGTAGTCTCCGATCACCATTGCGGGCCGAAAATGAGTGCTGAGCAGGACGTGAATTCGGAAACCATCCAGGAGACCCGGCAGGAGATCCAGTCGCTGGTCGGGGAGATCTCTCGGCTGTCGCGGACAGACCTGGAAGTGGGCGAGTTCTGCGCGGAGTTTCTCAGCCGCGTGGTTTCTGCCCTGGCGGCAGTGGGGGGGGTCGTATGGATTGTTGAGGGTAATGGACGACTGGCACTTCAGTGCCAGGCGAATCTCCAGCAGACCGGGATTGGGGAAAAGAGCGAAGAGGATCAGGATCGCCATGGCCGGCTTCTGCGGAAGGCACTGTCCGGCAGCGAGGGCCTTCTAGTCGCCCCGCAGAGTACGGTCGAGGACGGCGAGCCGACAGGCAATCCGACCGACTACCTGCTGGTGTTGGCGCCGGTGACGACCGATCTGGAGACGGTCGGCCTTCTGGAGATCTTTCAGCGTCCCGACACGGGGCCGGACTCCCAACGGGGATATCTGCGGTTCGCACTGCAGATGTGCGAGCTGGCCGGTGATTTTTTCAACTCGCGAAAGCTGCGGAGTCTCTCGGATCGCCAGGTTCTCTGGTCCCAGTTGGAAGAGTTCGCGCGGGTGGTCCACGGCAGCCTGGACGTCCGCACCACGGCCTATACAATCGCCAACGAAGGCCGCCGGCTGGTCGAGTGCGATCGAGTGAGCGTGGCGGTCGCCGGGGGACATGGTTGCCGAATCGAGGCGATCAGCGGCCAGGACGTGTTCGAGAAGCGCTCCAACACGGTCCGGCTGCTGGGGAAGCTGGCCGATATGGTTGCCGGGGCTCGGGAAACAGTTTGGTACACGGGCGATACCAGCGACATGGCCCCGCAGATCGAGGAGGTGATTCAGGAGTACGTCGACCAGGCGCAATCCAAGGCGATCGGCGCGGTGCCGCTTTTGCGGCCACGGGCGGCCGACGAAGATCCCCAACCGGACCAAGAGCACGAGCAGGCCGACGAACAAGTGGTGGGTGTGCTGCTCTTCGAGCGGATCGAAGACAGCCGGGTCCCGGAGAACATGCTGCAGCGGATCGACTTCGTCCGGCTGCACAGCGCCTCTGCGCTGGCCAACGCCTGGGAACATCAGAATTTGTTTCTGATGCCGGTCTGGAAGGCCCTGGGGAAGGCAAGGTGGATCGTTAAGGCCCGAACGTTACCCAAGACCGTCTTGGTGCTTGCGGCCGCGGTCATCTTGCTGGTTTGCCTGCTGGTCTGGCCGGCCAGCTTCGAGATGGAGGCCAGCGGGACGCTCAGACCGGTGTTGCGGCGGAACGTCTTCGCCGGGCTGGACGGCGACGTGGAGGAGGTATTCGTCGAGCACGGCGAGCGGGTCTACTGCCACGCGATCCTGGGCGCCGAAGGGACCACCGCCCCGGGGCCTCTTTGGGCTCAGTTTCAGGACGATCCGGAAGACCGGGACGAAGAGTTGAACCTGCTGGTGGTCCGGGAAGGAGAAGGCCCGTTTGCGCAGGGCGGAGTTCGGGCAGGGGACACGGTCCGCGCCCGGGTCTCAACCGGCAGCGAAGGGGACGCAGAGTGGATCGAGCTGCCGGTCCGCGGGGTGGTGAACGAGAAGACGCTGCGGCTGGAGCATGGTCCGGCCGCAGCGTTGGACGGCCCGGTGCAGATCGAGATCTGGCGAATCAGCCCCTTGGTCCGGCTGCGGAGCAGCGACCTGGAGATCGACGTCACCGCGGTAACCGGACGGCAGGCGACGATTCACGAGCAGTTGCAGACTACCGGGCGGTTGTTGCTGGAACAGAGCGGGTTGACGCTGGAGCAACTGAGCCGTCTCTCCGGCGAGGAGGCGAAGCTGGAGCAGGAGCTGGAAAGCCTGGATGAGAAGCTTAGCTTGTACAGGAGGAAGCAGAGAGGGCTCTTGGTGACGGCCCCCAGCGACGGTGTGGTGATGACCTGGGAGGTGGACGATCGGTTGACGGGACGCCCGGTCCGGCGAGGACAGTTCCTGATGCAGATTGCCGACCCCGAGGGTCCCTGGCAGTTGGAACTCCGCATGCCGGAGGATCAGGTGGCGCACGTGCTGGAGCGTCGACATGAGATTGAGGACCAGCCCAAGGTAACGTATATTCTGGCGACCGATCCGGGAACCCGTCATACCGGTCGGGTGATCGAGATCCATCGGGGCGCCGAAGTCAGGGGAGAGGAAGGCAACACGGTGCTGATCAAGGTGGCGCTGGACGATGAACTCGGCACCGTCGGGGACGGGGAACTCGGCACCGTCGGGGACGGGGAACTCGGCGCCGTCGGGGAGGGGGCCTATCGCCAGTCGGGCGCGGAGCTTACGGCCCGGGTCTACTGCGGCAAGCGTAGCCTGGGCTACGTGCTGTTTCACGACCTGATTGGGTTCGTGCAGTCGCGAATCCTGTTTCGATTTTAGCCATTTGCCCGATTACCCCCCGCTGCAAATGCCACCCCGCGCACGGTGCCGGCGGTGGCGGGACAGATATTCCGGACTGAACCCGATCGCAATGGAGGACCGAAGATGATGCGATTTCTGACAATCGTGCTCAGTGGCGTACTGGCCGGTACAGCCGCCAGATCGCCTGCTCAGCCGGCACCGACGGGGGCGTCGGTAACCGTGCCCCGGTGTCTGGTCTCTTTGCTCCAGGAGTCGCAGGTCCCCGCCCAGGAGGCCGGCGTGCTGGTGGAGGTCGGTGTGCGGGAAGGGGAGCAGGTGTCGGCGGGGAAAGTGCTGGGGCAGATCGACGCGGCCCAGGCGGAGATCGCTCAGCAGGTGGCCGGCCTGCAACTGTCGGTGGCCCAGGAACGGGTCGTCAACGACATCAACCTCCGCTACTCGCGTGCGGCGGCCGATGTAGCCAAGGCGGAGTTAGAGAAGGCGCTCATGAGCAACCGCAGCATACTGCGAACCGTTCCCGAGGTGGAGGTGGATCGGTTGAGGCTGGTCTGGCGCAAGTCCACCCTGCAAATCGAACAGGCGCAACACGATCGGAAGGTATTCGGCCTGGAGGCCCAGGTGCGCCAGGCCGAACTCGATGCGGCCAAGGCCCAGGTGGCCCGAAGGCAGATTCGCTCGCCCTTGGACGGCGTGGTGGTGAAGATCCACCGGCATGCGGGGGAGTGGTTCAAGCCGGGCGATCCGGCCTTTCACGTGGTCAGAATGGACAAGCTGCGGATAGAGGGTTTCGTGAACCGGTTGCAGTTCCGCCCCTCGCAGATTGAAGATCGTCGGGTGAGCGTCGAGGTCCAACTCGCTCTGGGCCGCCGGGAGCGATTCTCCGGGGAGATAGTGTTTGTCAATCCGCTGGTCCAGGCCGGGGAAAACTACCGGGTCTGGGCCGAAGTAGTCAACCGCCAGCAGGACGGGCGTTGGGTGCTGCGGCCCGGCCAACTGGCGCAGATGACGATCGACCTGGATAGCGCACGCACCTCGCAACGCGCGGCACAGCGTTCCTCGCTGCCGGCGGCACCGCCCAGCGGCCGGTCGTTGCCGCGATAGTTATCCTTTTGACGACCCCTTGCCCAATCTGCCGTGGGCACACTGAGCCGGCGTATTATGGCCACTCTTGCCGACAGCCTCGTTTCCAGTGCCGACCGGGAGCTGTCGATCCGAAAGCGGCTCGACCTCAGCGCCGAGCGCCAGCACTACCAGGGTCGCTCATATTGGGTGGTCAAAGACCCGGTAGGGCTGAATTACTTCCGCTTTCAGGAAGAAGAGTATTTCATTCTGGGGTTGCTCGACGGGGGGACGAGTCTCAGCCGGATCAAGGAGCGATTCGAGGCCGAATTCCCGCCGCAGAAGATCACGCTGGAGGAGTTGCAGCAGTTCCTGGGTATGCTGCACCAGAGCGGGCTGGTGATCGTCGACGTGCCCGGGCAGGGAGGTCAACTACAGAAGCGTCGCCAGGAGCGCCGCCGCAAGGAGCTTCTGGGTACGGTCTCCAACGTGCTTTGCATCCGCTTTCGGGGCTTCGATCCGGATCGCCTGCTGAATTGGCTTGATCCGAAGGTGCGTTGGCTGTTTTCGCCCGTGACGGTTACGGTCTGCCTGATCATGGCCCTCACGGCACTCACGCTGATCACGGTGCAGTTCGACGTGTTCCGCTCGAAGCTGCCGGCGTTCGAGGACTTTTTCACGCTCCGCAACGCCGTGGCGATGGCCCTGACACTGGCGCTGACCAAGGTCCTGCACGAGTTCGGCCACGGGTTGACCTGCAAGCACTATGGCGGCGAATGTCACGAGATGGGCGTGATGATCCTGGTGCTCACACCCTGCCTCTACTGCAACGTTTCCGACTCCTGGATGCTGCCGAACAAGTGGCACCGGGCGGCCATCGGTGCGGCCGGGATGTGGGTCGAGCTGGTGCTGGCCTCGATCTGCACGTTCGTCTGGTGGTTTACCCAGCCGGGCCCACTCCACTATTTCTGCATGAACGTGATGTTCATCTGCTCGGTGAGCACGGTGCTGTTCAACGGCAACCCGCTGCTGCGATACGACGCCTACTATATCCTCTCCGACCTGGTCGAGATTCCCAACCTGCGGCAAAAGGCCGGCCGGATCCTCAACCGCAAGCTGGGCCACTGGCTGTTGGGCATCGAGCCGGCGGAAGATCCCTTCCTGCCGCAGCGCAACCAGGCCCTGTTTGCGATATACTCGGTAGCCGCGGTGGTGTATCGCTGGTTCATCCTGTTGTCGATCCTTTACTTCCTCTACAAGGTCTTCGGACCGGAGTTGGCGATCCTCGGCCAGTTGATCACGGCCATGGCACTCTACGGCCTGATCGTGGTGCCGCTGTACAAATTGGGCAAGTTCTTCTATGTGCCCGGGAGATTAGAGCAAGTGAAACGCAAGCGAATGTACATAAGCCTGGCCGGTGTGGCGGGGGTGTTTCTGGCGGTGCTGTTTATTCCACTACCCCATCGGGTGTTCTGCACACTGGAGATTCAGCCTCGCGATCCGGCGCTGGTCTACGTCACCGTGCCCGGGCGGTTGGACAAGATCCAGGTCAAGCAGGAGCAGGAGGTCCAGCAGGGGCAGGCATTGGCCCTGCTCGAGAACGTGGATCTCGATCTGGAGGTATCCGGTCTCAAAGGACAGGTGGACAGCTACCGGCAACAACTTGATAACCTCTACGTTCAACGATATCCCGATCCGCAAGCCCTTGCCCAGATCCCGTCGATCCGCAAGGCCCTGCAAGCCGTCGAAGACCAGTTGGCCCGCAGAGGGGAGGATCGGCGGCGGCTTCAGCTTTCGGCCCCTGCCGAGGGCACCATCTTCCCGCCGCCCTCGATACCTGAACCCCAGGGGTCGGAAGAGGAGTTGCCCACCTGGTGGGGCAACCCGCTGGAGGCTGAGAACCTGGGCTGCTATCTTGAAAAGGGCCAGCTTTTCTGCCAGGTGGGCGACCCCGCGCGGATGGAGGCCGTTCTGGTGATCGACCAGGCCGACATCGAGTTTGTCCGAGCAGGCCAGGTGGTGGAAATCAACCTCGACACGATGCCGCAGCAGACGTTTACGCATAACGTCGACCCCATCGACGGCAGCCAGCAGAGGCTCACGATCGCAGAGGTGGCCAGGTCCGATCTGAAGGTCAGCCCGATTGGTCTGTCGGCGAAGGCCGGCGGCGAGCTTGCTACCAGGCAGGACGCCGCCGGCATGGAACGTCCGCTGAGCGCGTCCTACCAGGCCCGCGTGTCTCTGAACGATCCCCACGGCCAACTCCTCCCCGGGCTGCGGGGAAAGGCCAAGATCAAAGTCGGCAGCCAACCGCTGGGTACCAGGCTCTACCGTTGGCTGACGCAGACCATCAATTTCAGCCTTTAGCGGCGGCCGATGAATAACTTCCCCAAGTGGACCCCATTGTAGGAGGCGACTCCAGTCGCCGATTTGCCGCGAATTATGACCCCATCGGCGACTGGAGTCGCCTCCTACAGACTCGGAAAATGAACAACATATTCGTGCGCGGCCCCTTAACGGCAACCTATGCGTTGCATTCGTCCGGCTGCGGCCCTAGAATGTGGTTCCGCGCAAGTCTGGGAATCTATGGGCGGCAATCGTCTCCTGGAAAGAAGGTGGCCGAGATGATGCGAATCACGTTGCCGAAGTTCGACCGGGCAATCGGTAGTGTACGGGAATCGATCCCCAGCCATGACGTGAGTTCCGGATCCGCCGGGAGCCTCGTGGCAGGCCTGCTGGTGGTCCTGGGGACCTGGCTCTGCGGTGCTCCGGCAATCTCCGCGGTGGACCCCTTGGAGGAGATCATCTTTGCCACCCGGCAGGTCGGCAGCGACGGACATTGGTACGCCAACTTCGGCTATTACGCCTTCGACGAGGACGACAAGCTCTACCGGGCCGGGGGACGGTTGTGCCGATTGAACCTCAAGACCGGCAACGTCAAGCTCTTGCTCGACGACCTCCAGGGCGCGGTCCGAGACCCCCAGGTTCACTACGACGCCGGCAAGATCCTCTTCTCCTACCGCCCGGGCGGATCGGACTACTTCCACCTTTATGAGATCAACGTCGACGGCAGCGGGCGGAGACAACTGACCGACGGACCTTACGACGACATCGAACCGACCTACCTGCCCGACGGCCGGATCATGTTCTGCTCCAGCCGGTGCAACCGCTGGGTCAACTGCTGGTACGTTCAGGTGGCGATCCTCCATTGCTGCGACGCCGACGGGAAGAACATCCAACCCATCTCCGCAAACATCGAGCAGGACAACACCCCCTGGCCGCTGCCCGACGGGCGGGTGATCTACGAGCGCTGGGAATACGTCGACCGCAGCCGGGTCGGCTTCCACCATCTCTGGACGGCCAACCCCGACGGCACCGGCCAGATGATCTACTACGGAAACATGCACGCCCGGACCCTGATGATCGACGCCAAGCCGATCCCGGGAACCGGCAAGGTGGTAGCCGTCTTCTCGCCCGGCCACGGCCGCAAGGAGCACGCCGGGGCGATCGCGGTGGTCACTCCCAAGGCCGGGCCCGACGAGGAGGCCTCCGCGGTGCACATCAGCGACGACGCCGATTATCGGGATCCCTATCCGCTCTCGGAAGATTGTTTCCTGGTGGCCCAGGGCCCGCGGCTGCTGGTCATGGACGGCAGCGGCAAGACGCGCGAGCTTTACCGCCTGCCCGAGGAACTTCTCCGCCAAAAGATCCAACTCCACGAGCCCCGGCCGCTGCGCCGAAGACAACGGGAACGGGTCATCCGGCCGCGAGCGAATGCCCGTCAGGCGACCGGACGGCTGATCCTCACCGACGTCCACCTCGGGCGGCGGATGGAGGGTGTCCGCCGTGGCGATATCAAGAAGCTGCTGGTGCTGGAGACCCTGCCCAAACCGATCAACTACAGCGGCAAGATGCCCCCGATGAGTTTTGGCGGAACCTACACCCTGGAGCGAGTTGTGGGCACCGTGCCCGTTGAAGAGGACGGTTCGGCCTACATGGAGCTGCCCGCGCTGCGGAGCTTTTTCTTCGTGGCCCTGGACGAGAAGGGCAACTCGGTGAAACGGATGCAGAGCTTCTTGACCGTGATGCCGGGCGAGACCACCAGTTGCGTCGGCTGCCACGAACGGCGGACCCGAACGCCGCTGAACCCCGGGCAGAACACCGTCCAGGCGCTGCGCCACCCGCCGCGAAAGGTCGCGCCCATCGCCGGCATCCCCGAGGTGTTCGACTATCCGCGGGATATCCAGCCGATCCTCGACGAGCATTGTGTCGAGTGCCACGACTACGACCGGCGCGAAGGCGGGGTGATCCTCACCGGCGACCGGGGGCCGATCTTCTCGCACAGCTACTTCACCCTCACCGCCGGGTTGTACGTTTCCGACGGGCGCGATCGGATGGTCACGAATCTCCCGCCGCGGACGATCGGCACCTCGGCCAGCCCCCTGATGAAGATGCTCGACGGCAGCCACTACGACGCCCGGCTCTCGGCCCACCAGCAGGACATGATCCGCTACTGGATCGAGTCGGCGGCGGCCTATCCCGGCACCTACGCGGCCCTGGGCACCGGGATGATCGGCGGCTTCCCCCGCAGCGTGCTCGATAAGAGCGAACAGAAGTGGCCCGTCTCGATCGCGGCCGGCGAATCGATCCGCCGCCGCTGCACGGGCTGCCACGACCGCTCGATGTCCCTGCCGCGGCACATTTCCGACAACCTGGGACTGGTGCTCTCGAACCCCGATTTCAGCGACGTGCGGATCCGCTTCTCGCGACACCGGTTGTTCAATCTCTCGCGGCCCGAGAAATCGCTGATCCTGCTGGCCCCCTTGGCCAAAGAGGCCGGCGGCTACGGCATCTGCGCGGCGAAGACTAACAGTTTATCCCGAAATCCTCTCCCCTCGCCCCGCTTGCGGGGAGAGGGGCAGGGGGTGAGGGGCGGCGAGGGGGCCGTCTTCGGCGACGCCACCGACCCCGACTACCAGAAGATCCTCACCCTGTGCCGCGCCGGTAAGGAGCACCTGGAACGGATCAAACGTTTCGACATGCCCGGATTCCGCCCCACGCCGACGTATGTACGCGAGATGAAAAAGTACGGCATCCTGCCGAAGGATCTCGCCGACAACGCGCCGATCGACGTCTACGCGACCGATCGGGCGTACTGGAGATCGCTCTGGTGGCAACCCGACACGGGCAGCGATGGCCGTTAGCCTTCCCGCGTCGCGTTGCGAGGAAGGCTACTGCCGTTGCCTGTTTGCTATCCGCTCTGGCGCACGTCGTAGCAGAGCAGCAGGTCGTTGTGCCGCAGATACAGCTTCCCGTCGTGGATCACCGGATGGGGCCAGGCCGGACCGTCTGCGACTTCTGCCTGGAAGCTGCCCTTCAGACGGAAGCCGTCGGGGGTGGCCTCGACCAGGGCAACCAGGCCGCGGTCGTAGCGGAAGATCAGGTGGCCGTCGGCGTAGAGGACCGAGGCCGACCCCCGCCCCAGCGGCTTCTCCTTCCAGACGATCTCGCCGGTGGTCAGGTCGAGGCAGACCGGGGCGCCGCGGTTCTGTCCGCTGCCGGCGTAGACGTGATCGCCCAGCATCACCACCCCGCCGTGGTGATTCTCGAAATCCCTGGAGCGGACGAAGTAGACTTCCCGGGCCTCAAAGGTACTTCCGTCGTGGGTGATCTCCAGCAGCGCGCAGCCGGTCTGGTAGGTGTTGGTCACGAACACGTATTGGCCCCGAACCACCGGTGCGGTGACGTTGGCCACCTGGTTGGCGATCGGGTTGTAGCCCCAGAGGAACCGCCCGGTGTCGGCGTCCACACCGACCACGCCGCGGCCGATCACCTGTATGTACTGCCGCAGGCCGCCGATCTCGGCCACCACCACCGACGAATATGCGGCCCCGTCCTGGCCCTTGGGGCCGAGCTGGGGGATCGCAGACTTCCAGATCAGCTCTCCAGAGAGCTTGTCGAGGGCAACCATCATCGCATCGTCGGCCCCGGGCGTGCAGATCAGCCGGGCGCCGTCGACCAGCGGCGATTCGCTGTACTTCCATCCCGACATCATCTTCCCGCCGAAGTCGTCGGGCAGACTCTTCTGCCAGAGTACGTTTCCCGTCTCCTTGGCCAGGCAGACCAGCCGGCCCTCGGTGCCGATGGCGTAGAGGAGTTGTCCGTCTACGGTAGGCGTGCAGCGCGGCCCGTCGGTAAACGGACCGCCGACGCGGGTCGCCCAGAGTTCGTCGCGGGTGGCCAGGTCGTAGGCGATCACGTACTGCGACTCGCCTTGATCTTCCGACTGGCGGTCGCCCATGGTAAAGAGCTTGTCGCCGGCGATCGAGACGGTGGAGTATCCCTTGCCCAGCCCTTCCAACCGCCACAGCAGTTTGGGGCCGCCCTCGGGCCACTGCTGCAACAGACCGGTTTCGCGGCAGATGGAGTCGCGGCCCGGGCCGTGAAACTGCGGCCAGTCGCTGCCTTCCCTGAGCGGATTGAAGGTGACCTCCGGCAAGACGACCTTCACCGAGCCTGAACCGGGCGTCTGAGGCTCCGTGGGTGTGCCACCGGCCCTGGTCGGGTCGATAGTTGCCAGGATACCTTCCCAGCGGGCGCGCTTGTCCTGGGGAGTTCTCTGGATGACCTCCTCCAGCGCAGGAATCGAATCCTTGGCCACCGGGCCCATTCCTCCCAAGACGATCGCGGCGCGGATCGGGGCGTTGCCCGGGCCGCTGCGAACCGTCTTCACCAGTGCCGGCACGGCTCCTGTTCCGATCGCGTCCAAGGCGTCCATGCAGGTCACGCGAATCCAGGGTTGCTCGTGATCCAGCTTTGCGGCCAGCGCATCGGCCGCCGGCGCGGCATCGGGCCCGAGCGCCTTCAGGGCGTCGGCGGCGGCGACGATTCCCGAGAGTTCTTGGCTGCCCAGCGCAAGGGTCAAGTTCTCAACCTTCTTGGCCACATCGCTGCTGGGAGTGGTTTCCGCCGGCTTGTCCCGATCGGCCCCGGGGTCGGTAACCACCGGATCGGCTGGTTCGCTTGAACACCCGATACACAGCAGGGCCACGGTCGCCCAGATACCGAACTGTCTCATGGCTTGAAGCTCCATTCTCAAGGCATAGTGTCGCACCGCAGGGAGTGCGGCGCGGCAACGACCACGTTTTTCGCCCACGGTGGTCATTGTAGCCGGACAGGGCGTTGCCACAACCCCCTTCTGCGACTGGGGATTGTGAGGGCAGCCCTGGGGCGCTCGGACCCGCCGCCGAGCCGCAAGCCGCCCGAAGCGGTGGCTCTGATACTTCACGCGATTTCGAGCCCACCAGGGAGCCCAATGGCTGTCGTTTTCCAGTGGAACACTCAGGTCGACGAACTGCATCCAGGACCTCGACGTGGGACGATGAAGGCGCGGCGCAAGTCGTGCATTGTCTCACAACGGCCCACAATTGCAACCGAAAAACAACTTCCCCCTTAGCTGCCGCCGGCACGGCGGCTTGACGCATGACACGCCGGGCCAACGAAGCCGCCGCGCCGGCGGCAGCTAAACGGTTGATCGTCGAAACCGGGAAATTGTTTTTCGTTCGGTCCTTGGTGGGCAGTGCGCACCCTACGAGTGATTTCTGTAACAGAACGTGGCCGCCGCGATTGCCGTGGAGTTGACGGCGATCGTTGCATCGCATCGCCGATTCGGCTATCCTTGCCTGCTGCCGGAAACGACGGGTACAAATCTCACGCCGGACACGAAAGGTCTTTCTGATGGTGGATATTCGACGAATTATCCCATCCGCGATTATGATTCTTGCCGTTTCGGTGTCGGGCCTGGCACGGCCGGCGGCCGGCAGCCAACCCGGCAGCCAACCCGACAACGGCCGGGTCGAAGCCGGGCCTTCGCAACGGGCACGACAGATCCACGGCCGGGCGATCACGCTCGACACCCACGTCGACGTCCTCAGCCCGCAATATGCCACCGCCGCACTCGATCCCGGCGTGGATCATCCCAAGCTCCAATGCGACCTGGTGAAGATGGTCAAGGGCGACGTGGACGGTGTCTTCCTGGCCGTGTACACGGCACAGGGAAAACGCGACGCCGAAGGCTATCGGCGCGCCTTCGATTCGGCGCTTGCCAGATTGGACGCGATCCACCGGCTTACCAAAACGATGTACGCGGATCGCTGCGAGTTGGCCACTTCGCCGGATGACGTGGAACGTATCGCCGGCAGCGGGAAGCGGGCGATCATGATCGGCGTGGAGAACGGCTACCCGATCGGCACCGAGCTGGCGAACCTGGAGAAGCTCTACCGGCTGGGTGTCCGGTACCTTACGCTCTGCCACAACGGCCACAACCAGATCTGCGATTCCTGCAACCCCAGCTCGAGGCTCGGCGACCAGCAGAGCGAACACGGCGGGCTGAGCCGGTTCGGCGAACAGGTGGTGGCCAGGATGAACCGCCTGGGGATGATGATCGACGTCTCGCACATCGCACCCGAGTCGTTTTGGGACCTGATCCGCGTGAGCAAAGCTCCCCTGATCGCGTCGCATTCGGGCTGCCGCGGGCTGAACGACCATCCCAGGAATCTGGACGATTCGCAGTTGAAGGCCCTGGCCAACAGCGGCGGGGTGATCCAGATAGTGGCGGTGGGCAGCTTTCTGAAGACCACTTCTCCCCAACGCCGCCAGGCCATCGCTGAGTTGGCGGCTCGGCTCGGCATCGCGCTGGACCGGGGACGTCCTGTGCTTGGGGAGGCAACCGAGAAACAACGCGCGGAGTTTTTCGACGGACTGAAGGAGGTAAACCGGCGACACCCGGTGGCCAGCCTTGGGGATCTTGTCGATCACATCGATCACGCCGTCCGGATTGCGGGCATCGACCACGTGGGGATCGGGTCCGACTTCGACGGCGGGGGCGGTGTGCCCGGTTTCAACGACCACTCGGAAGCGATCAACATAACCGTGGAACTGCTCCGGCGGGGATACTCCGAGCCGCAGATCCGAAAGATCTGGGGCGGCAATCTCTTGCGTGTCTGGCGCAAGGTGGAACGGATCGCGGCCGGGCTGCAACCGGCTGAGCAGAGGTGAAGTCGACGGATTGTCCGTGCATCGTCTTGCCTGTGCATCGTCGTGCGGTTTTGGGCACCGAGCACTGCGAGGTAGAATCGAGTCCGCCAGGACCCCGTCTGCCGGTCCGGCCCCCTCCGCGATATCCCCAGGAGGTCCTTGGGTTATCAACGCGTCCAACCCCACCCTCCCGGGCGGAGCTATCAGCCAACCGAAGAAGGCCGACGTGGCCTCTTCGCTACCCGTCCAGCTTCCAGCCTTCGCGGTATTCGCGCCGGATGTACCGGTCGGCCTCGGGGCAGTTGGTGGCCTTCATGGTCTTGGGGTCCCAGGTGAGCTTCTTGCCTGCTCGGAAGGCTACAGTCCCCAGCAAGTTGTTCTCGACCAGTTTGCCGGAATAGTCGAAATTGCACAGCGTGGGCGCGCCGGTCTTGGCACCGTGGATCCATTCCTTGTGATGGCCCAGCGAAGGCTCGATCCACTCTTCCGGCGGTTTGAAGTCCTTGAACTTCTCTTCGGGCAGAAGGATTCTCTTCCCGTAGTCGCCCAGCAACATGCCGTCGTCGCCAATGAACAGGATGCCGATACCCCATTTGTTGAGGTCGTGGCCGGGAACGTCCACCTTGGGCCGCTGGCTACCGTCGTACCAGTGCAGTTTGACCGGCGGCATGTCGCCACGTGCGGGATGCTCCCAGTGAACCACAAGCCACTGCGGGTAGGTTTCTGCCCGAAGTTTCGCGCCCTCGGCCTCGATGGTCAGCGGATCGCGGAGTTTCAGTGCCCAGAACGGCAGGTCGATCAGGTGGCTCCCCATGTCGCCGATACACCCGTTGCCGAAGTCCCACCATTGCTCCCAGGTCATGCAGCCGGGGAGGTACTTGGGATGGTAGGGCCGCCAGGGTGCCGGACCGAGCCAGAGGTCCCAGTCGAGATTCGGCGGCACTGGAACCTCCTCCTTCGGCCGCTCGGCGCGTTCGTCGGAGAGCCCTCGGCGGCCGCACCACACGTGTGCCTCGCGGACCGGTCCGATCGCGCCGGACTGCACCAACTCTACCAAGCGGCGGTAGTTGAGCCTGGCGTGGATCTGGGTACCCATCTGGGTGGCCAGCTTGTCCTTGTTTTTGTTGTAGGTTTCCTGCATCACGCGGGCTTCGTGGACCGAATGGGCCAGGGGCTTCTCGCAGTAGACGCTCATGCCGCGGTTCATTGCCCAGACGCAGGCCAGGGCGTGCGTATGATCGGTGGTGCTTACGACTACGGCGTCGATGTCCTTCTGGTCGAGCAGCTTTCGCCAATCGTTGTACTTCTTGGCCTGGGGATTTCGCTGGGCGGCTTTTTCCAGGCGCTTCTCGTCGAGGTCGCACAGGGCGACGATGTTCTCGCTGCTTACGTTCCTCGTGTTGGATCCCCCGCGGCCGTCGGCCCCGATGATGCCGATGTTGAGCCTTTCATTTGGCGAGGCAGCCGGTGAGTCTTCGGCAGCCAGTGCGCCCACGGCAGACTGGGCCGTCCTGGCGCCTCCGGCCACCCAGATGCCCACCCCGGCCAGAGCGGAGTTCCTCAGAAAACGACGACGGTTGGTGCGGCGGTTCATGGTTCGTCTCCTTGATTAGATCGAATAGTAGGCTTGCGCGGCAGAGGGTCTTCCCGAGGGTACCCGACAGCCTAGCGGAGTGGGCGGGACATTTCAAGTCGGCGGAGGCCGAGCGTCTGGCCGGAATCTCCGCCGGTTCGCCCAAGAAAGGGGGCGGATCCAATTCGTGCGAGGCACGCTGCGGGCCGTTGGGGTCAAATTGGATCGGTCCCCCTTTTCGGCTGCGCACTGCTGCAAACCGTACGGCAGGCATTGGCGGCAGAATCGCTCTGGGCGACCATCTCTAACCCGAAAAACTGGCCCAGCCCGACCACCAATTGCCGTTCTTTGAGACGTTGGTATCGAGATTGGCTGCGGTGCTTGATATGCCGGTTCTTGCGGCTGCCAGCACTGTGTCGGGCGCGGCAGAATTGCTGCGCCGGGGGGCCTCAGAGATGCCGATACGTTCGGGTAGTCTGCTGTGCGTTACACTTTTTGGGGCCGACCAAGGACAAGCCAAATGAACAAGGACACCTTTCGGATCGTCACCCGAGGAGCCGACGGCAGCATCCGCATCCGCGACTACGACTCTCAGGAGGCCCTGCTGAAGCGTCACTCGCAGATCGGGGTGGACGATTGCAGCACGGACCTCGATCTGCGGGGGCTGCCGGTCTTCCGCGGCCTGATCGGCCCCATGCCCGAGGGCAACAACATCATCCGCTACGAGTCGCCCGAGATCTTCGAGACACTCACCAAGCAATGGGGCACGTCGAAGGTTCCCCGCCGTACTCGCACCCGCACTTCGCGCTAGCAGCCCGCTGCAAAAGTAGCGTGGGCACTGCCCACCAAATCCCGAGCGAAGAACGCCAAGCAACTCTTGGTGGGCACTGCCCATCCTACGACTCACCAAGAAATGCGACGCGTTCAGACGTCGCCTGGGTTCGGGGCTCGCCGCGATCTATCTGGTGGTGCCCGATGCCCTCCACGCCGTGCTCACGCCGCGGCGAGGTGGATCATTGTTCAAACGGGCCACTCCGCCGATCTGCAACGGCCGGGACGGAGTGGGAGTGGGCGAAAGTACGGTCGAACCCGACGGCAAACGGCCGCCGACCGCCACCCGCGTGATCACCTCCTCGGTGGCCATTCGCCGTATAGTAACCGGGACCTGTACAGTGCGGGTTTCGGGCACCAGCCGGCGACTGGTCACCGGCACTTGAAACACCTCGGTGCGTTGCTCCCAAGAAGTTCGCGGCACCGAACGATAGGCCAGGTACGGCTCGGCAAAGGGATTCCATCGTCCCACCCAGCGGGCTTCACAGCGATACTCGGTCACGGGCGTCCACCAGGTGCGAACCGTGTCGCGAAGTTCCGAGGTTCGTTCCTCGCGGTAGACGATCTGAGTGGACGGGCGGAGCTGAGTCTCGCAGACGGGGCGACGGACGATCCTCCGGGTCTCCCGGTAGGTTATGCCGTCCTGTTGGTAGTATCGGACCTCATCTCCCCCGGCAGACGGGGCCCCCACGAGACATGTAATCACCGCAGTGGCAAGGAGTTGGCGGCTGAACATCTTCTCCCTCCGGCACGTGTCGCGCCGCCGGACCGTGCGGCGCCAAGAAAAAAGGGCATTGCTGTTTCCTTTTCATCGGACTCTCCCGTGCCATTCCATTAGCCGGCATAATCCGGCTGCGCCACCGGGGCTTGCACGTTCGGGAGGGATTGGACATCTTAGGACTTGTCCAAGAACAAGTTCGCACTTCTGAGTTCGCCCATAGCCCCGCCCGGAAGGGCGGGGTTAGACGCGTGGGGAACTATGAACCCCGCCCTTCCGGGCGGGGCTATTATCTCAGAGTGCGGCGTTATCTCTTGGCGACTCCTTAGACGTTTGAGTGGAGTCGGGGTATACGGCCCGGCGGCCGCCAGCCCTTCGACTAACCTGCCCCGGACCAGGAGGCCGAACTTATGATCGACAAAGAGTTGCTGGGGATCCTTGCCTGTCCGCTGGACCACACCCCCCTCTGTGTGGCCGACGAGGAGCTGGTGGCCAGACTCAACCGGGCGATCAGCGCCGGAGAGATAAGGAACCGTGGTGGGCAGGCCATCCCCAAGACGATCCAGGGGGGACTGATCCGCCAGGACAGAACCATCCTGTACCCCATCATCGACGATATCCCCGTGCTGCTGGTAGACGACGCCATCCCCTTGGATCAGATAGGTTAGCAGGCGACCGCACGTGGTATGCGGTTCGTTGGGACCCGGTTTCTCGAGAGACCGTGCGAACAGGAGGTTGAGCCGATGGCCGAAAAGACGATTTTCAAGAAGATCATCGACCGGGAGATTCCGGCCAAGATCGTCTACGAGGACGATCTCTGCCTGGCGTTTGAAGACATCAACCCCCAGGCACCCACTCACCTGATCGTGATCCCCAAGAAGGAGATCTCCTCGGTTGACGACGTGACGGAGGAGGACGGGACACTGGTGGGCCACCTTTTCGTGGTGATCCGCAAGATTGCCGCCGAGCGAGACCTCTCGGGCGGGTATCGCGTGGTGACCAACTGCGGCCGCGACGCCGGCCAGGAAGTGATGCACCTGCATTTCCACCTGCTTGCGGGCAGGCGCCTCGCTTGGCCGCCGGGGTGACAGCCCGTTGAAGAAGTAGGGTGGGCATTGCCCACCAAGAGCCGAAGGGCCTAAGCGGAGGACTCCAGGCGGCTCTTGGTGGGCACTGCCCACCGTACGGATGATTGCCAAGGGCTTGTTCAGTTCAAGTCCTTGGGGGGGGGCGCACCGGTCTCGCAGGGCCCTGGCTTTCGCCGGCTGACGCCCTCTTGCCCCCACAAAGTTACCTCCGCCGTTCCCCCCAATGCCTCCCTTTTCCGCTCGCCACTTTTCAACGGTGGCAGTCTTAAGTACAATGCGTGAATTCGGCGTGTATACCGGGTGGGCGGGGAGGATCAATAGAAATGGCCACACCTAAGGTGACGACCCGCTATCCGCGGCCCGGAGAACGAATCGCGCCGAGCACCCTGCGAGAGTTGCTCATGGAGCCGATTCCCGAGCGGTTGCGGCCTGCGGCGGGCACCGCTGAGGTGAAGCTTTGTGACCTGGATGAGACGGTTTGGGATCGATTCTCGGCGGAGGCCGTGGTCGACCTTTCCACGATCATCGTCGACCGGGCCGCCAGTTATCGCGCCCGCAAGATATTGCACGACCGCCATTTTCCCAGACCGCCGGAGGGTATCGCTTTGGAAGACCTCCGGCTGGAAAACCGAACTCGTCGGTGCCTTGCGCGAGAGGGATTCGAGGAGAACCTTGCTGCGCTGGGGGATTACTCGATTGGCCAGGTTTTGGCCATTCCCGCGTTTGGCCCCCGGTGTCTGGTCGATTTGCTCACGGCGTTGGAGTCGCTACGCCCGGGGAGTGTACGGCGGGGTAAGGCGGGCAGGGAAGAGCCAGTGCTTTCTCAGGAGTTGACGGCGGCGGCCAAGCGACTGGCGGAGATTCCCGACGCCCAGCGGGCCCGGTGCGAGGATCCCCGCTTCAGCCCACTGATCCGCGCCGTCGACGTCGAGGCGCGCACGGCCGCTGAACTGGCCAAGCGGTTGCTGCCTCGCACGCAGGACCCTCCCGACCCGGCCTACGTCGCCGAGCAGGTGCAGCAGTTGGCCGGTCGGATCGAGGGCATGTCCGACCTGACGCTGGAAGAAGAGTTGATCCAGATCTTCGGATCGACGCCCTACGAGCGGAACCGAGAGATTCTGATCGGTTACTATGGATGGGAAGACGGCCGGCAGCATACGCTGACTGAGATCGGTGCGCGGTTCGGGATCACCCGGGAACGCATCCGGCAGGTTTGCGCCAAGTTGACCAGGAAGCACAAGGATCGTTCGCTGATCCTGGCGCCGGTGATGGACCGGGTGTTGGCGCTGATCCAGCAGCGGTTGCCCAACGCGGCCGACAAGATCGAGGCGGAGTTGGCCCGGCAGGGGATGACGGCCATCGGCATGCCGCTGGAAAGCGTGGCGGCGGGGGCCAAGCTGCTCCAGCGGCCTCTTTCGTTCAGGATCGTGAAGGTGGACAGCGGGCGTCTGGTGGTCCGTCCGGACCAGACTGACGCCGCGGCGGCCATCGTCGATCTGGCCAAGAAGGATACGTATTTCCACGGGCTGTCCACCGTGGCGAGTATCGAAAGGATGGTCTCGGAGAAGTTTCCCGGCCGGGTGGGGTCGGAGCTGGTCGCGCAAACGCTGATCTTGATCGAGGGGTTTTCCTGGCTGGACGCGGAGTCGGGTTGGTTCCGGCTGCTCCCGATAGCCAAGCACGGGCTGCCGAAGGCGATCGACAAGATCCTGGCGGTGGCCGGAGAGGTTACCGTATCGCAGATGCGCCAGGCGATGAGCCGCAACCGCCGGCTCTGGAAGGATCCGCCGCCGGAGAAGGTATTGCTGGAGTACTGCCGCCACACGCCCGGCGTTCGCGTTGAGGGAGACCGGATCGTTTCCGATGCCCCCCGCGATTGGAGAGAATCGCTTACCGGCGTCGAGGCGAAGCTGGTGGCCGTGCTCAAAGAGCACGGGCCGGTGATGGAACGCGGCACCATGGAAGACCTCTGCGTGGCCGGCGGCATGAACCGCTTCAGCTTCCACGCCTTTGTCTCCTGGTCGCCGGTGATCGTCCAGCTTGGTCACAGCGTGTACGGTCTCTTGGGTGCCGAGGTCTCGCCGCAGCAGGTCGACGAGTTGATTGCCGCGCGCCGCGTCAAGCGCTTGGCACACCGCGTGCTGGACAGCCACGGCCGGACCGAAGACGGCAGGGTTTGGCTCAGCTACCGGCTCTCGAAGGCGGCCAGCACGTATGCGGTGATCACGGTGCCGGCCGCCTTGAAGAAGGTGGTCCGCGGCCGGTTCGGCCTGCTCAGCACGGGGGGAAAAGAGATCGGCACGCTGGCCACCAAGGACGGGCGCGCCTGGGGCTTGGGCGCATTTCTCCGAGAGCGCGGCGCCCGGATCGGCGATTACATTGTGCTCACCCTGGACTTGGAGAAACGCACCGCCGTGGTTTCGATGGGCGAGGAAGCCCGTCGGCAAGCCGCCTCCGTGGCCAACTCCCCCTCGGCCTCTGGACCCTCGGTGGGTGCGTGAGAACTCTTGTTCCTGGACTTGGCCGCGGCCGATCCGATCGCGATGCCGCCAGCGCCAACGAAACGTTATGCACGAGTTGTCCATCGTCGAAGCCCTGATCGAACAGGTCGAACGGGAGATCAAGCGCGCCGGCCAGTCGGGCCGCATCCGACGCCTGGACCTGAGCGTAGGCCGGCTCTCGGGAGTGAGTTGCGACTCGCTTCGATTTGCATTTGAACTGCTTTCGGCCGACACCATCGTGGGGGGGGCCGAACTGCACATCAGCCAACCCAAGGCAGACTGTCTTTGCCAGGCCTGCCACGCCCGGACGCCAGTCGACGAGATCGCAGTTCGATGTCCCGCCTGTGGCAGCATGCAAATCACGCTGGAAGGTGGGCGGGAATTGCTGCTTCAGAGCATTGAAATTGAGGACTAGACCATGAAAATCGTGGCTGCCAAGAAAATCCTTAGAGCCAACGACCAGCTTGCCGAAAAGAACCGCGCCAGGCTGGACGACGCAGGCGTTTTCGGCGTCAATCTGGTGGGCTCGCCCGGGGCGGGCAAGACCACGCTGCTGGAGGCGCTGCTTAGGCAGTTGAAGGGCCGGGCCACCCCCGCGGTGATCGAGGGCGACATCGCCGGTTCGATCGACGCCCAGCGGATCGAAAAACTGGGCGTGCCCGTGGTGCAGATCAACACGCAGGGCGCCTGCCACCTCGACGCCAGCATGATTGCGGCGGCGGTCGCCGATCTCGATCTGGAGGCCATCGATCTGCTGTTTGTAGAGAACGTCGGCAACCTGGTCTGTACGGCCGGCTTCGACCTGGGTGAACGACTCCGGATCGTGGTCTTGAGCACCAGCGAGGGCGACGACAAGGCGGCCAAGTATCCGGCCATCTTCCAAGGCTCCGGCGCCCTGTTGATTACCAAGATCGACCTGCTGCCGCACACCAACTTCGACGTCGAGCGTATCACTGCCGATATGAAGCGGCTGGCCCCGCAGTCCGAGGTCTTCCAGGTGGCCGCGATCAGCGGCGAGGGGATCCCGGCCGTCGCCAACTGGCTGGCAACGAGGAAGTATGAGGGATGAATGATGAATGATGAACGCGCATGCGACATCGTCATTCATAATTCATACTTCATCATTCATCATTCCTAATGAAGCACTCCAGCAACCGGCAAGCGAGCGACCGCCGTCTGGCGATCGTGGTGCGCGGCGTGGTCCAGGGCGTGGGATTCCGGCCGTTCGTCTATAATGCGGCGCGGTCGCAGCGGCTGACCGGTTGGGTCCGCAACGAGGTGGATACCGTGCGGATCGAGGTGCAAGGCGATCCGGCCCGGTTGGAGAGCTTTGTCCAATCGCTCCGCCACGCCCATCCGCCGCAGGCGCGGATCGACTCGCTGCTGACACGCGAGACCCCCTGCGAAGACGGCCCCACGGGGACGTTCCAGATCCGCGGCAGCACCGGTGGGACCGCCCCTCGGCCCGCGATTCCCCCCGATCTGGCCACCTGTGACGAGTGTGTCGAGGAGATCCGCAATCCGGGCCAGCGCCGCTGCGGGTATCCGTTTACCAACTGTACCAACTGCGGGCCGCGGTGGTCTATCATCGAGCGGTTGCCCTACGACCGGCCGCGGACCTCGATGGCTCGGTTCACCATGTGCCCCGACTGCCGTGGGGAATATGAAAACCCGGCCGACCGCCGGTTCCATGCACAGCCGATCGCCTGCCCTCGGTGCGGCCCGGCCTTGCGGCTGCTGGAGACCGACGGGAGCGAAACCGCACTCGGACAAGATGCCTTCGACGCGGCGGTCGAGGCGGTGCGCTGCGGCCGTATCGTGGCCGTCAAGGGCCTGGGCGGATTCCAACTGCTGGTCGACGCCACCAGCGCCCGGGCGGTCGCGCGGCTGCGAGGCCGAAAGCACCGGCCGCACCGGCCGTTTGCGCTGATGCTGCCCTCGCTGGTCGAGATCCGCAGGCGCTGCGAAGTCTCCCACGCCGAGGCCCGCGCCCTGGCGTCGTACGAAGCGCCCATCCTGTTGCTCCGCAGGCGAGCCGACGCCGATGCGCGGGCCGACGTGGTCGACGGCGTGTCGCCGGACAATCCGTACCTGGGCGTGATGCTGCCTTACACCCCGCTGCACCATCTGTTTACCGCGGCGGTCGATCGGCCGATTGTCTGCACCAGCGGGAACCTGTCGGATGAGCCGATGGCCATCGCCACCGACGACGCGCTGCGGCGACTGGGCCCCATCGCCGACGTGCTGTTGACGCACAACCGCCCGATCGTCCGCCCGGTCGACGACTCGGTCGCCCGGGTTGGCAGTGACGGCTTGCAGGTGCTCCGCCGAGCGCGAGGTTTTGCTCCGCTACCGATCGAGTTGGGCGTGGAGAGCCCCACGATCATGGCCGTTGGCGGACACCTGAAGAACACGGTGGCGCTGGCCTTGGGCTCTTCGGCAGCCAGTAAGACCGACCACGAGGTAAGCCCCACCGATGATCCGTCGGCGCGCTGCGTGCACTCCACGCAAGTTGTCATCAGCCCGCACGTGGGCGACCTGGAGAGCATATTGAGCGTGGAGGTCCATCGGCGGACGATCGAGGACCTGGTGGATTTCTTTGAGGTGGTGCCCGAGGTGGTGGCCTGTGATCTGCACCCCGACTACGCATCTACCCGCCAGGCCGAGTCGTTGGCCGCCCGGTGGGGCGTTCCGCTGGTCCGAGTGCAGCATCATCACGCCCACGTGGCGGCGTGCATTGCCGAACACAGGCTGGAGGGCCCGGTGCTGGGGCTGGCCTGGGACGGAACCGGGTACGCCGCGGACGGCACGGTCTGGGGCGGAGAGGCGCTGATCTGCGAGGGGGCCGAGTTTACGCGAGTGGCACATCTGCGGAAGTTTGCCCTGCCCGGTGGCGACAAGGCCGTGCGCCAGCCGCGCCGCTCGGCGCTGGGGGTGCTGTTTGAAATCCTGGGCGAGCGGGCCGCCCAGCACGCCGGCGGTTGGTTTGGCCCGTCGGAACTGGAAACGATGTGTTTGCTGTTGTCCCGATCGATTCACTCCCCGTTGACCAGCAGCATGGGCCGGCTGTTCGACGCGGTGGCCGCGTTGTGCGGTTTGCCCGCGGTGATCAGCTTCGAGGGTCAGGCGGCGATGGCTTTGGAGTTCGCCGCCGCGCGGTGGGGGGTATGCGCGGATGCGATACCCACCCACCGCCGGGTGGCCGGTGAAGTCGCTTGCCGCGATGAGGCCTATCCGCTGCCGCTGTCGGACGCAGTGCCGGCGGTGGCCGACTGGGAGCCGCTGGTCCGGGCCGTGCTGGGTGATCGCGCCGCGGGGGAGCCGGTCGGCCGCATCGGCATGCGCTTTCACAACGCCCTGGCAAAACTGGCCGTGGCCGTCGCCCGGCGCTGCGGCTGCAGCCAGATCGTGCTCACCGGCGGTTGTTTCCAGAACGCGTTGTTGAGCGATCGGGTCCGAAGTCGGCTGCTGGAATCGGGTTTCACCGTGTATACTCACCGTCGGGTTCCGCCGGGCGACGGCGGGATCGCCTTGGGACAAGTCGCCGTCGCCGCCAGGCAAATCATGGGGACCTAGTACCACAGAATCTCCCCCCGTCTCGAGATAGGATTTGAACATGTGTCTCGGCATTCCAGGCAAGCTGATCGAAGTCTACTGTCAAGACGACCTGCCTATGGGCAAGGTCGAATTCGGCGGCATCCTCAAGGAGGTATGTCTGGCCTACACGCCCGAGGCCCGGGTCGGTGAGTACGTGATCGTGCACGTCGGATTTGCCATCAGCCGGATCGACGAAGCCCAGGCCAAGGAGATCTTCTCCTACCTGGAAGAGATCGAGCAGGCGATGGCCCAGGAAGAATCCGCAAACACACGAGGGGAAACAACGGCGTGAAGTATCTCCACGAATACCGCGATCCCCACGCGGCCAAACGCCTGGCCGAGGCCATCCGTCGGGCGGCCACCCGGCCTTGGAACATCATGGAGGTCTGCGGAGGGCAGACGCACACGATCATCCGCTTTGCGATCGACGAAATGCTGCCCTCCGGGCTGACTCTGATCCACGGTCCGGGGTGCCCGGTCTGCGTCACGCCCATCGAGATCATCGACAAGGCGGTTGCCGTCGCCTCGCTGCCGGAGGTGATCTTCTGCTCCTTCGGCGACATGCTGCGGGTGCCCGGCTCGAAGAAGGACCTGTTCACCGTCAAGTCGGAAGGGGGCGACGTGCGGATAGTCTATTCGCCGATGGACGCGGTCAGCCTGGCGCGAAAGTGTCCGCAGCGCCAGGTCGTGTTCTTCGGTGTCGGTTTCGAGACCACCGCCCCGGCCAACGCCATGGCCGTGGCCCAGGCGGCCCGGCTGGGTGTCGAGAACTTCTCCGTGCTGGTCTCTCACGTGCTGGTGCCGCCGGCGATCCGGGCGGTGCTCGGCTCGCCATCGAACCGGGTGCAGGGTTTCCTGGCCGCGGGACACGTCTGCACGGTAATGGGCATGGGCCAATACCGGCCGATTGCCAGGCGGTATGGGGTGCCGATCGTGGTCACCGGCTTCGAGCCGGTGGATATCCTCCAGGGTCTTTTGATGTGCGTCGAAATGCTCGAGGAAGGCCGGCATGAAGTTGCCAACCAGTACACGCGAAGTGTACGCCCGGAAGGCAATCGGGCGGCGATCCGGCAGATTGAAGAGGTCTTTGAGGTGGTTCCGCGGAAGTGGCGCGGGATCGGCGAGATTCCTTCCAGCGGGCTGGCGCTGCGGGATGCGTATCTGAAGTACGACGCCGACCGAAGGTTTGGCGTGGCACAGATCACCGCGGAAGAGCCGGCCGAGTGCATCGCCGGCGAGGTTCTCCAGGGACACAAGAGGCCCCACGACTGCCCGACGTTCGGCGTCCGCTGCACGCCGGACCGTCCGCTGGGTGCCCCGATGGTATCGTCGGAGGGTGCCTGTGCGGCGTACTATCGCTATCGTAGCCACCCGGAGCGGGGTGCTTGAACCTTGCATTGTGTGCGAGGATTCCCTTTAGAATCACCCTTGACACAAGCTGCGGAGATGGTATAAATTTAGTGTTGGCAGTAACTTTATGTGCCGCCCTAACAGGAACTAAGCATGCCAAGCACTTTGTTTCCCAACCCGTTTCGACCAGGTGCCGGACACTTCCCCCCCTATCTTGCGGGTCGCGGGAACGAGACTGCCGAGTTTGAGAGACTCCTAGCGCAAGACACCATTCTGGAGAATATGGTGCTAACTGGCCTACGCGGGGTGGGGAAGACAGTTCTCCTGGAGAGATTCAGGCCGCTGGCAATCGAGAAGGGATGGGGGTGGGTGGGTACGGATCTGTCTGAATCGACAAGCATCACAGAAGATCACATGGCGTTGCGGTTGATGACGGATCTGGCGGTTGTTACCACATCGATCGAGATTGGAAGCCGAGAATCGTCGGGCATAGGATTTGAGCCAGACCGAACACGCTTGAGCGAGACGCTGAGCTTTGAGACTATGGTGCACCTGTACGAGAAGACCCCCGGCTTGGTTGCCGACAAACTCAAGGCGATTCTCGAGTTCGTATGGCGATGTTGGGAAGGTGAATCCAGGCGGGGCCTCATCTTCGCTTATGACGAGGCCCAAACCCTGTCGGACCATGCCTCAAAGGATCAGTACCCGTTGTCCCTGATGTTGGATGTTTTCCAATCCATCCAGAGAAAGGGTATTCCTTTTATGCTGGTTCTAGTCGGCCTTCCGACGTTGTTTCCCAAGTTGGTTGAAGCGAGGACGTTCGCGGAACGGATGTTTCGAGTGGTGTTCCTTGACCGCTTGAATATGCAAGACAGCCGCGATGCCATTCTGAAGCCCATCGAGAATGCGCAATGCCCCGTGAAACTGGATGAGCAATCGGTCCGGTTGATTGCCAGCGATTCCGGTGGATACCCTTACTTCATCCAGTTCATCTGCAAGGAGGCATATGACGTGTTTCTCCAGAAGCACGGTGCGGGCGAGAGAGCGTCGGTTCCAAGCAGCGAGATCATGCGCAAGCTTGACAGCGATTTTTTTGCTGGACGGTGGGCGCGGGCAACCGACCGCCAACGGGAGTTGCTGACTGTCATCGCTCATTTGAGGAACTCCGAAACGGAGTTCACGGTCCAGGAGGTTGTCGAAAAGTCGAAAGACCTTTCCGCCAAGCCTTTTGGTTCCAGCCACGTCAATCAAATGCTGGTCGCTCTGGGGAATGCAGGGCTGGTCTATAAGAACCGTCATGGAAAATACTCGTTTGCCGTCCCGCTGATGTCACGGTTTATCATGAGGCAACAGAAACGAGCTGCAGTTGACACGAAGCAGCTCAGATTATTCGAATAGAATGGCGAAGACCGGTTTGCTTGCGGAACTGCGGGAACTGCTGACCGACCGGGGGGCGGCCCTGGTGGCCTGCGCCGATCTGGGGCCCTTGCCCGCCGACGTGCGCCAGGAGTTTCCCCGGGCGATCAGCATCGGCGTGGCGCTTTCGCCCCCGATTGTGGCCGGAAACGTCGACGGGCCGACCGAGGAGTATCAGGCGGAATACGAGCGGGTCAACGCCCTGCTGAATCGGCTCGGCGAGGATGCCGCGGCGCTGTTGCGCCGGCGCGGCTATCTCGCCTTGGCCGGCAACGCGACCGTCGAGAAGTTGGACGGAGATACGCTGACCACGCCTCTTCCGCACAAGACCGTTGCCACCCGCGCGGGTCTTGGGTGGATCGGCAAATGCGCGCTGCTGATAACCAAGGGCTACGGCTCGGCCCTGCGTCTGAACACCGTGCTTACCGATGCGCCGCTGGAGGTGGGTAGCCCGGTGGAATCGTCGGACTGTGGGAAGTGCGCGGTCTGTGTAGAGGCCTGTCCGGCCGGCGCCCCCTCGGGTCGGCATTGGCAGCCCGGTCAACCGCGAAAGAGTTTCTTCGATGCCTTTGCATGTTGCCGAAAGGCCCAAGAGCGGGCCGGCAAGATAGACAGCCCCTACACCATCTGCGGCATCTGCATCGCCGTTTGCCCGTACACGAAGCGGTATACCGATGAACGATGAAACTCCGCAAGAGTTCAGCCCGAGTTGCCCAGTGCTGCCGGGAGATCACGACACGGTGCAAATGGCACACGGCGGCGGCGGCCGGCTGATGCGGGGGCTGATCGAAGGGATGTTCCTGCCGGCGTTCGCCGCCGGCGATTCCACCGGCGCCCAGGCAACACCGCACGACAGTGCCGTGATCGCGATTGACGGCGCGCGGTTGGCCTTCACCACCGACTCGTTCGTGGTAAGTCCGCTGTTCTTCCCGGGCGGCGACATCGGCAAGTTGGCCGTCTACGGAACGGTCAACGATCTGGCCATGGCCGGGGCAAGACCGCTGTACCTCAGCGCCGGGTTCATCCTGGAAGAAGGGCTCGGGATCGACACGCTGCGGCGCGTGGTGGCGTCGATGCGCGAGGCCGCCCGCGAGGTGGGCGTGCGGATCGTCACCGGCGACACCAAGGTGGTCGACCGCGGTAAGGGAGACGGAATCTTCATCAACACGGCCGGGATCGGAATCGTGCCCGACGGCGTGGAAGTCTCGCCGCTGCGGGTCGTGCCCGGCGATGCGATCCTGGTAAGCGGTGACCTGGGCCGCCACGGCATGGCCATCATGTCGGTCCGGGAAGGGCTGGGCTTCGAAGGGGCACTGCAGAGCGATTGTGCGCCGTTGGCCGGGCTGGTTGAGGCGATGATGTCCGCCGGCGGCGACGTCCACTGCCTGCGAGACCTGACGCGCGGCGGGCTGGCCTCGGCGCTGAATGAAATCGCCGGGCACGCCCGAGTAGGAATCGAGCTTCAGGAGGCGGCCATCCCGGTCGCCGAGCCGGTGGCCGGCGCCTGCGAGCTGCTGGGGCTGGACCCGCTGTACGTGGCCAACGAGGGCCGGCTGGTGGCCTTTGTGCCGGCCGAGGCGGCAGATCGGGTCCTGGAAATCATGCGATCTCACCCGGCCGCCCACGGACCGTCCATCGTGGGCACGGTCACCGGCGGCCATCCCGGGCTGGTCGAGCTTCGGGGCCCGTTGGGCGGCGGGCGGATCGTGGACCTGCTCAGCGGCGAGCAGATGCCACGGATCTGCTGAGGCGCCGTGCTCCGCTGGGCGGCGTGCTTGCCGACTGCCCTGGGGTGGAGACCTTCGCCGCAGTGCCGGCGGCAGGTGGGCAGTCACAACGTCTCGGATTGATAAGCGGACCCGCCAGCCCACGGCAATTCGTCGCTTGGCCGGACGATCGCGATGCGCGGTTGCCGAATCTAGGAAGACAGTACTGTTTGGGTGCAGTGGCCGTTCAGGTCGAATGAGCGGGCTGCGGGCCATTGCTTGGCGCAAGTGAATGATTCTGGCCGAAGGGAAATCAGTCTGATTATGTTGGTGATGCGGAATCTGTGCGTCGGCCGGTGCATCGCGGGGAGCTTCCCAGAAAGAAACTGCCGGCACCGCGACGGAAATCAAGCGGCTCGACGAAAAGCTCCTCCTGGCGGAGGACGGCCAGGACAATCAACGATTCATTTCCTTCCTTCTCCGCAAAGCCGGAGCCGACGTTGCCGTGGTGGAAAACGGCCAGCCAGGTTCAGACCGGAAGGATGCGTTGACACCGCAGCGCCACCACGGGGCACGGCCGCCGGCGGCACCGCGTCCTTGCTGCCGGCGGCACCGCATCGGAACGTCCCGTTGAGCCTGGCTTCTCAGCAAAGGAGTTCGACATGTCGCAACGTGCATCGGGTGCTTTTCTCCGACCGCGTGATCCTGTCGCGGAGGTCCCTTTGGCCGGCGCACGCCGCGAGTCCCGCCCGGCAACGGCGGCCACCAGGCTCCCGGCCGTGATCGTCCTGCTCGCGGTGGTGAGTCCGTCTCCGGTCACGGCAGCCCAGCCGGCCGATGGCCCGGTGGCCTTCGAGAAGCGGATCCTCACCGACAAGTATTTTTGCGACGGGATCAATCACGGCGACATCAACCGCGACGGGCACGTGGACGTGGTGGCCGGGCCGTATTGGTACCAGGGTCCGGAGTTTCGCACACGGCACGAATTCTACCCGGCGGTACCACATCCGCCGGCCAAGAGCCCCAGCAACTGTATGTTCTCACACGTCTACGACTTCAACCGGGACGGCTGGCCCGACGTGCTGGTGCTCGGCCGCGTGCATCTGCACCAGGCCTTCTGGTACGAAAACCCGCAAGGCCGGCCGGGTCTTTGGAAGAAGCACTTCGTGTTCGAGCGGATCCAGGGGGAGACGCCTCCCTTTGCCGATCTCACCGGGGACGGCAGGCCGGAGCTGGTTTGTCACTGGCAGAACCGTTGGGGCTGGGTGGGGCCCGACTGGAACCATCCCACCGAACCGTGGAGCTTCCATCCGATCACCGCCGAGGGCGAGTACAAGGAGTTTTACCACGGCACGGGCGTGGGCGACGTAGACGGCGACGGGCGCAGCGACCTGATACTGAACGACGGCTGGTGGAAACATCCTGCTCCCGGCTCGCGGCAGGAAACCTGGACGGCCCATCCGCGGCGTCTGGCCACCCGAGGCGGGGCGCA
>SDBV01000360.1_pt1 | contig 64617 bp, 56 predicted proteins | sample 2277081 | NCBI WGS metagenome assembly SDBV01 (sample SAMN10402039, study PRJNA504765) | marine sediment metagenome | isolation source: marine sediment core GS10_PC15, 223 cmbsf | place: Arctic Ocean: Southern Knipovich Ridge | collected 2010
CCGAGGAGGAAATACTTTTGGTATTGGCGAAATTGGTAAAAAATCCGCCCCTGACGGCCGATTTGCTGGAAAAATAATATTCCGTTCCAAACGCTATGTTTGTAACTGATTCCCTCTTGTCGTACAGCATGACGCTTCCCGTAATGTTAAGGTTGCCGAGCGAGCTGTCGTAATACGAAAGTCCCGGCGAAGAATCTTTCACTTGACCCGTTCCGGTATAATGGGAGATGTCGGCGGAAAAAAGTAGCGAATGAGTAGGGTAGTACGCCACGCCCAATTTTAAGTTAAGCGGATATTTCCTTTGATCGCTGGATGAGGCGGTCAGCCTGACTAACTTTGTTCCGTCATGGGTAGTGTTCTGCTGGTCGTATGAGGAACCTAAAGGCATGGCTTTGGAAATTGTAAAACCGAATGAATATTTCATGTCCTCCGGCGACCACATGACGCCCAGAGTGGGCCGAAGCGCTGCTTCCGATATCTCGACATAAGTGTTGGACCACGCGTGACTATTATCCGGTAATACTGAAACGAAATTGGAAACCCTCTGGATTCTTCTTTGGTGGTAATAAAGGGTTATTCCTACCGAAATGCTGTCCGTAACCCTTTGGGCGTATGAAGGGCCGAATTCATATGTATTGTCTTCCTTGTTGAAATTTATCACGTAATGCGCGATGTTTACTCCGGCTATCTCGTATAAAAAATCGGAGAACTGCTGGTCCTGGTCCTCCACAATCGAGTCCGGAACCGCGTAAGAAAGGCCCAGGACTCCTTTTCCAACTGGCATGATTATTCCGAAGAAATTCGGGAGGAGCGAAGACGACTCCCTCTCCCACGAATGCGGCTTTACGGCGTCTTTGTAGCTCTTGTTCGACCTGTAGAATGCGTTTACGCTTCCCGAAAGGCTGCCCTCTACCGAGTAGGCGATTCCGGCAGGGTTATAGTAAACGCCGGAAGGGTCGTCCGATATTGCGGTGTACGCGCCGGCCATGCCCGAAGGCCTCTCGCCGATAGTGAGGTTATTGTAATGGAACTCGTCGGCGAAAAGTTTTTCGGAAGCTAGCGGAAATAAGAGCAAAAAGAAAAGACAAGCTAAATTAATCCTTCTTAGTATATTCATCAAACCTTGCTCTCCCATCTATAAAATTCACTTCGGTTATTCCGTTCTGGCGAATGGCGTCTTCAATCCATCTTATTCTTTCATCGAACGGAGGATGAAGCTTTTTGATTGAATCCAGCTCATTGCCGCCCGATCCTTTTATCCTGTTAAAGTACTTTATAAGGGCCTTGGGATCGTAATTCATCGATGCGATGAGCATGGTGGCGCTGGTGTCCGCCTCTATTTCGTCCTTTTTCTGATAACCTCGCTCAAGCAGGATCTTTACGGCCCTGTCGACTGCCTGGAAAAAGGCCATTTTCAAGGCATCCGTGGCGCCTCCTACGATGCGGCCCAGCCCCGCTACAGCCGATTTTTCCGAGCCCTTTATGTCGAGTTCTTTCACGATGTGCCTGTGGTTGATATGCATCATTTCATGTGCAATCACTCCGGCAAGTTCCGATTCGTTTTCCATTGCGTCTATGGCGCCCTTGGTTATAAAAATATAGCCTCCCGGCGCCGCGAAGGCGTTTACCGAAGCGGTGTCGAGTATGCCGACGGTATACGATATTTCCGGCCTGTTGGCGTACTGCGACATTTGCCTTGATAAAAGGTTGAGGTAACGGGTAAGGGCGTCATTTTTGTACAAAGTGTAGACGCCCAGGATTTTTGCCGATACCTCCCTGCCGAACTCTATTTCCGCCTGAATGTCACCTTCTGTAACCCACTGCTTGAACTGATGAGACCTTGTTCTGTTGCCTTGGGCATAAACGGTGTTGACGGACAAGAGTATCGCAAGGAGGGCTATAAAAAGCTTCATTACAAGGCGCCCGCGCCGGAGAATTCATCAACCTCTTTTTCAGATATGCCGCTCGCAAAAGCTTCCAGTTTTTCAAGTGAGCTGTAATTGGCTTTTCCTTCCTGACTCAGCCGCTTCCTGTCCTCGTCTGAAAGTCCTCTGGCCGCCGCGGCAGATGTAATGGCCGAAGCCCTTTTCCTTGAACTTTTCCCTATGTCCTTTGAGGCTTCGGTCAAGACCTTGACTCTGTTCATGGGCGGATTTTCCGAAGCGACGAGAGCATTTATCCAGCCTTGGTCGTTAGAGAGGCCAACCTTGTACCAGCGGCCCTTTTTTTCGATGAGGCTGAAGCTGTCGCCCCTTTTTGCCTCTGCCTTGACGTCGGATTTGAAATTCGGCTCGGAATAAATCTTCGCCTTTGCGCTTTGCACGTAAATGGACTCGGCGGCCATGGCGTTAACGTGCAAAATGGCGATAGAGAGTATTGCAAAGATTACCTTTTTCATCAACTTTCCTCCTAATTTAGATAAAGAGCCTTTAAACAGCCTCTCCAATCCTCGACTTCCTGTATTTTATTCTATTTTATGGTCTTTAGTACAGACCGATCTTTATTTAAGTTTTTCCTCACATTTTTTCAGGAAATTTTCCTTTAGCGGCCCGTCGTCAATTTTTCCGTATAGTTCCAGCGCGGTTTTGTAATCCCCCTCTTCGTAACTCTTATAGGCCATTTTTGTTTTGTAGGCAACTTCCTGGGCGTGCTTGCACGATTCTTCATCATCGTAACAGAGGACTTCGTATATCTGTATTTTGTCCTTTTTACCCCTGACCTCAACCTTGTCGATGGGACGGCAGGGTATATCAATGTTCAGCCTGTTATAGGTAAACTCGCTGATGACTATTGTAGCGCCGAGAACTTTCGTCATGCTTTCCAGCCTGGCCGAGAGATTAATCGTATCGCCTATTGCCGTGTAGCTTAGATGCTTTTCCGAGCCTATGTTTCCGATTATCGCATTGCCGGTGTTGAGTCCTATGCCTATTTTTATTTCGTGATCTATTCCTATGCTTTTTAACTCTTCGTTTATACTTTCCAGCGCATTTATCATTTTTATTGCCGTAAGAACGCCTTTCTCGGCATGGTTTTTCATCTTGGTGGGCGCCCCCCAGAAAGCCATTATGGCGTCTCCGATAAACTTGTCTACGGTCCCTCCGCCTTCAAAAATGATCTCCGTCATATTTGAAAAATAGCAGTTGAGCATCTTTACTACCGTTTCAGGCGATTTATCGTCGGAAAACGATGTGAACCCCCTGATGTCCGTAAATAGGATCGTGATGTCCTCGTTGGCTCCGGTAAGAATCGAGCCGTACTTTTCGTAATTTTCCATTAGCGTGGAAAGAACGTCTTCGGAAACGAACTGCGAGAACATCTTTTTCACCTTGCGCTTGTCGCGCCCCTCGGTCATAAGCAGGTATCCAAACGAAAATATAGCGGAGAAAAATATCGCCGAAGCGGGCGGAACGGCTTCGTACAACACGTTGCCGCCGTAACGCTGGAAGTAAAAAAGAAACCAAATAACGAGGAGCGCTATGGGAATTGTGTACTTTACCGAGTAACGATTAACGTAAAATACCGTCGGCACCGTAGCCAGGATAAAAATAAGCATGATAACAATCGTTGTCCGGCCGCCGACAGGGGAGAGGAAGTCGTCCAGAATGAAATTGCTTGCAAGCGACGCATGAAGGAAAGCTCCGGGAGTCCTTGGCGATATCGGCGTAGTTTTGAGGTCTTCCACGCCGACGGCGCTTGAGCCAACGAACACTATCTTGTTTTCAAACTCCATTGGATCGACTATGAGATTTTCCAGTTCCCCGGCCATGATATTTTGCAGGGAAGAAAATATGCCGCTGATCGAATAGGTGTTGAACTTGCCGTAGACGTTTATGATGTAATTTCCCTTTTCGTCAAGCTCTAACTTTTTGCCGTCGATAATAAGCTCGCGGGGGTGGGCAACTATCTCGGCGTTCTCGAAAAAAGGCGCCAGCCCCATTACAGGGAAAAGGGTTCCCTGGTAAGCCCTTACCGGCTTTGTCCTTCTGAAAACCCCATCGCTGTCGGGTGAAAACTCCACGACTCCCATCCCAACGGAAACGCGATAAAGTTCAGGGTAGGGTATGTAGTAGTTATTGTTTTCCGATTTAACTTCCAGATGTCCGGCCGGGAGTTTTAGGGCGAAACTTTCCATAAAATCTTCCGGCAATGGTTTATCGAGAAGCGATTTATTGTGTTCATCTTCCTCATCCTTGATGAGCTGGAATGCGTGGTATGCAAAACCGGCCTCGCCAGTGGCTAAAACCAGCGCTTCGTCGTTCGGATCGAGTTGATCGCCGAGTTTGCCCTGGGTTTCCGTAAAAAGTATGTCGAAAAGGACGGCTTTTGGATTTGCCATCTTGAAAAATTCCAGAAGGTCGGAATATATCGCCCTTGGCCACGGCCACCTCCCGACAACGGGGTTGAGCGCACTGAGCGAGGCCTCGTCGATAAGTACAATCGCTATATCGTCCGAGATGCTTTTATCGATCCTTACGATTTTTGCCGCGTTGTCGTAAACAATATTTTCCAGAACCTTAAAAGCACCGGCGGCGTATAATCCGGCATTAAAGGCAAAGACCGTTATGCAGATCAGAGCAATAATCACAGGGTTACTAAGTCTTTTCAAATTACTTCCTTCAAATTACCGTTAACAACCTTTAGTTTAGTATTCTAAGGGAAAAATGGCGCTATGGAGTCTTTTTCGGCAAATCAACATGGATTGAATGCAAAGTTTTGTTTTAGAGAGACAAGCCGTAAATATTGAAAACGCGAGGAGCGCACAATGCGTGTAACAATAAAAAAGTTTAAGTGCTTTCCGGTTTTCAGGCAACAGGCAGGCACGGCTCGCTACTGTATTTAAATGCAAACTAAGGCTATGTAATCAGGTATATAATTAGCCAATCCAAGAATTAATATGAGCATATTGCTTATTAATACGGCAAGTTCCCCCGATAGCCGTAATGCCGATAAGATATATTATGTAAAGTACAGGATTGCTGCATGGCAGATGCAAGGCTGATGAACTTATAATTTTCTCCACCAATTCAATTCCCTGCTGTATTTTGCGTAAAAAATGCCGGGCATAAGTTAAAGTGTGATATATGAAATGACAATCTTTCGGGAATGCGGTAGAATCTGGCAAATATGAAATACGGATTGCGATTGGGAGTGGCGCTTGCCCTTATTATTACCGTTGTTTCATGCGCTTCCAAGGAGCAGCCGCCGCCAGTTACCGATTCCGCCTATTTCAACATTAAAATACAAGACCTTGCCGATGACATTCTATTCAATGCCAATAGGAAGATTGTACGCGTAGCCGTGCTCGATTTCGTCAATTCGGACGGACGCACCTCGCAGCTTGGCAAATATTTCAAAAACAAGTTCGCCGAAACTGCCGTGAAGCACAACCTCTTTCAGGTACCCGTCGAGGGTCAGGTAAATAAGGCCATGCTTGACCTCAAGCTTCGTTACAATGGAACGCTGGACGTCGAATCCGCAAGCAAGCTTGGAAAGGCGCTTAGGGTGGATACAATTGTGATCGGCGTCATTTCCGACCTGCAGAAAGGAAGCGACGTGGATTTGGTAGTGAAGATGGTCGATGCACGAACGGGTCAGATCATTTCCGCGGCAAGCGCGAGTTTTTACAGAAGCAAGCAGGTAAGTTCCATGCTTGAAACCTTTTAGGAGGAAGCTCGTTTTAAAAAGGCCGCCGCAAATGAAAATTAAGATATGCGGGCAAACCAGGCTGGAAGACATAAGGTATTCCTTCGAACGTGGGGCTGATCTTTGCGGCGTGGTTATTGACGTCCCCTCCTCTCCTCGCTCCGTGTCTATCGGCAATGCCGAGCCGCTTTTTAAGGAGTTTCCGGGAAAAATTGTTGCGCTTACGGCCGATGCCGATGCCTCATTCCTAAAGGAAATAGCGCTCAAGCTTAAACCGGCCGCTATACAGCTTACCGCCGGGGAAAAACCGGAAGAAGTTAAAAAACTTTCGTCGATGCTCGATATTCCCATCTGGAAATCGTTGCACCTCCCTCAAAAAGCCGAAGATCGTACCCGGCAGGCCGATGAAACGCTTGAGCAAATCGATCTGTACACCGGCGCCGGGTGCTCTGCCTTCGTTCTGGATACGCGCGTTCCGGATATTTACGGCGGTTCGGGAGTCAAGTCGGATTGGGACCTCGCAGGCGAAATCCTGTCGCGCACCGGAACGGATACGTTTCTTGCCGGTGGAATTGACCCCCAAAACGTAATAGAGGCGGCAGGCCTTAATCCGTATGGCATCGATCTGGCCAGTGGAGTGGAAATTTCGCCCGGGGAAAAATCGCGGGAAAAAATAGATTCGTTGTTTAAGGCGCTTGGGAGTTCGGTAAGATGAGGACCCTTTTAATTGGCATGGCGCTTTTGGCCCTTTCCAGCCTGCATAGTATTACTCTTGGCCTTGGCATTGCCTTTGCGGAAATACCGCCACCCGCCCTTATAAATATTGAGGTGGGAGATTCACATGCCGTCATCGAATGGGAAAGAGTGAAAGAAGCGGTTGGGTATAATGTATACCTTAAAGAAAGTGCCGGTAACTTCCTGTTATTAAATGATATCCCTATAATAGAAATGCACGTGGAACTTGTCGATCTGGCCAACGGAATGCCGTACTTTTTTGCGGTTACATCGATCGGTACCGGAGGCGAGGAATCCGATGCCGTTATTACCTCAATGGTAGTTCCGTTGGGATATTCGCACAGCGCTATAAGATTAGAGGGGGGATCGGGCGGTTCCGACTATCAGGTATTTTCCACACCGTTCATACCCGACATGCAGCGTCCCGAAGACTTTTTCGCATACCTTGGCGAATACAACGGAAAAAGGTGGCGTCTTTTTTCGTTGGAAAAGGACGGCTTCATAGAATTCGGAAAGATAGAAAAGATCGAGCCCGGAAAAGCCTATTGGTTTCTGTCAATGGAAGACATGGATATATTCCTTTCAGGGCGCACCGTAAACAGCTACGATCCCTTTTTCGTGCGTCTTAGCCCGGGATGGAACGTCATTGCATCCCCGTTTTTGTATCCCGTAAACTGGGGCGATGTTTTGGCAAGCAACTCGAATTTCGTGCAAGATATTGGAAAAGTTCTATGGGAGTTCAACAGAGGCAGTTTCACTAGGGCGCAATCTTTACAGCCGTACAAGGGCTATTTCGTCTACAGTTCATATGAAACGGATTTCAACCTGCTTATTCCGCCCGTGCCTGCCAAGCCGAGAACAGTTTTAGAAACGGCTAGCCAGGTATTTACGCCTTCAGAAAAAAAAGAGCCAAACCCATCGGAACTGTTGAAAAAAAGAAAGACGCAATCCGGCAACACGGATATTTCAGCAGAAAGCAACTATTCGTTAATGGTCGGACTTTTCTCCGATCAGCTTGAAGCGCATCAAATGGTGGAAAAGCTGGAAAAAATCGGCCTTTCGCCTTCTGCGCATAACACCGAAATCAGGTTAAAGCGGCTCAAAATTCGTGAAGGTAATTATAATAATCCCGAGTCAGTCAGGAGAGTTGCAGACCTTCTTAAGGGATACGGTTTTGAACCGGAAATAGCCACGCTGGCAAACGGCGGCTATTCGGTGGAAGTCGGCAGCTTCAAATCCGGCGCACAAGCCGAAAAGGCGGTGAAATTCCTCGAAGGAAAAGGCCTTGATGTCCGTCTGGAAGCCGGTTGGGAAACCGCCACGGCAAGCGAGGTATGGCTGGAAAACATACGCGGCGAAAAAGAGCTCGATTCCGTAAAAAACATTCTGAAAAAAGAAAGAATCAGTTTTTTCGCCAAGAAGCAATAGGCTTCGAATTCGATCACAGGCTATCGCAATAAGCTATAGAATATGTTGTAGATTTACTGCAAATTGTAAGCGTAAAATATATCACCCAATATATCCCGATTCTGGTGGTTTGGAATTGAATATAAAGATTTTCCGGTTTATTCCGATAATAAAGTGCGTGATAAAATAAAAAAAATCACCTTTGCGGATAAGGCGTTACATATCAATAAGTTACTTCTTTACCAGTCTATAAATATTCCTAAAGATTTCCTGTCGTATGCCGATACAATAACTGAAGGATTCCATGAGGGAGTTCACGGGTAATTTGAAAGGACGCAAATGGTATTTAGGAGGTGGCTGAAGTGAAAATCACAGGGCCGGATCAGAATTTTATAAACAAGAAAGACCGTATAGGGGAAAGTAAATCCAGCAAAGGTAAGAGTTCTCCCGATTCGGTGAAAAAGGATTCCGGCGCTTCCGCCGCGACATCCGAAAAGATCGCCGTTTCCGATCTCGGCAAGGAAGTCGCCAAGATTCACGAGCAGATCAAAAAGGCGCCGGATGTTCGCGTTGAGAAGGTTGCTGAGTTAAAAGAAAAGATCGACGACGGCTCTTATTACGTCAGCAGCGACAAGATTGCCGGAAAGATAATCGACGATATTTTAAATAACGTTTAAAGTTACCTGTCCAGTACCTAAGCGGGTCTGCACGATACCGCAAGGATGGGCGGGTATTTCCCAACCATACCCTTCCCCCGTACTCAAATACACACAAACTTCTACAAGAAACGCTGATTGAAACGGCGATTATCAGACTGCTTTGAGCAACCGTTAGTTTGGGTTCGCCTTGAAATAATCCCAGGCAAACAGCCGCAACAATTTCTTTACATGCCCTTCGGCGTTACGCGGAAAATCATCACCCGGAACCACTTTCATCGAGCCCATCATCCATATGGTGCCCTGTCGCATCTCGTAGGTGGTATTGATGGTCTTATGGTTGTAAACGTTTAAGTCCATACTGTATGAATAAATCGAGGAACTGTTTCCCTCTTGCTTTTCGATGTTGATGAATATTACGCCCGGCGGATTTTCGGAGTCCGGAGGCGCTATGTTGAGTCCCTGTTTCTCAAGTTCCTGAACCGCAATCGAGTGAATACTTTCCTTTGTAAAAAGCCCGTCAGGCTCGAAATCGGAAACTACCACGGAAAAGCGGTTATCAAGACCCACCAGGTTTTCCTGATAGCTCGTAAGCGCCACCGCCGAAGCGGCGGAAATTATAATCCCAGTTAACACAGCTACAATAAATCGTCCGGAAAACATCTTAAGCCCCTTTCTTTTCAGCACTCTTTACTCCTATAGACAATATTTTAACCTTTATGCACCGAATTTCAAAATCGGCCCCGCTCATTTCCGTTAAATCCCTTATTCTTCAAGTGTTTCTTCAAGTCCGTCGTAGGAAAGATAAACGTTTTCAGGCAGAGTTTGTGAAACTTTCTCGTGTTCAATGTGATGGCTAATGTGCGTAATGTACGTCTTTTTGGCCTTCGCTCTTTGCGCAACCTGTATGGCTTCGTCCAGGCTGAAATGCGTTACGTGGCTTTCAAGCCTTACAGCGCCTATTACAAGCAAGGAAACGCCGGTTATCTTTTCCATTGTTTTGTCCGGAATGTGGTTGCAGTCCGTTATATACGCAATCGGCCCGAGCCTGAACCCAAGCACCTCCATCTCTCCGTGCATAACGGGTAAAGGAACCACCTTGCGCCCGAAAAGGGCTAGTTCGACGTCGCCGTTTACCGTATTGAGCGTAACCCGTGGTTTGGAGCCTCCTGTCGGCGTCGGCTTGAATATGTAATCGAACATCGTTTCAATTCTGGACAGGGTGAATTCGGAACCGTAGCAGGGAATCGCCTCTTTCTGCATGAAGTTAAAGGTGCGCAGTTCATCCAGCCCATGGACATGATCGGCGTGCGGATGCGTAAAGAGAACCGCGTCTATCCTTTTCAGTCCGTGCCTTAGAGCCTGAATTCGTAGATCCGTGGTCGTATCTACAAGGATATTTCTGATATCCGTCCCCTCCATCCAGCGTATTAATACGGAAGACCGCGTTCGATTGTTCTTATCATTACTGGAGGCGCAGGTCGAACACTCGCACCCGATCATCGGAACACCCGTAGAAGTGCCCGAACCGAGGAAGAGAATCTGAGTCTGGTTGTTTTTAAGGATTTTTTCTCCGGTCATAAATCATCAGTTATTGCCTTTATATCGCTCAACGAAATTCTGCGGAATATTCAGATGGTCGAATATCCGTGCGGAAATAAAAGCCGTGAGTTCTTCAATCGTTTTTGGGCCATGCGTAAAGGCGGGGCTGGCTGGCATTATCGTCGCCCCTGCCCTGCTGAGCCTCAACATATTTTCAAGATGAATGTCCGATAACGGAGTTTCGCGCGCGACGAGTATAAGCGGACGCCCTTCCTTAAGGTGAACATCGGCCACCCTTTCGACAAGGCCGGTGGAAACGCCCGAAGCGATCCTGCCAAGGCATCCCATACTGCACGGCGCCACCACCATGCCCGCCGTCAAAAAGGAACCGCTGGCAATAGAAACTTCGAAGTTCGAGTTATCATGGACGGTAACATTGTCTTTATTAAAAAAATCTTCGGTTATGCCGAGTTCGCAATCGATTATCTTTTTAGCGGTATCGGTAATAACAAGGTGCATTTCGATTCCAGCCTCGTGCAACCTTTCAAAAAGGTCTTTGGCATAAACGGCGCCCGAAGCGCCCGAAACGGCAAGGACTACTGGTTTATCCACCATTTAATATTTCCCAAAAAACTCTTTGAGGTTCTCGAAAGCGCGTTTCCGCATCGAAAACGAGTTTTTTTCCTCGGCGCTCATTTCGGCGAAGGTGCGTTCGTGCCCTTCGGGGATGAATATCCGGTCCCACCCGAAACCGTTTTTGCCTCTTACCGACGTTGCTATCGTCCCCGATATTTCGCCTTTTACTATTTCCATCTTACTCCCGTCGTGGTAAGCGATGAAACACTGGGCCGACGCCTTCCGGTTACTTTCTTCGCCCAGCATTTTTATCAGCCCCTCGTTGTCCACCGTTTTCAGAAACCACTTTATCAGCGCCCCCGGCAAACCGTTCCACGCCTCGAATACAAGGCCCGTATCTTCCACTATAAGGGGAACGCCAACATTATCGTAGGCCTCTTGCGCCTTGTGGCGGATTAGTTCCTCAACGTATATCGTCTGTATCTCGTCCAAATCCCCGGCGTCGGCCTGCTCTATATCAATTCCGAGTATCTGCCGCGCCTCGCGCAGTTTATTCGGATTGCCCGTTACAAATTTTATCTTGCTTAACATAATTCCTTAATCCAGATTTTAGGTGTATTTATAGAATAAACTGAAATGTAGTGGGTTAACAATAAAGAAATCTCTTTCGATGTCGGTCGGGCAACTACGATCAGTCTTTGCCTAAGCCGTTGGACGCTTTTAAGGCGTTACTTTTCGCCTTCTGCGTATTTATGCAACTTTATTTCTTCTTTTTCTTCCAGGCTTGCGTAGTACTCTTTAAGGACTTCCAGAACCTCCGGCCTGCTGAACTCGGACGATACGGGCTGGTCTTCGGAAAGCATCTTCCTCAGCATTGTTCCACTTAAAAGCACACGGTCTTCTTTTCCATGCGGGCACGTCTTCATGGAAGCCATCTGGTCGCATTTTCTGCAGTAGAAAGTCCAGTCGATTTTCAGCGGCGCGATTTCCAACGCTCCTTTAGGTATTTCGTCGAAAATATTGTGCGCGTCGAATGGCCCGTAGTATTCGCCCACTCCGGCGTGGTCGCGTCCGACCAGTAGGTGGCTGCATCCGTAATTCTGGCGGAAGAGCGCGTGCAAAAGCGCCTCGCGCGGCCCTGCGTAACGCATATCCAGCGGATAGCCGGCCATTATCACCTTCTCCTTTACGAAATAGCCTTCAACGAGTTTGTTAATAGCTTTCACCCTTACGTCGGCAGGTATATCGCCGGGCTTCAGTTTTCCTACAAGCTGGTGAATAAACACCCCGTCCGTAATTTCAATTGCGATCTTAGCCAGGTATTCATGTGAGCGGTGCATCGGGTTCCTCAGTTGCAAGGCCGCCACGGTACTCCATCCCCTTTCATCAAACATTTTTCGCGTTTCCTCCGGCCTGAGGTAAAGTCCGGCGAATTCTTTCGGGAAATAACTTTCGCTGAAAACTTTTACCGGGCCGCCGAGGTTAACCGGTTTTTGCTCCATTACGTTTTTAACGCCCGGATGTTCCTCGTCGTTCGTTTTAAATATGTGTTTGCACTCGAATTTTTTATCAGGCTCGTATTTTTCCTTTACCTTGATCGTGCCCATAAGCTCGCCGGTCTCTTCGGAAACAAGGGCGACTTCCCTGCCCTTCTTGATTTCCTTCGCGTCTTCTTTTGAAACGGACATTGTTACGGGGATCGGCCAGAACGTTCCTTTCTTCATCTTCATCTTCGCGCATACGCCCTTCCAGTCGGCCTTTCCCATGAATCCCTCCAGCGGCGTAAACGCGCCGATTCCCATCATTATCATGTCGCCCACTTCGCGCGAGGATATTTTTACCTGTTTGAGTTTTTGCGCCTTTTTAATCGCGCTTTTGAGTTTAGAACCCTTTAGAAGAAGCGGCTTCAGTTTTTTGCCGCCGTGAGGATTTACAAGTTTGGACATTTTCTCCCCCTTATTCAGAATTTTGCCTGTTTATTGCCTTAGAGTAAATAGTCGCCGTCGTCCTGTAAAGCATATGCGCGAATTTTGAAAACGGCAAATAGGCCAGAAGGAAAAAGACGAACACAAGATGCGTAAAGTAAACCGTGTAAGCGAGCGCGGCAACATCCGCCAGACGGAATATTTCGGAAAGGATTCCGGTCACCACCGTAAAAAAGACCGCAAATATGAAGTTTTTGTCGTAGTACGAAAAGTTCCCTGTCGCCTTATCGCCCGTTATGCGCTTTAAAAATATCAGCGTTATACCGGCAAGTGCGATAATCGCGCCGATGTTCCCCAGTATCTTTACGGGATCGCTGAGTTCGAGCGGCGTATCGATTTGGAAAAGGTAATGGTAAACCATTACCGCGTTTGTGGTGATGAATAGCGCCGCGAACCCGAAAAACAAAAGAAGGTGATCCGTGCGCCTGGATTTATTCGCATTGCAGTCGGCGAACTTTTTGTGAGTAAAGATTTCAACAACGGTTTCCACTATAGCTCCGCCGATATCAAGCTTTCCGGCGGGCGGATAGTTCTCTTTCATCCCGTTCCAGAATTTTTTGACGCCGAGCGCGGATGTGATGATTATGAACAAGGCAACAGGAATGAAAATCGCATCGACCAGCATAATGGGGAAGAGTTTCGAGTAGACTATCTCCCCTTCCGGTATTCCAAGCCCGCCGTGATAACCGAGCAGCGCAATGAAAAGAAGCGCTATCGGCAAAAGGAAGAGCGGCAAAAGGGAAGAAGGTTTCGACAGCGCGTTGCCCAGCGCCGGAGGAACCGCAAGCTGTTTGAAGCTCATGTTCCTTATCGCGCCGATCACGTCGGATGGCCTGGCGTCGCGCGGGCATTTATCGGTGCAATCCCCGCAGTTATGGCAAAGCCATACGTCGGGATTGTACATCAGCTTTTCCTTAAGGCCCCACTGCGCCCATATCATTTCTTTTCGCGGGAACGGCTTAGGGTCGGGCGTAACGTTGCACACAACGCTGCACGTTGCGCACTGGTAGCATTTTTTAAGCGAATCGCCTCCGTTCTCCTTGAGACGCGCTACAAAATCAAGATCGGGTTCGATGAACTTCGTTTCCGCCACTTCCTGTCTCCTAGTTAAAGTCCGCGAATTCCTTAAACGGATTCGGCCCTACCCTTTCGATAGTCTGCATGAACTCTTCTATTACTTCTCCAAGTTTTTTATGTTCGTTTATCGCAAGATTCTTGAACTGCACGCGTTCGGATTCGAGCGCCATTCGGCTCAATACCTCTTCAACCTTGCTTATGCGTTCGTCCGCAAGCTCGCTGCCTGTCATGTTGTGGCACTGGTAATCGTCGCCGTGCTTGCAACCAAGCACCAGGATGCCGTCCACCCCGGCGCCAAGGGCGTCGTTCACGAATACAAGCGACATTGAACCCGCGCACCTCACTGAAATTACCCTTATAAACGGACTGAGTTTTATACGCTCTAGTCCAGCCGTGTCGAACGCCGGCACTATGTCGTTTTCGCACGCGAAAATTACCACGCGCGGTTTTTCGTCCTCTTCGGGCGGCATGCTTATGCACTTTGTCATCGAACTGAGCATATCCGCGTGGTAGTTTTTAAAACTTATGATCCTTTGCGGGCACGCGCCCAGGCACGTTGCGCACCGTCTGCACCTTAAAGGATTTGGTAACGGGTTGAACTTTTCGTCTTCGTCGTACATTCCAAAAGGGCATTCCTCCGTACATCTTTTGCACTGCGTGCAGGTAGCCATCGCTATCTCCGGATAGCTTGTGTCGCCGGAACGCGGGTGTACCGATTCGCCCTTCGATGACATCTCGATGCACTGTATCGCCTTAAGCGCCGCGCCTTTCGCATCGAGTTCCGCATTTACAATGTCCATCGGATGGCGAACCGTACCGGCGGTGTAGATTCCCGTTCTCCTTGTTTCATACGGGAAGCATATGAAGTGCGAATCCGGAAAACCGTAATTAAGCTCCGGCAGTTCCGGCCCCTGCCTGTAAGTAAGGTTCAGCGCGCCGCCGTTATTTGCGGCCGTTTCCATTCCCGTAGCAAGGACAACGAGATCGGCTTTTATTTTTATATCTTCGCCGAGGAGCGTGTCGCCGGCCGTAACGACGGCATCGTTGCCCAGTTCTTCAACCGATTGCACTTCGGCCTTCGTAAAAAATATTCCGTCGTCCTCCTGAATCTTTTTATAAAAGAACTCGTACTTGGCGGGAGTGCGTATATCCTTATAGAGGATAAACGCCTTCGCTCCGCCGTCCTGCTCGCGCACGTATGCCGCCTGTTTCAGGGAGGTCATGCAGCATACGCTGGAGCAGTACGGCAGATGGTTTTCGTCGCGCGATCCCGCGCACTGAATGAAAACCACGTTCTTCGCGGCCTCTCCGTCGGGACGGGTTATTTTACCTTTGGCGGCCATTTCCTCGAACTCGACGGATGTAATTACGTTTTTGATTTTTCCGTACCCCAAATGACCAAGCTTTGAAGCGTCATACGGTTTGAATCCGGTTGATTGGACGATAGCGCCGACGCGGAATTCTTCGGTCTTGCCGTTAACGCCCAGAGATACGTCGAACAGTCCCGGCTGGCCGGAAATCTTTTTTATCTGTGCTCCGGTATAAACTTTTATTCGCGGATCGCTTTTAACTAATTCTATTTTTTCTTCAATTCCGGTGTCTTGCAGTTCGTCGAAATTTCCCTTCGATGGAAACCGTTTTTTAAGCTTAAGTGCGAACCCGCCAAGCCGCGCTTCTTTTTCAACCAGCACTACGTTGTGTCCGGCCATGGAGGATTCAGCCGCCGCCGTTACGCCAGCGCTTCCTCCTCCGACGACCAGAATCGTTTTGTTTAGCTCTTCGATGTATGGTTCCGGCTGGTTCGTCTTTTCGGCCTTTATTACTCCCATCTTCAGGTAGTCTTCGGCCAGCATTTGCGTGTCTTCGTTATTCGGTTCGCTCACCCACGCAACGCCTTCTCGCAGGTTCACCCTCTCGACTATCGTTTCAGCGCCGAAGTCGAATTTATCGGCCAGTACGCGGCCGGAGCAAGCCGCAATGATTACACAGTTGAAGCCCTCGTCTTTTACGTCTTTCCTTATCAGTTCGATCCCTTCGTTGCCGCAAAGGAACTCGTGTGTTTTAGCTTCTTCCTGCCGCACCGATTCCGCAGAATCGGGCGGTACTTTTTTAAGTTTTTCAACGTCCAGGCATTCGCCTATTCCGCATCCGGTACAGATGTACGTTTGAATTTTCTTTTTCGGTTTATCAGACATTGCGTATTACCTGAATTACACTTAATGCCGCGCCCGTGGCGTCCTGAAGCGACGCATTAACATCGAGCGGCCTTTTGGCCACTCCGGCGGCGAAAACTCCTTCGGACGTTTTTTCGGTATCTATGAACCCGTTTTCGTCCAGCGCAACCACGCCATTAAGCTTTGCCACGCGCGCGTTGGGCGACATGCCCGTGGCAAGCACAACCATATCCACACGCGCCTCCACTTTCGCTCCGCCGAAAATATCTTCCGCCGTTACCAGCACGTCGCCCGTATCGGAATCTTCCTCGACCTTTGCAACCTTGCCCTTTACCAGAGATACATTTTCGTCGTCGGAAACTTTTTTATAAAAGGCTTCGTACTTACCCGGAGTGCGTATGTCTATGTAGAAGATGGTCACCTTAGAATCGGGGTACGCCTCCCTGACATATGTAGCCTGTTTTAGCGACGCAAGACAGCAGACCGACGAACAGTACGGCAGGTGGTTTTCATCGCGCGATCCCGCGCATTGCACAAACGCGATGTTCTTTACTTCCTTGCCGTCCGAGGGACGCACGATTTTGCCGCCCGTCGGCCCGCTCGGGGAAGCCAACCGTTCCATCATCACGTTGTTGATAACGTTTTTAACAGTGCCGAAACCTAGGTAATCGATTTTGCGAGCGTCGTAAGGCTCCCATCCGGTTGCGTAAACCAGCGAGGCGGCTTTTATGGTGAGCGTTTCCTCTTTCTCATCGAGATCAATTGCTCCGTACTTGCACACCTTCACGCACTCCGCACATTCGCTTCCCTTACAAGTTTGCTGGTCGATAACGAATTGCTGTGGATATGCCATGTTATGAGGCAGATAAATCGCCTTGGTCTTTTTCATCGAATAATTGAAATCGTCGTCCCTTTCGACGGGGCATACGGCTGAGCACTTGTCGCACGAGGTACAGTTGTCGTTTACAAACCTTGGGGCCTTTTTCAACTTAAGCTCAAAATTACCCTTTTCGCCTGAAACCGATTCCAACTGCGCAAGTGTAATGACCTTTATCCTCGGATTGGAATTTAAGCGGCGGTAGTTGATTTCCATTCCGCAAAGGGGCGAACAGAGTTTTGGAAAGTAGCGGTTCATGCGCGAAACGCGTCCGCCTATGTAAGGCTCCTTTTCGATAAGGACGGCGTTTACGCCGGTCTCCACCGCTTCAAGGGCCGTTGTTATGCCGCTGATGCCGCCGCCAATAATTACAACGGGCAATGCGCCGGATGAAGTCATCTACACAGTTTCCACATCTTTAAAGTAGCCGGTTTTCTAATAATAAAAAAGGCGGGGCTTTTGCCCCGCCTTTTTTAACTTAGTCCGGGATAATCTGGTGATAATCCTTCTTGAATACTTTCCACTCGCCGGTTTTCGGATCCATCTTGGAGTTCACGAAGCACTTCCAGTTTTCGTCGTCAAGTTTTTGGAAATCTCCACGGTAGTAGTAGCCCGGATAGCGGGTTTCTTCGCGGAAGTGGATGTGCCTTGCATGAGATTCCGCCGCAAGGGTCCTATGGTAGTTTTCCCATGCCCTGAGAAGTTCGTGAAGGTCAGCAGCTCCCAGTTTTTCGCTGTCTTTCTGCAACACCTTTAGCTGCTTCAGTCCTTCTTCAAGCATGCTCTTTGAAGTCATGTACCATGTCGATATACCGCCGACGTACTCATCCATAATTTTCTGGAGCCTAAGCTGGTACATATTCGGCTTGATGTAATTCGGATTGATATCCGGCGCGGTGGAATATCCGCTATGCTCGGCATACGTTTCCATCGGCTTAAAAACCTCCCATGCAAGGGTATCGTTGTCCCTGGGCAGTGTGGGTTTGTAATCTTTGTTGTCGAGGCACCACTGAACCATGCTCTTGCCTGCAATGCGCCCTTCGGCGTGAGAGCCGGAAGAGAACTTGTGGCCCGATGCGCCGCATCCGTCGCCCGCCGTGAAAAGACCGTCGACGGTGGTCATCCTGTTGTAGCCCCAGTGGTAGTCGTCCGGGCCGAAATCTTCGGGGCCGCTCGTCCACAGCCCCGCGCATCCCGCATGCGAACCGAGGAGATACGGCTCGGAAGGCATTAGTTCGGAAGGCTTCTTGTCCGGCTCGATGTCGTTTGCCGCCCAAACACCCGCCTGGGCGATGGTCATATCTAGGAAGTCTTCCCAGGCTTCGGCTTCTAGATGTTTAATTTCCTTCGGCGTCATCGTCTTGGCGAGGTTCTGCATGGCCTCCGCCGTCTGCATCATGATCGGGCCGTTGCCCGCCTTCATTTCTATCATCATCATGTGGTTGCGCATGCATGTGCCCATCGTGTCGACATACTTGTCGCCGTAATCCTTGCGCGCGGAGTCCGCGTGAAGCGCGCAGTAGTCTTCACCTTTGAAATTGGTGGCCTTGGCCTTGAAAAGGAGGAACCACGCGCCGACAGGCCCGTAGCCGTCCTTGAAACGCGCGGGAACGAAACGGTTTTCCATCATCGTAAGCTCCGCACCGGCCTGCGCTCCCATCGCGTAAGTTGAACCCGCGTTCCATACGGGGAACCACGCCCTGCCCTGGCCCTCGCCGATGGAGCGTGTTCGGAAAATATTTACGCATCCGCCAGTGACGAGCAAAATGGTGTTGGCCTTGAATACATAAAGCTTATTTTCGCGCACGCTGAAGCCCACGCATCCGGCCACCCTGTTTTCGTTGTTCGGGTCGAGGAGCATTTCGACAACAAAGACGCGCTCGAAGAGGTTCTCTTCAACGCCTGTTTCCTCCCTGTTTTCTTCAAGAGCCTTTTTGGCGGCTTCGGCAACGATAACCTTGAACGATTCGCCGTTGATCATGGCCTGCCATTTACCGGAGCGAACCGGTTTTTGGCCTTCCCGAAGGGTTTTGCCACCCTTCCATGAACCGTCGTGTCCCTTGCCTTCGTCATCGGTCTTCCATATCGGCAGTCCCCAATCTTCGAAGAGATGCACCGAATCGTCAACGTGCCTTCCTAGGTCGTAAACGAGGTCTTCGCGGATGATGCCCATAAGGTCGCCGCGCACCATCTTTACGTAATCTTCCGGCGGGTGTTCGCCGAGATAGGTATTGATTGCCGAAAGACCCATTGCAACCGCACCGCTTCTGTCGGTTGCGGCCTTGTCGACCATTGTAATCCTTAGACCGGTACCCTTGGCCCATCTTGCCGCCTCGAAAGCGGCTCCGCAGGCGGACATTCCACCGCCTATAAGGAGGACATCGGTTTCGTGTTCTATTATTTCCGGTTTCTCAATATGTTTAAATTCCGTCATTTTTCCAGTCTCCTCTCCTTACGGCTTCGGCATTTCATGGCCTGCGCCATGGTGCGTGAATAATCCGGGTTTTTTAATATTTTCCATTTTGGCATCAGGCAGGTTTTTATATGGATCGACGGAACCTTCGGGAACGGTCCTGATCGGGAATTTGAAGCGTTTTATGACGCCGTTGCGAAATTTAACCGTCCACATGATCGAATCGCTGCCCCTCAAAGGGATTACGGACGCGCCAAGCGGCACGAAATCGGCGTAGCCCCTTACATCCATGGCCTCTTGAGGACAGATCTTCACACAGTTGTAGCATTCCCAGCACTGCTCGGGTTCCTGGTTGTAGGCCTTCATCTTTTCCTTATCCAGTATCATCAGGTCGTGAGGACAGATGTACATGCAGGCCGTTTTGTCCTGCCCCTTGCATCCGTCGCACTTTTCGGAAATTACAAAACTTGGCATGAAAATCTCCTTCCAAAAAGGAATGTTAATTTTTTCAGTAACAAAATAAGGTTACCCCAAATTAATACTTATCTACCAACAAAAAAGCAATTATAATGCCAACAACTTTTTAATGGGGGAAGTATTCAGATCGGCAGGGTAAGCTAACTCTATTCCTAGAATATAGCCGTTAACTAGATGTTAAATAAACCGTTACCCTTGGAGCAGTTTCCGCTTCTTTGTGTAGCCATGCGGTCTGCCGATCATTTAAAGTTTTGATTCGCCTTGGTTATGGTGTTTTCGCTATATTCCCATCATCCGATTTATTTGATGAGTTAAGCAACCGCTTACTCGAATTTTGATGCTATTATCCACAAATGGAACTTCTCGTCCTTGGATCGGGCTCGTGCGACCCCTCTCCTGAAAGGGGATGCGCAGGATACATCTTGAAGATGATGGGGAAAACCTTCCTGATAGACGCGGGTCCGGGCACACACCGCCAGCTTTGCAAAATGGGAATTGATCTGGCTTCCATCAACGAAATTTTCATCACACATTTTCATGTCGATCACGTAAACGATCTTGCGGCGATACTTTTTACGATGATTCACTGCCTGCCCGAAACAGGCCGCGACGACCTATTCATTCACGGGCCGGAGGGTTTCAAAGAAAACTTTGAAGCCCTAACGGGCCTCTATGGAACACAGCTTCTCCCAAAAGGATTTTCCATAGATGTGAAAGAACATGGAGAAACGGAGGAAGAAGAAGAGGAAGAGGAAGAAGAAGAGGAGGAAGAAGAGAAAGTTGAAGAGGTGGAAGAAACCGAAGAAGACGAAGAAGAAGAAGAAGAAGAAAAAAAAGAAGAGGAACCACCGAAAGCAAAATACGACAGGGGCTCGGTAAAGTTTAAAACGATGCCGATGAATCACGGCGTGCCTTCAATCGGTTACCGTTTCGACGACGGTGGGGGCAAATCGTTTATTTATTCCGGCGACACTGCGCCGTGCAAGGAAATCGTGGAACTTGCAAAAGGTGGCCAATGCCTTTTGATGGAATGCACCGCGTCCGACGACTCGCCCATTGAAGGCCATTCGACGCTGTCCCAGGCCGCCGAAATCGCCAAAGAAGCGGGGGTGAAAACGCTGATTCTCACGCACATAAAACCGGAAAACGATACGACCGACCTTGATCAAAGGGCCGCAAAGATATTCGACGGTACGGTTTTCGTTGCCCGCGACGGAATGCGTATTACGATTTGATCAGACGGCCTTATGAAACGCCTGCGCCCTGCCCTCTTTGGTCGGCGGTTTGGGATCGCCTTTCAGTCCGCATGAGACTGTCGCAACAAGAAAAAACGCAAGGGCAAGAAAGACGCAAGCCAAAAGTTTCATTTAAGCTCTTTTTCCAGCCTTTTGATATTTTTAAGAATTTCTTTTTTCGATGTCGACCCCAGCGTCTTTTTGCGGTCGGGCGATTTTTCCGGGTCTATGAAATCGAATACGTTTTTTGTAAAAAGCGTTGAGAACTCTTTAAGTTGTTTAAGCGTAATATCCGAAAAGGTTATTTCTTTTTCCTCGCAAAAGGCGACAACCTTCCCCACAGCGTGGTGCGCCTCGCGGAATGGCATACCTTTTATTACAAGATAATCCGCCATGTCCACCGCCGTAGTAAAGCCTTTTGCCAGGCGTTCCTTTAGAACCTTTTTATTGAATTTCATCTTTTTCACAAACTTTGTTGCAAGGGGCAAAGAAGTTACGGCTTGCTTGGCGCTGTCGAACAGGGGCGGCTTGTCTTCCTGAAGGTCCTTGTTATACGCAAGCGGGAGGCCCTTTAAAAGCATAAGCATGTTTGTAAGGTTGGCGGCCGTTCCGCCGGCCTTCGCGCGTAAAAGCTCCAGGAGATCGGGATTTTTCTTTTGCGGCATTATGCTGGAACCCGTGCACAGCTCCTCCGGTAGAATAACCGTTGCGAACTCGGCGGTAGCGTAGATGATAACTTCCTCCGCAAATCTCGATAGATGCGAAAATAGCATCGACACGGCAAAACAGAATTCCAGCGCGAAATCCCTGTCCGACACCGCGTCGAGGGAATTATCGGTTACGCCGTCGAATCCCATAAGGCGCGCGGTAAGTTTTCTATCAATATTAAAATTTGCCCCTGCCAGCGCACCCGAACCGAGGGGCGAGATGTTTGCGCTTTTTATGGCGTTTTGAAAACGCAAGAAATCGCGCGCGAACATCTCCTGGTACGCCAGGAACCAGTGCGCCGCGCGGATCGGTTGCGCGGGCTGCATATGCGTATATCCGGGCATGATTAGATCGACGTTTTTCTTCGCCTGCTGTAAAAATGCTTTCCGCAATATTTGCAAAAGGTTCGATATTTCAACGGCCTTTTCGCGAGTATATAGGCGGAGGTCGGTAACAACCTGATCGTTGCGGCTTCTGCCGGTGTGAATTTTACCCGCCGAAGCGCCGGCTTTTTCCTTGAGTCGGCGTTCGATGTTCATATGTATGTCTTCATCCTCTACGCGGAATTTGAACTTTCCGGCGGCAATTTCCCGCCGTATGCCGGAAAGGGCGCTAACGATCTTCTTATATTCCGATGCGGTCAATATGCGCGCCTTTTTCAGGGCGGCGGTGTGGGCGATGTTCTGGTCTATATCGCAAAATGCCAGTTCTTTATCGAACCGTATCGAGGCGGAATATTTCAAAAATTCCTTTGACTGCGCGGACTTAAAACGCCCGCTCCAAGCGCTGTTTTTCAAGTATACTTCCCCTTATGGTTTTCAAATCCCGTACAGTCTATCATACCTGTATTGCGATTTTTTACCTCTTCGCCTTTTTTTGCCTATCCGCCGTTACCGTTCAGGCAAGACCGATGCCGGTAAAAAACCACTCTCCCATTTGGTTCGGGCTGCTCTACCCGGAACCGGACGAGGCCGCCGTGGTCGACGAGGAGAGTCCCCACAGGATAAGCGTGCATGAGGATTATACGAGCATATTTTTAATCGGATCGTACGCCGGTTGGGTGTTCGATTTCGACATGGAGTTATGGCAGACCACAATTGATTTCAGAAAAATAATCGCTTCTGGACTGGAAGCCGGAATACAACAGCCGATTTTCAGGCTTGGCGGAGGGTTTTTGGACGAATACGTACTCGATTTTCACGACGCATTCGGGTTTCCCAATTACGAAGGCCAGAAGGAAGCGCCCCGCAACCGTTTCCTTTATTACTTGAATCATAACGGACGCATATGGAACGCGCCGAAAAGCGAAACCTTCTTTTTGGGAGACACTTCGATATGGCTGAAAAAAGAAATATTGGAAACTCCCGATAGAACGCTTTCGCTTAAAATGATCGTCCAGCCGCCGGTTTCTTCAACCAGTGACGGGCTTGGAAACGGGGCATGGGAAGCGGCTGCGGTCTTACTGCTGGATGTTTCACGCGGGAAGTACGATACGAATTTAAGTATTGGAATAGTCGAGCCGGGATATATCGACCGTGGCGAAAGACTAGACCTCAACGCATTTGGAATCGTTCACGCTTCCACGTCATACAGATTTTATGAAAGATGGCAGTTGATTCTACAGGGCGGCGCGGCAACTTCACCCTATTCCGACAGTGGAATCATCAAACTCGAAAATTCGTCCGTGACAATAGCCTTTGGTTTGCGTTACACGACGGCTGATAACGAGGAAATTGTAATAGGGTTTCTTGAAGACTTAAGCGGCACGGCGCCTGATTTCACGATGCACATGTCCGCTTCTTTTTAAGAAGTTATAACTTACAATCCGTAGAAGTCGGGCCCGCTACCGTGAACGCCGGGGTTTACCCGCAGATTATTTCCCGGGCATACAATTTCGCATGTGCGGCACTGAACGCAGTTTTCCAGGTTCATGTGATGCGTCCGCGATCCGTCTTTTTCTTTAACCTCATGGACTTCGGCCGTGCAGTCCCCGACGCAAGGAACTTCGTTGCCGTGCGTTTCGAACTTCTTTATGCACCTTTTGCACACTTCGGAATCGAACTCTTCAATATGCGCGTTTTCGGGATGGTATTGGGTGAAAGCGTAAAATACCACGTCTGCCGTGGAATAGATGGTGCCTTTGTCGTAGTCTTTTATCTCCGGTTTCTTTTTGGGTTTGTAATCTGCGCGGATGTGCGTTCTGTCGTCAGGCAGTACCACCTTCCCGAAATCGGTTTTGCCGTCCATCATTTTCTTGGCGTTAAGCGCGCGGCCCAAAATACTTGGCGAGCCAAGGAAGGTCATCACCCCGCCGACGTACGCGTTCGACCTATCCATCCACTGGGCAAGGTTGGGTATGTCGTCCTTTATAAGGAGATCGTTTTTTGAAAAAGCATACCTGTAATAGCGCGACTCAAATAGCTCCTTGCCGACCCAGCCGTTCATAAGTTTTTCCTTGAACGCTCCAAGGCCGGCCCGTGAATAATCGTTTTTAAGCAACGCCTCGTGAACAACGTCCGCCGCGCACATGCCGCTTTCCATCGATTTGTCCACGCCGGAAAAACCTTTAACGTCCATGACGCCAAGCGCGTCGCCGATAATTACCGCGCCGTCCACGGCGAAATCTTTTGGAAGCGAATAGTAACCGCCTTCGGGAATTAGGGCCGCGCCGTACTTCGTTATCTTTCCTCCCTTGAGCATCGACTGAACCCACGGATGCTTTTTAAACTCCTGAAGGACTTGCGGTGGCCTGATGTTAGGATTTTCGGAATCAAGGCCGCACACCATGCCGACGGCAAGTTTGTTGTTTTTGCGCCCGTAAATAAACCCGCCGCCGAAAGTGCCGTCAAAAAGCGGAAAGCCGAGCGTGTGCCACACCTTGCCGTTGTAATCTTTTTGCACATCCCACACTTCCTTTACGCCCACCGTCCATGTCTGTGCGGATTCGGCCAGATCGAACTTTTTTATGATGTCTTGCGAAAGAAAGCCCTTGTCGCCGAATATCGTAACTTTGGCATAACAGTTGTCGCGGAACGGCTCTCCCGTATCGTCAACCCGTACACCTGCCACGCGCTCGCCCTCATATACGATTTCGTTTGCGGGAAAACCGTTATAAAGGTCTGCGATAATGTTTGGGTGTTCTTTTATCTTTTCTTCAAGCTTTGCGGCCATCCACTTCGCAACACTGCTAAGCGCAACGACGAGGTATCCTTTTTTGTTCATCTCCGGCGGCGCAAAGATATTCGGAATATTCCACGCCTTTTCGCGCCCCAGAAGCGTTACGTAACTTTCGCTGCAGGTCGCTTCTATGGGAAAGCCGTTCGTTTCGTAATCGGGGAAAAGTTTTTTTATAGACCGCGGATTGGTGGCGGCCCCGCTAAACGGATGCGACCCGAACTCCTTGCCCTTTTCCAGAACCGCAAGCTTTAAAGGCGTTTCGTTTTCAATCGCAAGGTCTACAAGCCGGTGCGCCGCCGAAAGGGACGAAGCCCCGCCGCCCACTATCAGCACGTCGTATAATATTTTTTTCAGTTTATCTGCCATTTATCTTCCATGCTTCAGCTTTTCATATGTTCCATAAGCGCTTTTTTCAAGATCGGGGCCACTTCGTAGAGGTCGCCGACTATTCCGTAATGCGCGAACCCGAAGATCGGCGCGTCGGGGTCCTTGTTAACCGCAATGATTGTTTTAGAATTCGACATGCCGACGCGGTGCTGTATCGCGCCCGAAACGCCAAGGGCTATATATAAATCGGGACGCACCGCCTTGCCCGTCTGCCCCACCTGATGTGCGTAAGGAATCCATCCCGCATCCACGGTGCGCCTGCTTGCGCCCACGACCGCGTCCTTGAATACCGAGCAAAGCTCGCGAACGACTTCAAACCCTTCGGCGCTTCCAAGGCCGTACCCGCCGGTTACTATTACCTTCGCCTCGGTAAGGTTAACCGTGGATGAAAGATCGCGCACGGTCTTTAACACTGTTACCCTTTTATCTTCCGGCTCAAACTTTACCGGTACCTTATACACTTCGCCTTTTTTTGATTTGTCTTCGGGAAGTTTCAGCATCACTCCTACGCGCGCGGTTGCCATCTGGGGTTTTTTCCACGGCCCCAAAATTCTCGCCTTAAGGCTTTCGCCGAAACTGGGGCGAATGGCGTAAAGAATGTTGCCGAACGTTCCCGTTTTTGCGGGATCGGCCTTGCCCTTGTGTGTGTAATCCCCGATATCGAGTTCTGTGCAGTCCGCGGTGAGGCCCGTCTCCAGGTGGGCGGCTATCCTTGGCGCAAGGTCGCGGCCGGTAGTGGTGGCGCCCATCAAAATGATCGGCGGCGGTTCACCCAGATGATCCAGTATGGCAAGGATGGCGCGCCTGTATGTAAGGGTCGTGTATTCCTCCAATTCCGGATCGTCAACGAGATAAATCTCGTCCGCTCCGTAATGGAATATCTTTTCTGTAAGTCCGCCGACGTTATGCCCCAGCAGGAAAGCAGAAACGCCCGTGTTCAGCTTTTCCGCCAGCCCGTGGGCAGCGCCAAGGAGTTCGAAAGTAATCGATTGAAGGCCGCCCTGCAATTGATCTGCAACTACAATAACGTTCTTGCCGCCGTTCATTACCCAAACACCCTCATGTCAAAAGCCCCTCCACCCCTGTTTCGTCCTTTGCGAGGCTGTTAACTAACTGCTCGACGTCGCGCTTAAGCGTTTCGCCACGGAATATCTTGCAGCTTCCGCCGATTTCGCCTATCTTCCACGTCTTGCCTACCACCGTCGGGCTTCCCACAAGGCCCGCGCGTTTGGCGTCCGCGCCTATCTGATCCAGGTTTACGGTTACAAGGCGCTTTTCGCGCTTCCACGATTTGCGCATGAACTCCTTTACTATTGCGACGTCCGAAAACCTTTTTGGCGCAAGAGGCGTCGCACTGTTCGCCACCGTAATCAAAAGCGGCATCTCTGTCCGCACTTCCTGAATGCCGCCCTCAACGACGCGCCTTGCCGTGAGCGTTTTACCACTGATGGAAAGCTCTTCACAGTATGTAATCTGCGGTATGTTTAACCTTTCAGCCATCTGGGGGCCTACCTGAGCCGTATCGCCGTCGGTGGTTTGCAGGCCCGTAAAGAGTATGTCGAAATCCCCCAGATGCCTTGCGACCATATGCAACGCGTAGGCCGTTGCCAAGGTATCGCTGGCGGCCAGCCGCTTATCGGTAAGGAGTACGCCGTAATCGGCTCCCCATTCAAGCGCTTCCACCAGAACTTCCATTGCCGGCGGCGGGCCCATCGTAACGCATGTTACCTCCGCGCCGTGGGCCCTTTTTATTTCCATGGCCTTTTGGAGAGCGTAACGGTCGAAATTATTCAACATCCGTTTCGCACGAGCCCTGTCTATCGTGCCGTCCGGATTAACGCCCGCTTTCGAGCGGGTATCCGGAACCTGTTTTATGAAAGCAATAATCTTAAGCGTTTTCGGCCTCTTTAAGATAAATAACGGTTAAATTAAAACGGCTGGAGGTTAAGCCTCCAGCCGTGGTTCTCTTCGTTGACTAATAATATTACAGCAACGGGTTGGCGTACAGAAGAATAAGGACGACAACGAGCGTGTAAATAACCAGCGATTCAATCAGCGCCATACCTATAAGGAAGTTGGTAAAGATGTTCTGATAGAATCCCGGGTTGCGGGCCATGGCCGTAAGCGCGCCGGAAATCGCGTTGCCCATTCCAATGCCGCCGCCCAGCGCCGCAAGGCCAAGCCCCACCACGGTTCCAAGCGCCATGTAAGTAAGCGCGCCCGATGCGGCTCCTCCGCCGCCTTCGGCTGCAAACGCCACCGGAGCCAAGAGCATTACACCAATAATTGCCAGAATGAATACTGCCAGCTTTTTCATGGTTGAGATCCCCCTTTGTTTAAGTTTTTTTAATTACGTGTTTAATGATCATCCTGAAGCGCTCCCGCCAGGTAAACCATCGTCAAAAGTATAAAGACAAGCGTCTGCAAAATACTGAAAAATACTGTGAAAGCCATCATAAAAACCGGCAACACCAAAGGAACCAGGAATAACAATACTAATATTACCATTTCATCGCCCCTGACGTTTCCAAAAAGACGGACGGACAAGGTGATCGGTCTTGCTATGTGGCTGATTATTTCAATCGGGAACATAAGCGGAGCCAGCCACCACAACGGCCCTGCGAAATGCTTTATGTATTTTATAAGCCCCTTTTTCTGTATTCCCACAAAGTTGTAAACAACAAAAACCGTTAGGGCCATTGCAAGGTTTGTATTAAGGTTTGCCGTCGGCGAAGCGAAGCCGGGTATTAGGCCTAGCAGGTTGCTGATAAGGATAAAGAAAGCCAGCGTTCCGACAAGGGGCATGAAACGCCTCCCGCCGTGTCCTATAGTCTGATCCATGAAATCGGCAAGCCCTGAAACAACAACTTCAACGAGGTTATGAGCGCCGGAAGGAACCATGTGCAGCGCACCGCGAATTGTGAAAGTAAGAATTGCGAGAAAAATCATGATAACCCACATGTAAACGACGTGCGGGGCGTTTTCCATTCCGGGTACGTGGATAAACATGTACGGTTCGGTCATAACGCCCCCTCGCCAGCTTCCTTAAGGTTCTTGTAGGAAAAGAATATCGCCGCCACTACAGCGGAAAGCCCAACCAGAAAAAAGATCGGCGGGATTCCCGCCTTGATAACGATAAGCGACACAACGCCTATCATTGCGTATCGCAAGAAAGCGCTTATGATAACCGACTTTTTTCCCGCATTCTTGCCGGCATCGGGATTGAAAGCGGCATGAAGCTGTTTAAAAAAAAGCCTGAAATTGGCGGCGGCAATAACTCCTCCGGCGGACACCGCAACCGCGGCATCGGTGGAATAGACTACGCCCGCCGCTGTTGCAAGAACGGCGGTTATGAAAATGCTTTTCAGCAAGATTTTGCGAGCAGTATCCAATTTATTTTTGGCCCTTTGTCATGGTCCTGTATACATTAATAAATCCTGCGGCAGCGCCTAAAACAAGAAACAAAATCATAAAAAGCGGCGCGGTTCCGAGCCATTTGTCGATCCAGTAGCCAATGGCGAAACCTACTAGCGTAGAGACGACCGTCTGCGTCCCCACCATCGACAAACCTACGTATTCAACGTATTTCTTGCCGCGTTTACCATTATTTTCCGTCAAAATTAACTATGCAAAATTCAAAATATTACGCAATGCTATCAGCTAGCAGTATCGCTGTCAAACCGATAAAGCCGATTGGAAACTTGATTGACGTTTTTGCTGGATTAGGTATAATTACTTCAACAAAAAAGGGAGAATGTCGATTGAACACTACGAAACTATGAGCCCGATCAACGACCTCGAATTCATCCGTAAATTATCCACTTTTAAAGTCCTTATAGTGGACGACCACAGAAACATGGTAAAAACCCTGGAAAACATGCTTATATCGATTTGCGCGTTCAAACATAATAGCCGCTCGGTATTCAAGGCATATGACGGAAAGGAAGCGATCAACATTCTCACAACCCAGCCCGAAGACCAAAGCGGCTATATCGATCTTGTGCTTTTGGACTGGAACATGCCAATCACTCCCGGCATCGATGTGGTAAGAGCCGTAAGGAATTCGGGAAAAGCGTTTCTGAATAAGACCCCGATCATAATGATAACGGGCGAATCACGCGCCAAGGACGTAAGCAACGCTATTTACGAAGGGGTGGACAACTACCTGCTGAAACCTTTCCTCGTGGACGATCTGCGAAAACGGATGAATCCGCTTCTCAAGCAGATATGGTCGGGTTCAAAACTTAAACGAGCGCAAAACAGGCGCAGCGAAGTGCGATACGATACAGAGGCGCTGAAAATGGAAGTGGAAGTTGAATTCTACAATGATTCAAGAAAAAAAACCAACGTTGTAAATATCTCCGAACATGGCCTAAAGATATATCTGGAAATGGAAGCTTTGAATGAAATCAAGTCTGTATATTTTCCCGCCATAGACGATAGCGGCCGGTTCGCCAACAAGGCGGATGTGGTCGCGTTCTTGCCAGACGAACACGGCCAAACTGAAAGCCGGTATGCGTACCTGGCGTTCCGACTCGGTTTCGAAAACAAAGAAATCCAAAGCGAATGGGCCAAATGGACGGAAGCCGCCAGAAAAAAGGTGGAGGACTACAGAGGCCAGACTCTTTAGGCTTCTTTGCTCCAATATTCAGTATAGAGTTAACCGCATAATAAAGCTTAATCCTGATTCATAGATTATTAGTGAGCTTGATGTAAAATTATTCGGAGCGAATTGCAATAGCGTGACCGGCGGGAGCAAGGGTCACATCTGGACATATGCATAACAGCTTCTAAAGGAGATACTATGAAAGAAGTTAAAGCGGCCTTTCTGGACAGGGACGGCACGATAAACATTGAGAAAAATTACATTAAAGACCCGTCAGAAATTGAGCTGATTGACGGTTCGGCCGGGGCCATAGCAAGGCTTAACGAATCTGGCTACATTGTTTTCGGCGTTTCTAACCAGTCGGGAATCGCGCGTGGATTTATGACCGTGGATGACGTGCATAAAGCGAACAGCCGCGTAATTGAACTGGCGCGAAGCGGCGGAGGTGGAATAACGGAGATATTCTTTTGTCCGCACCATAAGGACGGTAAGGTTCCGGAATATTCGATAGGGTGCGAATGCCGCAAACCCGGCACGGAAATGATTTCGCAGGCCGCGAAAAAGTACGGACTAAAGTTTACCGATATTATCGTAATCGGCGACAAGGTATGCGATGTGGAAATGGGGAAGAATATCGGCGCAACGACGGCGCTGGTCGCCACCGGCTACGGAGAGAGGGATCGCAAAAAGATCGAAGAGGCCAGCGGTTCCGCAAAAAACTGTATGCCCGACTATTTCGCCAAAGACCTGGCTCACGCCGTGGAACTCATCGTATAGCTTTTTCGATGCGTTCTTTTTCTTTCATTGCAATGGGAGATTCAAGGCACTTTATATTTTTCCGCATCTGTTCGGCGTTCTTTACGCCCACAAGGGCGCAAGTAACGGCAGGGTTCGTCAAAACCCAGTTTATTGCTATATGCACAAGCGGTTTGCCGATATCGGATGCGACCCCTTTCAGTCTTTCCACGTTTTCATAAGCTTTGCCGATAGTTTCCTTTTGGAAAATGCCGAAAGCACCCTCGCCGCGCCAGTCGTTAAAGCTTGAGGCGCTTGAGTATTTGCCGGACAGGAGCCCCGACGCCAACGGGCTGTACACAACCGCCGAAATGGAATTTTCGGCGCAAAAGGGTAGCAGGTTTTTTTCGGCTTCCCTTTCAAGGATGTTGTACTTGGGTTGGTTGGAATCTATACGCGTAACCCTTAAAGCCTTTTCCGTAAGCGCCGCGCCGAAGTTGCTAAGGCCTATCGCCCTTATTTTTCCTTCTTCCTTCATTTTAGCCATCTCTTCAATAGCCCGTTCGGGTTCTTCGGTGGGCGACGGCCAGTGTATTTGATAGAGGTCTATGTAATCGGTTTCAAGACGTTTCAGGCTGTTTTCAACTTCTGCGCGAACCGATTCCGGCTTTAAGTCGTTGTATATCGATTTCATATCCTTGCTTTTCCAGCGGAGTCCGCATTTTGTGGCTATAACCACCTTGTCCCGTTTCGACTTGAAAGTCTTGCCGATAATTTTTTCGCTGTGGCCGAAACCGTAAACGGGCGCCGTATCGAAGAAATTTATGCCTTCGTCCAGCGAGGCTTCAAGCGCTTCGATAGACACCTTGTCCCCTTTCGTTTCCCAAAACGGGTAACCGCCTATTCCCCACGCGCCAAAAGCGATAACGGAGACATCTATTCCGGAGTTTCCCAGTTTGCGGTATTCCACTTTCCCTCCAATAATTGCTTATTAGGCTGCTTTTCAGCAGTCTAATATATTATTTTCGTGCTTATTTTAACGTAATTCGTTTAAAATCTCACAAATGACTGAAAACGGCAGATATGCGGCGCTTCTGCTGACTATACTTTCATTCGGACTTGGCATCTTTCACTTAGCTTCCAACGATCTCTGGTGGCATCTGAGGTCCGGGCAATGGGTTCTGGAAAATATGGCTTTTCCATCCACGGACCCTTTCAGCTACACGGCGGAGGGAAGGACATGGATTTACCATAACTGGCTTTTTGATGTTCCACTTTTCGCAGTCAATACATTTTTCGGCATAAACGGACTCATTATTTACCGCGGACTCCTTATCGGAATCCTCGGTTTTTCCGTCTATCGTCTCTTGCGCATCCATACCGCCCCGAATATCGCCGCCACGCTTACTGTGCTGGCCCTTTCTGCCGTAAGGATTAGATTTTTCCTGCGCCCTTCCCTTGCTTCGTTTATCTTCTTCGCTCTCCTCTTCGCCGCGCTTATAATCCTTTATGAAAAGGAAAAAATAAATTTCAGGGACTGGTGGCCGATTCCCATACTTTTTGCAGTGTGGGCCAATCTTCATGCGGGCGTTATTTTCGGAATAATCCTGATCGCCTCTTTTTTGATATCGCGCGTTATCGAGCGTAAAGATTCCAAAAGCTTTCTTTTCATTCTTGCCGCCAGCGCTGTCTTCGGGCTTATTAATCCGAACTTTCATCAGGTTTACCTGTACTCGTTTGAATACTTGGCATTCAAATCATCAATGGCCGTAACGAACATAGAGCATATGCCCCCGTCTGGAATATTGGAAGATTCGCAAACACTCGTCTTTTGGCTGACGGCTTACATTTTTGGTTTTCTTTTTCTGGTTAGGATAAAGAGCGCCAGACCGTACTTCTGGATTCTTATCGCCGGTCTAGGCTATTTGGCGTTCACCAGCGTTAGGGGCATACCGTTTTTCACAATTACGATTATCGCCGCCGTCGCGTCCCTGTGGGGTAGCGAGAAAAAACTTGTCGTCCCCTTCCCCGTTGCGGCTTTATTAATGGGAGTTATAGCGCTTGCGGCGATCTTTACTCAGCCTCAAAGAATCAAATTTGAAGCGGCTCCTCACGCCTTTCCGGTTTCTGCCGTGGACTTTGTGGAAAATGCCGGGCTAGCGGGAAAGATGTTCAACTCGCACCCCTTCGGCGGCTACCTAATATACCGGCTTTATCCCGGCAGAAAGGTATTTTTGGACGGGCGGGACCTTCTTCATGAAAAGACAATGAAGCTGATTGCAAAACACGGTTACATGCGAACCTTGAACGCCTTTGACGTGGAATGGATAATAGCCGGGTACCGCGACGGCGTTTTAAGGCGCCTGCCTGAAAACGAATGGGCCGTGGTCTTTTCCGACGACATCTCCGTGATCCTGGCGAGGAGGGGCGGTGAAAATGAAGGGATAATTAAAAAATACGGGCGCCCCTTATAGAATTGAATATCTTAGCTGGTGCGCCTTTGTGAAATGCCTGCGCCTTAAAAGAGCGATTAATATCAAAGCCGTTATTACAACGGTTGACGAGATCATGAACATGACGACAACCTGGTATTTTGCGGCGGTCACAGGCGATGAGCCGCTTAGAATCTGACCCGTCATCATTCCGGGAAGGTGAACCAGACCTACGGTAAACATCGCGTTTAATGTGGGAATAAGTGCGCCGCGTATGGCAAGGCGTTTTATCTCCCTGCACGCGTAGGAAGATGTAAAACCGAGCGAAAGCATAGTTTCGATCTCCGCGGTGCGGTTGCGCAGTTCCGATACGAACCTCTCTCCCGCCAGCGATCCGCTGTTAAGCGCGTTTCCCATAATCATTCCGGCCAGTGGCAACAGGTAGCGCGGGTTCCACCACGGGTCTATTTTCAAAACAACCTCCGTTACAATAAAGGTATCGACAAGCGTGCCCACGAACACGGCTACCCATACAAGGCCAGTAAGAAAAGGCGCCTTTGAAGAAATTCTCTGCGCCCCCGCCTGTGCGGCCACAACGCTCATGAATACGAGAACAACCATCACGAAATACCATCTGTTTAGCGCAAAGACGTATTCTATGGCGTATCCCACCAGCATAAGCTGAACGACGCACCGCAAAGAGGCATACACAAATGTACGGGTAATGCCTAAGTGTTCTTTTAACGAAAGTCCCAGCACTATGGCGAAAAGGATAAATACCATGGCCAGATCTGAATAACTGGGATCTATCATTGCAAAAAAGTTCCTTCCTTTAAAACCAAATGGCGGCCATCTTTATGAAGGTCGTGCGCCGGATCGTGCGACACCCAGACGGTGGCGATGTTCAATTCTTTTCTTATCTCCTCGTATGAATCGTGGAAAGTTTCTTTGTTTCTCGGATCGAGCGCGGCGGTGGGTTCGTCGAGCATGACTACCTCCGGTTCAAGCAAAAGCGCGCGTATCACACACACCCTTGCGGCCTGCCCCACGGAAAGCTGTTTGCCGGTTTTATTTAAAAGCTCCGGTGGAAGGTTGAACATTCGCATATAATTAATTATTTGGTCGTCATCGATACCCAGTGCCGCCATTTTTAGATTTTCCATAACAGAAACTGGGAAAAGAAACGGAATCTGCGGAACAAGTTGAACCTTTCGCCTTAGCTCCGTTGGATCAATTGCGGCATATGCATTATTTCTATACTCCAAGCTTCCTGAAGATGGTTCTATGAGTCTGTTAAGGAGTTTTAGAAAGGTGCTCTTGCCGCTTCCAGATTCACCTCTTACATATACCATTTCATTCTCATTTATTGCAAAATCTAGTTGAGTCAGAATTGCGTTGCCTGTTTCGTATTCGAAAGAACAATCCGTGGAACTGATTATAAGTGTCATCAAGACAGTATTCTATATGACCGATAAAGAAATTCAAAAAGGTATTGACAAATACATGTAATTAGTTTAAATTTATATCAATTTTAGCTAGTAGGCGTTAAATGGATAAATATTACGAAATACTTAATATTAAGCAGGGGGTCGATATGGTTACCCTTAAAAAGGCATATCGAAAAGCCGTTCATATGTATCATCCTGATTCCAATGGAGGTATAGGCGACACCGAAAAGTTCAAGCAGGCCGTGATTGCCTATAACTACTTGAAAAAACATCATAAAGTGCTTGGTCTAAGGCCCTTGCCAAAAAAAAGGTCGGTCTTTGACTTATTTTTCAATAGAATCTTCAATACGCCCAAGAAAAAGGCGTCAGCCGGAACATGTGCCAAGAATGAGTGGCCCCCGCGCCGTAAAGCTCCGGCCTGGAAGCACAAGGAAAAAACCGTCGACCCTTTAGTTTTTCATCTTAATTATCAAGAGCTTAAAGATAGATTCGAAGAATCTACTAATGATTTCGTCAAAAAAGAGGCCGCAAAGGCCATGGCGCTACTATTCGGCGGCGGGGCGCTCCCAGTTTTAAAAAAAGGATTGCGAAATTCCTCCCCCGCCCTAACCGAGGATCTCGTTTTCTGTCTTGGTATAATCGGTGACCGCGAATCAATAATGATTATTGAAAAATACCTGCGCCATCCTGACGTAAAGATCGCATGCAGCGCTGTAAATGCTCTCAAGATGATAAACCAAGGGCACGCCATCACCCTTCTTGAGAGGATGGAAAAAGATGGGCGCGCAATAAGCCTGTGGTTTTCCCGTTTTATAGGTACATTGAGGTTCAGGAAGCTTATTCGCAAAGGGATAATCGAACCATCCGAGATTTACATAGCGGCCGCCCTGCGCCGCCATACCCGCCAGCCGCTATCCATAATACTGCGCGAACTCGGACTGGTTGCCGAATAAAAAATCTACCGTAAATATTTCTAACTGTGATAGTATTCTTTTAAACGGTTCTATCATAATTTAGCGCTTATAAAGAGAAATGTACGATATAGCAATAATCGGCGGAGGAGTGGCGGGTCTGGTTACCGCCAGCGGAGCGGCGCAGTTCGGAGCAAACGTCGCCCTCGTCGAAAAAGGCAAAATGGGCGGCGACTGCCTGAACTATGGCTGTGTGCCCACCAAAGCGCTGGTTCATACCGCCAGAATATTCCATAAGGTAAAAAACTCCGCCGAACATGGAATAAACATCTCTTCATTAGAATTCGATTTCCGAAAGGCAATGGATCACATGAGGGGCATTCAGGCGGAAATAGCAAAACACGACGACCCCGAGCGGTTCCGCAAAATGGGGATCGACGTTTTTTTAGGCGACGGGAAATTTGCCGACCAAAACACTTTCGAGGTGGGTGGACAGACGATAAAGTCAAAAAAATTCCTCATTGCTACAGGTTCGCGGCCTGTTAAGCTACCTATTCCGGGTCTTGACAAAATTGATTCGCTTAACAACGAAACTATACTGGAACTTAACGAACTGCCATCTTCCATGTTAATCCTCGGCGCGGGCCCGATAGGGATGGAGTACGCACAGATTTTCGCCCGTTTCGGAACAAACGTAACCGTCATTGAAAAGATGGGTCAGATTCTCCCCCGCGAAGAAAAGGAACTGACCGACATCCTTGAAGGCGTATTAAAACGCGAAGGTGTGAACGTGCAGACGTGCATAGAAACCAAAAACATAGAACAGACGAACGGCAAAATTAGGCTTGCGGCCGACTGCCAGAAAGATCATTGCGATAAGACCTTCGAGGCTGACAAGCTTTTCGCGGCTATCGGCCGAGCGCCCAATGTTGAAGGTCTTAACCTTGAAGGCATAGGCGTAGCTTTCGACAGACGGGGCATAAAAGTCGACGATACGCTAAAAACAACCGTTGCCAACATATGGGCCGCGGGCGACGTTACCGGCATGTTTCCGTTTACGCACATGGCCGAATACGAGGCGGGAATCGTTATTAGTAACGCTCTTTTCCCGCTTGTGAATCGTAAAATGAGAAAAGACGTAGTGCCTTGGTGCACATACACCGATCCCGAACTGGCACGCGTAGGCCTGTCGGAAGAGGAAGCCGTAAATAAAATCGGAAAGGACGGCGTAAAAGTTTACAGGTACAACTACAAAGACCATGACCGCGCGAAGATCGAAGGTGCAACCGACGGCATGGTAAAACTTGTGTGCAATAAAAAAGGGAAGATTCTTGGAGCCCACATAGTGGGGGCAAACGCGGGCGACCTCCTGCACGAGTACGTTATTGCAATGAACAACGGGCTTGGCGTCCAAAAAATTTCCCAAGCCGTTCACATCTATCCGACCATGGGGCAGATTGTGAAACGCGCCGCCGACCAGTATTACAGGGAAAAGCTTTTCAGCGGCCCAATGGCGGCGCTTACGCGCTTTTTGTTTGGAAGAAAAAAGTAGACTTTCTACGCCTCCGCTTTTTCAATTTCCGCAGACGTATCATTAAACAGCGCCCAAAAAGAAATGCCTGTCTCGCCAATATAAACCTCGTCGGCTTCCATCTTGATTTTCTCAATCCTGCGTTTCCATCTTTCCAAAAGTTTCGCGTGTTCATTTGTATTGCGTTCGTCCTGCAGAGGCATGCAGTTTCCCTCGCACTTCAAATTCAACTCCAGGATGCCGTCATGGGATATGTATTCGAGCCGGGGCGTGCATTGGGGACATACGATTTTTTCATGGTATACGAATCCCTCGTGCAGTTCGCGTATGACGGATTCGACGCTTTCCAACCTTTTGCGGCTCCACCCATTATTTCGCAACGAATCAATGAGGGGCCCGCATGCGGAAATAAGCCCTCCCGGATGTAGGCCTGCATCCTGCAACGTTATTGTTGTATATTTGCTATCCGGACGCGCGCCTATGACGATAAAAGAAACGTCGTCGTCGCATTCGACGCCCTCAATATGCCTGTTGAATTCATCCTCTATAACTTTATATGCACCTTTCGGGGACAACCCCGCAATTTTTGACGTCACCTCTTTTTTGAATACATCTTGGAACGTAACAGCGTCTTTGTTCCTTTGATCCATAAGGCCGTCGGAATAAAAGACGATGATTTCGCCCGTTTTCAATTTCAGCTTCGTGTCCGCATAATCGCCATCTTGAAACTGTTCTTCATCGAACATCCCCAATATCAGGCCGGGGGAACCGATCTTTTCGTGTGTGCCGTCCGGCTTTACGAGAATGGGTAGCGGGTTGCCTGCCACGGAAAAGTTTATTTCCCTGTTGACATAATCAAACAGTACGTAAACCCCCGCCACAAAGTGTTGGGCATACACTGGAGTCCTGCTACAAAACTTATAAATATCGCTGTTCATCCTTGCGAAGAAATCAGACGGCTTGCTTATTGACTTGTCTGCATGGCTTATCTTGTAGTTTCCTACAATAGATATCGAATAAATGTTAAGAAGAGTTTCCTGTATTCCGTGGCCCGATACATCAAGAATGCAGAATGCGGCGTACCTGAAACGGAATTCTATCCACTGCACCGAATCTCCGCCACCGATGGCCAAGGTGCGGTTGTAAACGGGCGACGTTATGAAATAAGGAATGTTGCGCGGAGGAAGGCTCAGCGATTTCAGAACTTCTCCCGAAGCAATAAGCGCCCGTTCGGCCGCAACTCTTTCCTCCTCCCTATTTCTTACACTGTTACGCAAAATAATGTAGCTTATGGTGTAAAGCGGTATTAGGGCGACGAGGCCTGTCAGCCTGTTCTTCAGGCGCCCATAAATTTCTGCCTTGGAAAGACGAATCTCAGGCGAGGTATCTTTGGAAAAGTGTATTAACAGGGCCCTGTCTCCTTCATATCCGTGGCAGGAGACGCATTCTTTGTGGCTACGCTTGAATATTGCGAAGGACTCAAGATAGTCTCCTTCCCTGCCGAAATACATTTCGAAATGATCGTTCGACTCAACCAAGCTGTGATTATTTTTGATTTTACTAAATAGCCGTTCGTAATCATTTATGCTGAGTACATTTTCCAGCGATTCGGCCAACTCGGGCACCGCTTTTTCCCGCTCAATCATAAGATCAAGAAAAGTTGTTATGCTTTCATAGTCTTCCTTCTTCAGGCTATCTTTGCCCCCCCTTTCTTCCAGCCAGTATTTCACCTTTTCCGGCGTCGATACCAGATTATCGGGAATGTTTTCCGTCGGTGGTTGGAGGATCCGGGATTCTATACCGTCTCGGTAACGGAGTTCGCCGAGCCACGCCATAAGGAGGGGATCGATTGTATAGATCTCCTTTACGTTTTCCATGATTTCGTGTATGTTTTCCGTTGTAGCCTTGATTTCCATGAGGAGTTTATTCTGGATATTTTCGGGTATCCTATCCATCTCACGCTTGTGATTTACATACTCGACAACCCCATACAGAGCTATAAAGAGGAATAACGTCAGAAATACTATATTTATAATACGCAACGGCCTTAAAAAAACAACCGCATTAAACCATCTTTTCAAATTCATCCTGCCTTCTTTTGATGTACCACTAATCGCTGACATTCAATTGCGACCTAAAGTATATCGTATTACCTAGGTATAACGCCTTAGATTATTAATTAAATTTCTGATATAATTAGACGTTAAATACCGATCTTTTCGGTATTATTGGTGATCTTGCCCGGTCAGTCTGGGATGGCTATTCAACGACTCCGAATATTCTTATCTTCACTTTTTTGCGTTTAGGGTCGTTTGAGCTTATTGTTATATACTCTTCGAATTTGCCCTTTTCCTCAGGGGTATGCGAGGCTGTCAGTTCGATTTTCATGTTCTTTTTAATCGGTTTTTTGTAAAGGGGGAGGCCCGATTTCTGGTTGGGCGCGTCGAGATTCGTTATATAAAGGTTTTCATCCCCATTGTTGCCGACAGTTATCCTGAATCTTGCCCCCTGCCCCAGCTTCATTACGCCTAGATTTATCTCCATCGGGGCGATTACTATTTCAGGTGGGTCGGGCAGGTTTATTTTTAAAGGTCCCACGCGCCTCTTTATCACAGACTCAATCCAAAGCAGATGTGGGGAGTTCGGGTCGTTGGTTAAAACCTTTACCCTGCCTTTGGATTTGCCTTCCTTTTTCCCTACCGGATTGAAGAATACCTCGATGAAGCCTTTCTCGCCGGGCTTATAAACGGTTTTTTCCGGTTTGACGGTCGTGCATCCGCATGTAGGAATTACATCTTTAATTAAAAGGTTCTCGTCCCCTGTATTTTTAAAAACGAATTCGTGTTTGTGCTTTTTAAGGGTCGTTATTTCTCCCAAGTTCCAAGCGGTCTCTTTAAATGAAATCACGGCTCCCGCAAGCGCGCTTTCGGACAGGACAACAGTAAGTGAAAAGAAAAGTACGATGATAAAGAAAGGTTGCAGGGAACCATACGTTCCTGCGGAGGGCGCATTATATAGTTTCAAAACCGGTTTCTTTTTCCCTGCCGCAGACCTGTTATCGTATTAAAACCACATGGGGAAAGCTGTTATAATCACAGCTCTCTCCACGAAATAATCTTGCTCTTAATGTCAAGCGCGGGTGTGAAACCTATTGCGGTGGCTTCTCCTGTACTCAACTGAACGAATGCGCTTGCGCCGTCCTGCCTGCCTGAATGGACCGCCACGCTTGACGCCATACCCGTTCCCGCCGACTCGCGTCTGGATATTTCATTGGTAGCCACGTCGGTTCCGATCGTGCTCGTCATGTACGCCGTGCCGGTTTCGTAGAAAACGGCGTAGAAGAAGCTGTCCCCACCGAACCCGCAAATGTCCTGGCCCGGCTCAAAGGTTGTAAAGAGTACCAGGCCTCCGATAATCGTAGGTTTGTTGAACGATTTCTCGCTATCGCTGTCAAGATCAAAGTACCATCCGTCCTTGGCGGCTACCTGGGCAATTACGTCATCGAAACTGGAGCCTCCGGCTATGTCGCCGCCCGATACGGTAACGTTGCCGGTACCCGTACCGTCGTCTATTACCTGCGTTCCCGTTGTCGATACCAGGTCGGTCTTCACCACTGTAACGTTACAGCTCGCGGCGCTTGTATCCCATTTCATACCGGGCCAGCACTGGTCCTTTATTCCAAAGAACGACTGGTTCGTGGGGCTGATGTCGGATTTATCGTCCCCGCTCAAATATTTCCCCGTGCCGAAAAACAGCCACGGGGTACTGGTAGAGTCCATGCTCAATGCGGGCGCGGAGGTAATCGGTTGGTCCCGGTCTGTTTCGTAAAACGTGGTCAACTGCCAGTTCGTGGGATTCGTATCGTCCGTTCCTGCGTTGTTATCGTTAATGACTATCCTGTACATCGTGCCGCTCCAGTAGGTACTGGCGCCTTGCGTGTCCTTCCATGTTTCGCCGACATAAATGGCATCCGGCCCGTATGTATAGAACGTGTCTGCCCCGACAACTGTTCCCACTGTGGCGCCGTCCATGTCGATGGCAATAGGGTTAGACATAAACGATTCCGGGTGGGCGGTTGCAAAGCTGGTTCTGTAAGTTCCATCGACAAGATCAAGGACAAAAAGCCTGGCGGTTTGCGTAGCCGACGGGAATCCCTCGTAATCAGGTACGTATTCCCCTTGCGGGCCTGAACCGAAAACCACAAACCACTCGCCCTCCACGCTTACTATCGTAGGATAAGACATGGTAAAGCCGAGCGCGTTATCGTCGCCAAGCGCACCCGGCATTACGTGTCCGAACTCCCACAATAGGGTGGGATTTTCCGGATCGGTAATATCGAGCGCGAAATACGCGGACCTGAACGTTGTGACAAGAGCCGTATCATCGGCGTCAACATCGCCGTCGCCGTCAAGGTCGTAATCGGAATTAGTTATTTCGCCACCGCCGAATCTCAAGCCGCCTACCAGGACTGTGCCCCAGCACTTGCCGTTAAGGCCCGGTCCCAGATGTGTAGCATCGCAGGTGAATATCTGTACATCTGTAACCTTGGATTTCAGATCGACGTAATAAGTATGGGAATAGGTCGTCCGGGTCAACCATTTCAGGTGCGGAAGGATGTTGTAAGGAATAAAGCCCCAGATTTCCTGTCCCGTGGTTGCATCGAGAGCGTGCAACATCCCGTCGTTTGCCCCTATATAGACCATGGACCTCCTGCTTGCCGCCGCATCGTAAAACTCGGTGAACGTCGTATCCTGATATCGTATGTCGTAATTTTCCATAGGCGCCGCAACAACCGTTGGCGTGGAGTGCACTATATCTCCAAGCATCCACTGGGTCGCCACAAATGGGGCATCCCTGAATTCGCTTTCAAGTATCGTCCTGTCCCTAAGTCCGCTTACTTCCTGCCCACGCATCCACTTGATGATATCTTCGGCTTCGGCGACGGTATCGACCCCAAACAGCGTTCTGAGGTTAGCGGCCTCCGAAGGGTTAAAGCTTACAAACTCTCCCGTACCGGGGCCGGTGCAAGAGTCGCATTTCCCGTCCAACGCGCCCAGTCCCGACCTTCCGTCGTGGAAGGTGTATATATTTCTTGCGGCCGAAGCGGGGTTTAGCGGATCGCTGTTGTCCAGCGACGGATCCCTATTCATCATCACTTCACCCGCATCCCAGACGTAGTCCTGGAAATCGGCAAGGGTGGTATCGCTGACAACGCTGTCGTAATCGCAGGTAAGGTCGGCATTTTTATTTGTTACTTTTACCCTTGTGCCGTCGTCGGAGTCGAAATAATAGACAACGCAAAATGCGCCCGTATCGTCGTTAAGCTGGCCGAGGGCGTCCACCCCAAGGGAGTTGAGGTGGCCCATCCATTCCACGTCCCAACTGGTGCCTGATGCCGCATCAAGATAAGTGGTCTCCGGGTAGAAATAGGCCTGGTATATGTTGCCAGCGCCGCTGGCCGATGTGGCGAGAACCGATATTGCGGTACCGGAAGAAGCTCGCTTAAGGATGTCGTTTATTTGCGCCATCAGCTTTTCTTCAAGTTCCTCGCCGTCGGATGCCTCTGCGTAGTTGTCCGGGTCTCCGTCTCCGTCGGTGTCCCATTCAAGTATATTGTCGGGCTGGTCGTCCACGCCTCCGTCTATGTCGGTAAAGCCGCCGTTCTTGGCCGTCTCCTTTAAGAGGTTCGCGGCGGAGCCGTCGCCGAATGCGTAAACGACATAGATAATCAGGTTCTGGTTTCCGTCGAGATCGGCGCGAAGGTCGGTGGTGTGTGCGTAGTAGGCGACGTCGTCCAGAAAGTCCGTCCTGTATGTTCCGTTACCGTCGAGATCAGTTTCCGTGTCAAGACCGGTACTGTTGTAGTAGTCGTACGTAGCGTCGTCGTACGAGTCCAATATATTTTTATCATATTCGTTGTCTATATTAATGTCGTGAGTCGGACTGCCGTCGGTAACAATTATTATAAAGTTCTTCGGGCACTCAACGTCCGTACCATCGTAATCGAAGGGATCGTTACCGGCAGTCCAGTCGCTGTTTTGGTATTCCGGATAAGCAGACGTGTCCTGGGCAAAGTAGGAGATCGCGGTATAGAGCGCTTCCGCAATAGGCTGATAGCCGTCGGCGTCGGTGTTTGTAAGGTTGGTGATGAAGTTGACTCCGTAGCCCGTTCCCGTAATCGGGTTGCCCACGGTTCCACCGTCATCGCCAGCATTGGGGCCCGTGCATCCGGGTTCTATGCCGCAACCGTCGTTATACGTTTCAAGCCCGAACCTTCCTTTCGTCTCGATTTTCTGCATTATCCCGGCAAGGTTGCCCTCGTAAAAGTCGTCGGGTTCTTCGGAAACATCCTTATTGATGTCTAATGTATACGTATCTATTAAAGTTGCAAAATCCGTAATTTCGAATTCGGTCCACGCCGCACCTGTCCATAAATAAAAATTCTGCGCGGTGAAGGTCGTGCCGCCTCCTGTAATACTTCCTCTTCCGGTCACTGTATTGAGGTAGTAGCCTCCCACAACCGGAGCGGCCGGCTCGTCGGTCGTAAAATCGACTTCGTCCGTAAAGTTATTGTAAATGGTGGTGCAAAGGCCAAGGTCTATGCCGTCGTTAACGCCATCGGCAAAATCGTATATCTTGAAATACTTCGACTCGATGCTGTAAGCGTACCTGGCTCCTACATTTGGGGCAAGTGTCGCCGCGTCTGAATCTTGTCCGCACTTGCGCTGATCCCAGTCGGGCGTATCGGAATTCTCTCCGATGTTATTCGCGTTACCGCCGCCGGTACGCGATGTTGCAAGGCCGCCGCCGATGACCTTCCTCGCGGCGTCTATCCTTCTGGTCGTGCCCCAGTTGAGAAAGTTGCCGCTGAAGATCCCCGCGCCACGGTTGAATGTGTTGCTGGCATATGAATACGGGCTGGTTTTGTCGAAGTAGCCGTAGTATTGTGTGCCGGGGTTATACGCGCCGGTGTACGCCATCTTGTTCATCGTACCGGACGTGCTCATTATTATGAATATGTTGGGCGTAACCGCATCGGCCAGGAACAGGGGCGAAGTCGAATAGTCGGCGTTTGTTTCTATGGCGTTTGCGTTTCCAAAAGGAAACATAATCAAAAAGCTGATAATCGGTATGATCAATATTTTTTTTATAAACATCTTCCACCACTTTCCACACATCCATAATGTATTCTTACTGCTGATGATTGTGCTCCCGCAGAAGCGGAAACCATTTGAGAGTCGACCACATAGGTCACCTGTTCGCAGCCGGAGCCGCTTCCTATACCTTCGTAGCTTGATGCATATTCGCTTGCACAGCCTGGAATCGATTCACTATCGAAATAATCTACATCGATATTGATCGTTCCCAAATCGAAAGCGTAGACTATGTCCGGGTTCGCGTCCGTGTAACTGTCGCCGGCATCATTCGCGCCCGCGATTTCGGCTTCCAGATCGGCTTGGTTTGCAATAGTTATCTCGGCGGGCAGAATGCCTGTGTCAACAATCCTTTCGTTCCCTATTGTCTTTACAAGTATTCCAAAGCCCATTTCCGCTCCCCCGTCCGCAAGGTACATAACTTCCTGATGTATCTTGAACTCGGATGTCGTTTTAATGCCGGTGTCGGTTACTATTATCGCGCTGAGCGCGGCAACTGCCAGCACCATCGTTATCAAAAGGGCGAAAACAAGGGCGACGCCCGATTGGTCTTCCATTTTCTTTGTGATATTTTCCATCTTAGTCGTCCGTGATATTACTTAGTTTTATGAAGGATGTCAGCAAGGCAATAGGCGCTGTTGCGCCCGTAAGGTTGTGTGCGCTCTCCATTTTCGCCTGCATCGTAACGGAAACGGCCCTAATATCATCGAATCCCTGGGTGCCTGAGCCGGCTGTAGGCGTACCGGTGGTCCCGTTGTCAAAAGTAAACAAGAAAGCCAGGCTCGTGATATCGGTGGCGATAGTCTGCCAACCTGTACGCGCCCCCGCTCCGTCAATAATTCCGAGCTGGATCTCGTTTACCGGATTGCCGTCGGCGCCATTGGAACCGTCCCACTGCATATAAACCCTTTCCTCGTTGTTATTATCGAGAGTGCCGTAATCGCCTCTGGCGGGATTGTTTATGTTGGCAAGATAAGTGTCGGTTGTAAAATATATGGTCACGTTCGTAGCCGAAGTGGTATAGCTCTGTAATCCGAATGTTGTACCGGAAATTTCCCTTGGGTTGTAACCCAGATGGCGGAGCCTTCTCGAAAGGAAATCCATGGCGATCTTTGCCTGGGAATTCATGCGCATCACTTTGTTTTCGCCTTCGTAAAGCTTGCTCTGGGTGTTGAACATTGAATATAAGCCAAGCATTACAATGGAACCCACGGCCATGGCGACAAGTATTTCGATAAGGGTCATCCCGTTTTTGCAAGTCAGGGTATTCAATATTTTTTTCATTGTCATTTCCCCTGAATTGCCGCGTAAACCGTAAGATAGTTATCTGCCCTGCGGCTGCCGCTTGTCGAACCCACGCCGACTTTTTGCGCGCTCCAGCCGACGACGACGGTAATCAACTTCATCCCGAACATCGGCTGGCTGTCCGTAATTCCCCACGTAACAACGAAAGTCTGGTTTCCCGCCAACGCGCCCGGCGAAGTGCAATCTATAGTCGCGCCCGCGCTGTCTATATAGTGATCGGGGTTAAGAAAGAGTTGCGAGGAATTATAATTGTCGTTTGCAGCGTTGCAGTTGTTAAGTACGTTATCGTACACATCGTCGGAAGCAACATCGAGGTCTACGCCAAGCCCATAGTCCGCTAATTTAATGGTCTCCATCATGTTCTGGGCAAGAAGAGACGCCTCTAAAAGCTGCTGGCTGTGGTCATTGCCCCTTACGATCTGCATCGACGTCGAAGCGAGAGCCATGAACGCTATTGTGGATATGGCCATCGCTACCAGTACCTCAAGCAGGGAAAAACCGTTGCTATTGGAAAAAACTTCTTTTACGACTTTCGCAAAAAACGGTTTTCCAGAACTCGACTTATTTTCCATATTCTCCATTACTCAAATTTATTGTAATACATTGCTACCGGTAAATCATGCACATTCAATGCCGCCGGTGTTCCTCAATAACTAATTATAATACAATGATATCCAAGGTTGAGAATCAAAGAAAAAGTTCATGCGTATAATTTTGTATACTATTGGAATAAGAATTTCCTCTGTTTTGCTTAAAAACCGACATTTCTTATCTGCTATTCTTCATCATCCGGATAAATGTGTCTATCAATTGGGGGTCCCACTGACCCGAGTCGCGCTCATTTTCAATCAAATCCAGAGCCTCGCTTTCCTGAATTCCCTGGATGAATATGATCTTGTACGTCAGCAATATCTTGTTAAGCATTATTTCATGTCCATAATCTTCAAAACGCGCAACTATACTGCCACCTTTTTATAATAACTGATATTTCACATATACTATGTTGGAATTGTTTGTTCAATTTGTTTTAAATGAAGGAGCCGCATGGTATCAACAATTGAAGCAACAAGGGAAATCTACTGGAACGTAGGCAGCGCCGTACTTGTTCCGATGTATTTGCTGGCTTTCCTTTCGATTGCCGTTATCGTATTTGGATTCTTAAAAAGGCGCGGTGTATACAAACTGGGCAAGCCGGTGCAGCGCACGGACGATATTGAAAAACGTGTGGCGTCTTTCATTAAAGGAGTTATTTTTCAGACGAAGGTAATCCGTTCGAGCCTTCCGGGGCTTGCGCACGGATTCTTCTTCTGGGGTTTTCTCATCCTTTTCATCGGCACAACCCTTGTCTTCATCCAGGCCGACTTCACCGATCCCCTTTTCGGATACAGATTCCTTAAAGGGGGTTTTTACAAGCTTTTCTCGCTTGCACTCGACATCGCCGGACTGGTTGCAATAACAGCGATGGCAGGCCTTTTTATCCGCCGCTTTATCGTCAGGCCGGAAGGGCTTGAAAGTTCCAAAGACGACCTCATAATGCACTTCCTTTTGTTTTCCGTTCTGGTTACGGGCTTTTTTGTGGAAGGATTCCGCATGGCGGTAACGGAGGTGCCCCAGAACATGGCGCTTGCATATTACTCGCCCGTTGGATTGGCGGTAGCCGCGATCTTTTCGGGGATAGACGACGTAACCCTTCGTGTGCTTCATGAACGCGCTTGGTGGATACACTTTCTTTTTACAATCGGATTTTTCATATCGATTCCATTTACAAAGTTCAGGCATATATTCACAACGCCGGTCAACTACGTTTTTGAAGACCGCCGTCCGAAAGGCAGCATCGATTCGCCCGACCTGGAAGACGAACAGGCCGATTCTTTTGGGGCGGCGTCGATAAAAGACCTCACTTGGAAAGACATCTTCGATTCCGACGCATGCACCCTATGCAAAAGATGCCAAGACAGGTGCCCCGCATACGCAACGGGAAAGCCCCTATCGCCGATGAAACTTGTAAACCAGATACAAGACGCCTCTTTCCATAATCCCGATACCAATCTCATTGACTTGGTTGCAAGAGACGTCCTTTGGGCGTGTACCACATGCGGGGCCTGCCAGGAAATATGTCCGGCCAGTATAGAACACGTTAACAAGATTCTGGAAATGCGCAGAAATCTCGTTCTTATGGAAGGGGAATTCCCGGGCGATGAAGTCCAGTCCGCCGTGGAAAGCACCGAAGTGAACGGCAATCCGCTTGGAATGGCGCCTGCTTCGCGCGGGAATTGGGCCGACGGCCTGAGCGGCATAAAGATCATGCGGGATGATCCGAACGTTGACGTCCTCTATTTCGTCGGCTGTTACGCCTCTTTCGATAAACGAAACATAAGCGTTGCGCAAAGTTTCGTGAAGCTTTGCGGCGCGGCCGGCATAACCGTAGGTATCCTCGGCAAGGAGGAGAAATGCTGCGGCGAGCCGGTGCGTAAAATCGGAAACGAATACCTGTACCAAACAACAGCTAAAGAAAACATCGAACTGATTAAATCGTACGGCGTCAAAAAGATCGTAACCGCCTGCCCCCACTGTTTCAACACGATTAATAGGGATTACCGAGATTTCGGTTTAGATGCCGATGTAGGTATCGAACACCACACGGTTTTTCTTAACCGGCTATTGAAGGAAGGCAGGATAAAACTGGAACCTGAACCCTTCAACTGCACTTACCATGATTCTTGCTATATCGGACGATACAACGATATTTACCAAAAACCGCGCTCGCTCGTTAAGGCATCGGGCGGCGCGATAACCGAGATGCCAAAGAGCTTTTCCGAAAGCTTTTGTTGCGGCGCGGGCGGCGGCAGAATAATTGCCGACGAAAAAATCGGAACGCGCATCAACGCGTCGCGCGTAAAAATGGCGCACGAAACAAAAGCTGAAATTCTTGTTTCAAACTGCCCTTTTTGCCTGACGATGTTCGAAGACGGGATAAAGACCGCCGAACTGGACGGAAAACTTTTGCCCAGGGACATCGCCGAGATAATGACCGAAAGGCTGGAGCGCTGATGCCTGTAGAAAATAAGTTTTTAAAGGGAAGAATCAGCGCATTCTTCCCAATACGAACGTTTCAAACCCTTAAATCATCTATGGGTCAATTTGTTTAATAAATCCGGAAATGTTTGCAATTTTTGTAATATAGAAATATTTACTGATCTTTAAGAAATTCAATCGCGCCTTTTATTACGCTCCCATCACGTAATATCCGGTTATGCCCCAGTCCCGAAGTCGATGTTAAAGTGGCGTTGCCCCATTTTTCCTCAAGCGCCCTGCTATTGCTTAATGACGTTACCCTATCGTTGGAATCGTGAATAATCAGCGCGCGCGAGTTCATCGAGCCTGCCAGCGACGAAGGGCTGACGTCCGCAAGCCGGTAACCGAATTTTTTTTCAATCTTTTCTATCATTCCTTCAAAAATGCCTGTGTGTAAACCGATCTCTTTCACCATTGCGCCTATCTCCGCCTTAATATCGTAAATAGGGGCGACCAGAACAAATTTAAACTTTTCTGAAATATGGCCGCCAAGGTTCATCGCCGATCCCGCGCCCATCGAATGCGCGACAACTGCGTGAATACCGCCCAAGTGGCTAGAAACCTCTTTTATAGTTTCCACAAATTCAAAAAAGTTTGTTGTGGCGCCGCCCGATTCGCCATGGGCGGGATTATCGTAAGCGGCCACCGAATACCCCGATTGCACCAAGGGGGCAACGAAACCGGAAAGCTGAATGCCTCTTCCACCCCATCCGTGGACAAGCAAAACCACGGGGCCTTTTCCCCAAATCCATCCCTTAACGGTCTTGCCGAGTACTTTTACCTCGAAAGTTTCTGCGGTTTCCAGCAATTCCTTTTGTTCATCGTTAACCGGATAACTGCCGGGAGAAAAGAAAAGTCTGTGCGCGACTTTCATCGTTACATTTGGCGCAAGTGCCCACATTGCCCTGCTTACGTTGCTGACAAGCCATCTCCTGGCTGAACCAGAGCGACCATTCGTGCTGTATTTCGTTCCCGTTCCGCCACTTTTACTCATTACTTACCCCTGTTTTCCTGATTTATATCTTGATATCAGGCCCTCAAAAGCCTTTTTGACGCGCTGCTCGGCCTTCACATCCCCCAGCATTCTCTTGAAGTGGTGGTACCCGGCCATAATGGAAAACAGTTCGTATGCAAACTGGCCGCAGTCCGCCTTTTTTTTGAATTGGCCTTCCTCCACCGCAAGTTTTGCGGCGAATGCCAGAGCATTTATCCATTTTTCCTGCATCCCAAGGAGGTGATCGCGAACATTTCCGCGCCTGTCATCGTATTCTATAGACGTTGAAATAAAAAAACACCCGCCCGAAACGCCGCTATTGGTCCATTCAAGCCAATTATGCACTATCGCGCGTATTCTTGGCACCCCCCTCTGCTTCTTAACGGCCGGTACGAGGACTTTTTGTGTGAATTTTTCGGCGGCGTAATCCAAAACGTTTAACTGAAGATTCTCTTTTGACTTGAAATGCGCGAATAGGCCGCTTTTAGACATTCGCAGCTCATCCGCCAGCTTGCCGATGGTAAGCAATTCAAGGCCATTTTCACCAGCAACATCAAGGGCATTTTTCAAAATAGCGGACCTGGTGTCGTTACCTTTCGTCATGCTGAATAAATAGCACGAACGTTCGTATTTGTCAAGCCCTCTATGGAAGAAAACATGAAAAACGATGAAAAAATGACATGGGAAGCGACGTAGATAACATATTGTGGAAAATATTGAGAATTCCACGGAAAATGTGATACACTTTTTGAGATTAAGGGGAAGCAATATTTTTATGGGGAGTTAATAATATGGGTAATACCACCAAAAAAACGATTATGACAATGATTCCATCCGGTGCAAAAGGCGTAAAAACATTCTTCATGGCGCTTTTGGCTATAGCCCTTTCAGTGGTCGCCATAAGCTGCGGCTCTTCGGGAACAACGGATAGTACCACCTACAGTGTGGGCGGCACGGTGAGCGGCCTTACGGACACGGTTGTACTGCAAAATAACGGCGGCAACAATTTGACCATTTCGGCGAACGGAGCGTTCATATTCACGACAGAGATTGCCAACGGCTCGACTTTCGCCGTAACGGTATCAACCCAACCGTCCGGTCAGACGTGCAGCGTTACAAACGATAGCGGCACGATAAGCGACGCAAACGTAACCAACGTAGCGGTTACATGCCTAGATGCCGTCGGCTCCTACAAGGTGGTCGATACAAACCAGTCGCTATGCTATGACTCATCGACAGGCGCTACAGCAACTTGCTCCGGGACGGGATACGACGCCGATTACAGCGGCAATCAACCCAGCTATACGGTTAGCTCCAGTGGAGACACCGTCACTGATAATGTTACCGAGCTCATTTGGACGCAAAGCACCGACATCGACGGTAGCGAGGCAGTTGATTATAATGACAAAAGATTTCAAAGCGAGGCGGTAACATATTGCGACGATTTGACATTAGATAGTTATTCGGACTGGAGGCTTCCGGATATAAAGGAAGCGTATTCGCTTATACTTTTTTCTGGTGAAGATGCAAGTTCATATTCGGGAACCGACACTTCAACGCTTACCCTGTTTATAGATAGCAGCTTTGATCGGGCTTTTGGCGATTTAACTACAACCGAGGGAATTGACGCCGGAGATAGAATCATTGACGGTCAATATGCTAGTACGTCAATTTATGTCTCCACCACTATGAACAGCGATGCGACGATGTTCGGAGTGAATTACGTTGACGGCAGGATCAAGGGGTATCCAACCGCCATTAAAGAATTTTACGTCAGGTGCGTAAGGGGCAATACCGATTATGGCGTGAACGATTACACCGATAACGGCGATACAACGATCAGCGATAGTGCCACGGAATTGATGTGGCAACAAGACGATAGCTCCTCTACAAATTGGGAAGATGCGATATCGACCTGCGAGGACGCAACGACTGCAACTCATTCTGATTGGAGATTGCCAAACGCTAAAGAGTTGCAAAGCATACTGGATTATTCACGTTCACCCGATACCACCAGCAGCGCCGCGATAGATTCTGTTTTTAACGCCACTTCTTTTACAAATGAAGAGGGCGAAACGGAATGGGGTTACTACTGGGCTTCCACTACTCATGCAGATAATGATGACACCGGTAAAAACGGAACTTATCTATCTTTCGGCAGGGCGCTGGGCTATTTCATGGGCAACATACTGGATGTTCATGGAGCAGGCTCTCAAAGAAGTAATTCTAAAGTCGATGTGTCAACAAATATGGATTCACTCACAAACTCGTACGGCACATTTTACTACAATGGTCCGCAAGGAGACATCCTCAGACTTGATAATTACGTCAGGTGCGTTAGGGATGATTCTTAATACCGACTAGCCTTAATCGGCGACCCGGAGGATGTGATTCAAATCTACTACTGCGTTCGTTGCGCGCGCAGAGGGATTTAAAAAAGCCGGGGCATTTCGCAAAAACAACTTAAATAGGGATAATTTGCTCCTATCGGCGCCGGCATTTCTGCTAATATAGCTATCAGTTAAAAAAGTTCCTTAAGGCTGAATCATTCGGAGGTTTTTGTGAAGGTTCTCGTATGCGTTAAGCAGGTTCCCGATATGGAATCGAAGTTCAAGCCCGGCCCGGACGGGACTTGGTACGACGAAACGGACCTTGCCCACCGCATGAACGAATACGACGAGTTCGCCGTGGAGCAGGCCGTAAAACTGAAGGAACAGCTTGGCGGCGATACGGATGTAACCGTTCTATCCATCGGGCCGGAAAGGGTAAAAGAAGCGATCAAAAAAGCCCTCGCAATGGGATGCGATCGGGGAGTCCACATCAAAAACGACGACTATTATAAAAACGATTGTTTTGAAATAGCGTCAACCATCCACGAATTTGCAAAAGATAAAAACTTTGAACTTATCTTTACCGGCATGCAGTCGCAGGACAGGGGGTCGGCGCAGATAGGCGTAATCGTTTCGGAGCTTTTGGGCGTTTCGTGCGTAACGACGATAGTCGGTTTCGCGTTCGCGGACGGAAAGATAACCGTTAAACGCGAATTCGAAGGAGGATTAAAGTCGGAAATAAAGCTGAAAACTCCCGCGCTCCTTACCTGCCAGTTGGGGCTAAATACTCCGCGTTACCCCACCCTTCCCAACATAATGAAGGCAAAGAAAAAAGAACTCCTGACGTTGGAAGCCGCCGAACTTTCAAAGGCCGAGGGGCTTTTGGAAACTGAAAAGATGTTCCAGCCAGAAAAGAAAGGCGTAGCGGAGATACTCGAAGGCGACACCGCCGAACTTGCTGAAAAACTTCTGGCGATCTTAAAAGAAAAAACTACCGTAATAAAGTAGGAGCAAAAGAGTGAAAGCGTTACTGGTAGGCGAATACAGGGGAGGAAAGGTACTTGACGCAACCTACGAACTTATAGCATTTGCGCAAAGTATCGGCGCCGAAAGCGTGATGTTCATTGCGGGAAGCGAAAGCGATCTTCCGAAGTACAAAGGAAAACTCTACTTAGCCGACGCCGCAAAGTACGGTGAGTTCAATCCCGACGTGCACAAAAAGCTCCTTGCATCCGTAATCTCCAAGGAAAGCCCGGACTTGATAGTATTTTCGCATTCGTATTACGGATGGGACCTCGCGCCTAGAATCGCATTCGAACTCAAATGCGCGCAGGTATCGGAAGCGGTCGGTTACGAAAACGGCTCGTTTGTCGTTCCCGCATGCAATTCAAAAATGCGAAGGAGCGTTAAACCGAAAACGGGCGTTTCGGTCGTAACCCTTCAATCGGGCGCGTTTAATCCGGCGGAGGAACTTTTCGGAACTCCCACTGTTGAAAAGGTCGACGAAGGCGACATTACCTCGGCGTTTGAGGTTGGCGGATATGAAGTTGAAGAAAAGGTCGGCGTTGATCTGACTAAAGCGGAAGTCATCGTAAGCGCTGGCCGGGGCGTCGGCAAAAAGGAAAACGTGGAAATTGTCGCAAACCTTGCAAAAGCGCTTAACTGCCCGATGGGCGCAAGCCGCCCCGTGGTGGACGCCGGCTGGACTGAAAGCTTCCGACAGGTTGGAACATCTGGTCAGACGGTTTCGCCGAAACTATACATCGCCTGCGGCATATCGGGCGCCATCCAGCATTTGGCGGGAATGAAGAAATCGGAATTCATTGTGGCCGTCAATACCGACAAGGACGCGCCTATCGGTGAAGTGGCCGACGTTTTGGTGGTCGCGGATTTAAAAGATTTTCTACCCGCATTCACGGAAAAAATTAAAAGCTGATCTGCTTCCGTTCAGTTCACCATTCATTAAGGATGCGCGAAATACAAAACAACAAGTTATACTTCGACAAGCTCAACATGACACCCTTGCTATCATTTGGGTAACAGCCCGTTACGCTCAAGAATATTTGTGGCTGATAAGTGAATTTGGGTGATATACTGGCATCCAATTTTAATTTCTCATAATAAGGGGGTAGCATTATGAAAAATATCGTTATAGGTATGGCAATGATATTTGCCGTATTCTCACTTGCTGTATCTTGTTCCAAGGCAGCCAAAGAGGAAGCGAAAGCGCCTCCAGCTGCTGAAGCGCCCGCGGCTAAGAAAGCGCCAGTCGCTCCCGTGAACTTTTGGGAAAACTGGCCCAGAGGAACGGTTGGCCAGTTCCCTCCGTGCGGAACTAACGTTATCGCGCTGGGGCTTGATGAAATACTGCAGGCAACGGTTGATATCTACTGCGGACTCGATCCGGGCGCATATGAAACCAAGATCAACCCTGCGGCGATGGATGTCTATAAAGCTAAGGGAACAGAGTACCCCGACGGCATAACCGGCATCCTCTTGTTGCCCAAGCTCGGCGTTGGCTTCATCACCACCCATAGCGGCGGCAAGCCGATAATGGACGCCATCACCCTTGCCGACAGCGTATCGATCGCCTCCAGCGACGCGGGACATCCGCTCAACCCGGATGTGTGCTTCAAGTGCCACAATGAATTCGATGGCGCTTGTCAAGGATGGGTCTGCGGTAACAGGAACGATTGACGTAACACAAACTCGTTTGAGTTCCGGGGGAAGCAATTCCCCCGGTTTTTTTTTGCAATTAGACAAGGATAAATACTCCCTGCATCCCAAGTGAACGAGACGAAGATCGATGATGCTAAAAACGGTTACGATAATATGTTAAAGTTGAATCGTTATAAGCTGGAGAGCTGTGGGCGGCGCTCGGCACACATTCATCGTCAATCGTGGGGGTATGTATTATGAAACTAAAATCTTTGGCATTCTCGATAATCAATTGTTCCATCCTGTTTTTCATTCTTGCTATGGGCATAACTGCTAAAGAATCGGTTGCGGCAGAGTTATTTTCTCCATATATGAAAGTCGCCACGGTTGACGGCTCCGTTTCGGAAGTCGCCGCACAAGTAAAAGATGCCCTTGCAGGCGGTAATTTCGAAGTTATAGGAGAATACAAGCCCGAAGGCAAGGAAGACCTTCAAGTAATCGTTTACACGCGCAAGGACCTGCAGGATATAACGCTGACTGTTCAGGACAGGGGATTACTGGCAAGCGTCCTTAAAGTTGGTATCCAAAGAAACGAAAATGGCGTGGATGTGTCCATGCTGAACCCCGAATACCTTTTCCGCGGTTACCTTATGAAAAAGTTCCCTGACCTTGAAGATCAGCTTATGAAAGTGGACGCCGACGCCAAACAAGCGCTCAAAAAGATCGGTGATGAATTCGCTCCTTTTGGGGGAAAGCTAAGCGCAAGAAGACTTGAGTACTATCACTACAAGATCGGAATGGAATATTTCAAAAATGCGGTATCACTTAGAAAATTCGATTCGTTCGAACAAGGACTCGAGACTATACGTAAAAATCTTGAGGCAAATGCCGGTGGAGCTTTCAGTGTTTATACACTCGTGCGCGACGACGCCAAAATTGCCCTTTTCGGAATTGGCCTTGGGGACAAGGAAAAAGGCGAGTCCCACTTCCTTCCGAGAATCGGTGAGCGCCACATTGCGGCGCTCCCATACGAAATCATACTTACGGATACCGATGCTACGATGTTGCACGGTCGCTTCAGAATAGCCTTACACTGGCCGAAGCTATCTATGTTTTTCGGCAAATACTCTTTTGCCAAGATAATGTCGACGCCAAAAGACATCGAAAGAACTATGAAAGAGGTTACGAACTAGCGGAAAATATTCAAAAGCTTCTTTTTGAATTGGCTTTTAAGAAAGGGCATCAGCCTCCCCTTTTCCCAAAGAATGCGCATGTACATGTTCTTCTTGCGGGAAGGCGGAACCGTTTTCTTGGCACGGGGTATTAATTCAATGGCGCCCTGTTCGCACGTTGGTATGCACGCCGCACAGCCAAGGCATATTTCATCGCCGACAACGGCGTGACGCTTCGAGCCGTTTCCGTTAGTTTGCATCTTCGCAGATTTGATCGCCTTTACATTGCACTCGGCCATGCATTTGCCGCAGTAGTCGCATTTCTCAGCGTCGATCTTTGCTAAAAAAGCCGTCTTTGCAATCCCATCGTGAAAGCCCATCTGAACACCCACCATAAGCTCGCAACAGCACCTGCAACAGTTGCATATGAATGACGGCTTGTTTCGAATATTGTCGGTAACGTGCGTGAGATTAAATTCCCTTGCGCTATCGAGTATCGCCAGCATTTCGTCGATGCTTTTTTCCTCGGCGAATCCGCGCCGAACCAGAAAACGCGCGCCCGAACCCAGCACCATGCACACGCCTTCGACGGGAGCTCCCTTCTTGCACTTTTTATTCATGTGCTCTTTTTTGTGGCGGCAATAGCACATCGTTACCGCACGATAACTCGAGTTCTTTAATATTTCCCTGGCGTTTTCGTACGAAGTAATTTCCGACGTAACAGGAATCTTGTCCTCGTAAACCAGCGTGCGCGTAAGCTGAGTTTTGCTTCCGAAAAATTCCGTCGCCATCGCCTTGTCCGAAGCGTCGTGCAAATATTCGGTCATCAGCTTTGCCAGCCTGTCCAGCGGTAGGTCGGAACGGTTTTTCATGAATGTGAACTCCATGAAACCTATAAGACCCGGCACAAGGAGATAATAGGTTGTGCCGTTATACGGCAAATCCATCACAAGGCCCTTGTCGGCCATCCTTTCGAGGAGCGGGAGGAGCTTTTCCCCGTCAACGCCCGTCGCCCGGTGCAATTCGTTAAGCGTCGCTTCTTCAAGCGGGAATTTCGAGGCGATGAAAGCCTCTTCCTCGGAGAAAAGGAACGAGAGTATTTCGCGCAGCTTCTCGTTGTCCACAAGACCTATCGGGTATTTGTTCAGCCTGTCTATCAGCGGAACAATGCTTATCTTGGCTCCTATATGTCCCATGCCGCGTTCCTTCGTGTAGTTGGAAACCTAAAGCTAGTTGATTTTTTCGAACTCATTTTCAACCTTATCATAAATTCCGTTTTTAATCAGCGAATCGGCCAGGAGTCCGGGATTTTTCAAAAAATCCTCCATGAAAATTATTTCGGAAATCTTTATGTACTTCCCAAATGGCTGGCTGTCGAGTTGGCCGCCGAAGATGGCAACAAAAGTTTCGTACACGCTCTTGCCGGATTTAAGCGGGACAGCCGCGGCAAGGGTTCGTTCTATGAGTTTCTTGACGTAAAAGGTCACCTGTTCTTCAAAAGAGTCTATGTAATCACGATGGCTTGGCAGGAACTCGCGGCCGCTAATCTCTTTTAGCGTCGTAATTGTGGAACAGTACGATTTGTAATTGCAGAAACGCCCTTTTTGCATATCGTAATTGACCTCAAGCAGAGGCGCGGTGAAAATCTCGCGCAGCATAACGTCGCCCGAAACAGCGTAGTTATCCAGCAGGTACACGATGTCGCTTTGCGAATGGCCGGGGCAGCGCCTGTAACTTATGCCGAGAGAATCCAGCAGTTCGCCGGATTCTTCGAGTACAAGATAGTTTTGCGCGAACGGCACTGATTTTTGAAATTTCCATAGCATTTCATGCGCAATGTCGATCTCGCTATCGGGAGCGCCGAGTTCCCTGTAGATATTACGCATCACGGCGCCGCATTCATCGAGGCGTTCGAATTTGAACGTATCGTATTTCGATATGATTATCTTCGCCCCCTTATCCTCCAGATACCTTATCTGTCCGTAATGGTCGGGATGGCAGTGCGTAACGAAAACGTATTCAAGGCGCGAAAGGTCCAGGTTTTCCTCAAGTAGATTTCTGGATTCTTCCGTATGGGGGCCGGTGTCGAATAGAACCAGCCTGCCGTCTATCTCGCATGAATAGAGGTGTACAACCCCAACGGGATAAGGCGTCTCTACAGAATGTTTTTGGATCTGCAAATTTCTTTAGAAAATATATTTTTCTGTTTCAAGCGAAGCGTCGGCCAGCAGCCGTTTGGATTCCAACAGCCCGGTCGCGTCGTACTTGGCGTACCGCCTTACACCGCTCAGTATCATGTTAAGCGTATCGCCCTCTTCTATATAAAAGGCGGCCCTTTTCGCATGGGAGCTTACTTGTTCATTCGCTTCGAAGGCAAATACTTTAACTGCGGCCTCAAGGAGTTTCTTCTTGTTGTCGCTGGATTTTTCAAAGTTCTTTTCGGCGCGCAACACTGCACTTTCAAGCGCGAAAACCTGGATGATTATATCCGCCGCCGCCATCAGAATTTCCTGTTCGTCGGCCAGCTTCTGGCCTAACTTTTGAACCGCCGCCGCCGCGATTATAAGGAAAAGCGTTTTCAGATTTTTTAGCAACGCCTTTTCCTTTGCAAATAGAATGGTTTCGTCAATCTCATCCATGCTTGGCGTCATAAGCGATTCGAACGCCGCCATCGCCTCGCTTTGCAACGGCAGTTCGCCCTTCATCGATCTTTTTAGGATCATGCCGATGGTAAGCATCCTGTTGATCTCGTTTGTTCCTTCGAATATTCTGTTTATCCTCTCGTCGCGGTAAAAGCGTTCTACAGGGTATTCGCTTACAAAACCGTAACCGCCGTAAATCTGCACCACCTCGTCCACAACATTGGCAAGCACCTCGCTGCAAAAGACCTTTGCTATTCCGCATTCGGACGCATATTCCTTAATCGCTTTCTGGTATTGAACGTAATAGTCGTCCGTTCCTTTTTCGATTGTTTCCAGCTTGTTGTCCAACAGGCCCGCAAAGCGGTAAATAAGGGATTCGGACGCGTAAATCTTTGCTGTCATGTCGCCGATCTTTTGCTTAATCGCGCCGAAAGAGCCTATGGTCTTTCCGAACTGTTTTCTTTCGTTGGCGTACTTTATGCCGTACACGATGGCATACTTCGAAGCGCCGGCAACCCCCGCGCCCAGTTTGAAGCGCCCCACGTTAAGGACGTTGAAGGCTATCTTGTGCCCCTTTCCCTTTTCGCCCAGAAGATTTTCCACCGGCACTTTTGCGTTATCCAGAATTACCGGGCAGGTTGACGAGCCTTCGATGCCCATCTTCTTTTCTTCCGGGCCTATCGTAATGCCTTCGTAGCCGCGCTCGACAATGAAACCAGTGAAGTGTTCCTTGTCAATTTTTGCAAATACTATAAAAAGTTCGGCAAAGCCGGCATTGGTTATGAACTGCTTCGTTCCGTTAAGGATGTAATGCTTCCCGTCATCCGAAAGGACGGCCGAAGCCTTGCCGCCCAAGGCGTCGCTACCCGCTCCGGGTTCGGTAAGGCAGTATGCGGCAATCCACTCGCCGGAAATTAATTTTCCAAGATATTTTTCTTTTTGTTCCTTTGTGCCGTAGTAAACAATCGGCAGCGTGCCGATCCCCGTATGCGCGCTGTATATGACGGAAAACGAGCCGGCGGCGCCCATCCTGTCCGCAACCAACATACTTGTAACCTTGTCCAGTTCCAGGCCTCCGAACTCCTCCGGCGCGTCTATCATCAAAAGCCCCAGTTCGCCGCACTTTTTCATAAGGTCCCTTACCACGTCGAAGTTCTTGTTTTCGATTTCATCGTATTGGGTAAGTATTTCGTCCGTAACGAACTTCTCGGTGGTTTCCGCTATCTGTTTGTGTTCGTCGGTGAAGTCCTCCGGCGTGAAAACTTCATCTTTCGTAACTTCGGTTATCAAAAACTCGCCGCCCTTAAGGATTCTTTTATCGTTCATTTTTTACCTCGCTGTTATTTTCAGTTATGCCTTTTCAAAGATGCCCGCCGCGCCCATGCCTCCTCCGATGCACATGGTCACCATGCCGTATTTTACGCCGCGTTTATGCATTCCGGAAAGGAGCGTTGCCGTAAGCTTCGCGCCAGTGCATCCCAGTGGATGGCCCAACGCTATCGCGCCTCCATTAACATTTACTATGTCCGTGTTCAGTTTAAGTTCGTTTATAACGGCAAGCGACTGCGCCGCGAATGCTTCGTTAAGCTCTATAAGTCCGATATCTTCGGTCTTAAGCCCCGCCATTTTCAACACCGCCGGTATCGCTTCAATCGGCGCCATACCCATAATTTCTGGCGGAACGCCCTTAACGGCGAAAGCGACGAATCTTGCTATTGCCTTTTTGCCGATTTCCTTAAGGAAGTCCTCGGAAACAACAAGCGCGGCGGCGGCTCCATCCGTCATCTGCGAAGAGTTGCCAGCCGTAACGGTGCCGCCCAGTTTGAATGCCGGTCTTAATTTTAAAAGCGCCTCCAGCGACGTATCTTTCCGCACACCGTCGTCAACATTAACGGTTTCCTTTTCCTTTTTAACTTTGCCGTTAACGACGGAAACTTTTTCTATCTCAACGGGGATGATCTCGTCAGTGAAGTTTCCCTCGTCTATCGCCTTGGCGGCCTTCTGGTGGCTGGAAAGGCTGAATTCGTCCTGCATCTGGCGCGTTATTCCGTATTTTTCCGAAACAAGTTCCGCCGTAACGCCCATCGTTGTGTAAGCTTCCGGCCATTCTCCCACAAGGCCCGGGTTTGCGCTGTACTTATTTCCTCCCATCGGCACCATCGTCATCGATTCCGTGCCGCCCGCTATTATGCAGTCGGCGAAACCCGCCATGATCCTTTCGGAGGCAATAGCAATCGACTGCAAACCCGACGAGCACCACCTGTTGATGGTGTATCCGGGAATCTTGTAGGAAAGGCCTGCCTTCATCGCGGCCATTCGGCCCACGTTCATGCCCTGCTCGCCTTCGGGGAATGCGCAACCCAGAATTACATCCTCAACCTTTTCGGGATCAACGCCGCTTTTATCAACAAGCCCCTTGATTACCGTTGCGGCCAGGTCGTCCGGGCGGACGTCCTTTAACTTTCCCCTCTTCGCTTTGCATCCAGGAGTCCTGTATGCCGCAAGTATGTATGCTTTTCTCATCGTATTTCTCCTAGTTCCCGTTCCTAATTCCTTAACGGCCTGCCTTTTTTAAGCATGTGCTGTATGCGCTCCGCCGTTTTTTTATTTCCGCAAAGCTTCAAGAACCCTTCGATCTCAAGGGCCAGCAGGTATTCCTCGCTTATAATCGTTCCGGCGGGCACATCGCCGCCCGTAATAACGTCCGCTATTATGCCGCCCATTTCTGCTTCGTATTCCGTGGCGAATCCGCCCATCTTCATGTTCCACAGGTTGGTCTTCAAGCTTGCGGCAACGCTCCTGCCGGGAGCTTTTATGTTCCGCGCCGGTTTGCGCGGACGATAGTTGCTCGCAAGGCTTAGAACTTTCTGCTTTGCGTCCGTCAACAGGTTGTCGAAGTCCATCGTTATTGAATCGCCTTCCCGCATGTAGTGCATGTCGTAAAGTTCGGCGGCGGACATGGAAACTTTTGCAAGCCCGATGTTTTTAAAGAATTTGAATATGAAAGGCGAAACGTCGGTATCGTACTTTATCGCGAGTTCCGCCGCGCGCATGCACATCTCCTTGGTGCCGCCGCCCGCCGGTAAAAGCCCCACGCCTATTTCGACGAGGCCCATGTATGTTTCCGCGTATGCGTTCACGGCGTCCGAATGGAGGACGAATTCACATCCGCCTCCGAGAGCCAAGTTGAAAGGTGCGGCCACCACCGGAACTTTAGCGTACTTGACGGCCATCGTCGCCTTCTGGAATCCGCGGACGACCATTAAAATATCGTCAAAGGCTCCTTCTGCGATTGCCACGGCAAGGAGCATGAGGTTTGCGCCCGCCGAAAAAAGAGGCCCGTTGTTGGCTATAACAAGTCCCACGCCTTCCTCTTCGGCGCGTTTTACCGCTTTGTGCGTCATGGCCAGCATGTCGTTACCGACGGCGTTCATCTTGGAATGGAACTCGAAGCAGAAAACCCCGTCGCCGATATCGACAACGGAACAGTTCGCATTTTTCTCTACTACGCCGCCGGAACTCTTGATGATTTCAAGGTGTAACTGTCCCTCGGCCTGCTCAACTTCGCGGTAATTGTCTTTGAGTATGTCGTAGAAATACTTCTTTCCGTCTTCAAACTTGTAAAAGTGTTCCGTCTTTTTAAGGGATTCGGGCACGCTAACTCCGTCTTCTTCGGCGCGTTTAACGAATTCCTTTACGCCGATTGCGTCCAACATTTCAAAAGGGCCTACCTCCCAGTTGAAACCCCACTTCATGGCGTTGTCTATGTTCACTATGTCGTCCGCGATCTCCGGTATCCGCTTTACGGCGTAGATGAGCGTATCGCGCAGGTTTTTCCAGGCGAATTCACCGGCCTTGTCTTTTGCGGCCACAAGCGATTTAACGCGCTGTGCGGGATCGTCAACAAGTTTTGCCGCCTGCACCGATCCGAATTTCGGCCTTTCAGCCGGTTTGTATTCGCCGGTATTGTAATCGTAATAGAATATTTTGGATTGCCCTTCTTCCTTTACCTTTTTATAGAAACCTTCGTTGGTCTTCGAGCCGAGCTTTCCTTCTTTTACAAGTTTTGCAACAAATTCGGGCGGTTTGAATATTTCCCTCTCCTCGTCGTCGGTAAGGAGTTCGTACGAATTGTTTGCAACGTGCAGTAGCGTATCAATGCCGACCAGGTCGGCGGTGCGGAAAGCCGCGCTTTTCGGGCGCGCGGACGCCGGTCCCGCAACGGCGTCGACTTCTTCAACGGTCAGCCCCATTTCCATCATATGCTTAAGCGCGCTGAAGATCGCATACACGCCGATGCGGTTGCCGATGAAGTTTACCGTATCCTTGGCATAAACGATGCCCTTGCCCAGCCTTTTGCCTATAAAGTCCGCCATCATGCTTACGACCTGCGGATCGGTATCGTTGCACGGAACGATTTCCAACAGGCGCATGTACCTGGGCGGATTGAAGAAATGCGTAACGAGAAAATTTTTCCGTATCTTTTCAGGGAGCGCTTTAGCCATTTCGTTTGCGGAAAGGCCGCTTGTGTTAGTGGAAAGTACGGCCCCTTCCGCCATGTTCGGCGCGACTTTTTCGGCAAAGAGTTTCTTTTTGATATCCATGTTCTCGACAACGACTTCTATTACCCAGTCGCAATCTTTTATCTTGGGCATGTCGTCGTCGAAATTGCCTGTCTCTATAAGTGAAGTGTAATCCTTAATGTAAAAAGCGGCAGGCTTTGCCTTAAGCGCGCCCTCCAGCCCCTTCAATGCAAAACGGTTCCTTACTTGCGGGCTATCGAGCGTCAACCCCTTGGCTTTTTCGTCATCGGCAAGATCTTTCGGAACGATGTCGAGAAGGAGGACTTCCAAACCGGCGTTGGCAAGATGCGCGGCTATAGTGGCACCCATGACGCCTGCCCCGAGAACGGCGGCGCGATTCATTTGAGCTGATTTTTTCATTCCGAGATTCTCCATCTTTCGAGTTTTTTTGCACCTGTTAGTTTGCCTGATTTAACTCTATTACTTTAACCCAAGACCCGCGCGAAATCATCCCAATAAATCGTTTCTATTTTTCGGCTCCTAATCTTTTTCCGCGCCTGGAAGTAATGTGGGGATATAATGCTGTTCGATGAATTACAAATTCAAAAGGCGTATTTCCATATTTGACTACTTCGGAGGAAATTTCAAAGGCGCGCCGTCAGAATTGGATGGTGCGATAAGCCCGTTTGCCAAAAAACTTATCGACAACGCTTTTGAAAACCTGAATCCCGATGAAATAGTAGATCATCACATGCACGTGGCGGGGCTTGGGGTCGGAACGCCATGCAGCGACGAGAGCGAGGCGGTCTATCTGCATCCCGGCAGGTGGAGCATCTTCAAGCCCGCGTGGAAAATAAATTCGCATATCTTGATGAGCGCCATGGGTGTAAGGGACATGAATAATGCCAACCATGAATTTACCGAACGCCTTTTAAGCCTCGTAACGCACTTCAGGGGGAACGGCAAGTTCTGCCTCCTTGCCATGGACGCCTATTACGAAGATGACGGAACCATCAACCTCGATAAGACCGACACCATGGTGCCCAGCGGCTATGTTACCGAGTTATCCGGGTGCCTTAACAAAAAACTTGGCGTAAACCGTTTCATCCCCGTAATCTCGGTGCATCCATACAGGGCCGACGCGCTTGAAGCTCTTGAGCGTTTCGCGGCAAAAGGCGTGCGGTATGTAAAGTGGCTGCCGAACACGATGAACATAAACCCCTCCGGCAAAAGGAACATACCGTACTACGAAAAGATGGCCGAACTGGGGATGATCCTCTTGACGCACACGGGCCATGAATGGGCGCTTTTAACGGGACCGGGCAAACAAAAGCTGGGCAACCCCCTTTTGTTCAGGACTGCCCTCGACGCTGGTGTAACAATGGTCATGCTGCACTGCGCCCGCGACGGAAGCAACAACGACGACGATGGCCGCCTTAAACCCAACTTCGAGCTTTTTTTGGAAATGATGCGCAAACCCGAATACGAGGGACGCCTTTTCGGAGACATTACCGCCATGACGATACGCGGCAGAAACAACCTCGACTACCTTACAACGATAATCGAAGACGAAAGCCTTAACCGGCGTCTGGTAAACGGCACCGATTATCCGCTTCCGTCAATCAACTTCCTTAAGATAACGGGAAAGATAGCTTCAAGGGGAATGATAACCAAAGACGAGCAAAAAGCCCTTGACCAGATATACGGATACAATCCCCTTGTATTCGACTTTGTGCTGAAAAGAACGATAAGGCATCCCAAGAACAAAAGGTTGCGAATTCCCGATTCGGTTTTCGGTTCGCTCGAATCGGTTATGAAACTTCGGTAAAACCTCCCTACCCTTCCGTTGCGCCGTCTGCTAGCATAACTTTAAGGTGGGTAATATGAATTCCATTGTTACGACTCCGTTGTGGGCATTTGTGCTGCTTTGCATCCTTGCGGCGTGGGCTGCGCTCGGCAGCCTTTTGATACCGAGCGTGCGCTGGTTTTTGCGCCGCAGGGTCAACGTCGTCATAGACGAACTCAACACACG
>SDBV01000361.1_pt1 | contig 64610 bp, 52 predicted proteins | sample 2277081 | NCBI WGS metagenome assembly SDBV01 (sample SAMN10402039, study PRJNA504765) | marine sediment metagenome | isolation source: marine sediment core GS10_PC15, 223 cmbsf | place: Arctic Ocean: Southern Knipovich Ridge | collected 2010
GACATGAAGCTTACCAGCGGGGCCGTAAGCTACGGCGGGGCGTCGAGGACGACAAGCATACCGCAAACGGTTCGCCCGGCCGGCCGCAGCGCGCCGCCGTCCGCCGGACCGCAATCGCCCGTTGGCGGGTCCTATCCGACGCACCCGGACGGGGCGCCTCACTTCGCCCGGATGACGCCGGATGAGCGGCTTGCCTATCATCGAGCTCGCATGGCGGCGATGTTCGACTAGCTTTCGACAACGGTAGCGCGGCGCTTTGGATTGATAAATGCCCGGCCGCGCGCAAGAATTGGGTTGAGTCGGCATGAAGATTCGCTGGAAGCTATTGATCCTGCTGTTGTGCATCTCGTTGGCGCCGCTGATCGTCGCTTCGGGTCTGCATCGCGTCTCTGCGCGCCGGCTCGGGAATCACCTGGCCAGCGGGACGCGGGAGGTCCTGGTCGACTCTGCCCGACGGTATCTTCAACGAGCGGTGCAAGACTACGGCCGCATCCTGCACCACAATAAAGAAGCCCTCGAACTGGCGCTGAACATCCAGGGGCGGGAGGTCGAGCGCCGTCTGGCGGCCCAGCCGCCCGCAGCGAGCGACCTGCTTTGGTGGAAGGATTATGACGCCGGGATCGGCCTGCCTGAGGACATGGCCGCATCCGCCAAACACTTCAGCGCCGGGCCCGACGGAGAGCTCATCCCGATGCAGGTTACGTACAGCCAGCAAGTGTACTTCCTCGTCAAGGGCACCGCACCCGAAGCCGTCGCCGACGACCTGGCCCGGCTGTCAACGATGCCCGAGGTCTACCATTTCCTGTACCGTACGAATCCGCAGATGATCCACTGGCAGTACACTGCTCTGGAATCCGGTGTCCACACGTCGTTTCCCGGGCACGGAGGATACCCGGACGATTACGATCCGCGGATGAGGTTGTGGTATCTCGCGGCCAAGGAGGCTGGGACTTTCGTTTGGGGCTCGCCCATCGTGGATGTGACGACGCGGCAGATCATGCTGACATTGTCGAGGCCGGTTCACCGGCCGGACAGGACGTTCGCCGGAGTCACGTCCATCGACGTGCCGCTTCGGGGTATCTTCGGTCAGCTTGAGCTTCCGGCCGAATGGTCCGAATCGGCCGAAACCATGCTGGTCTTTCCCGGCGAGGCGGGCACCGAGGTCGAAGGGGAACTCGTGATCCTCGTCCAGGCGAGCTACGGCGAGCCGCGTCGGGATTGGCGGGCGCCTGTGGAATTGGAGGTGCTGGAATCCGACGACACCGGACAGATGCAGGCGTTAATGGCTGAAGCAACGGCCGGCCGGGCCGGTGTGCGGCGCATGCCTTACCAAGGATACGATGCCTTCTGGGCCTACGGCGCAGGTGGCCGTCATGGTGTGTTCCCTGTGGTCATAGTCCCATATGAGCGGGTCGTTGCCCGGGCCGCCTCGGCCGAGCAATACGTGCTGCGAAAGACCATCGAAGGTCTGCGGAACACGGGCCTGGCGCTGCTTGGAGTTGTAGGTGTGGTGACGGTGATCGCGCTGGTCAGCTCTCGGTCGGTGACCCGGCCGGTACGTCAGCTCGCCGAGGCCGCCAGGAGGCTTTCCGGGGGGGACTACCAGGCTCGCGTCGATATCCGGACGGGAGATGAGCTGCAGCAGCTTGGTGAGGTTTTCAACGACACCGGACCGAAGCTGGCCGAACACGAACGGATGCGGCATGCCCTGGCGGTGGCTATGGAAGTTCAGCAGCACCTGCTGCCGCAAGAGGCGCCGAAGCTGGTCGGCTTCGACATCGCTGGCAAGAGCGTCTACTGCGACGAGACCGGCGGGGACTACTATGACTTCATCGATCTGATCGAGATCGGCGATGGCAAGTTGGGCATCGCCGTCGGCGACGTAACCGGGCACGGGATCGCCGCTGCGCTGCTAATGGCCTCGGCCCGGGGCGTGCTGCGGTCGCACGCGGCACGGCACGGCTCGGACCTGGGCGAGTTGTTTGGGGTGCTCAACGAGCACCTCGTCCAAGATACGAGCGAGGGGCGATTCATGACACTGTTCTACGGGGTGCTGGACGCCGCCGCCCGGTCGCTGAGCTGGACGTCCGGCGGGCATGATCCGGCGCTGTGGCTTCGCCGCCGAGATGGGGCGTTCGAGGAGCTGCCCAACACCGGCGTGCCGCTGGGGATCCTGGACGAAGCAACCCACACCCAGGCCGGGCCGATCACACTGGACAGCGGCGACATTGTCGCCATCGGAACCGACGGGATATGGGAGGCCCACAACGCCGCTGGCGAGATGTTCGGTAAGGCCCGCCTGCGAGATGTGCTTTCAGCCTGCGCCGAGAGGCCTGCGCAGCAGATCTACGACGCTGTCGTCGATGCAGTCAATCAATTCCGGGGGACCGAACCCCAAGAAGACGACATCACTCTTGTGATCATCAAGACGCTGGAGTAACGTCTATCGAGAGTGTCTCTTGGTAGAGCACTTTAAGGTTTAATGTTTCGGTGATGGCCCAGCGAGGACAAGGCTGACAAGGAAGGCGAAGCAGGAAACCCAGTGGGTTACCGATACAGCCTGACGCAAGTCAGCCGAAGCCGCAGCCGGCCAGGACGGAACAGAAAATCTTAAAGTGCTCTAATTTGCTGCTGCCGATTCTTCGAGATGCCTCGTTGTCGCTTTGAGCAGAGCTTCTAGTAGGAGCGAGTTATGTTCGCAATTGTCAATGCAACGGTCGACCCGGTCACTGGGCCGAGGATTTCGCGTGGTAGCGTCTTGGTGGGGGGCGGGAAGATCGCCGCGGTCGGGCCGAGCGTCAAGATCCCCGCCAAGGCGAAGCGTATCGACGCCAAGGGGAAGCTTCTTACGCCCGGGTTTATCGACGCTCACTGCCACGCCGGATTAGTCGAGGACGGGCTGCCCGGTGATGCGGACTACAACGAGATGACCGATCCGGTGACCCCGCAGGTCCGCGCGATCGACGCCTTCCGCCCGACAGACGCCGCCCTGCTGGAGGCGGCCCAGTCCGGCGTGACCAGCGCGTATGTGACGCCCGGAAGCGCCAACGTCATCGGCGGGCTTGGTGTGATGGTCAAGACGCTCGCCTCTTCGCTGGACACCCAGATCGTCAAGCTCGACGCGGGGTTGAAGATGGCGACCGGCGAGAACCCTAAGAGGGTCTACGGTGAGCTCAAGAAGATGCCCAGCACTCGGATGGGCACGGCGGCCGTGATGCGCAAAGCCTTGACCGACGCGCAGGTATACGCGGCCAAGAAGCTCGCCCACCGGCGCAAGCGCAGCGCCAAGGAGCCGTTTGAGACCGACCTGGGCAATGAGGTACTGGTGGATCTGCTTGGCGGTAAGTTCCCCGCCCGCTGCCACGCCCATCGCAGCACGGACATGCTCACGGCCATTCGGATCGCCGAGGAATTCAAATTCAAGCTTATCTTCGAGCATGCCACCGAGTGCCGCGACATCTTCCCGGAGCTGGTGAAGCGCAAGATTCCCGTGGTGATCGGCCCGACGTTCATGGTCCGCACGAAGATCGAGGTGCAGCGAAAGAGCTTCGAAGCCGTTCGCGATGCGGTGGCGGCCGGGCTGCTGGTGGCGATTACGGCCGATACCGACGTGACGCCGTTGCGATATTTGAACGTCTACGCCGCCTTGGCGATCCGCGAGGGGCTGGACCCCGCCGACGCTATGCGAGTGGTGACGATCAACCCGGCCAAGATCTGCGGCGTGGCCAACCGGCTTGGCTCGATCCAGCGAGGTAAGGACGCCGACTTGGTGCTGTGGGCGGGCGATCCGTTCGACGCGCGAAGTCGCCCGGCGGCGGTTTGGATCAGCGGCGAGCCGGTCGATCTGACAATACGGCCCTTCGGCCGATGGCGATGAGCTTTGACGTGCGAAGGAGACTGGACGATGCAATGGGAACAATTGACGGCGCCGGAATTGCAAAAGGGGGTCCACGAGGTGGGCCTTTGCATCTTGCCGGTTGGATCCCTGGAGAAGCACTTCGAGCATCTGCCTTTGGGTACCGACGGGCTTAACGCCCACAAGATTTGCTGCCTGGCCGCCGAGGCCGAACCGGCCGTGGTCTTCCCGCCGCACTGGTTCGGCCAGATCCACGAGGCGAGGTGTTACCCCGGCACGATCGCGATCGATCCGATCCTGACGGTCAGGCTGCTGATGAACGTGTGCGATGAAATCGCCCGGAACGGCTTCGCCAAGATAATCGTCTACAACGGCCACGGCGGTAACACCCACCTGCTGCATTACCTTCGCCAGATCATGCTCGCCCAGCGCAAGAGCTACGCGCTGTACCTGACCGACTGGAACTTGAATGAGGCCCGCCAGAAGCAGAAGAAGGCGCTCCTGGATACCGAGTACGGCGGGCACGCCTGCGAGTGGGAGACGTCGGTTACGATGGCTACGCATCCAGAGCTGGTGAAGATGGACGCCCTGGGCGGCAGGACAGCCCCGCCGCTGGGGCGGCTGAAGCACTTACCGGGCGGCAAGACCCCGGTGAGCTTTTACGCGGACCATCCGGACCACTACGCCGGCGACGCGACCAGCGCCAGTCCCGCCAAGGGCCGGGCGCTGTTGAAGCTTCACGTTGATTCGGTTGTCGACTACATACGGGCGGTCAAGTCCGATGAGGTTACCCCTGCCCTGACGCGCCAGTTCCATGACAGGTGTGACGAACTGGGCCGGTCGGGATCGTCTTAAGCGCCGGTATAATGGGCGGCAGCGCGTAGGTTACTTGACGACCTTGAGCTTGATGCGGTTGGCAGTGATTTCGGTGACGGTCAGCTTGGGCTTGGTCAGCTCCAGAAGATGGTCGGCGAGGTTTTCGTTGGAGTAGCTGTACTCGACGTCGATGTTGGCGACCTCCTCGGTGATCTCGCGCAGCCTCAGTGCCTGGACGCCTTCGAGCTTCCCGGCAGCGGCCTGGAAGACCTTCCACGTTGCATAATCCATCCCCGAGATGGTCAGTTGGATCTGGCGTGCGACGTTGATCTGCTTGGACCAGGCCTCCACCACGGCGGTAAGCGTCTTGGGGGCACACTGGTCGGCGAGCTTTTTGAGCACCTTATCCTCCCCGCCAGCCCGCTGCGTCGTGTTCGTCGTGATCGGGCCGAAACTTTGCGAGACGAGCACCTGGGCTGAATCGGTGCGAATCGCGCGGATATTCAGCGTCGCGGTGTATTGGTACATCTTCTGTTCGGCGATTTCGATTTGGCGGCCGAACTTGGCGGTCGCCCGGCCGATGACGACGACGTCTGCCTTGAAGCGGGCGCCTAATGCGGCGATCGCTTTGGTGTCATCTTTGATCACCGCCAGAAGCACATCGCGCTTGTTGATCTGCTGGGCGGTGGATCTGTCCATCAGCGTAAGGCCACGGGCCAGGAAGAAGTTCTCGATAATCCCCTGGACGATTCCCGCCTCCTTGACCTCGTAGACGGGTCCGTACGTGTTCTGATGAATCGCCTCGACGACGGCGATGATGACGCGGGGGTTGTTCTCCTGGTTGACCGTGTGTGCGATGGCGGCCCAGTCTTGTGCGAACTTGCGGGTAGAGACGCGGGCGTTGACCTTTGCGTAGGTCTTTTGGTCCTGCACGTAGGTTTTAACGAGCTTGTATTCGCGCACGTACCCGACGGTGTCGGCGAAGATCTTGTCGTAGACCACCTTATAGTCACGGGTCTTTGACTGGGCCTTTAGGAACACACCGCAGGCTTGCTCGACCGCGGCGCGAAGCGCACGGGCGACGGCCTGGTCCTTGGCCTTCTCGTCGGCGCCGGCGGCTGCGGCCTCGGCGGTGACCCACTTATCGACGGGCTTTGCTTTGATGCCCTGAGCCGAAACGCCCTGGGATATCACAAAGACACACAACACTACGCACACGAACCACGCGGCCTTGTTCGGCGCCATGGTCTTACCTCCCGGCGGACCGGATCGCCCCCGCCGCGCCCGCCTATTCGTTGTACTTGGCCTTGATTACGTTTTGCGACACGTCGGTTATCTCGAGGTTGGAGATTCTATCGACGATTTTTTCGGCGAGTATCTCGGCGTTGACGTCGGCCTGGAGCGAACATTCCGCGACGTTGTTGGAGAACCTGGCCGTGACGTCTGTTACCTGTTTAATTTGCTTGAGCGCCTTTTTCAGCGCGGTGTACTGCTTAAACGTCACGCCCTCGACGTGTAGTTGAATCTCACCGCGCCCGGAAAGCACGTCCTGCCAGAACTGAAGGATGTCCGCCCGCACCGCCGGAGCGATCCGCTTTGCTTGGGCGTCCAGTGATTTGTTGGCTGCGGATCGCCAGACGCGATCGGCGCCGCGGGTCGAGGACCCCGGGATGCTGGACAGCAGTTGGGCTGTGTCGGACCGATAGCAGCGGACGTTCGCCTCGGATTGGTAGGTGTAGATGATTACACCGCGGATGTCCTTTTTCACGCCGGCCGTGGCGTTGGCGACGCCGGATATGAACAGCTGCGCCCCGAATCGCTTGGCGATCGCTTGGAGCTTGGCTGGGTTGTCCGAGGCTACGGCGGCTGCTGCGTCCTTTTTGTCGATTTCCTTCAGCTGCTCTTTTCTTACCAGCAGGAACCCGCTCTTCAACAACAGGTTTTCTATTCGTGTCTGGACGGTCGAGTCTTCCACGAGGCTCCGGTCGATTTTCTCGCGGATAAAGACCATGATCTTCGGTCTGCCCATCTGCTTGAGAAATGTGGTCACGACGCCCCAGGTGTCCTCGACGCCCTTGATGGAGACGATGGCCTTGATCCTGACCGAACAGGTCCCGTCGTCCATATACTTACCCCAGATGACCTCGTGGGACTGTATGAACCCGGCCGAACGGGCCAGGACCGTGTCCTTGATCAGCACGAAGTCCCGCGTCTGCGACTGTGAGTAGATGAACGTCCCGGCGCCCTTTTCGACGGCGTTGCGCATGGCGTCGCGCACTGCGTCGTCCTTGTCCATTCCGCTTCCGTTGATGCTTACCTCCACCAGGTTTTCACCGACCTTGGTGATATCCGCCCCGCCTGCCGGTAAGACGAGGACCGCAGAAGCGATAAGCACCGACGCTATCAGCAGCGGTTTGTGCATTGGTCTACTCCCTTCTGTGCGCAACTAACTAAACGGGGCGCCTGCAAAGCCCCCCGCTGAGCCGCACGTGGCGGGCGGCGGAAGCTATTCGACGACGGGTTCCTGGTGGACGACGTGTTCGGTCTCCCACTCCACTTCCCGTTTCGTCTCAACTTCCTTCTGGGTGCAGCCCGAAGCGATCGCAAGGACCGCCGCGACCAGCACCACCGAAACGACTGCCTTTAACGCCTTCATCGGTTGTCTCCTCAAGTGTTCGTTCGGATTGTCTCGCCGCCACCGCGGCCGTGCCATGCAGATAACCGTTCCGCTATTTGATGGTTAAGGAAAACTTCTTCTGGTAGTAAAGCACTACGTTCCATACGGGCCTCAGCTCGATCTCGACGGTGACCTGGGCCGTACCGTCTTCCAGGAGCTTCTGCGTCCCCTCTATGACGTATCCTCCCTGCTGAAATGTCAGCATTGACGTTTCGATCTCATCGTTGAGGGCGACGAAATCGTGGACAGACGTGTTGGAGGTGATCATCAGTCCGTCGATTTTCTCGGCGAGCTTTCTTCTGGCGTCGAGTTCGGCCCCACGGTACGCCATGAGCTTGGCCTGGGCGGCGTTGCGGTTTTCCGTATCGACAGCCGCGTTACCAGTCTGGCTCAGCTTCCGTGTGATCCAGGGCGGCGCCTTTTGGGCTGTCTTCAAGATGAGCGTCTCTTCGATGCTGACGTTCTTGAGGTACTTGCTCGGCGGGACGCCCATTCCGGTCTCGCGGATGGTCTTGTCGGTGGTCTTGACGGTGATCTTCTCGAAGTCTGTGATCTTAATCTTGTTGCCCTTGTAGTGTTCAGAGTACCACTTCTTGAGGCCTACGATCAGCTCCCGCATGGTGATCTGCATCTGGACTTCCACGATCAGCTCACCGGCGTGGTAGCGTATGCCCTTCTCCCTGGCCCCGCGGATGAACGCAACCATCTCGGTGTCAATCGCGTCGTACTCGGCTACGAAATCCCTCACTGAAGTCTCGGAGGTGATCGTAAGTCCCTTGATCCTCTCGCCCAGGCGCCTCAGCGCGTCGATCCGTGCGGCGCGGACGGCCATCAGCCGGCCCCGCCCGGTGCAATGGGCCATCCAGTACGTCTTGGCCGAACCGGTCAGGTAGGTGAAGCTGTCCAGGCTGTCCACGGTGATCTCCGCCAGCGGCTCTTCGATTAGTTCCGCCCGCGGCGCGCCGCTGCCGGTCTCGCGGATGACCTTCTCGCTGCTGGTGACGGTGATCTTCTCGAAATCCGTGATCTTGATCTTGTCGCCTTTGTAGTGCTCCTTGTAGAGCTTCTTGAGCTTGACGATTACCTCTCGTAGCGTGATCTGCATGGTTACCTGGCACGTGCCGTCTTCGAAATGTTTAGCGTCCCCCACTTGGCGGGCGCCGCGCACAAAGGCCTTCATTTGGGAGTTGATGTCGTCTGATTCAGCTACGAAGTCCCGCACGGAAGTCTCGGAGGTAATCATCAATCCGTAGATGCGCTCGGCGAGTTTGCGCATTGCGTCGACACGGGCTGCTCGCTCGGCCAGCAGCTTGTTCTGTGCCTTTTGCTGTTCGCTGACGGCGTCGGCCTGGACTCCCGCAGCGCAGGTCAGAATCACGGCCGCACAGATCAATACCACCAATGTTGTTATCTTGCGCATTGTCATCGCTCCTTTCGAGATGGACTTTGTTTGGCCAAGCAGTTGCCCCGCCATCTCGGCTGATCGAACCGTTCTGGGGTTTATGGGCTGGGCGTTCGTTCGCTGTTTTCGGTTCGCACCCGCTTTCTTGCCAAGATGTACTTTTCCTTCGGTTCGGTCTTGAAGGCCCTGTCGTAGAACTGCTCGGCCTGTTGGTACCGGCCGAGTGCTTCGTGCATCAGCCCGGCATTGAACATAGTATCGTGGTCTTGCGGTTTTATCTGGAGGGCCCGCTCATAGCAGGCGAGTGCGTCGGCATAATCCCCGGCCACCGCCAGCTTGTTTGCGGTGTTGGTCAGTTTGGAGTTGCCCCGCTGGAGCTTAACGGTCAGGACGATTTCGTGCGGGCTTATCTTGCGGAGGAACTCTTGGACGCACTGATCGATCAGGCCGGAGACGATCTGATCGGTAGGCGGGAGCTTGTCGGTTGTCAGGCCCATCGCCATACCTAGCATGGAAGCTGTGGAGGAGTTCTGCTTCTCGGAGTCGAATTCGCGCATCACCGAGACGGTCGCCAGTGTCCTGCCGGTGATGATGTCGTCCATCGTGAAGTTAACAGCGGCGAGGCAGTAGCGTTTGATGTAATGGATCGTTTTCGTCTTCTGCTTGATCGGATCGAAGACGGTCCGCGTGGCCCGCTCGTCGGAGGTGGTGACCTTGGCGTTTCCGTAGATCATGGCCTGGACGTTGACCAGCTTACCGAGTTGGCTGGCCGTGTCGGTATCGGAGATGGCCATTTGTAGGTCCTGCTCGTCGAGGACGGCTTTGAGCCGCTGACGCTCCACGAGCTGGTACCTATGGTATCTGCGGTTGTACACATCCAGGGCCGAGGCCAGCCGATCCGAAGCGATCTGGCCCCACTTCATGTCCTGCGCGCTCTGCCCGCCGAACTCGGCGATTCCGATGCGCTTGATCATGGAAGGGATTTGATATTGGGACGGCCTCTTGTATCTAAGCTCGACCTCTCCGCCCGTCCCGCACCCGGAAAGGAACCCACCGATACAGACTACCGCCACGATTACGTAACGATTTGCCTTTGATCCCACGTGGAACTCCTTTTCGCCAGGAAGCATACCACGAGGGGGGCGGTGGTGGAAGTTTGGAGTGGCTTTTTTTGGACAGGTTGCGGGTCCGTCGCACGCCTAGTCGCACGCCTAACAGGCGGGTGGGACTGATTTGAGATCCGTTCGGACCCCAGTTCCAGATGTCAGTTCTGCACCCCTTCGACGTAGGATTCGAGGTCTGCCACCAAGCCGATGCCGTGGATAAACCCGGCCGGCGGGCCGCTGTCCCCGTCACGGTTGATCCGAATAGTCGCGTCGCCCTGTAAGGTCATCTCCAGGTCTTTCAGGCCGATGATCGACCCGGTCAGTTCCCCGGCGATGGTGGATCCGCCGCGGAACGAGAACTGATCGGCCGCGATGACCCCATTGATGGTGTTGGTGCTTCCTCGGAAGGTCACCCCGAAGCCAGGCGCCAACAGGATCGTGCCGGTGAGCTGTTTGATCGAGGCGAACTGGTCCCCATCCGGCAGGGCGCCGACGCCCGGGGCCGAGACGTGCCCGCGGAAGTCTATCTGATTGTCCTTAAGGTCCGAACTCGATCCGTCTTGGGTGACGATGATCCCGTTAATGGTTGTCGCGGCGTGGAAGATGACCTTATTGGGGACCTCGATGAAGAGTACTCCGTTGATTGTCGTGTCGTTGCGGAAATCGGGGTTTGTCCCTGCTGCGACTCGAGGGTTGTTGAAGACCAAATCGCTGCCGGTTAGGACAGTTTCCGAGTCAATAACCATTGTGGTCAAGGGGGCAAACTGACTGACGTTTATCGGAGGGAACTGCGGTGCATCGACGCCTGCGTGAACGTGGTATTCAAGAATCTCATCGAGATCGGACGTTCCGCCGATCGTAAACCCACCGCCTTTAAGGTAAACGTACTCTTCTCCTTTGGCGGTCAGGAACAGGTCGCCCGTGATAGTGGCATGCCCGCCGGCTTCGATGGCGACCGGCTCTGCGCGTGCCGACAGTATGTTGCCATCACCCGGATGGCTTATTCCCTCAATCAGTGCGCTGCCGGTGATGTAAATCTTCCCGTGAGAGGCGATTCCGTAATCGAAAACCTCGGACGCCTTGGGCAGCATTTTTAGGTTAATCGATATCGACCTGCTGACATCGAAGCGCGTCCCGGTGACGGTAAGGCGGTAGTGACTCGCCTTCCCGTCCTCCACTGCAGCCAAGACGCAGGTGAAAGAACCTTGCTGCAGAGTGATTTGCGGGATGATGATGACGTCGGCTGCGGCGGATATGCTCTGGCCGTTCGTGTTGGGGGTATCGTTCATGACTTCTGATAGGGCGTTGGCGAGATTCTGGATCAGGTTATTCTGCTTCGTGGTCGATGGCATCCTCACCGCGTCCAGGTGCTGGAGCATGAACCCCAGACCGCTCTCTGCCGCCAGTCGCGCGGACAGTGAATGGTGGAAGTTATTGCTTTTTTTTAAGTCCATGCTGGTGGTGATCGCCATCGCCACCGATAGCGAACTAAACAGCGCCAGGAACAGAAGGGCCAGCAGGTATGCCACGCCGCGTCGACGGGCCGGTTCTGTCAGATTTGAGCAAAACATGATACAGCTCCTTTCGCGCAAGAAACACGTCGGGCCGACTACGCGGACCGATTGGGGGAGGTGTGATGCTGATATTACCGCACTCCCGGCGGCTGAGAGGTTTTCGTAGCCTACCGCCGAGGGCAGTGGAGGCGGCTGTGTGTTTAAGCAGCTGCAGGTGCCCTCACAAATGAAGTGTACGATTCAAACGGTGACCTTGCCCTGTCCGTTGTGGCTTGGGCACACAATTCTCGCCAATATCCTGCCCGGATGGTGCGTTGACGAGCCAGAACTTGCTTCTATGATAGATGACCGGCAGCAGATGGACTTGGCTGCTGTCGCACTTCGCGCGAGCTTCTAAGGAGTCGCCCAATGACTGTTCTTGCGGTGATGATCGGTGCCGCGGTGCTCTTGATCCTGGCGGGTAGGTTCTATTCGCGATTCTTGGCCCGCAACGTCGGCGAAGACCTGACCCGACCGACGCCAGCGGTACAAAAAGCCGACGGTAGGGACTACGTCCCGACCCCCACGCCGGTCGTTTTTGCTCACCATTTTGCCTCCATCGCCGGGGCTGGGCCGATCTTGGGTCCGGTAATAGCGATAGTCTACGGGTGGGTACCGGCCCTGCTTTGGGTGGTCTTTGGCGGGATCTTCATCGGCGCGGTGCATGATTACCTTGCCACCTACATGACGACGCGCGAAGGCGGCACGTCAATCGCGACGATCGCTCGCCGTATGCTGGGTAAGGACGCGTTCGTCGCGCTGACGGTGTTCCTCATTATCGTGTTGGCGTTGGTGTGTGCGGCCTTTCTGAACGCCTCAGCCATAGCGCTGACCAGCATGCTGCCATTCGAACGTCTGGGTCTTTCCGCCGATCAGACGCTGTTTCGCGTCGTCGGGCAGGTCGGGCGGCAGAAGGTTGTCATAGGCGGGATCGCTTCGATGAGCGTGGTGTGCATCACGGCCGTTGCGCCGCTGATAGGATACCTGTATCTCAAAAGGAAGGTCGCCGTGTGGAAGTGCAGCCTCCTGGCGATTGCTATCTGCGCGATATCGATTACGACGGGGCTGTTTCATCCCGTTGCGCTTCGCCCAGGGGTCTGGAAGCTTCTGCTGAGCGGATACGTGCTGCTCGCAGCTGGAGTGCCCGTTTGGATCTTCCTGCAAAGCCGCGACTTCATCAACGTCCACATCCTGTACGTCGGAATGGCTGCGATGTTGGTGACGCTGATGGTGGCGGGCCTGCGCGGAGCCGCCGTAGCGGGCGGAATACCCCCGGTCAACGTCGGCGAAGGAAACGCGGCGCTGGGCTTCATCTGGCCTATGATGTTCATCACGATCGCCTGCGGTGCCGTCAGTGGGTTCCACAGCCTCTGCGCCGGCGGGACCACCTGTAAACAGCTTACCTCCGAACTTGCGGCCCGGCGGATCGGATACAACGCGATGCTTCTGGAAAGCTTCCTGGCCGTCTGTGTGATTGCGGTGATGATCGTCGGCGCCGTAAAGCTGAACTACTTGCTCGACGTGCATCCGGGATATCTAGCGAAGGCGTACCCGGATTTCTATGGGGGGTTGGGTTTGGCTAAACTGCCTGGGGCTAATTGGGTTCTTGGCTTTGCCATGGCCATGGGCAACGCGGGCAGGTTGGCCTTTGGCGTACCCGTCGCCGTCGGGGCACTGGTGGGGATGATCCTGCTGGAAGGTTTCTTGGTGACCACGTTGGATACGGCTATTCGCTTGACGCGGTACCTGATAGAGGAGATTTGGCGGACCTTCTTCGGGCAGTACGATGTGTTCGCCTCACCGGTCGCCGCCAGAGAACCGCAAGAGGGGTCCGGGGCCGAACCCACACCGGCCGGCGCCGGGGGGATTCCGGCGGCGCCCGATACGGCCCAGGCCGTGCCCGCCCCGGCGTTTCCCACCGCCACCAGCGGCGCGTTCCGATGGGTGCTCAAGCTGATGAGGCAGTACTGGGTCAACTCGGCCCTTGCGGTGGGTTTGATGCTGGCGTTCGCCCTTACCGGTGGGCAAAAGGCGCTGTGGGGGATATTCGCAACCTCCAATCAGCTCTTGGCGGCGATGGTGCTGGCCCTTGTATCGCTTTGGCTGCTGCGGCGCAAGAGGCGTCTGTTGTTTGCCTTCATCCCAGGCGCAGCGATGCTGGTCACCACGTCAACCAACCTCGTGCTGATGCTGGTGACATTCCTCAAGGCCCCGTCCGGAAACGCCACGCTGCTGACGGCCGATATCGTGATCATCATCATCACCGCCTATCTGATCGTCGCCGGAATCCGCGCCGTGTCCAGTCATCTGAGGGGCAACGAAACCAGCCCTGCAGCGCAATGACGGGGCCTACGATTGTTCAGCGGCGGGGCGCAGGGGTGCACAGAGGCGCCAATTGCTCTCAAGCTCTCGAAGCGCTTTACCGAAGAATACGTAACGCAATTCGTTTTTTAGTTCAGGCGCTGTTGGATTTGGCGGCGGGTATCCGGAAAGGACCCGCCGCCGCTTTTTTTGAGCTCTAAGTCGCTACCTGGCGTACTCGACGCAGCGGACCTCGCGCAAGAGCGTAACCTTCACCTCGCCGGGGTATTCCATCTCATCTTCGACGCGGCGGGCGATGTCGCGGGCGATCTTGGCTGAGAGGCGGTCGTCGACCTGTTCGGCGTTGACGATCACTCTGACCTCGCGGCCGGCCTGGATGGCGTAGGCCTGGTTGACGCCCTCGAAAGCAGTGGCGATCTCCTCCAGCTTCCGGAGTCGCTTGATGTATCTTTCCAATGTCTCACGCCTGGCCCCGGGCCTGGAGGCGCTGATGGCGTCGGCTGCCCCTACGATCGGCGTGTAGGGGCTGGTGGCCTCGATGTCGCTGTGGTGGCCGCCGGCGGCGTTGATGACTTCTTCCTTCTCGCCGTACCGCTTGCACAGATCGGCACCGATCTGCGGATGGCTGCCCTCCACTTCGTGGTCGGCGGCCTTGCCGATATCGTGCAGCAGCCCGCAGCGGCGGGCCAGCTTGGGGTTAAGGCCCAGCTCCTCGGCGATTACCTGCGAGAGGTAAGCCACCTCGATGGAGTGCTTCAGGACGTTCTGGCCGTAGCTGGTGCGAAAATACAAGCGACCCAGCAGCGTGATCAGCTTGTTGTGCAATCCGCGGACGTTGGCTTCGAGCGCAGCGGCCTTTCCGGCCTCGAACATCTGCTTGTTGACCTCCTTCTCGACGGCGGCGACGACCTCTTCGATTCGCGTCGGATGTATGCGCCCGTCTTGAATCAGCTTCTCCAGCGACCGGCGGGCCACTTCGCGCCGCACCGGGTCGAAGGCGGAGACCACCACAACGCCGGGCGTGTCGTCTACGATCACGTCCACGCCCGTGGCCTTCTCGAAGGCGCGGATGTTTCGGCCCTCCCGGCCGATGACGCGGCCTTTCATGTCGTCGGAGGGGATGTCGATGGTGGAAACCGTGGAATCACAGGTATGCTCAGCGGCATATCTCTGGATGGCGGAGGATATGATCTCGCGGGCCTGCTTCTCGGCCGTTTCGTTGGCCTCTTCGATCTGGCGGGAGATCAGCTGCGCTATTTCCGGCTCGAGCTCCTTCTCCACGCGGCTAAGAAGCTCCTGCTTGGCCTCCTCGGCGGTGAGGTTGGCTACCTTCATGAGCTGGGTCTTCCGCTGGGCGATCAGGTCGTTGAGGTGGCGGTCCTTCTCGGCGAGGGATTTCTCCCGCTCGGCGATGGATTTCTCGGCTGTCTCCACCATCCGCTCTTTTGCGTTGAGCGTCTCCATCTTGCGATCGATTATGTCCTCGCGCTTTGAGACCCGCTTCTCCTCGGCGCGAAGCTCCTGGCGTATACCTTCGGTTTCCTTTCGGAACTGCTCGCGGATCTGGATCAGCTCGTCCTTGGCTTGGGCTTCGGCTTGGGCGAGCACCTTTTGGGCCTGGGCCTCGGCGGCGGCCCTGATCGCCTGGATTTCCTTGTCCAGACCGACCTTGCGCGCACGTTCCAGCAGTTTCATCACAAAGGCGGTGATGGAGATCAGCACCAGGCCCACTATGAGCATCTGAATCGTATAGCTCAGGTCGCCCTGCGAGAGTATCTGGAAGGGGATTTCCATGGCACTTCCCTTTCTACGTAAGTGCCACGGCCGAGATGGGACTCCCCGGACAAGCAGGCGGACCGACGGAGATAAAATATCCGCGGTCAGATCGGGCCTGATTTACCCGTGCCGAGCAGCAAAGCCTTCTTGCCGCGACTGGACAGATCCAAGTAGTGATGCGCGTTTAGACTTCGTCGTGTCCATCTCCGCGCGATAGTCTACCGGTTCCATCCGCCGACGGCATAAAAACCAAATTCCAGAGCTTATTGACGATCCCGAAATCTTCGCTGCGATGGCTCATGTAAATTCTATGACCCTAGGGCCTCGTCCCTGTGGGACGAATCATCGACGTCCGGCGCCGGGGCGTCCTTTTGGCTGAGAAGTTCCCCGCACAGAGGCGAGGCGACACCGCCGACGCACAAGCCGGAAGCGCGTAATGCAAAAAAAGTCTTCTGTGTCCGGCTTTGGTACGCCGCTGCCCGACGGCCTGCTTGCTTGAAGTCCACTGAATTTCGGCCGTCGCTATCTGATTATCATGGTCGCGCGGGTGAACCCTCACCCGCGTCGAACCGTTTAAAACTCTACACTTATAATAGTCCCGGCGACGATAACCAGTCAAGCGCAAAAACTTTTACCATTACTCCCCGAGTTGCTCCTCCCAGCTGAGATCAGTCGGCCCCACGGGCGCGTCCATGATTCCCAGATCAATGAACCAGACGCGAAGTTTGTTATCTGCTATTTGAATCTTCTCCCCGTCTGCTCACCAGTACTGTACCGACGCTGGGCGGGGGTGACAACAGATGGGCCGGTGGGTATAGTTTCCTTGGACGAACAGACACCCAAACGTGGAGAGCGAATATGGGCCCTGAGAGTATCCTTGCCAGTTGGACCGATGTCCTTACCGAAAGCAAGTTTGTGGGCAACACGCTGGTGCAGTGGCTGGGCCTGCTGGGTGTGCTGCTGGGCAGCTTTATCGTTGCCAAGATCGTCTCGTTCGTGCTGGGGCGTCAGGGCAAGCGGCTTGAGCAGCGCGAGAAGGGTTATCTGCTGGCTGCGATGCTGAGGAGCCTGGCCGGGCCGGCCGGGCTGCTGATCCTGGCGGGGGGCCTGTACACAGCGTCGACCTTCATGAACCTCACCTATACCAAGACGCTGCTGCCGTTCTGGCTCAACATATGCAGGACCATCTCCGTTCTGGCTGCGACTTGGTTCATCTTCAAGCTCGTCGATGTGCTCGAGTTCTTCCTGACGAAATGGACCTCCCGGACCAAGACCACGTTAGACGATCAGCTTGTCCCGCTCGTCCGCAAGACGCTGCGCGTCTTCGTGGTGATCGTCGCGCTGCTGTTTATCGCACAGAACATATTCCAGTGGAACATCGGCGCGCTGGTGGCCGGGCTCGGTATCGGGGGTCTGGCCTTTGCCTTGGCGGCCAAGGACATGCTGGCGAACCTGTTCGGGTCGGCGACGATCTTTGCCGACCGGCCCTTTGCCATGGGTGAGCGCGTCAAAATCGGCGAGCACGACGGGTTCATAGAGGAGGTGGGCTTCCGCTCGACGCGGATTCGAACGCTCGCGGGGCACCTGGTGACGATCCCCAATGCCACGGTTGCCAACGAAATGATCGAGAACATCGGCCGGCGGCCCTACATAAAGCGAGTCCTGGACGTGACGGTCACGTACGACACCGCGGTACAGAAGGTCCAGCGGGGGGTGGATATCATCCGCGAAATGCTCGATGCACGGGCCGAAAGCTTCTCGGCAGATAACCCCGGGCGCGTGTATTTCAACGACTTCAATCCGGCCAGCTTGAATATCGTTGTCTACTACTGGTTCGCCCCGCCGGATTGGTGGGAGTATCTGAAGTTCAATCACGAGTTCAACATGGAGCTGCTGCGGCGCTTCGGCGAGGAGGGTATAGAATTCGCCTTCCCGACCCAGACGCTCTATTTGAAGAAGGATTCCGACTGACTGAAAGTGACGCGCGGCGGTCAGGCGACTGCCTGCATGGAACGCGCACGGCCACCTTCCGGGCTTGGGCACGTTCCGGCGCAAGTGACGAAGCGGGACGAGAAGGCAAGCGTCTCTTGGAACTTCGGCGTCCGCAGCGGTGAGAGTGGAAACCACAGCTATGCCAAAACGCACTTGGCGGAAGTTGCTGTGTCCGTTTTTCGTGAGCCTCTTGGCGCTGGTGGGCGCTGAGGCCCGCGCGGCGAAGCCTTCTGCATCGCCTGGCGCCGAGAAGCGGACGGTGCGATTCACCATGGTCGTGACGTTTAAAATCACCGGCGACCCTGCTGAGATCAAGCTGATCCACTCGATTCCAAAGACGATCCGGAATCGCCAGAAGATTCTCGAGATCACTTACTCCCGCCGGCCGGTAAGGGTCTTCGATGTCGCAGAGGACCGCTACGCCGAGTTCCTCATCGCCAATCCCAAGGAGGACTTTGAAGTTCGGATTCAAGTGACGGCCGAGCTCTACAAGTACGACCTGGGCCGTGCAATGCGCAGCGATACTCCGAACAAGGAACCGGATCCCGGTAAGCTCAAGGAATACCTCACCGCGGAGAAATACATCGAGGTGGATCATAAGAAGATCCGGGACATCGCAGCAGCCCTGATGCAGAAAGACCAAATGGCGACCGTCAAGGCGTGTTTTGACTATACAATGGATGCCCTGGACTACGGCGGGTACAACGCCAAGTCCGCAGGCGCCGCCAAGGTCCTTGAATTGCGCACAGGCGACTGCACGGAATACGCGGACTTAATGGTCGCCCTGTGCCGCGCCTCGCGGGTCCCCGCGCGCGTCGCCGGTGGATATGTGACCAGTTGGGACAAAACACCCAAGCACTCCTGGGTTGAGGTCTACACCGACCGCTGGGGGTGGGTCCCTTTCGACCCTACGCGCGCCGACAGCGGGTCGGGGGTGTACGCGGCCCTGGAGAACCGGTACATCTACCTCAGTTATACGCGCAACGACAAGACGCTTGAGGGGCACCACCGATACTGCTACCGCTACAAGGGCGCCCCCACAATGCCCGGATCGGTCAAGGTTGAAGATACCTTCACCGTCAAGGAGCTTCCCCCCCGGCGGGTGCAAGTTAAGCCCCGAGCAGCCGACTAGGGACCCGGATGAAAGATGAAACCTGACCAAATACGCGTAGGTGTCATAGGCTGCGGGCGATTCATGCGCCGCCAACATGCCCAGACGATCGGGCGAAGCGATGCACTCGTATTACATCATCTTGCTGACAAGGACACGGGCGCACTGGAGCAGGTGGCCCGGCGGTACAAGCCCACCCGAACCTCGACCAACTGGCGAGACGTTGTCGGTGACGGAGAGGTGGACGTCGTCGTCGCCGGGGTCGACCCGAAGTACCACGCCCGGATCGCACTTGCAGCTCTGGAGGCTGGGAAACCCATCTACGTCGAAAAACCAATCGCCGAGACGATCGAAGACGCCTTGGCGGGAAGGCGATCGATTGGGGAAGGAAAACCAATCCGGCTCGATCCGGCCCGGTGGATTGCGTGATAGGGCGGGGATGAATCCATGAGCGAGAGGCGAATCGACAGACAGACCATCCGGCGGATCTGTCGGATATATGATATCGGCGAGGAACTGCTCTCGGTCCAGCGCGCCGGCGGCACGGCCGGTATGAACACCAGGATCCGCACGCAGGGGGGTGAGTTCTTCCTGCGGTCCCGCTCCACCGAGCACGCACAGACACAATACATCCTTTACGATCATAAGCTCCTGGTGGAGCTGGGAAGGTGCGACCTGCCCGTGACCCCGCCGCTTACCAGCAAAGACGGCGCGACGTTCGTCCGGCTGGGCGCGAAGGTGTTCGAGCTGTTCAAGTGGGTCGACGGGCGCCAGTTCGAGCAGGGGAACCGGCGCCAAATGACCGACCTCGGCCGTCAAATTGCGCGCCTGCACCAGATCACCGCCGACATGACCCAACATAAGGACAAGCCCTGGGAGCAGAACCCGATGTACCTGCTCGGCGAGCTGGAGGCCCTTACCAAGAACACGCGCCGTGACGAGAAGCCCGAGCTGCTGGAGCGGATACGGGCTGAGTTGGTTGAGTTGGCGGGCAACTTGTGCGCTGATGTCCGCGGACAGTTACCGCAGGCGATCGTTCACGGCGATCTGCATCCGGGTAACGCGCTGTTTGCCGCAGATCGGCTGGTCGGGCTGTTCGACTGGGACTGGGCCAACCGCCAGATGCGCATCACCGATATCTGCGACGCGATCTTCTTTTTCGCCAGAAGATCCCCCAGCGAATTCAGCGGGCTGGACATCTGGTTGCTGACGTGCAGCTTTCGGATCGGCGGTGAGCAGGCGAGTGTGTTCCTGGACGCATACGAGGCCCTCAGCCCGCTGACGTCTACCGAGAGGGAACTGCTCAGTGAGTTCCTGGCGGCGCGCTGGCTTCAGGAGCGCATACGGGGGATGCGAAAGGTTCCCGTCGAGCAGCGGCTTGGGTTTCTGGATCGCGGGGACTTGTTTGGGGTGCTGGAACATCTGAAGAATTTCGCTATCCCCCAGAGCGGCTAAAGCTTCGGTGTATCGTTTGGGTATCGATGACGGCCCGCCACCGGGCCCCCGCCCCGTCGGGCATTTCGTCACCTACCTGCTTATCCTCACCCGTGCGAAGGCCCCCGTATCCTTGGGATCCACGCCGATTGTGTTCTGATCCTCCCTGCCGGCCTCGTACGCCCCGATGTCCGGTGCCGCCCCGGCGAAGTAGCCCGGCTCGCAGCCCGGTAAGGCTCGGTCGAACTTGCTGGAAAGGTCTGCGCCTGCGTTAATGGCTGGGCTGTCTTTGTGCAGATGATAGGTCCGCAGGTCAATCCCGCCTTGATCGGGTCCGGCGACGCCCACGCCGTGCGGCTCGTATCCCGTCTTGGGCGGCTCGGACGGCGATGAGGAGGTGTACAGGTTGTAATCGATGTGGTCCGGGGCCATGTTTCCCGTAAACGGCTCAGCCCGGGCCGGGTCGACCGGCTCGTATCGGCGCGTGCCCAAGAAGATGTTGTTGAGGAACCAGAAGCCCTCGGTGTGGTAGCTGCGGTTCCAGTGCAGCGGGCGGCGCGTATGCATTGTGTTGTGGTAGAAATAGACCGTCGCCTTGCTGTCGCGGAACGACCAGGCGTTGGCCCCGTCGAAGACGTTGCGGTAGACGTACAGTGGCCCGGCGACGGGGAACTTGATCCGCATACCCGTACCTTGTTTTCGAAGCCAGTTGTGGTGCCAACGGCAGTTGACCCCGCCGGCGTTAGGCTCGAGGCTGTCGTCCAACACATCGACGATAAGATTGTGGTGTACGTTGGTATTCTGCATGAGGTCCGGATCGCGCTGGTCGGACTTTGTCTCGATTCCGTCGTGGGTCTCGTGGACGTAGTTGTAGCAGATCTCGTTGCCGTTTCCGGCGTTCCGCAGCTCGATGCCCCTGTGGTCGCTGTAACCATAGTCCTTGAAGACGTTCCAGACGTAGGCGTTCTTCCCGCCGGCCGTCGGGAAACAAGGATTCAGCGTGATGTCGCAGCGGCTCACGACGCTGTTGCGGGTCTTGTCCGCCATCCAGACGCCGTGCGTGGTGCCGGTGATGTTGCAGTACTCGACGACGCTGCCTTCGGTGTCGGCGGTGTAGACGCCCCAGAAGGTGTTTTGGAGCACTAGGCCGCGAACGACGCAGTGATCTACGCCTCGGATCGTCACCGCCGCCTCCTGTGGGGCGACGGCGATGCTCATCGCCGAAGGGCTCGTGCCGCCGGCGAAGCGGATCAGCAGCTCGCCCTGATCGCTGCGGTACATCCACAGCCCGCCGATATGGACCAGTTCGGCGTCGGGCTTGGTCTTCTTGCCGCCCTTGACGCCTTTGACGAAGACCTCAGTCGCACCGTCCTTGGACTCGCTGAGGCCTGGGACGAACTTGGCGTCGGCCGTCAGATTGAACGGTTGAAACGGAATCGCAGATCGATAGGCCCCCGGTGCCAGGTCCGGGGCCTCGACCCATTGTGCAGTCCAGTCAATCGAGCCATCTATTACCGCCCCGGGTTGGCCCTCAAGGACCAACGGCGCCTCGGACGTGCCCCCGGCGACGAAGCGCACCCGTTCGCGATACACGCCCGGGGTAACCATGATGTGATCGCCCGCCCCGGCGATGTCCAGCGCCCGCTGGATCGTCCGGAAAGGTTGATGGGCGCTGCCCGGGGCGGTGTCGTCCCCGGTCGGGTCTATGAAGTACTCCCGCCCGAAGGACTCACATGTGCCCAGAAAAACCACCGCCAGAAACGCCGTTACCGCCACCGTCCCGGAATAAATCATGCCTCAAACCTTCACTCAACCGCACGTTTTCATTTGATATTTTGTCCGTAACCGCTACGGACAATTCCGCCATGATTGTACAGCACGAGACGGCTGTGGCAAGGTCGGTCGAGCTTGAACGGGCGGGATGCGGAGGATATGTGCTTGGGAAAAAGCGATTATAAGATCGTGAAAAAAAACACGTGGATTCTAGATTTATTCTTGCACACATCGAGTGCTTCTTGTAGAGACTCGCGTTAGTACGTGTCAGTTAAAAGTCAACGGGTGTCTCGAGAAGTGCCCTTAACACGGAAGGAGAAGAACATGATTGTTCGACTCGTGATGACCTGCTTTGTCGTGTTCTTTGCGTCATCCACCCCCGCCGCAGCGGATGATAGCACGTCCGTCCAATCGGATGCGCCGAACACATGGTTGGCGTTGGCGGATGAAATCGCTGCGGTGACCGAGGTAGGCGACACGGCGCCAGCGCCCCAGTCGGAGGCGCCGGCCGGTGAGGGTCCCCCGATCCCGTTCCACACCATTGAGGGTGTCTCCGGCGGCCTGATCACGCCAATGGCCTACTTATGCAACACCGGGGCGAAAGGGAGCACCTACGGTATGCCCTCGATTGCGTACACGTACATTGCTCTCGGCGAGAAGAATCTTCACGTTGTTTCCGTCATCCAGACGTTCTTCGAGCGATTCGAGCTGGGGTATGCGTTTAACAGTCTTAGTCTTGGGAACTTACCGCACGATCTGAAGCGCCGGGGCCTGGACAACGGCCCGGACAACGTCCAGCTGCACCACTTTAACGCGCGGGTTTTGCTGATTCCGGAAGACAGCTTCAACCTGCCGTTACCGGCCATTACGGTCGGTGCGCATTTCAAATACAACCAGGGCGTACGTAACATCAACAAGTCCCTCGGCAACGCGCTGGATTCGCTTGGTTACGATACCCATTATGGGATGGACTTTACACTTACGGCCACCAAGATGTTCCCCACGCTGGGTTTCGGCCGGCCTGTCATTCTTACCGCCGGTATGCGCAACAGCCGGTCGTCGCACCTAGGGTTGCTGGGCTTTGGCGACAGCTGCTCGACGACGGTTGAAGGCAGCATAGCGTATCTGCCGATCGACAACCTGGTCCTCGTATACGAATTCCGGCAGAAGAACAACCCGTACGACCGGCTCGCCAAGCTTATCGACCGGGAACACAACTGGCATGCCTTCTCGGCAAGCTGGATCGTAAACGATCGCCTTACGGTCACCGGTGTGTATGGGATATTCGGGAACGTTCTGAACGCCCGATCGGATTGTTCGCTTGGCGTGCAAGTCAAGTATGAGTTTTAGGGCAAGCTGTGCAGAGCTGGCATTGGCGACTCTGTAGAACTGAGACGTTTAGATTAGGCTCTCATACCGGCCCACTGGAGATGGGCTTCGGCGTGGGAGCCTGTATGTTAAACGTCGCGATGACGGGGGCGTGGTCGGAGGGCTTGTCGTCCTTTGTGCCTTTGCGCTCGTCGCGGTCGACATCAGCCGAGGTGCAAACGCCCGCCAGCGCCTCGGTCGCAAAGATGTGGTCGATCCGCACCCCGTTGTTCTTGGCAAATGCCAACATCCGATAATCCCACCAGGAGTAGATTCCACCCTCGGGGTGGTGCTTTCGGAAAACGTCGACGAAACCCCACTGGCGGACCTGTTCGAGCAAGTCGCGCACGTCGGTATGACACAGGACGCTATCGCGCCACTCGTCCGGGCGGGCGACGTCCGAATCGTCGCGGGCGACGTTAAAATCCCCGCATAGGATCACCCGGTTCGCTGGCTTGGCAGTTCGGTGGAGATACGTCCGTAGGCGGCGCATCCACTCTAGCTTGTAGGCGTATTTGTCCGAGCCGACCACCCCGCCGTTTGGGACGTAAGCGCTGATGATACGAACACCGGTGATGTCGGCGGCGATTAGGCGCGCCTGGGGGTCCTCGACGCCGTCCCCGAGCCCGCGCGATACATCAGCCGGCTTGGCCCGGGCGAGGATCGCCACGCCGTTGTAGGTTTTCTGACCGTACGCGGCCGCGTGATAACCCGCCTGGCGGATCGGCTCGTATGGAAACACCTCGTCGGTTACCTTCAGCTCCTGGAGGCACACAACGTCCGGGCGGACCTTCCCCAGCCACGTTACCAGCCGCTCCAGCCGGGCGCGAATCGAGTTGACGTTCCACGTGGCGAGCTTCATCTGGACGAAAGTATATCCGGCGCCGAAACTGCCCGCTACAATACCTGCTGCGGGTTGGGCGCCAACTGGGGCGTTGTGGGGGGGCGTCGGAACCGTCCTGGGGCCCGTCGAAAGTTTTGTGAAAAATCTCACGAATTGCTTGACTCGCCCTTGCGAGAATCTGTAGGCTGTGGTTGGACACTTGCCGGATCTTTTTGTATTTGTCCGGTTTGGCTGGCGGTGTTGAAGTTAGATCGCTTGGTCTGCTCACACCATAGTTATCACGAGGCTCTGCCTGCAGGAAACCTGAATGTGACGACGTATTACGCATCAGAGGGAAGGTTAGCAAAGCTGCTTTCAGGGCTTGAGGGGATTCGTGTCTTTGGGCCTGTTGCGACCGACAAGCTGGCCTGGGTGGATTCTGTAGAGGCCGATACTTCACTGGAGCCGCTTCGCCAGCCCCGCGCAGCCCAGAGCCCCAAAGGGTTTTTCCTACCGGCGGCTGAGTCAATGGGCCGGTACGGTAAGGGCGCTGCGGTGGCGACGGGTACCGACACTGCTCAGATGGTCCTGGTGGGCGTGAGGGCCTGCGAGCTTCGGGCTCGTAACTACCTGGACAAGGTGATGCTGGAGGGCGACTTCGACGATCCGACCTACCGTGGTAGGCGCGATTCTGCGGTCATAGTATCCTGTGATTGTGTCGATTGCGCCGAGTCGTGCTTCTGTACGCTGCTCGGCGGTCGGCCGTTCGCCACAGAGGGCTTTGACATCAACCTCAGCCCCGTCCGGGACGGGTTTGTCCTGGAAGTGGGTACCGAAAAGGGCCAAGAGCTACTGGGTTCGGCCGAACTTCCCGGGCCCTCGCCGGCACAATTAGCCCAGCGCGACAAGACCCGCCAGGAAATGACTGATCGGGTCGTCCAGCTCAACGCGGGGTTTGGTTTTTCAGCCGACGATACGCGCCAGCCCGGCCTGCCAGAGGGCGACGATGCGGGCTGGCAGGATTTTGCCGCCGACTGCGTCGAATGCGCCGCTTGCACAAATATTTGCCCGACGTGTTACTGTTTTTACCTTTACGATCAGGCGTTGGGCCCGGAGGCCTTCGAACGCATCCGGACATGGGATAGTTGCCTCCTGAGCAGCTACCATCGCATGGCCGGCGGCGTTCACATGAAACTAACCCCCCGCCCGCAGTTGTCGAGTCGGCTGGCGAATCGTGTGCTCCATAAGTTCACCTACTCCCCGCAGCAGGTCGCCCTGTTGAGCTGCGTCGGGTGTGGGCGATGCATAGACGCGTGTCTGGGCGCGATCGATATCCGGGAGGTAATCCAACAGTTAGGCAAATGATCTCACAGAACCCCTTCATCCCGCAGCCCGTTGAACTGACCGAGGTGATCGACGAGACACCGACGATCCGGACGCTGCTGGTCAAACCGGCGGAGCCCTTGGTCTTCAAGGCGGGCCAGTTCGTCCAGTTGACGCTGCCCGGAGTCGGTGAGGCCCCGTTCACACCGTCAAGTTCGCCTCTGGAGCCGGAGAAGCTGGCTATCACTATTCTTAAAACCGGAACCGTCACCGATCAGCTCCATGCGTGCCAACCCGGCGCGACGCTGGGGATCCGCGGACCGTTCGGTAAGGGCTATCCGCTGGACAAGATCGCCGGGAAGGAAGTCCTGGTGATCGGCGGGGGTGTGGGCCTGGCGCCGCTGCGGGCGCTGATATTGGCCCTGCTGGCGGATCTTAAGAGCATCAAGCGTATGAGCATCAAGTATGGCGCCCGGTGCACCGAAGAGCTGCTGTATCGGAACCAATATGAGGCCTGGGCCAAGCATAACAAGGTGGACTTCGACTGCACGATCGACAATCCGCAGAAGGGCTGGTCGGGCAAGACCGGGGTGGTCACCACGATTCTGAAAGGGCTCGACGTTGATAAGTCCAACTGTTGCGTCTTCGTCTGCGGGCCCAGCATCATGCTGAAGTTTGCCACCCTGACACTGACGCAAGAGGGCTTCACCCCCAAGCAGATTTACCTGTCCATGAACCGCCGCATGAGCTGTGGAATGGGGCTTTGCGGCAGGTGCAATATTGGCCCGTACTACCTGTGCAAGGACGGGCCCGACATAAACTACGCGCTGATCAAGGACTACCCGGATCCCTTTTAGGCGGGCCCATCTGAAGGCTGGATTGGCGATCTCGCCGGCCCGGCCGGGCCCGACCGCAAAGCCGGGTCTATCCGCCTGACCGGCGCGTGCGAGGTAGCGAAAAAGTGATGGTCGTTTCTCAAGCAGAAAAGACAGAAGGTGTTCTTCCCAGGTGCACGCTTTGCCCGGCGTGCTGCGAGCTTTCAGTGGTGCCGAACGGACCGGATATCTGGCGAACCGAGTATCCGCTCGGCGAGGGTGATGGGTTGTGCCCGCGCGGGAGTGTTCTAGGCGAGTTGTTGGGCCATCGCAGGCGCATACTGGTGCCGGGAAAGCGAGTGGACGGGCAGGTCCGCCAGCTTCAGATGGACCAAGCGTACCGCGAGATCCTCGACGCCGCCGGACGGGGAGGGATCACCTTCATTTTGGATCCCAATCTGCCCTGCGAGCAGCTATCTGAAGCGGCAAGCTGGACCCAGGCTTGGCCGGAAGTGAAGCTGTGCTTCGCCGTCGAGCCTGCCGAAAGAGAACTACTGCTGGGCACGGAAGCGAGCGGCGCCGAGTATCTCTCGGACCGGGAACTCGGCGATTGTGACGGGTTCTTGATGATCGGCGACGTCTTTGCGGCCAATCCGATCTGCGCCCGCGGCGTATTCGACCGCCGCAAGGCCCGGTCCAGGACGCCTATCGTTGTAATCGACCCGGCCTTGGGCACGGCTGCTAAGTTCGCCACACATCTGGTGACTACGGATGTCGGGGGCGAGCTTGGGGCTCTGACGGCGATTGCGGGGGCCGTGGGCGTCGACGTCGACCTGACGGGTGGCCAGACCAGTAAGCATTCATCGTCCGCCCAAGCAGCCGGCGCAGCGCTGCGTGGCTGCCAGAAGCTGGCTGTCCTGATCGTGGCTGAATATGGCCGGTCGGCGGCGTGGCGGGAAGTGGGATACCTGGCCGGTGCAATTGCAAAGAAGCTTGGAGGCGGTGTTGCCCCCCAGACCAATGGCGCCAACCCCTTGGCGGCCGTTCGGCTGAGCCAGAGGATGCCAGCGGTGTCTCTGGCCTCGGCGATGTCGCCGAGTGAGCAAGTCCATGTTGTCCTCGCAGTTGATGTTCTTGGGATGTTGGGCTGGTCGAGCGCGGACGGAGCGAAGATGCTCGCCGCAGCGGCCGGGTTACCAAACGTCACAACGGATGTGGCCCAGATTATCCTCCCGACCACCATACCGGGGGAAATCGGCGGGACGTACCTGTTGACAGGCGATAGGTCTATAGTCGTCTCGCCGGCCCTGGCCGCTCCGGCCGGGATACCGACGCCGGCGGAGATCATAGCGGCCCTAGCTGGGATGGCTGGGATCGCCAAAGGCGACGCTTCGGCGGGCGCCGATCCCCTCAAGCGGTCAAAAGTCAAAGCGCCTAAAACCCATCCGGCGTTGCCCGAACCGAAGCGCCCGGCGCTGCTGCTGGGACGCCAGGCCGCCCATGCCGGGTGCGGGACGCTTACGGGGCATGGGTCCTGGGAAGCCGCAATCCAGCCGGTACCCCCGTTGCGGATCTCGCCGCAGGACGCTCGGGGGATGAAGCTGAAGCACCTGGGCGCAGCAAATGTAGCATGTGGCGCCCGGTGCATCCAAGCGCGCGTGTATATCACGCCCGAGCTGGCGCCGGGTGCGGTCGTCCTGCCCGAGGGCGCCTCAGGGACCAGGGCGTTGATACCCAGCAAGATTGACAGTGAAAACGACACGCTTGTCGCTGCGCCGGCGACTGTTGCGATAACCCCTGCGAACGGAAACAACTGATGCCGCAAGAATCCGGAATAGTAACGAAGCGAGTGTTGATCAATCTGGACCGTTGCATTGAGTGCGGTTCCTGTGCGGCGGCGTGCTACGTCAGTCACGCCAACATGCCGATCGTGGGCTTTGCTCGGTCGGGCTTTGCGATGCTGCCGCTGATTTGCCGACAGTGCAAGGCCGCCTCGTGTGTTGAGACGTGCCCGGTCGAGGCGATGGTCCGCGACGAAAACGGCGTGGTTCGACGGTTGTTGTTGCAGTGCATCGGCTGCGGATCGTGCGCCAAGGCGTGTCCGTTCGGGGTCCTACCGGCCGTCCCGGCCGGGGTACCGGCTGGGTTTAGAAGCACGGACAGCATGAGTGGTCATCAGATCGCCAAGTGCGACCTGTGCGAAGATCGAATCACCGGTGATGACGGTGCGGTACCTCGCTGCGTAGCCGCCTGTCCGACCGGTGCGCTGGTATTCGCCGATGAACGAGATACGTCCGCCGAGGCCGTAGACGTACTGGGCGGGCGAACCACGGGAGAAGATCCGTTTAAGCGAAGGTGAGTCTATGGGCTCGATCATCCTTACCTTTATTCTCGCCGCCACCGGAACGCTGGTGTTGGGCCTGGTCCTGCGGTGGGTTGACCGGAAGGTCACGGCCATGGTGCAGTGGCGTGTCGGCCCGCCGTGGTATCAGCCGTTCGTCGACGTCATGAAGTTAATGGGCAAGGAGAACCTGGTTCCCGTCACGGCCCAGGGCACCGGATTCTTACTGGCGCCGATGATAGCGCTGGCGGGGTCAGGCGTAACGGCGGCGATACTGTGGCATGCGATTGCAATACCGTCCCAGGCGTTTGTGGGCGATTTGATTGTCGTAATTTATCTGCTGATTGTACCGGCGCTTATGACTATGCTCGGAGCGGCGGCCAGCGGGAACCCTCACGCGGCGGTCGGCGCCAGCAGGGAGATGAAACTGCTGCTTTCTTATGAGCTGCCGATGGTGCTGGCACTTCTGGTGGCCGTGGCGCAGACAGGCTGGTCGTTTAAGCTGGGCGGGATCATCGAAGCGCAGGCAGCCGGTGGGTCGGTGCTGCTGAGCATCTCCGGAGCATTAGCGATTATCGTCGCAATTGTCTGCATGCAGGCCAAGCTCGGGCAGGTCCCCTTCGACCTCGCCGAGGCCGAGTGCGAGATCATGTCCGGAGTCTACGTTGAATACTCCGGCCCGTCGCTTGCCATGTTCCTGATGAACAAGGCGATGCTGCTGGCACTGATGCCGCTGTTGCTGATCATTGTTTTCTGGGGCGGGCTATACACCGGCGCATGGTGGGGGTATTTGACTTTTGCCGGTAAGTACTTTGCTCTTGTGGCGCTGGTGACGCTAATTCGAAATACCAACCCGCGGCTGCGGATTGATCAGACACTGAAGTTCTTCTGGTTTGGTCTTACGCCGGTGGCGGTTTTGGCACTGGTGCTGGCGTTAGTGGGCATTTCGAAGGGTCTGCCATGGCTTTAAAGATGTGGGCATTGCGGAAGTCGCTGTGGGTCTATCACGTGAACGCTGGGGCCTGCAACAACTGCGACATCGAGGTCTTGGAACTGCTGACGCCCCGGTACGACATCGAGCGGTTCGGGATGATCCTTGTCGGTTCGCCCCGCCATGCCGATGTCCTGGCGGTGACGGGGGTCTGCACGCGACAGGCCATGCCGCGACTGCAGGAAGTGTACATGCAAACCGCCAAGCCTTGCGTGGTTCTCGCTATCGGGGCCTGCGCCAATGCACAGGGCATCTTCACCGAGGCCTATCACGTGGGCCTGCCCGTTGACGAGGCCATCAAAGCCGTCGACCCCAACGCCATCATCATCTATGTGCCAGGATGTCCTCCCAAACCGGAATCGATGATCGACGCAGCCGTCAAGGGCATGGAGTTTCTGAAAACGCTGTAGCTTTGTGGAGAATCGGCGATGACTGTCGTACAAACCGAAATCGAGATCCCGCTGGAGGGATTTGTCGGTGAAGTGCTTAAGCAGCTGGGTGATGCCGTCCTTGAGGTCCACCAGTGCGAGGCGCGCCGGGGTATCGTGCGGATCGACCCGGGAAGGACTGTCGAGGCCGCTGAAAAGATGATAGCGATGGAAGGTTCGCGCTTGGCGACGGCGACGGGTATCGAGGTCCGCGACGGGATCGACGTGCTGTACCACTGGGCCTTCGAGCCGGCCGGTGCGGTCGTCACGCTGAAGGTTCTGGCACGGCGGCCGGAGCTTGAGGTCGATTCAATCTCCAACGTCGTGTTCGCGGGAAACTGGATCGAACGCGAGATGCACGACCTGCTTGGAGCGAACTTCCGCAATCATCCCGACATGCGGAGGTTAGTCCTGGACGATACCTGGCCCGAGGGTGTGTATCCGCTGCGGAAGGACTTCGACCAGGTCGAAGACCGACCGCCCCTGCCACCGACGCAGAACTCGCCGGACGTCGCCACTGACGGGAGGGAAAGCAAATGAGTCACAGAACCGTTGTGAGTATCGGCCCGTTCCACCCGCTGCAAGAGGAGCCGGAGTTCTACCAGTTATACGTCGAGGGCGAGACCGTCGTCGACATGGACGTGCGGTTATCCTACAACCACCGCGGTATCGAGAAGCTGAATGAGTCCAAGACGTTCGATCAGGTTCCGTTCGTGGTCGAACGGGTCTGCGGAATCTGCTCGGCGTCCCATCCGCTGGCCTACGTCCAGGCGGTCGAGGAAATCGCCCACGTCCAGGTCCCCGAGCGGGCCTTGTACCTGCGAACTATCGTTAACGAACTTGAGCGTATCCAGTCGCACATGCTTTGGGTAGGCCTGGCCGGGCACTTCCTGGGATATAACACCGTCTTCATGTGGGCATGGAAGTATCGCGAACCGTGCACGGATGCATTGGAGATCGCCACCGGCAGCAGGGTCAACTACGCCAACTGCAAGATCGGCGGTGTCCGACGCGACATGACCGATGAGCAACTGAAAGCAATAGAGCAGGCCGTCACAGAACAGCAAGGGCCCTTGGAGATGCTGACCAATGCAGTGTTGGATGATCCTGTCCTTCACGCGCGGCTCAAGAACGTCGGCGTCCTTACGCCGGAAGATGCTAAGAGCTACGGCGCGCTGGGCCCGACGGCTCGCGGCAGCGGAATACCAATTGACGTTCGACGGGACGAGCCGTATGCAGCTTACGATCGGGTCGATTGGGAGGTAATAACCGCCCCGGGAGGCGACGTCTTCGGTAAGGCGGTGGTTCGCCTGCTGGAGTGCTTCGAGGCCATCAAGATCATCAAGCAGTGCGTCAAGGACATTCCCGGTGGCGAGATCGACGCCAAGGTCGAGAGCATTCCGCCTGGCGAGGGCATCGGTCGCGTGGAAGCCCCGCGCGGCGAGACGTTCCACTACGTCCGATCAGACGGTTCCAACCGCCCGGTGCGGCACAAGATCCGAGCGCCTAGCTTCAATAACGTCCCGACATTTAAGGCGTCCTGCATCGGCCTGCAGATACCGGACGTTGCGATTACGCTGGCTGGTGTGGACCCGTGCTACTCCTGCACGGAGCGGATGTGCGTGGCAGTGGACGCACAGAGCCACAAACCTATGTATAACTTCGCCGAACTCGTCAAGCTGTCGCAACAGAAGACCCAGCGACTCTTGAAGCAATGGTAACCGCTATGGATAAGCTCTATCAGATAGTATCCGAACCGCTGATCTTCCCGATCACCGCTGCACTGGTAATCGGCGCCTTGGCGTACGTACTGTCGAGATGGTCCCCATTCGTCTGCAAGGTTCTGGCCCTGGTGGCTGTGTTCCTGGTTATCCACGGCGGGGTGCAGATCCTGGAGTCACCACAGGCGCCGACGTACTCGTGGACGTGGGTGGAGCTTACCGACAACATCGAGTTTGTCGTCGAGTTGGGATCGAGCACACTGGGTATGGTGTTGGTATTCGGCGCCGCCGCCTTTGCGTTCTTGGTCGGCGTCTACAGCTTCCGGGCGATGGCTGGGACCTATTGGGAGGGGAAATTCTACGCCTATCTGATCTGGGCGCTCGGCGGGGCGTGCATTGTCGGCTTGGCCGACAACCTGTTGGTGCTGCTTGTCGGGTGGGAGCTTACCACGCTGATGTTGTTTTTGATGATCAACCAGGGCCGCCCCGGGGCCGCCAAGGGCGGGGCCAAAACATATGGAATCCTCGGTTTTGCCGATGCGTGTTTACTCCTGGCGGTCGTCTTGCTGGCCTGCTCGGAAGGCGGGACGGCGAACCTGTCGTTGTCGCGCGGGGCCGTCAGCGTCGCGGAGATGGGCACCACCGGATACGTCGTGTACATCCTCATCATGATCGCTGCCTTGGCCAAGGCGGGGGCAATCCCGCTGCACACCTGGATCCCTTCAGTGGCCGAGGACGCTCCCACTCCAGTGATGGCCCTGCTCCCTGCTGCCGTGGACAAGCTGCTGGGCATCTACCTGCTTGCGGTGCTGGCTCTACGGATGTTTACGCCCGACTGGGCGATGCAGGTTGTGATGATGATTGTCGGGGCTGTGACCATAATCGCCGCCGTCCTGATGGCCATGGTGCAGCACAACCTGAAGAGGCTGCTTTCCTTCCACGCCGTCAGCCAGGTCGGTTATATGGTGCTGGGCATCGGGACGGGGACGACCATCGGTGTGATCGGCGGTCTGTTCCACATGATCAACCACGCCATCTACAAGTCTAATTTGTTCTTGATGAGCGGGACGATCGGCCGGGCCGTAGGCAGCGACGAAATAGAGGACATGGGCGGGTTGGCAAGGTATTTGCCGGTGACGTTTGTATGTGCGGCCATCAGCGCTGCGGCGATTTCCGGCGTCCCGCCGTTCAACGGTTTCGTCAGCAAGTGGTTGGTCTATCAAGGCGCGCTGCAAGTATCCGGTCGGGGTTTTGGAATGGTGCTGCTGGTTGCGGCGGTGTTCGGCAGCGCACTTACGCTGGCGAGCTTCGTGAAGGTGATCTATTCGGCGTTTTTGGCGCCGGCGCCGAAGCAGGCTGCTTACGTGTCGCGCCGCCCCCGTGAAAGCTTCTTCCTGGTCGCACCGATGATCGTGCTGGCGGGGGCTTGCGTGCTTCTAGGGCTCTGGCCCCAACTAGCAACGCAGTACATACTCGCCCCAGCCATCGCAGGCGCCGCTTTGACGGGAGAAGGGGTAACTGCGACCAAATACATCGTAGATACCGGCACGCTGGGTCTGTGGAGCCCGTCGCAGGCTACGGGGCTTATTCTGATCGGCATTATGATGGGTTTTGTGTTCGTATGGATCTGGGGCGGCTGGAAGAAGATCCGCGTGGTCCGTCCCTTCCTTGGCGGTGAGGTCCCCGCAGCAACCGACGACCGCTTCCGCACCCCGGGTACGCACTTTTACGATACCATAACCAAGCTGCCCGTTATCGGCCCGCTGCTGAAGCACGGCCAGGCCGGGGCGATGGACCTGTACCACTGGACCGAGAAATATGGGCGGACGCTTGTAGAGCTTCTCCGCGCCCAGCACACCGGGCTGATAAGTCTGTACGTCTCCTGGGTGCTGATTGGTCTTACCGTGATGGTGGTGTACCTGCTGCTGACCGTGGAGACATAAGGCGATGGGCATAGAACACTTCATCGTGGCGCTGATATTATTTGTGCTGGTAGCGGCCTTGATCGCGGCTGAGACACGCGACCTGCTCAGCGCCGTAATCTGCATAGGGGCGGCCGGGTTCGCACTCAGCGTGATAGACCTGCTGCTGGGCGCTCCGGACCTGGCGATTACGCAAGTAGTGGTGGAGGTCATAGCGCTGGTGCTGTTGGTGCGCGTCGTCCTGCGGCGGGAGGATACGTCCACTACAGACGCGCGGGATTCGCTGCGAACCGGCGCGGTCCTTCTGGCTGGCGGTGTGTTGCTGGTGGTGGTGTTCGTGGCGGTCGGGGGGACCGGGGCGGACGGGACCATCCCTGCGTTCGGCGCTGCGACCTTTGCGAATCCCGACGAGGCCCTACCCTCACCCGTTAGCTTGGATTATCTGGCAAAAGGTCCCGCCGAGACCGGAGCAGCCAATATCGTCATGGCCATATTGCTGGACTACCGGGCCTATGACACGCTCGGGGAGGCAACGGTGATATTCGTCTCCATTCTCGGGGTCTATGTGATATTGCGTCAGGTGGGGCGGCGAAAGCAGGAGCCAGTGCTATGAGCCAACCCGGGATGACAATCATCGTCAAGAACACCACTCGGATAATCGCCGGGTTTATCGCCCTCTTCGGGGTCTACATCGCCCTGACCGGGCACCTTTCGCCCGGCGGGGGCTTTGCAGGTGGGGTTATCCTGGCCGCTGCGGCGGTGCTGGTGGTGCTGGCGTTCGGAAGCGGCTTCGCCAGGCGGATCGTCAACGAACCGAAGTGCCACATCTGGGATGGAACGAGCGCGATGGGTTTTCTGGTGGTGGCGCTGTGCGGGTACATCGCAGGAGGCTTTTTCGTCAACTTTATCCCCATCGGGACGGCGCATCACCTGTTTTCCGGCGGGATGATACCGCTGGCGAACCTGGCGATCCTGCTGAAGGTCGGTGCGGGTCTGGCCGGGGCGTTTGTGGCTCTGTCGGCCTTTAAGTACGGGCGACCCGGCAGCAGCGGCGCCGGAAGGGAATTATGAAATGGGCATAGCGATATATCTGCTGGCATTTGCGGTCCTTCTGGTCGGCCTGTACGTCGTGGTGGCCAAGAAGAACATCATCAAGATCATCGTCGGCGTGCTTATTATCCATTACGCGGTGAACCTGCTTCTTGTGCTTGTGGGTTACCGTTCGGGCGGAACGGCGCCGATCCTCTCTCCGGGCCAGACGGCCGCGGACCTGGCCGAGACGGGCGTTGACCCGCTACCCCAGGCGATGGTCCTGACAAGCATCGTCATCGGTTTGGGTATAACGGCGCTTATGGTGTCGATGGCTATACGGCTGCACCAGAAGTACAGCACGTTTGACATGAACCGAATAAGGAAGCTTCGAGGCTGACTGGCGGGTGGTGCAATTGTTCGGCGCCGAGTAGTTTAGGCCCGTCAGTATAACAAAGCGGTAAGGTAGACGAGATATGGAACAACTCGTACCGTTGTTGGTGGCTTTGCCGTTAGGTGCCGCCTTCCTCATCGTGATGATTGCCCACGCCGGGCCGCTAAAGCGTCTGACCACGCCGCTGGCCGTCCTTGCGGTGCTGGTCAATCTGCTGATAGCGGTCCGGTTGCTGTGGACTGGGGTGCTGCACGTCTACGTGGGCGGGTGGGGGCAAGGCCAAACGCTGGGCATCGAGTTGGTCTGTGACGGACTCTCGAAGTTGATGCTCATAGTGATCAACTTCGTCGCTCTGGCGTCGATCATTTTCGCCACGCAGTACATGCGGCGATTCACAAAGGTCTGGCTGTTCAACGCGCTGTTCCTGCTGATGACGGGGGCGATGAGCGCGATGGTGCTGGCCGGGGACATGTTCAACCTGTTCGTCTTCCTTGAGGTCGCTGCGATCGCCTCGTATGCACTAGTGGCGTTTGGCTGTGAGTCCGAGGAGCTGGAAGCCGCCTTTAAGTACCTGATCCTCGGGACGGTGGGTTCAGCATTTATCCTGCTGGGCGTGACGATCCTCTATTCGCTGACCGGGCATTTGAACATGGCCAAGATCGCCGAGGCCCTCCGTGCGATCGGCCCGGACTCTCCTGCGGTGCTGCTGGGGGGAGCGGCGATGATTGCGGGGTTTGCCCTGAAGGCGGCCATGGTTCCCTTCCATGCCTGGCTGCCCGATGCGCATCCCTCGGCGCCGGCCCCGATCTCCGCGATGCTTTCCGGCGTGCTTATCAAGGCCTCGGGCGTGTACGCTCTGGCGAGGATCGTCTTCAACGTCCTTGGACCGCGTACCGAATACGGAATGGTCCTGATTGTCCTCGGCGCTGCGTCGATGGTAATAGGCGTGTTCTTGGCATTGGGTCAGTGGGATTTCAAGCGGCTGTTGGCCTATCACAGTATCTCGCAGATGGGTTATGTGGTCCTGTCGCTGGGCGTGGCTACCCAGATCGTTTCTCCCAACGGCAGTGGCGACCGTGTCGTAGCTGGCCTGTGCCTGTTTGGCGGGCTGTTCCATCTGTTCAACCACGCCGCGTTTAAGAGCCTGCTGTTTCTGGCCTCAGGGTCGTTCGAACACCGGACCGGAACGCGAATCCTCAAAGAGATGGGGGGGCTGCCCCGCCGGATGCCCGTCTCCAGCTTCTGTTGCCGGATCGGCGCGCTGAGCATCTCGGGCGTGCCTCCGTTTAACGGCTTCTTCTCCAAGCTGATCATCATCATTGCACTGGTGTTGGCCGGCCAGCCGGTCTTGGCGGTCTTGGCGACGTTCGTGGCCTTGATGACGCTGCTGAGTTTCATCAAGGTTCAGCGCTATGCCCTGGAGGGCGAACCGTCCGATGCGGTCGCCGCAGCCCGCGAGGCGCCTGCGGGGATGTGCATCGCGTTGATCCTCCTGGCGATTATCTGCATCTGTGCCGGTTTGGCGATTGTCCCGCTGAGGGATTTGCTGTTCACTCCGGCCGTTGAGGCCCTATTAGGAGCCCTGCCATGAAACGGTTGACGTGCCTGGTGACGGTATTCGTGCTTTGGGTGGGTCTATTCTGGTCGTTGGACCTTGCCGTGCTTGGCACGGGCGTCTTCTTCGCCCTGCTGGTCTCGACGTACCTCTATGACGTCTTCCCCGACCGGATATACATGATTCTTACGCCGAGGCGATGGGTATTCTTCCTGCTGTACCTCCCATACTTTTTCTACTACTGCCTGAAGGCGAATGTCGACGTTGCCCTTCGCGTGATACATCCCGACCTCCCTATCCGTCCGGGGATTGTTAAGGTCCGCACCACGCTGAAAAGTGAGATGGCCAAGACGTTTCTCGCCAACAGCATTACGCTTACCCCCGGAACGCTCACCGTGGATATCGACGGTGATGATTTCTACATCCACTGCATTAATATTCACACCGACGACCCGGCCAAGCGGACCGCCGAGATATGCGGCCGGTTTGAACCGTTCCTGAGGAGGATATTCGAATGAGCGTTTTCGTGCAGATCGCGTTGGCCGTTCTGCTTTTCTCTTCGGTGCTGTGCCTGCATCGGATCGGACGCGGACCCAGCGCTGCGGATCGTACGGTAGCCATCGACATCCTTGGGACGCTGATGGTGGGTTTTTGCTGCGTCATGGCCCTTACCACCAAGCAGGAATACTACATGAACATTGCCATCGCCTGGGCCCTAATCAGCTTCGTCGGGACGCTGGCGCTGGCTAAATACCTGGAAGGCAGGTCATACGATGCTTGAGAACTTTTTCTATGTGTTCATAGGCGTCGGACTGGGGTTTGACCTGTTCGGGTGCATAGGTCTGGTCCGCCTCCCGGACATCTACAACCGGGCGCAGGCGGCCACCAAGTGCGTGACGCTTGGGACGTGCATGATCCTGATTGGCGTCGGGGGGATAGGATTGATCGGCGCCAACTGGCAGATGGGCCTAAAGGCCGTTATCTGTGCCGCTTTCGTGCTGCTGACCAGCCCCGTGGCCGCACACGCTATCTGCCGCGGCGCCTATATCTCCGGGGTCCCGCTGTGGACCGGCAGCGTCGAAGACGCCTTCGCCGACCGCGCCCAGGTCATTCGAACAGAGCAAACGACAGAAGGATCGGTGCAAAGTGAAGAAGCCGAAACTACGTGAACTGAAGGAGGCTATCAAGGCCGTCATCTCCGGTCCGTTTACCTCCAAGTATCCCTTCGAGCCGCACACGCCCCCGGATGGGTTTCGGGGCAAGCCCGAGTTCGACGAGGATAAATGCATCGGGTGTGGGGCCTGCGCGGAGGTTTGCCCGGCCCTGGCGATCGCCGTCACCGACGATATCCAATCCGCTCAACCGATGCGCACACTTCGCCAGCGATGTGACAAGTGCATCTTTTGCGGACAGTGCGAGTTGAACTGCACTACGAAAGAAGGGATAAAACTGACCAAGATCTATGACATGTCCGGGCTGGATCGGTCCGAGCCCGCTACGCAGATCGAACATGAACTGATACTTTGCGAGCTGTGCGGTGCGATTGTTGGCACGCCAAAGCACTTGCGCTGGGTCGCCGAGCAGCTTGGCGCCAAGGCCTACGCCAATCCGACGCTAATCGTATCGGCTGACGGGAGCATGAGATTAGCAGCCAAGGACGCCGGCAGACCAGACGAGCCTGCCTTGGCTCGCAACGACATGATGCGGATCATGTGCCCGGCGTGTCGCAGGACTATGGTCGTGCGGGAGCTGTGGGGCGAGTAGAAACATGCCCCCCGCCCTCGCCGATCAGCACGACCCAGATTCAAGTTCCGCCGGTCGAGACCACCGCGGTATCGATACGGTCGAGCATCTGGCAGATCACCTCGCCGAATTCGCTTCCGAGTCGATGGTGATAGTCTGCATCGGCAACACCCTTGGTGGTGACGACGCAGCCGGCGTCGAGGTGGGCAAGAAGCTTAGCGGTCAAATCCCCTGGAAGGTGTTCAACACCCAGACCGTCCCCGAGAGCTTTCTGATGAAAATTGTCGAACTCAAGCCGGAATCCGTCCTGCTCGTCGACGCCCTCGATTTTGGGGCCGCCCCTGGCGCGGTTGAGGTAGTCTCGGCCGAGAGGATCACCGGTCAGGGGCCGAGCACGCACGGCCCGGCACCGTTGGCGTTTCTGGAGCTGCTGGGGATGATGCATCCGGCCCGCTGCGCCGTGCTGGGAATCCAGCCGAAATCGGGCGACCTGGACGCCCCGCTTAGCGACCCGGTCGCCAAGGCCGTCGATATGGTGGTCCAGGCCTTCAAGGATCTCGCTGAGCGGACCTAGAGCGCGTTAGCTGCTCCCAGGAGCCCCCATCAAGATACTTCGCTCTACGCTTTCGGTAAGTCCGGGAACGCTCCGCTGACAGCCTTGTTGACGATCTTACCCCAGCGCATATTGAGCGCCGCGGCGCAGCCGTCGTTCTGGGCCGCGAAGCTCTCGCCGCCCAGGCGGGCAAGCTGGCGGGCGTACGGTAGGGTTGCGTTGCACAGCGCTTGGGTGCTTGTGCGGGCGACGGCGCCGGGCATGTTAGCGACGCAGTAATGGACTACGCCCTCGATTACGTAGGTGGGGTCGGCGTGTGTGGTGGGTCTGGACGTCTCCGTGCAGCCGCCTTGATCGATACATACGTCCACGACAACGGCCCCGTTCTTCATCCTGGTGAGGGAGTCCTTGGAAATCAGGATCGGTGCCCGCTCTCCGGGGGTCAGCACAGCGCCTACAACGAGGTCGGCGAGCATGAGGTGTCGCTCGATGGCGTGCGGGTCGCTGTATATGGTGGTGACGTTGGCGGGCATGACCTCGTCAAGGTGCCGCAGGCGGTCCAGGTCGATGTCCATTATAACGACGTTTGCGCCCATCCCCGCTGCGATGCGGGCAGCTGCAGAGCCCGCTACGCCCCCGCCGAGGATCAGCACGTTGGCAGGTTCGACGCCCGCCACGCCGCCCAGCAGGATCCCGCAGCCCCCCATGGGCCGCTCCAGGTACTTGGCGCCTTCCTGGATGGACATCTTCCCTGCGATCTCGCTCATGGGCGTAAGCAGGGGCAGGCGGCCGCTTGGGTCTTGGAGGGTCTCGTAGGCCACGGCCGTGATCCCGCTGCCCAGGCAGCCCTCCGTCAACTCGCGAGAGGCGGCGAAATGGAAATATGTAAAGACAGTCTGATCGGGGCGGAACTTGGCGATCTCTTGGGCCAGCGGTTCCTTGACCTTGATGACCAGTTCCGCTTCGGCGAAGATCTGCGCTGCGTCATCGATGATCTTTGCACCCGCTGCCTCGTACGCAGTATCACTGAACCCGCTCCCTGCTCCGGCCCCGCGTTCAAACAGCACGGTATTCCCGTCCCGTCCCAGAAGCTCAACTCCGACGGGCAGCAGAGCCACCCGATACTCATCAACCTTGATCTCGCGAGGTACGCCGACAATCATTGTTCTATCCCTTTTGCTGGAGTGTACTGAGATGTTCAGAGCATTTCAATCAAGCACCCGCCCAGCTGCAAGACGATGCTCTAGAACGCCGATCGTGGGGCTGGGACCTCGCCGTGGGTTGCTATCATGTACTCCTGCAGAGTCTTTACAGACATTTCGCTCTGTTTAAGCGCGCTTATGGCCTGAGCGGTTGCGACAGCGCCCTGCACGGTCGTGATGATGGGGATGCTGCGAGCCCAGGAGGTGCTGCGGATGGCGATTTCATCCTGGCGGGGGTGCTTTCCGCTGGGTGTGTTTATCACCAGCGCGATCTGCCCGTCGATTATCTTGTCCACAATGTGGGGGCGGCCCTGTCTTACCTTATTGACGCGCTGGGGTGAAAGGTCGGCCTCGCTGAAGAACCGGGCGGTCCCGTCGGTAGCGCAAAGCTGGAAACCGTGCCCGGCCAGCGTCCGCGCGACCTCGATGATCTGCGGCGTCTTGTCCTGGTCGCGCAGGGAGAAGAACACCGTCCCGGCGGTGGGTAGGTTCTGACCGGCGGCTAGCTGGGCCTTGGCGAAAGCCATCCCGAAATCCTCAGCAACTCCCATCACCTCGCCGGTGGACTTCATCTCCGGGCCCAACTGCGTATCGACCCCCGGGAATCGGGCGAATGGGAAGACCGCCTCCTTGACGGCTACGTGGTCGATGGTAACCTCTTCCGTCAGGCCGAGTTGCTCCAGTGTATGCCCCATCATCACCTTCGTGGCAAGCTTGGCCAGGGGTACGCCCTTCGCCTTGGCGACAAACGGTACGGTGCGCGAGGCCCTGGGGTTGACCTCCAGGACATATACCTTCCCGTCCTGGACGGCATACTGGACGTTCATGAGACCCACGATGCCCAACGCCCCGGACAGGGCCTTGGTCTGTCTGGTGATTTCCTCGCAGGTCTCGCCCGAAAGCGTCTGCGGCGGAATTACGCAGGCGCTGTCGCCGCTGTGGACGCCAGCCTGCTCGATGTGCTCCATGATCGCCCCGATGACGGTTAGATTCCCGTCGCTGATCGCATCGACGTCCACTTCGACGGCGTTTTCCAGGAACTTGTCGACCAGCACCGGTCGCTCGGGCGATGCTTCCACGGCCTGGGTCATAAAGTGTTTCAGCTCGTCCCGGTCGTAGACGATTTCCATCGCCCTTCCACCCAGGACATAGGAGGGCCTGACCAACACCGGATACCCGATCTGCTCGGCCAGCCTGGACGCCTCTTCGTAGGACGTGGCCGTCCCGTTGGGCGCCTGATGAAGGCCCAGGTCCTCCAGCAGCTCCTTGAATCGCTTGCGATCCTCGGCGAGGTCGATGCTTCTTGGGCTTGTGCCCAACAGCGGTACACCGTTGGCCTCCAGCTCGGCTGAGATATTGAGCGGCGTTTGGCCGCCGAATTGGAGTATCACGCCGAAGGGCTTTTCCGCCTCGACCACGTTAAGCACGTCTTCCGCCGTCATCGGCTCGAAGTACAGCCGGTCGGACGTGTCGTAATCCGTGCTGACCGTCTCGGGGTTGCAGTTGATCATGATGGCTTCGCAGCCTTCTTCGCGCACAGCCATCGCCGCGTGAACGCAGCAGTAATCGAACTCAATCCCCTGGCCTATGCGGTTGGGTCCGCCGCCTAAAATGATGATCTTTTTCTTGTCGGTGGCGCGGCATTGATCGACGGGCTCGTAGGTCGAATAGAAATACGGCCGGGCCGGATCGACGTCTCCGGCGCAGGTGTCCACGAGCTTGTACACCGGACAGACCCCGAGCTGCTTTCGCTTCTTGCGGACGGTGGCTTCTTTGCAATCCAGCAGGTGCGCCAACTGACGGTCGGAGAAGCCCCAGCCCTTCGCCTTACCAAGCAGCTCCTTATCGATACCGTTGATTCCGCCGTTTCCCCCGGCGGAGCGGATTTCCTCCTCGACTACCAGCAGCTGCTTGAACTGCCAGATGAACCACCGGTCGATCTTGCTGAGCTCGTAGATCCGATCGATATCAAACCCAAGCTGCAGGGCGTAGCGGATGTAGAACAACCGCTCGTCGTTGGGTGTGGAGAGCTTTTCGATTACTGTCTGCTCGTTGGGAAGCTCATCCGGATCCTTACCGTCTGCCCCAAAACCGAAACGGGAGATCTCCAAAGACCGCAGGCCCTTCTGAAGTCCCTCGGCGAACGTCCTTCCGATGGACATCGCTTCGCCGACGCTCTTCATGCTTGTGTTGATGATGCGCTCGGCCTGGGGGAATTTCTCGAAAGTAAACCGCGGGGTCTTAACCACGCAGTAGTCCACTGTCGGTTCCTGCATGGTGTAGGTCTTGCCCGTTACGTTGTTGAGGACCTCATCAAGCGTATATCCGACTGCCAGCTTGGTTGCCACGCTGGCGATCGGGAAGCCCGTGGCCTTGCTTGCGAGGGCGGAGCTGCGGGAAAGACGCGGATTAACCTCGATGATGAATATCTCGTCGCTTTCAGGGTCCCCAGCGAACTGGATGTTCACGCCGCCGCCTTTTACACCGATGCGGCGGATGATCCGCTTGCAGTAGTCCACGTAGCGGGCATAATCCTCAGCCGTGAGGGTCTGGGCCGGAGCGACCACGATGCTGTCTCCGGTGTGGACGCCCATCGGGTCGATGTTCTCCATGCTGGTGATTATGATGACGTTGTCTTTGCAGTCGCGCATCACCTCGTATTCGATTTCCTTCCAGCCCAGCACGCTGCGTTCGACGAGGATCTCGGTGACCGGGCTGCTCTTGAGGCCGTGCTCCAGCAGGGGCGGTGCCTCTTCGGTGTTGTAGATGGTGCTCCCGCCGGTCCCACCCAGCGTAAAGGCCGGGCGGATGATAACGGGCAGGCCGATCTGCTCGATGATCGCCATGGCGTCGGCGACATTGTGGGCGATCCCGCTGGCCGGGACCTTCAAGCCAATCTCCATCATGGCGTCCTTGAATTCCTGGCGGTCCTCAGCAGTGCTGATCGCGGCCGGATCGCACCCGAGCACTTCGACGCCGTAGCGGTCGTAGACTCCGGCCTGGGCGAGGAAGACCGCTACGTTCAGCCCGGTCTGACCGCCCAGTGTGGGCAGGACGGCGTCGGGCCTCTCGCGCACTATGATCTTCTCGATGATCTCAGCCACTATCGGCTCGATGTATGTCCGATGCGCCATGACCGGATCGGTCATGATGGTGGCGGGATTGCTGTTGACCAGGACGACCTCGTAACCTTCCTCCAACAGGGCCTTGCACGCCTGCGACCCGCTGTAGTCGAACTCGCATGCCTGGCCGATGATTACCGGCCCGCTACCGATCATCAGGATTTTCTTTAGGTCTGTACGTTTCGGCATTTGCCTGGATTACCTCTTGTACGCCCGGCCGATGGCCAGGGAATCGACGAATTCGCTGATATGTCCGTTCACCAGACCGGGGGCAGGGCCTGCCAAAACTGCCTGCAGGCCCACGGCCGAACCATCCTTGGTGCAGATGCCCTCCACGGTCTGGTCTGTCATGTTCTCCCACAGCAACTGGGCCTTGGGGTTGCTCAGTACACTATCGCGATTAAGGGCGATGCTGTGCCTCTGGTGGGTTACCTCGGCGGTCCCGTCCAGCAGGTTACGCACCGCATAGTTGGCCCCGTGGTGCCCTCGGCTCATGACCTGAGCCTCGCATCCCAGCGCCACCCCCAGCGCCACGTTGCCCAACCCAATCGCCAGGATCGGTACCTTACCTATCAAGGCCTTTAGGGTCTGGACGGTGGGTTGGGGGGGGACAGATGCGCCGGGTCCGTCGGATACGAAAAGCCCGGCCGGCTTGGTGCCCAAGATCGAGTCGGCCCTCGCGTCATGTACAAAGACTATAGGATTGCAGCACTGGGCAAACTGTTTCAGTTGCGATCGGCGAATCCCCAGATTCAGCACGGCTACTTTAGCTCCACTCCCGGGCTTGGGCGGCGGCGGGTCGGTGGGCTCGAATTGCGGTCGGTCTGTTTCGCCCAGTGTCTTGGTAAGCGCCTCGAGGTTTGCATCTTCGGTCGCAATCGCAGCAGGCATCTCGCCTTTTTCCCGCAGATGTACAGCCACACCTCGTGTGTCGACCCCGGCCAGACAAGTAACCCCCGCCTGCGACAACATGTTCTCAAAGCTGTCCTCGGAAAGATAGTGGCTGCGAAACTCGCTGAGCACCTTGACTACCATTCCGGCGACCTGCGGTTCATGCGATTCGGAAAACCGTTCGGCGACGCCGACGTTGCCGATCTCCGGATACGTGAACGCCAGAATCTGGCCCTTGTAGGCCGGGTCGGTCGCCATCTCCTGAAATCCGACCACGCCGGTGTTGGCGACGAGCCAGCCCGTGGTTGTCTTGGCGGCGCCTCGCAGCGTCCCTTCAAAGCGCGCCCCGTCCGCCAGCAGAAGATATCCTTTCATGTTTCCGTCTTTTCCGCTCACTCGTTAGGCCTCTCGAGTCGTCCCTAGACGTATTCCACCGTGGCTGGCGGCTTTGGGGTTAAGTCGTACAGACAGCGGTTGACGTCCTTTATCTGCACGATCCGCTCGCAGATCCGGTTCAGTTTTTCCCAAGGTAGTTGTGTGGCGGTCGCAGTGCGGGCGTCTACGGACTCGATGCACCGCAAGACGATTATCTGCCCGAACTGCCGCTTGTTGTCGCGGATACCCGTGGCCCGGTCGTTAAGCAGCACAGCCATGTATTGGAAAGCGCCACTGTCGGCGAGTTCCTCTTCGACGATCGTCGTCGCTTCCCGCACGGTTTCCAGGCGCTCGGGCGTTACTTCGCCTACAATCCGCGTAGCCAGGGCCGGACCGGGGAACGGAATCCGCTGGGACAGCTCATCCGGCAGGTCGAGGAGCTTGGCGACCTCGCGGACGCCGTCTTTCCGCAGCGTCTTGAGCGGCTCGAGGACGGAATACCCGTAGGTCTCTTCCGGTGAGATCCCAATCTGGGCAAGGATGTTGTGCTGGCGCTTGATTCCAGCGACCGTTTCCTCGATATCCGTCAGGATCGTCCCGTGCAGGAGGAACTTCGCGCCGCGGTCCTTGACCTCCCGGCTGAAGACCTTGGCGTAAAAGGTGTCGGTAATTGCCTGGCGCTTCTTCTCCGGGTCGGTTTCCCCGGCGAGGGCCGCTAGGAATTCCTCGCGAGCGTCGAGAAGCTCGACGCCGATGCCCATCCCTTTGAATGTCTCCACGACGCGCTGGGGCTCGCCATGGCGCATCAGTGCGTTGTCCACGAAAATGGTCTTGAGCTGATCGCCCAATGCCCTATGCCCAAGAACCGTCACCACGGAGCTGTCGACGCCGCCGCTCAACGCGTTGATCGCGATCGCATCGCCGACGGTGTTCTTGAGGTACTCGACTTGTTCTGCAATGAACTTCTGATAGTCCATGGTGATCTCCCTCAGGATGGGCGTTAGCTGGAATCCGCACTAAGCAACAACCATAAACCCGCAAGACATTAGCGAACCACCCCAGCGGTTGCAATGGAATTCCCGGACGGAATTGCCCAGTTATTGCCGTAGGATTCACTTGCGGCTGGGCTGTCCGCGGAGAACCTCCCCAGAAGTGCTAATCGTCCGGGAAAGCGGCCCTTTTCGTGTCGCATTTCGTGTGTCCACTTGCTCTTGTCTATGGAAACGTTTCCTGCAAGGAGTGGCGGTGAAGATGCAATCGGATGCCTAGCTAGTAGCGGCTGCCGTTGGCGGCCCCAACGGTGCTTTCGCGATACTGGTACGTCGATATGAGCGGCCTGTCCAGCGGCTGGGATCGACGATGATGCCGCTGAAATCCACCGGGTCCGATGGGGCACTTGCCAGCAACCCTCCAGGTATATAGCATGAGCGGCGAGGGGCAGCGCCGGTTCTAGGGCGCGTTTGAGTTGTTGGGTGTGCCTATGCGGACTACATACTGTCTAGCTGTTCTTGGGCCCTTGTTCACAGCAGCCATGCTGGGCTGTGAAGCGCCCAGGGTGATCGTACAACATACGCTGCCACCGGCCCTGGACGTTCCCGCCGAGGCCCTTACCGTGGATCCGGCCGACTTCGTGGTTACCTCCGGCCAGGACGGTACGGCCACCGCCTTTGTCGCCAAGATGCTTAAGAGGCGCCTGAAGACCTGGACCCCGTTCGTACTGGAAGGGATCTCGCAAACTGAAGCCCAAGGTGCGGGCCGGGTTGAGGGAAAGATCCATATCGAGCAAACCGAGACAAAAGGGTCTCGCTGGGTTCGCCGCGAGGAAGCAAAGACCGGCCGGCTGCGAAGAGAGAAGATACCCACGCTGGTGCGGACCGGGATGGTTCGGATAACTTTTGTGGTCAGATCGGCCGAAACCGGCGAGCAACTGGTCGCTGCGGACATCTCCCGCCCGTACAGTTCCGCCGACGATCCGCGCGTCCGAGACAAGGGGGGGCAAGGGCGCCCCGACGACCCAGAACGGATTCCCTCCGCAGATCAGATCGTCAACGAGCTCCTGGCTGATTGTGTCGGCAGCTTCTGTCAAATGATCCGCCCTATGGAACTGAGGGTCCAAGTGCAGTTCCGTCCGGCGGCGGGCCAGCGGGCGGAGGAGGGCCTGGCCGCTGTAAGCTGGGGGATGTACGAAAAAGCGCTTGTGCTGTTTGATGAGGCCCTCAGGACCGACCCGGCCAATCCGGCGATAATGTTCAATCTCGCCGCAGTCGCCGAACTTACCGGCAGGGACGAAACTGCCCTGCGGTTCTATCAAGCGGTTTTGAAGAGGGCCAAGGGCCGCGACCGCCCAGCCAAGGACGCCGTAATTAGGCTCACCAACGTACTGGCGCGGCGGAAGTCCTCCTGATCGGATCTGCTTCCCGGGGCGGGTGGAGAGGAAACGAGCTGTGATGAATCGGCGCTTGCTTTCGGCTTGCCTGCTGTTGGGAGTTGTGCTGCATCTCGGCGCCGCCTGCGCCGCCGGCGAGGATGACGGGAAGCGTTTCGTTGAGGCGGTGCGTCAGTTCGCAGACAACGTGCTGGCGCACGGTCGGGATGTTTACGGCCCCAAGCACACGCCACTTTTCGTTGATGGTCTGAATGTAGATACGCGCGCTGCACCCGTCTGGAAGCACAAGGGTGAGGTGTGGATCATCTCCAACCTCGCCTCCCAGCAGAACCTTTTCCGGACGCTTAACGGCCTTACGGAACTGACCGGCGAGCAGAAGTATAGAGTGGCGGCCGGGATGGCAATTAAGTACGCGTTCGCTAACCTCCGCAGTCCCAACGGTCTGATCCACTGGGGCGGACATACCATCTACGATGCCGGCGGCGAGAGAATTGTCGGCGAAGGGTACAAGCACGAGCTGAAATACAACCTGCCGTACTACGAGCTTATGTGGCAGGTCGACCCGCAGGCGACGAAGCAGTTTATCGAGGCGTTCTGGGCTGCACACATCCTCAATTGGTCCAATCTGGACATGAACCGGCATGGTAAGTACACCAGAACGAACAGAAGGTTGTGGGCTAACAAATATAAAGGCGGGCCCATCTTCTTTAAGAGCAGAGCCCTCCCGTTCCTGTCGACGGGCACGGACCTGATTTACGCGGCGGCGATCTTGGCGAAGGTCAGTCACGATGCAGCGCCGCTGGTATGGGCCAAGCGGCTGGCGTATCGGTACGTCGAGACGCGAAACCCAACGACAGGGATGGGCGGTATTCAGTACAACCGCTACTCTGGGGGCGATCGGGCACAGGTGCAATTCGGTGAGCAGGTCCCGGGCCATCTGGTCCTGGAAGGGACGCTGGTCATACGGCGATCTGTCAATTCGATCACAGGTACCTCGGCGATCTGTCGATTGAAGCTGGGCGAACTGCTGGGCCCCGGGGGCAAGGAGTTTATCAAATGGGCGAGCGAAGATCTGAAAGCCTTCGCCAGCTGCGCTTATGATGTCGAGAAAAACGAGTGGACCCCCATGCTCACCGATGGGCATGTGCTGCTGGGCCTCGAGCCGGCGAGGAAGGGATACTACAGGCCCGATCAGCGGAACTTCCAGAAGTGGGCTCCACTAACGCGGTCGTTCTGGTCATACGCCCTGGCGTGGCGGGTGACCGGCGACGAGCAGTTGTGGGAAATGGCCCGCAACATCGCTCGCTATCATGGCCTGGGGGACATCGGCGCTCCGGGCGGGGTCGATCCCAGGCTTAATCTCGCAAAGAACCACTCCAGGAACACCAACTTGCTCTTGGCCCTGTTGGAGCTGTACAAGAAGACGAAACACAAACCGTACCTGACGATGGCGACTGGTATCGGGGATAACATCCTAAAGTGGAAGTTTCGCAAAGGGTTTTTCGTCAGAAGCGACCGGCACGTATTCGCGCAGTTCGACGCCCTCGAGCCGCTCGTGCTGCTGCAACTGGTCGCTGCGTTGCGGGGCAGACCCACACCCGCGTGGGAATACTGGGGCGGCCGGGGGTTCTTTCACTGCCCCCACGACGGTCTGGGCCGGACGTATGACAACACAGTGATCTACGCACAAAGGAACAAGGCGCCCGTGAAGTGAGCGGCCGTGTTGCCAGTGGCGTCCTGGCTCGCCCTGGAACAGATACATCCAATCGTTAACTGCTCTAATTGATGGGCCAACACGCCGGTTGACTTCAGGAATACCTTCCTGCCCGCCGGTGCGGCGCGCTGTTGCGAGGCGGTTGACCCCCGCCTGCGTTCGTGCTACTTTGCTGGCGCCACTCAGGGCCACCGGCCGGGACTTCGAAGGCACTTTGCGAGATTGACCCATGACCAAGCGGCGCTGCTATCTGGTCCATACTGAGCAGATACCCCTAAGAGCGGCCTTCGGTGTCATCGATGCCCACAATCACCTTTGGAGTGATTGGGACGTCCAGAAGCTCCTCGCCGTTATGGACGAAGTAGGGATTCTCAGCTACTGCGACCTGACTGCGAATGTCTCCATATCTTGGGCTGAAGGCGGGTATGTCCTAGGTGAGGGGAAGTTCGAAGACTTCATCGCCAACTGCGCCGAGAAATACCCCGGGCGGTTTTACGGGTTTACGATGGTCAACTTCGCGCGTCCGAAGACAGAGCCGCTGTTCACCGACCCCGACGAGTTCGTTGACCAGGCCGTGGCGATCCTGCAAGAGCACGTCGAACAGGGCGCTCGCGGGCTAAAGATACTCAAGGAGCTTGGGCTGCATCTTCGCGACGGCGACGGGAAGCTGATCGTGGTGGACGATTCGCGTCTGTCGCCGATCTTTGCCCAGGCAGGCGAGCTTGGCGTACCTGTTCTGATGCATCAGTCGGACCCGGCCGGGTTCTTCGACCCGATCACGCCGGAAAACGAACACTACGAGTCGCTCCAGAAATATCCGCAGTGGAGCTTTGTGGACCCGAAGTTTCCGCGCAAGGCCGAGCTACTTGCCCGACGCGACAACGTCATCCGCCGGCACGGCGACACGACGTTCATCCTCCCGCACGTGGCCAACTATGCCGAGAACCTCCCGTATGTCTCAAAGCTCCTGGAGGAGAATCCGAACGTCTACGTCGATTTTTCCGCCCGGATCGACGAGCTGGGCCGCCAGCCCTACTCGGCGAGGGATTTCTTTATCCGCCACCAGGACCGCATCCTGTTCGGCTCGGACATGCCGCCCTCCGCGGAAATGTATAGATGCTACTTCCGTTTCCTGGAAACGTTTGATGAGTATTTCTTCGCGCCCGATTATGACGGTACGTTCGATCGGGCCCGGTGGGGTATCTGCGGGATTGGCCTCCCGAAAGACGTCCTGGCGAAGATCTACTACAAAAACGCGATGAAGATCATCCCGCACCTGCAAGAAGATCTGAAAGACAACACCGTGTTCGAGCAATAGCTTCAAAGGACACCAATAGCTTTCGACTGCGATGGGAAAGGACTAGGAGCCATGATCAAGCCGAAGGTTGGATTCATAGTGTACGGGACGCACAAGGACGGCCTTGCCGATCCGATGGGCAAGCCGTTCATCGACAAGAAAATAGTCGCCGGCGCTAAGAAGGCCCTGCGATCCGCCGGGGTGCAGCTCGTCGAATACCCGACGGTCCTGGCGACCAAGCCCGAATCCCGGGAGTGTCTCGCCAAGTTCAAAAAGGCCGACGATATCGACGCGATTGTCCTGTTTTCCGGTACGTGGATATGGGCCTCCGAGCTGATAGCGGCGATCCGCGACTTCGCCTCCACGGGTAAGGGAATCGTGATCTGGACCAACCCGGGTTCCCAGGGCTGGCGGCCGGTCGGAGGGTTGGTGCTGCACGGGGCGATGATGGAGATAGGCCTGAGACATCGCTTCGTCTATGGCGACTACAAGGATCCCAAGGAGATCGAGCGCATCGCCTCGTACTGCCGCGGCGCCCACATGAAGAACCTGCTGAACATGAGCACGATCGGTGCGTTCGGCGGGCGCGGGATGGGTCAGACGTGCGGCCGAGCCGATCCGTCCCAATGGATGAAGGTCTTCGGGATCGACATCGACTCGCGCGACACGACTGAGCTTGTCAAAACCGCCAAAGCCGTCGGCAAACCCGAGCTGCTGCGGGCTCGAACGCGGATCAAGAAGCTCTTTACCGGGAAAGTTCCAGACGATGAGATCTCCAACCGGTCGATCCGCTTGTACCTCGCCTTAAAGAAGCTGGTGAAGAGGAACAACTTCGATTTCTACACCATCCAGTCGTTCCCGGGCCTGGGTGATGAGTACTCGGCGACATGCTTTGCCCAAAGCATGATGCTGGAAGACGGCGTCGGTACGTCCACGCTGGGCGATTTCAACACGCTGCTTACGGTCAAGCTGCTGGGTGACCTGAGCACGGAGCGGGTCTACTACGGCGACCTGCAGCACATCGACAAGACCAACAACGAGATCAAGATCATCGGCGACGGGGCGTGTCCGCCGTCACTGGCTGGGAAGATAGGACCGGCCGGGTTCGCCCAGCACGGGATTCCCACCGAGGGTGAGGCGGGTGGCTTGGCAGTCCAGTTGGTCTGCAAGGTCGGCGAGGGCGTCCTGGCGAGGCTGGGCCGAAATGACGGCGAGTTCGAGATGATCATCACCCGTTGCAGTATCTTCGAGCCGCCGAAAAGCAAGATCACCGCCCGACGCAACGAGTGCGGTATACCATTCTGGCCGCACGGGTTCGTCACCGCCCACTGCGACATCGAACAGCTCCTGGACAGATGGACCAATGAATATGCGTGCCTGGGATACGGGCAAAACCTGTATGAGGACCTGAAGGCGTTTTGCGAACTGACGGGAATAAAGGCGATAGCACTATGAGCGATAAGACAATCGAGCTGAAATCCGGACCGTGGGACCTGCAGTGCCTTCCCGACGACGGCGCGCGGATCAGCGTGCTGCGATATGAGGGGCTGGACCTCGTAACCACCGCCCCGGCCAACTTCCGCGCGCCGCATGAAGATTACGGCGAGTACGAGCTTCGCCCCGTATACGGATACGATGACTGCTTCCCTTCGGTTCGCCCGTGCCAATACCCCGGATCCAAAGGCGTCCGGATTCGCGACCACGGCGAGGTCTGCTGGAGCAAGTGGGACGTCACCGTACAGGACAATACGCTTATCTGCTCCGTCCGACCTGAGGCGACACCGGCGCTGGGACTTGTCCGCAAGGTGATACTGACCGACACGTCGCTTACCTGGAGCTTCGAGGTAACCAACGACTCCGCCGGTGACATGCCCTTTATGCACGTCATCCATCCCCTCATGCCGCCGGAGAAGATCAGATCGATCAAGCTGCCTGACTTCGGCGAAGCTGTCAGCCCAATGCGAGACGGGGCGACCCTGCCGACTAACACCGGCGCCGAGCAGGCCGAGTACCTGCTGAGCCAGCCAACCGGGACGGCCGACTTCATGCAGTTGATGGACGTCAAATCGGGCCGGGTGGAGCTGGGATGGGACGGCGGACTGACGCTTTCGATCGACTTTGATCCCAAGGTGTTCCCGACGTTGGGCATCTGGTGGAACCGGGGCGGATATCCGGACGAGGAAGGTATCGGCCGCAGCGAGTGCGCCTTCGAACCGATCCCAGGGACGGACTGCTCGCTGGAGACCTCATACGCCTCCGGAGTGTATCAGACCGCCCCAGCCGGCGGGAAAGTAAGCTGGGACGTGTTGTGGGAGCTTAGCGGCGCAACCGCACGACAGGGGTGAGGCAATGGGCATTGTCCACGACCGCCAACAGGTGCTCGACGTTTACACCGACGCCGCCCAGCGCGGCTGGGTGCTGGCGGGGTTCAACACCGAAAACCTGACCACCACGGAGGCGATACTCTCCGGTGCGGTCGAGGTCGCCCAAGCAATAGGCTGCGCGGATCTCCCCATCGTCATTGGGCTGACGAATCTGTATCCCCACCGGCCGCAGGCCGTCAATTACACCCACACGCGCTGCTGGGAGACGGGGCTCAAGCTATTCCTGGCGGATATCGAGGTGCTGTTGGGTTCGGGCTCGGCGTTTGCCGACCTGAAGGTGCTTATCCACCTGGATCATGTCTGCCCGGACATAGACCGGGACCTGCTTGGGTGGGACATGGCGCGGTTCTCGTCGATCATGTACGACGCATCTTCGAGGCCGATCGATCAGAACATCGCCGCAACGGCCGCGTTCGTCCAAGAACATCGCGACGAGATTATCATCGAGGGAGCTTGTGGGGAAATCGCCGAGGCCCTCGGGCAGGTCAAATCTGAGCCGACCACACCGGACACGGCCGAACGGTTCTGGCGTCAGACCGGCGTCGATCTGGTCGTGGCCGATCTGGGAACCCAGCACCGCGCCGCTGCGGCTGAGCTTGAATACCACGCCGAAGTGGCCAGGCAGATCACCGAGCGGATCGGCCCACGGCTCGTACTGCACGGGGCTTCCTCGATCAGGCCAGAGCAGATCGCGAATCTGTTTGCGGACGGGGTGCGGAAGGTCAACATCTGGACCGCGCTGGAGCGCGATGCTACATTGGCGCTGCTTCGCGATATGCTCACCAACGCCGCAAAGCTCGTCGGGGCCGAACAAGCCCGCCAGCTCGCCGCCGACGGGCTTCTGGGCGAAGCGGCGGATACCAAAAGCCCGGCGTCCGTGTCGCACTTTACCACCCACTATCGCCGGGAGCTTGTCTTCGGGCGGATGAAGAAGACCGTTGCGGATTACCTTCAACTACTGTACGTCTGAGAGCAGGCTCGGATGGAAAACTACATGGGCATCGATGTCGGGACGAGCGGCTGCAAGGCCGTCGTGTTCGATCGGACCGGTAAGCAGGTCGCCGCTGCGTATCGCGAGTACGACATCATTACTCCCCACCCGGGCTGGGCTGAGCTGGACCCAAACGAGGTCATCTCCAAGTGCTTCGACGTCATCGCTGAGGCCGCCGAACAGGCTCCCGCCAAATCCATCCGGGGCCTTGGGATATCGACCCAGGGCGAGGCCTTCACGCCGATCGACAAGGATGGCGCCGCTGTGGGTAACGCATTGGTCAGCTCCGATACCCGTGCGGCCGCGTACGCCGAGACCTGGAGCCGGGACTTCGGTGTCGACAAGCTGTATCGGATAACCGGCCACACCGCGCATCCGCTCTTTTCTTTGTTCAAGCTGCTCTGGCTGCGTGACAATGCGCCCGAGATCTGGTCGGCGGCGGATAAGTTCCTCTGTTTCGAGGACCTGCTGCTGTTTCGCCTCGGGATCGAACCGGTAATGGGCTGGCCTCTCGCCGGGCGGACGATGCTGTTCGACGTCCGCAAGCACGAATGGAGCGCGGAGATTCTCGATGCGATCGGCCTTGACGCCGCCAAGCTCGCGAGGCCGCTTGCGTCAGGGACTGTCGCGGGTAAGGTGGCGGCCGACCTCGCCGCTCGGTTGGGCTTAGGTGATGAAGTCTTCGCCGTCACGGCCGGGCACGATCAGTCCTGCGCAGCGCTGGGAGCTGGCGCCACCGAGCCAGGTCTGGCGATGTACGCCACGGGGACGGTCGAGTGCATCACGCCGGCGTTCGACAAGGCGGTCTTCAGCGACGAGCTTCGCAGCAACAACCTGGCGACCTACGACCACACGGTCGGCGGGATGTACATCACCGTCGCCTACAGCCTTACCGGCGGGAATATACTCAAGTGGTTCCGCGATGAGTTCGGCGCAGCCGAAGTGGCCCAGGCCGACCAGACAGGTGCCAACGCCTATGAGCTTCTGCTGGCCGCTGCGGGCGAGGAGCCCTCGCCGCTTATCGTCCTGCCCTATTTCACGCCGACCGGAACGCCGTATTTCGACACACAGGCCACCGGTGCGATCCTGGGCCTGCGGCTATCGACGAGGCGCGGGCAGGTCATTCGCGCGCTGCTGGAGGGTGTGGCCTTTGAGATGAGGCTGAACCTAGAGATACTTAATCGTTCCGGTTGCGTGATTAATGAGCTTCGGGCCGTCGGAGGCGGGGCGAAGTCCGCTCTGTGGTCTCAGCTCAAGGCGGACGTGATTGGTAAGCCGATCACAACGTTAAACGTCACCGAGGCAGGTTGTCTGGGCGCGGCCTTGCTGGCGCGGGCCGCCGATGCCGATCAGCCCATCACCGAACTTGCCGGGAAGTGGGTAAAACCCGTGCGCACGGTCCACCCGCGCCAACAGCTCGCCGGGTGGTACACCGAGCGATTCGAATTGTACAGACAGCTTTACCCGACGCTGCGCGGATTGAGCGTCGGATCAGATAGGGGAGGCTTGTCATGATGAATTTGCGGAATCTCGCTGTGGCGTTCGCCTTTCTGTTGGGGTTGGGTTCACCGCTTGGTGCCGAGCAGGTGGTTGTATTGGATTCGTGCCAATACGGCTCGCTCGAGGCGGCGCGCTTGGCGTGGCGGCCGATTGATGACAACACCTCGCCGGTTGAGCTGACAAGCGACCAGACCGGGCGGACTTTGCTGAAGCTGCCGTGCAGTTTCTCCGCCCACGACGATTGGCGTGTGGGCTGGGACCTGTCGGGTCAGTGGGATCTGTCGGGGACCCGCGAGATTCTAATAGAAGCGGTCGCCGACAGCTCCAAGCAGGCCGCGATGACGCTCTACCTTCACACCCGGAACGGGTGGTACCGCATGGGTTTTCGTGTTCCGGAGGCGCAGCGGACGATTCGCCTGAAGCCAAAGCAGTTCAAGCTTGAGGGGACCCCGGACGGGTGGGACAAGATCGACCGGATCCGCCTCTCGGTGGCTCGCGGAGAGGGCGAGGATCGCGAAATACTAATCGGGCGGTTGGCGGTCGTCACCGCCGATACGCGAGTCGCTGTCTATTGCAACGACCCCGACCGAGACACCTCGTCCGCGATCGACCTGTATGTTCGCCGTACGTGCGACTCGCTGGACAGGCTCAGTATTGGGTACGACATCATCAGCAACGAGCAGGTCGCCGCAGGCGTCCTGGCGGGTAAGAAGGTGCTCATATTACCTCCCAACCCCGTACTCGACACCCCGGCCGGGCAGGCGGTGAAGGAATTCCTCGCCGGGGAGGGCAAGCTGATTGGGTGCGGCGAGCTGTCGGAGCAGGTGCTGGGGTGGTTAGGCGTTCGCCTTGGCGGCGTCGCCCCTGGCGGGCCGGATGAACTAGACACCGTCCACTTCGAGCCGACGGGCGGCGAAGCGCCCGCCAACGTCCGGCAGCGCGCCCGCAGAGCCTACAAGATCCTCCCGTCCGAGGGCACTCGAGTTGTAGGGCGGTGGGTAAACCGACAGGGCAAACCCACCAACGTCCCGGCGATCACGCGGAACGCAAACGGGTATTACTTCGGTGCCCCGCTGAGCAGGTTTCATCCGTATGACAACGACGAGCTGTTGCTGAGGATGGTAGGACGGTGCGCACCGGGTTTGTTGCAGCATGCGTACGAGACCCAGCTGTCGCAGCTGGGACGCCTGGGTGGACTAGGCGGCCCCAAAGACCTGGCCGCCGCCGTCGAAGCGATGCCCATAGATTCCCCCAATCGCGCCGAGGCGAACGAGCAGCTGAAACAAGCCAATATGCTCCTCGCTGACGCCCGCGCAGAGGCCGACCGCAAGGACTGGCGCCGCGCCTTGGAGCTGATGCGCCAGGTGCACCTTGCTTGTATGAGGGCTTACGCCTTGTCCCTGCTCCCCGAGACGCCGGAGAAGCGGGCCGTCTGGTGCCACAAGCCGCGTGGCGTGGAAGGTATGACGTGGGACGAGGCAGCGGAGCATCTGGCCGCCAATGGGTTCAATATGTTGATGGCGAATATGCTTTGGGGCGGCGGGGCTGCATACGACAGCAAGGTCCTACCGGTCATACCCGAAGCCGTCGAGTATGGCGATCAGCTCACCGAGTGCGCAGCTGCGGCCAAGAAGCACGGCCTGGCGCTGCATGTCTGGAAGGTCAACTGGCGCCTTGGCGGGAGGACGACAGAGCAGTTTCGCCGGCGGATGCGCCAAGCAGGGCGGCTGCAGGTGAATCTGGCCGGTGAGACGGTCGACTGGTTGTGTCCCACGCAGCGGGAGAACATGAAGCTCGAGCTGGACTCGATGCTGGAGGTGGTCAGCAACTATGACATCGCCGGCGTGCACATGGACTATATCCGTTACCCTAATCGCGAGACGTGCTTCTGCCCGCGCTGCCGCACCCGGTTTGAATCCATCCACGGCGCCAAGGTGGACAACTGGCCGGGCGACGTCGCAAGCGGCGAGCTGCGCGATGAATACAACCGCTTTCGCCGCCATCAGATAACGCGCCTTGTCGCCGCCATCAGCGAGAAGGCCCGCATCATCAAACCGGCGATTCAGATCTCCGCTGCGGTGTTTTGGGACTGGCCCGGCGCCCGCCAAGATGTTGCTCAGGACTGGGTGCTTTGGGCGCGAAAGGGTTACGTGGACTTTGTCTGCCCGATGCAATACACCGCGACGCCGGAGGATTTTGAATACCAAACCAAGGCGACGATCAGGTGGGCCGGCGGGGTCGTGCCCGTCCTGCCCGGGATCGGTGCGACGCTCGGACAGAGGCTGGATCAGACGTTGCAGCAGGTTCTTATCACGCGCAAGTACAACGCGGGCGGTTTTGTGCTGTTTGAGTACTATCCGGTGCTGGCGGAGTACCACCTACCGCTGCTGGGGATGGGCGCCACCAGCAGATGAGGCAACTGGGAGGTGCGATTCATCACTTATCGGCGGGGCGTGTGGCGCCGCCGGCCTGCTGCGTCGTAGGTTGGTCTGCAGGGATGTGAGTTTCCCACCGGGACTGTCGAATCCGCCACGCAACGGCCCACGTTCCCAGGACAATCAGCACCACCGCCACCACCCAACGCCACGGTAGACGGAAGATCCCCGAGGCCCGGGCCGGATAGCGGGGCCTCTCGGTGAAAAACCTCCCCTGCTTGGTCGTCAGTCGCATCCGCGCGTTGATCGCCCACCCGGAGCCCTCGAGGATCGCACTTAGATCTCGCCTGCGCAGCTTGAGGGATGCAACGATGAGTGTGGGCAGCATCACGAGGAGTATCGCGGCGAGGACGCCTATGACAATCGCCAGCCAATGCGTCTGGGCCAGGGTCTTTGTTATATACGCCAAGGCGGAGCCCAGTGCAGCGACGGCGACACCTGCACCCATGAGCATCCCTCCTGTCGCCAGCGGCGAGGTCGCTCGGGTGGCGGCGGGGGCCGTTGCGGCCTGAGTCATCGCGGCCGAGGCGCTTGCGTCCAGCTTCTTCTCAGCCCGGGCGGTGATGGACTCGATCTTGCCCGTCACCAACTTCCCGAACCTCACGAACGGCGAGACGAGCGCTTCGCACAGGGAGATGGGGTTCTCGATGATGCTTGCGACGGTAGCGTCGCATTCGGCCCCGGTCGTGTCCGTGAAGATACCTCTCTTCCCGACGCATAAGTTGCCCTTGCCCCTCGAGGTCACCGGGACGGCGACTTCGAACTTCGGCGCATCGTGTGGCGGGGCGACCTGAACGTACAGCAGATACATATTTGATGTCTTGGCGATCTCGATGTGCTTGGCGCGGTCGTCGACGCGGACGGATAGGTTGAATCGCCGCCCGTCCATCACGAGCGTGCCCATCTCGAACATTGCTCGCTTGGCTGGGTCGTACAGGTGTGGGAAGCTGACGAAGTTATTGGCTAGCTCGATCATGTACCTCTGGTAGAGGATGAGCTTCTCAACCAGGCGAATGCTGCCCAGCTCGAAGGCGGTGGCTGCGCTTTCGTCGATCACAGCGGCGACGGCGCTGGTGTATCTGTCGTCCAGATACCGGCGCAGCTTCTGGACGCCCAGCGCCCCAACGTCCCCTGCGGGCTCAGCTTCGACCCATGCGCGGTAGGGCCCAAAGACGGAACGGATCTCCTGCCAATCCGCCGCCGTAAGTATCGAGCTGGGCTTGCCCAGGACGGGGGCGAGAACTTGTTCGCGAAATCTGCTCAGCGCCTCGGTGTAGAAGGGATTGACCTGCTCATCCAGGTGCAGGACGCGGTCCGCCCGGGCCCTGCCCAGCGGTGCCTGGGCCAGTACGCGCTCGATTACCTCCGGATCGTCAAAGTCCAGATCGGCAAGTTCCGCCTCCGTCCATCCCATCCGCGCGGCGAAGCGTTCGTCCAGGGCCAGGGCCTCGCACTGGGCGAAGTATTGATCGATCTTTCCTCTTATCGCCACGAGGGCGTCGTAGGCTGCGGGCGTGCGGTCGCCCAGCGACATGATGTCCGTGCTGTCTGCGCCCGCGGCGATCTGCCCGCGTTCGTGCCAGTTAAGATACGCCCCAGCTTGAGAGGCGAACTGATCCAGCTGATCCTTTCCGAGCCCGGCCGTACCGCTGGGGTGGGCTGCGCCGCCCGTCGCAGCGATTACGTCGGCGATGAACTGACCGATTTGAGGGTCCTGGCTTGCGGCCGGCAGTACGACGCCGGCCTCGCTTACGGGGGTGGACGCGACCTGGGCCTTGATCTGACGGACCTGTTGAAGCGTAATTTCTCCCGCCTCGCTCTTCGAGAGCTTGGCGAGCATCTTGCGGACCGCTTCGTGGATTCCTCGGCCGGGCTTGGAATCGGTATTGATCGCGTCCAGCCGCAGAGTGCAATCGCCCGCCGTGACGCCGGAGGTGTCGCCCAGCACCTCCAGCAGCCACCGGGCGGCTTGCTTCAGTTCGTAGCACGTGATGCGGGCGTTGTCGTCGGTGTCCAGAAGCTGCAGGAAGGTGCTGTCGCAGTTGATCGTGTTGACGGGTGCGTTTGTGGCGACCCAGTGCGACTCGTCCAACTCAACCGCGCAGCGAAGGTCCGCGGGCGTTTCTATCCGCAGGTGGTACGCCTGCCCATAGCGTTTGAATGTCATTTTCGGACTTGCTGTCATGATGTGTCCCTTAAAGGCTGAATTTCTCACCCGGCGCCGGTGTCTGGACGTTCCTGCATCCGGCGTTGGACAGGATCGCCGACATCGCCGTCAGTTGCGCCGTCTCGCCGTGCACGACGAACGCCCCTTTAAGCTTGGGGGCGATAGGCCCCAGCAGCTGGGCGAAATCCTCCATGTCGGCGTGGGCGGAAAACCCGTTCAGCACCTCCACACGGGCCAGCAGCTTGTACATCGTCCCGAAGATCCTGATCTGCTCGCTTCGTTCCACGATGCGCCGCCCCAACGTGTGCTTCGCCTGGTACCCGACGATTATGACAGTGTTCCGCTCGTCGGTGATGTTGTTCTTGAGGTGGTGCAGGATGCGTCCCACCTCGCACATACCCGAGGCCGAGATGATAATCATGGGCCCCTTCTTTTTGTGTAGACCTTTGGATTCCTCGACGTCGGTTATGTATCTGATATACCCGCGGCCGAACACATCTCCCTGCTCCAACCAGAAATCCTCCGCCGCCTTGTCGTAGCACTCAGGGTGTTTCTTGAACACCCCGGTGACGTTGACGCTCAATGGGCTGTCGACGTAGATCGGTAATCGTTTCAGCGACCCGTCACCAAGTGCGTGCGAGAGGCAGTAGATCAGGTGTTGTGTCCTCCCGAGGCTGAATGCCGGGATGATTACCTTTCCGCCGGCCTTGCTGGTCTCGTTGATGATACGCACCAGGGACTGCTTCATGGACGGTGCGTCTGAATGCGTTCTGTTGGCGTATGTGCTTTCGGTAATCAGGTAATCCACCTCCGGTAGGGGATTCGCCGGGTCGCGGAGTATGGGCATCTTAGAGCGGCCCAGGTCCCCCGTAAAAAGGAGTCGCACAGTGGCGCTTTGGGTGATCTCGACGAGGATGCAGGCGGAACCAAGGATGTGCCCGGCTTCTATGTACGTGGCTGTGCATCCGTCGGCGAATGGGACCGGGCGGTTGTACCAGACCGGGCGGAAGTTTTGTGCGGCTCGGCGGGCATCGTCGAGTGTGTATAGCGGTTCGATGCGATCGGCCTGGCTGGTGGCGCGCTTGGCGTTCCAGTAGCGGGCATCTTCCTCGTGGATGTGGGCGGAATCGGCCAGCATCACGTTGCACAGGTCGCAAGTCGCCGAGGTCGCGTAGATGGGCCCGTCGAAGCTGTCGCGGAACAACTGGGGGATCTTCCCGCTGTGGTCTATGTGAGCGTGGGTCAATAGCACCGCTTTCAAATCCCCGGGCCGGATCGGAAACGAAAGATTCATTCGGCGCGACCATTCCCGCCTGCCCTGAAAGAGCCCGCAGTCCAACGCGATCGGACCGCCGGGAAGGTGAAGCAGGTGCATTGATCCAGTTACCGTTTGAGCTGCTCCATGAAACTCTAATTCCACCATCAAGACAATCCTTTCCTGTAGATCCTGCAAATCCCGTCAGGGGGTATCAATTCGGCTCCGGGTCCCGTTTTCGGGCGGAAAGCAGCAGAATATCGCGTAGGTGCTCGGCCTTCGGCGCCGCCAGCCAGCGCTCGAGAAACTCGTGTTCGCCGACGATGTGAGCGATCGCCATCAACGCCCGCAGATGGTAGTTCCGCTCGTCACGCGTCCCGACCAGCACGAACCCGGTCCTGACCGGCTCTGCGTGGCCGGGGAATCTGACGCCCTGGACGCAACGGATTGGAAGTATCTCGAACAGGCCCTTCCCGTCGACGATTATGTGCGGTATCGCCAGACCGGGCTGGATGACCGTGCTGGATTGGGCCTCGCGCTGCTGGAACAGTTCGCACAACTGCTGCTCGTCTATCTTCAGGCGCGGGGCCAGTACATGGGCTGAACGGCGGAACAGTTCGTGGGCCGTTATCGTTCCGGCGATATCCAGAATCTCGCACTTACTTATGAGCCTGTCGAAGCGGTCCTGGGAGACCTCATCGCGCTCGAGGGCGATTTCCTTGAGTTCCTCTTCCAGGCGGGAGCGGTAGATGTCCTTGGAGACGATGTTCTTGACCATGTACACGAACGCGCTCTCGCGGACGATGCGGGTCCGGACGTAACACAGATACCACAGCACGCCGCACAGCGCAAAAACGGCCGTCACCAGCCGAGGTACCGTTCCCATCTGAAAAATAAGCAGAACATACGCGGCGATCCCCGCGCACTGTAGGTATGGGTAGAACGGTGCTTTGTAAAGCGGGCGGTAGTTTTGAATCTTGCTGCCCCGCATGATGAGCACGGCCAGATTCACCAACGCAAACAGCATCAGCTTCATCGTGCTGGCAACTTTGATGAGGTCGGAAATGTCCAAGAGCCCGATGACGGTGATCATTAACGCGCTGGTCAGCAGGATGCTGACATGCGGGGTCCCGAACCGTTTGTTGGTCCTTCCCAGGGCGCCCGGTAGGAGCCCGTCGTGGCTCATCGCCATCGGCGAGCGGGAGGCCGACAGTATCCCCGCGTTTGCCGTCGTCACAAACGCCAGCATCGCACCCACCGACAGTAAAACCAACCCGCCCCTGCCCAGGAACTGCTGGGCCGCCAGGGCCAGCGGCGTAAGGCTGCCGGCCAGGGCATCTTTTTCCACGACGCCAATAACCACGAAAATGGCCACGACATAGACCACCGTCACCACCAGTGCCGCAGCGAACATCCCAGCCGGGATGTTCCTGCCCGGGTGTCGGACCTCGCCGGCAACGCTGGCAACTTTGGTCAGCCCGCCGAAGGAAACGAAAACCAAGCCCGCCGTTGCAAGCACCTGCCCCATCCCCTTGTCCATGAAATTGGCAAAGTGCATGTGCTTGGTCGCCGGCAGGCCAAAGCCAACGAACACACCAATGATGCCCAGCAATACGGCGACCAGCACTATTTGAACCCACCCGACGCCTTTGACCGACAGGACGTTCAGCGCCGTAAAGACCAGGCAGCAGCCGATCGCTATGGACTTGATAACCCAGGGGCTTACGCCGGGGCTGATCAATTGGGCGAAGGCCCCGATGCCGATCAGTGCGAAGGCGGCCTTAAACGCAATCGAAAACCACGTGGCCAGGCCCGCCAACGTGCCGGGCAAGGCGCCCATGCTTCGCTCGATGAAGAAGTAGCTCCCACCGCTTCTGGGCATGGCCGTGGCCAACTCGGCCTTCGACACCATCGCGGGGATGACCAGCACCCCCGCAAAGGCGTACGCTAGCAAGACCGCCGGGCCTGCCTGGGCGAACGCCAACCCCGGTAGAACGAACAGCCCGGAGCTGATCATCGCACCGGAGGCAATGCAGAATACACCCCAGAAACCGAACTTGTGTTTCAGGGCCATGGCAGAAGAAGTTTATCCCCGCTTTTGGGCCCAACTTCAAGCTTCCAGTCGCCGCCGGGACCCAGCGGGGCCGCTCGACGTTGGGTCTCGGGCGGTCAATCGGCCAGCGTCTAGGCGGGCCTCAGAATAAACCGCGCCCCATGGCGGTCTGCTTCATCCGGTGTAATATCCCATCGCACATGTATCAGGTGCCTCGCCGAAGCGCTGGATTCGCGGCTGACAGGGGTTACGTCCGCCCTGAAACAGACACATCCAATTGGTTAACTGCTCTATCGCAGGATTCGGCCCGTCAACACCACTGTAAGAAACTCACGTTCAGTGCGGGAATCAACCAGACAACCCCCGTCGATATTTGAGTTGGTGCCCCGTAGCGAGGCAGCTATCTGTATACCTCGAGTATCTTTCGAATTCCGGAGATTTGGGCCCTTCTTTCCTCGATCTCGTTGGTCGAGTGGCCGATCATTCCGCCTCGGACAAGCCCAGGATACTTACCAGCCAAGGCGGACGCCCTCGCCAGTTTCTGCTCGGAGCGATCAAGGTACTTGATGCATTCAGACACCCTTTGCCTGACTTCGCCCATCGACCGTGCGACCTTGATGGCGTGGCTGGCGGCGACGGCGTCGTCGTAGAAGCCCCTGGCCTGCTCGATTGCGGAGTCGTACTCGCGGACGACTTTGTCCACCTGCCTCTTCCAAGCGTGGTGGATCTTTATCGCCGAGGGGGGCAGCTGTCTCCATTGCTTCATTCCCAACAGCTCGCCGCTGGCGTCGACCGTATCGGCGACCCCCAGCGCCAGCCCGCACGCCACGGCCTCCTTCGCCGTCAGGGTGAGAATCTTACCTTGTTTCTTCAGAATCTTCCCGGAGCCGTCCTCAACAACCTTCGTGGCCCCTTCGCCCTCGATGAGGCTCAGGACGATGTCATCCCGCATCATCCCCTCGATCAGGAGCGGATCGTGTCCGGCGTCGGTGGCCATCGAACGAAACCGCGCGCGATAAATGGACGAGAACTTCTCTTCGATGTTTTGCGGAGTCCCGTCCGGGCCTAACCTGAAGACCACGCACCCGCCGATCGAGCCCGTGGGGGCCAGGACGACCTCCTTGCAGGACATCGCCAGAAACGCCGCTGCAGAGGAAGCTTGTCTGACATAAGCGACGGTCCGCAGGTCCTGGAACTTCTTCAGCGTCTCCAACATATCGACCAGTTCGGCCAGTGCGCCCCCGCCGCTGTTGATATCGAGAATGACCACTGTCGGGTTTGCGCCTCGCGCTAAGTTGAGGCACTTGGTAAAAACCGAGTTGGTGATCTGCACTCCAAACGTGCCCTCGATGGGAATGACAAAATACGTCTCGCCCGAGTATTGCTTTTGTGTCTTTGTGTCGGCGGGTCTGCTTGCTGCGGGCTTCTTGGTTTGCGTTTTCGGTTCGCCTTCGGTGATGATGGCGACGTTCTCGGTCTTGAAGGTTCTGGGCGCCTTTATCCCGAAGCTGTGAATCTCGAACGTGACGGTCTTTGTATCCCGCCCCAGCAGCTTACCCTCGAAGCTGCGGCCGTCCTTCAATAGAAGCGTATCGGCGGGGCACCGGCAGGCGGTCGCCAGCAAAACCCCAAAGACGCAGACACAACCCAGAAAGACCTGAAGACGGGACCTACTTATTGAAACGACCAACTTCACAAACATTTTTCCTCTTTTCGGGAGGCGGCATGGGGCGACCCAAAACCATCTTAAGTCCATTGTCCGCGATGGTCAAGTCCAGCGCCTAGAGCCGTTAACGCTTCGCTGCAGTATCCCAGGGGCGGGAAACGGGGCCGCCTTGCGGGATACGTTACCGGGATTATTCTTTCTTCGGCCGGCGGCGTCTGCGTTTTTTCTTTGAGTCCGGGCTGCTTTGCGGAGCTTTACCCGGCTGGTCCCCCGGCGAACCTCCCCCCGCGGACGCTGAAGGAAGAGCCCGGGCAGACTCGCGCTTGTGGTCATGGCTGCGCCGGCGCC